>Ga0213827_1000539_pt1 | contig 28688 bp, 20 predicted proteins | sample MC6MC0898MG_FD_180669 | JGI IMG/M metagenome (GOLD analysis project Ga0213827, IMG submission 180669) | Enriched soil aggregate microbial communities from Iowa State University, Ames, United States - MC6-MC0898-MG | ecosystem: Environmental > Terrestrial > Soil > Unclassified | place: USA: Iowa...
AAAAAAAACTTTGTTATTTCAACGAAAAATAAAAGATTAATCATTTATTATCCCTACCTTGCAGGACTTAATTAAAAATAATGAATACAGGTAAAATTAAATTTTTCAATGAAACTAAAGGTTTTGGTTTTATTACACCAGAGGATGGTAGCGCAGACGTTTTCGTACACGTTTCTGCTCTTAAGAACCAAGTATCTGAAGGCGACGTTGTAACTTATGATGTAGAAAGAACTCCAAAAGGAATCAACGCTACAAACGTAAAATTGGCGTAATCCAAAAAATACACTTTCTTGTTAATGGGGTAATTCATAATGATTTATCCCATTTCTTTTTCGTATTCTTCCCTTGTTATTTTCAATACACTTATTCATATTCAGGCGACACAACGATGCCCCTAATCAATCATTGAATAGGATTGAGACAACATAAAGGGTTTTAGTTTAAGCTTATTTTCCTAGTTATATTTTAATGGAATTCAAACAACTCAATTTAATTTCTCCTCTTCTCAAAGCAATCTCAGAAACAGGATATACAACACCCACTGCAATCCAACAAAAAGCTATCCCCGTTATATTAAGCGGTCAGGATCTTATTGGTTGCGCACAAACGGGTACCGGAAAGACGGCAGCCTTCGCTTTACCTTTGCTACAGCGTTTGTCTGAGCACAATGGACATGGTAAAACGATGCCTATCCGCGCCTTAATCCTCACACCAACACGTGAACTTGCGATACAGATCGGTGAGAATATAAATTTATATCGCAAACATCTTAAACTAAATTATTGCACCATTTTTGGCGGCGTCAATCAAGACAGACAAGTCAAAGAAATAAAAAAAGGTGTGGATATTTTAGTTGCTACACCGGGTCGTCTATTGGACCTGATGAATCAGAAATTGGTTTTTCTGGATAAAATTGAAGTCTTGATCCTTGATGAAGCTGACAATATGCTCGACATGGGCTTCATCCACGATATCAAAAAGATCTTGGCGAAAGTACCAGAGAAAAGACAGACCCTATTTTTCTCAGCAACGATGCCACCCAATATCCGCAAATTTGCGCATGGTATACTCCACAAGCCTGTTGAAGTAGACGTAACTCCAGTGAGTTCAACTGCTGAAAAAGTAAATCAATCGGTTTATTTTATAGAGAAAAAAGAGAAAATAAAACTACTCACAAACCTGCTTAAGCAATTTAAGCAAGACCGTACGATTGTATTTTCCCGTACAAAACATGGGGCGGATAAAATTGTTAAATTATTAGCAAAGAATGGCCTTCGTGCAGCAGCAATTCACGGTAATAAATCACAAAATGCAAGACAAAAGGCATTGGGTGAATTTAAGGAAAACCGTCTAAAAATTCTGATCGCTACCGATATCGCCGCACGCGGAATAGATATTGAACAGTTACCTATGGTCATCAATTACGACTTACCGAATGTACCGGAAACCTACGTACACCGCATCGGTCGGACAGGTAGAGCGGGTTTAGAGGGTAATGCCATCTCCTTCTGTGATGTGGAAGAAAGACCTTATTTAAGTGATATTGAAAAATTGATCGGATTAAAAATCAAAGTGAATAAGGTAGGGAAATAACTTCCAGCCTTATTATATACAAAACGCGCCGCAACTAAATAGTTGCGGCGCGTTTTGTATAATCCCTTATTTTTTTCGGTCTGCAAGCAGCAAAGTGGATGGTGTAAGATGGAGCCAGTCCATCTTTTTATTGACAATTTTATGCCAGCAAGGCAAACTAATGAGCATCAGATCTTGCTGCGCCCATAAGTCACCATCAAGATTCTTTTCCTCCATTATCGTCAAATGATTGGGTACAAGTTGCTCCAGGTGTCTTAATTTCTCCCGAAAGCTTTCATGTGTACGTAAGATGTGATCAAAATCCCATACCATCACCTGGGCGTCCGAATGGTGAATTAATCGCTGTATGACTGCGCAGAGGAATTCATCATTTTTCAATAGTATCGGAACAATAATACGACGGGCCATGACAAAGTTTTTGTCAATCAAAATTCCCACCATCGCGTTGACTTTGGCATTGATCTGTTGATTTCTGTCAAAGGTAGCAAACGGTGATTCGGCATTTGTGACCGTATGAAACAATTTCTCTGGATTGATAATGCGTGAGGTGAAATCCAGGAAGCGTCCCAAAAGACTACCTTCATAGATGGATTCACTGACACCCAACAACAGCAGATCTTGACTTTGTTCATTTGAGGTCTGCACGATTTCACTGTCAATGTCGCTGGAAATTTTGAAAATCGTCTGAATAGGTTGCTCCAAATCCTGTGCAACCCGCTTTATTTCCCGAAAACTATCCTGCTCCTGGGTTTCTACTTCATAATGATGAAGCTCATTGGACGGTTCGATATGCAATGCCGTAATTTCCGCCGTATTTTTTGATTTTAATGTAAGCGCATCTGCGAGATGAAGTAATGAAATCCCGGTATTGCTTTTGGCAAATGACAGGAGGATTTTAAATTTCGATTTATTCTGGATTTCTTCCTGTAACGAACGTTTCTTGGGACGGTATAGATAATTGATCAAGTCCAACGAAGGACCGGTCATAAAGGTGGTGATCAATGCCATCACAACCATCATAGAGAATAACTCAGCACTTAATACACCGAGATCGTAACCGATGTTCAATACAATCAGTTCCATCAGTCCCCTGGTATTCATCAATGCACCTATACTCAAGCTATCCTTCCAGCTTTGTCCGACAAAGCGGGCGGCCAATGCGCTACCGACAAACTTCCCGATTACGGCAACCAAAATAATCGCAATGGTGATCATCCATAGTTGTGGATCATTCAATAGACCGATCTGTGTACGCAACCCTGTGTACACGAAAAATAACGGTAATAACAATAAGGTGGATACATCTTCGATTTTTTCGATAAATGCTGTACGGAAACGGCTGCTTTCGGGCATAATCGCTCCGGCCATAAAAGCACCAAACAAAGCATGTATGCCGATTACTTCGGTTGCGTAAGCAGACAATAAAAGGACGATAAAAAATATCGCAACAACAGGTTTGTTCAGTCCCTCACGCGTTCCCTTCACCTCCCCCACGCGCATCAGAAAGGGCCGTACAATTTTGATCATCAGCAGCACATAAGCAATAGCAAGCGCGATCGTATACAAAGCACTCGCAAAATCGCCGGCCTTCACAATCGCAATCACCACAGCCAAAATACACCAGGCTGTAATATCATCGGCTGCAGCGCAGGTAATGACCATCGACCCAAGTTTACTTTTCTGCAGTCCGCGCTCCTGTACGATCCTTGCCAGGACCGGAAAAGCAGTAATGCTCATCGAAATACCGATAAACAAACTATAGGACAAAAACTCCACATTTGCTGGTGGATGGTACGAGTACAAAAAGTAGGCTAAGGAAATTCCCAATGTAAACGGTATAACGATGCTCGCGTGTGAAATCACCACAGCATCGTGTGCTTTATTTCGCAGCACATTAAGGTCCAGCTCCATTCCGATGATAAACATAAATAAGATTAAGCCGATCTGGCTCAGAAACTGTAGGTTGCTCAGGGATTCAACAGGAAACAGCGTATGGGAGAATTCAGGAAAATAAAGCCCCAATAAGGAAGGCCCCAATATAATACCGGCAAGCATTTCACCTATCACAACGGGTTGCTTAATCTTGATGCATATCCACCCCATTATCCGGGCAGCAATAATGATCGTCACAATCTGTGCTAGCAATATAGCCAATGGATGTTGAAGACTATGTAATAAGGTCGATTTAAAATCCTGCCAAGCACCCTGACTTATCATATCGCCACGGGGCATCTCCTGGCTTTGCAATTGTGCTCCCAAATGGATAACCCAGTACATCACTACCAGCAGTGTACCAATTAAGGTCACATAAAAAATCGTATTCTTGTATTTCTTCATCTTTTTCGCTTTAAATAACATTAGGTGATAACAGCATGTAAAAGTCTATCCCAAAGTCGTCAATGCATCACTTTTGGGAAGATAACTACAACAAAAATAGAATTCTACATGAGTTTTAAACCTTAGCAGGCAGGAAGAACAGGAAAATATGTAATGAACTCCTCTAATTTTGTAATCAAGCAAATTTTTCGAGGAATGATTTTTTATAAGACTCCCCCAAGCTAAAAAGAATAGCTGCATCCTGCTCATCGACCAGACTGCTGGTGATCACATCAGCTGAAAAGAATTTCACAATTTTCAGCGCGATAATTTCCTTTTTGTTGATACGGATAAAATCCTGTTCCGGCAACAGCGTGAGTAACCTATCGAAGCTGATATTTTTCAATAAAATGGTAGATCCATCCCCGAGGAATACCGTCTTGTCACGGCTATCGACTTCTGCAATCTGGATGTAGTCAATCTGACTGAAGTAAAGTATTGCCTTACCCTTATTGGTATTGAATTGAGCAAAGGGAGAAGACTCCGCTGGCCGGCTATTGATGACCTGTGCTACTTTCAATACCGCTTGCTGTAAACGTGACAGCGATATTGGCTTACGCATGTAATCCACCGCATTGATATCAAAAGCATCGCTGGCATATTGTTTATAGGCCGTGGAGAAAACGATGGGATAGTCTTCCAATTCCTTAGCAACATCAAAGCCATTAAACTGAGGCATTTCAATATCCAAAATACAGAAATCAAAGTTTAAACTTTTATACTCTTTAAGTAAAACGACTGGATCATTAAATGCTTTAACCACTTCCAGATCCGGAATTTGTTCACAAAGCATCTTCAAAAACCGTAAGCTCGGCAGCTCATCATCCAGTAAAATGCATTTCAGCGTTTTTTCAATTCTCATACAATCGGATCTGAAGGTAAGCGTTATAGACATCATGTTCTACAAAGCGTTTTAATTCATGTCTATCTGGATAATATAGCACCAGCCGTTCCTCCAAAGTCTTACTTCCTATTCCACCTTTGGTTTTATACAAGGGTGAGCGCTTTGATATTTTATTGCTGACAGTCAATTCCAGCAGACCATTGCGAAAGGTAAGTACAATTGAAATAAAGGAGTCAGGATGGTGAAAATCTGCATGCTTAAATGCATTTTCGATGAGGTCTACAGTCATCAATGGCACCAGTGAAGGGCGTTCCAATAATGATTCGTTCAATTCATCAATATCAAATTTAACCCGCATGTCAAACAAGGGACTCAACTTAACCTTATTAACTTCAATTAAATTACGGGCAAACTCGATCTCCGCTTTTGGAGATACCATCTCCTCCTCACTTTCATATAATACGTAATCCAATACCATAGCCAGCTTATCCATCGTATAGTAGGTTTGATAGGCGTGAGAAAGGATACCATTGAGCGAATTTTTCAGCAAATGTGGGTTTAATCGATTGCGATGCACATGATCCATCTGCTCGTTATCCATCCGTTTAAAAAGTTCCTGATGTCGTCGTTCTTCCACCCTGAGCTTTTTGTATTTCCGTATTAATAATACATACGAAATCAACAAGGCAACGACTGCTACAAGCAGCAATACGATAATTATATTGGAAAGTTCAGTAGTCATGATTCCGCTCAAACTTAATTAAAATTTCATTAGTAATGAAAAATGAAACAAGATCTAAGTGATCTTCGCTCTATTAACTGCTGGCTTTTTTCACGCAAGTTCTGCTTAAATCCGTTAAGAAGATTCACTTATTCGAGACTGGCTTAAACCCGCCTTTCACGCGACAATACCGCTCAAAACGCAGAACAAAAAATGCTATTCATTAACTACAAAATTTGCAGGTATTGATTACAAAAATTAACAGTTTCATTACAATTTAGTCACTTTAAACTATTAATTTCAGATTATTCTTCTTATATTGAGAGTATTGTAATTAGCCGATCAAATGATTGTCTACGCTATTTTGGTTAAACCTGCCTGATTTGTTCTAATCGGGCCTAATATGAAACACGATGGAAAAGCTCATTTTCGAAACTAATGCACAACATCCCAGTCTTGTAGACAAGATCAAACAAGCTGTTGAAAAATTAAATGGTATCCATGAATGGAAAATAGATCTGGATTCTATTTACAACCTGTTAACCATTGAAGGCATCCGACTCAATCCGACTGAGATAGAGTCTGAACTTGCACTTCATGGCGTTGAGGCAAGTCGCCTTTATGAGGAATAACCTCAATCAATGTTCTGGCACATTGTCATCAACCAAACAATAGACTTCGTCCAGATAAGTACTTACTTTTAGATAAATACTTATCTGGACAAAGCATTATAGTTTTTTTATAATCATTCCCGAAGCACCACCACCACCGTTGCAAATTGCAGCAAGTCCTATTGTCCCGCCTTCCTGTTGTAAAATGCTCGTCAAGGTGACAACTATTCTCGCTCCAGAACAACCCAATGGATGACCGAGCGAAACTGCTCCCCCATAAATATTCACCTTACGCATTGGAATATCTAAAATTTTCGCGTTTGCGAGTGCTACAACAGAGAAAGCTTCGTTAAATTCAAAATAGTCAATATCATCTTTCGTTAGTCCAGCCTTTTTCAAGACCTTTTCCGTTACAATAGCGGGACTTGTCGTAAACCATTCTGGCGCTTGTTCTGCATCAGCGTAGGCTATGATTTCAGCTAATGGTTGTAACCCCAGTTCCTTCACCTTCTCAGCACTCATTAATAATACCGCAGCCGCCCCATCGCTTAATGTCGATGCATTTGCAGCCGTTACTGTTCCATCTTTCTTAAAAGCGGGTTTTAATTCGGGGATTTTATCAAAATTGACCTGTGAAAATTCCTCATCCCTGGAGATTATCTGCTCGCCCTTGCGTCCTTGGATAACGACGGGACTGACCTCCTTGATGAATTTATTCTTCTGCCAAGCTTCCAAGCTTCGTTTATAGGAATTAATGGCGTACTCATCCTGTTCGGCCCGACCAACACCATATTTCTCGGCACATAATTCAGCAAAATTACCCATTGGTTCATTTGAATAGGCATCACTTAAACCGTCCCGTTGCAAGCCATCGACGAAACTCTGTCCACCGAACTTGGCACCCCAACGCATTGTGTTCGCATAATACGGAACCCTACTCATGTTTTCCATACCTCCGGCAATGATCACATCGGCATCCCCCAACAAAATAGATTGTGCAGCCAAAGCGATAGCTTTCATTCCACTGGCACAGACCTTATTTATTGTAGTCGCTGTTACTTGATAAGGTAAGCCGGCAAGCCGTGCAACCTGACGGGCGGGAGCTTGGCCCAAATCGGCTTGCAGAACGCTACCGATCAGAATTTCATCTACTTGATCTGCAGCAATCCCAGTCTCATCCAATACAGCACGGACAGCATGAGCGCCCAGCGCTGTCGCCGCAACCGATGATAATCCACCTCCAAAACTTCCTATTGGTGTACGCTTTGCCGCAACGATAAATACACTTTTTGACATGTTATTCTGTTTATAATTGTTTTTCCTTGAATTCAATAGGCATGCTACCCGATTCACCTGAGGATTCATCAGCCAAAACTGGTATCATTCCTTTCCTAAAGATAAAAAATATAACACAAACAAGCGAGCCCTCTTATTTTATTTTTTAGGCCAAAACAAAATAAATAGAAAAAAAACAGAGCAAAAAGTTCCCTACATAATCTATTTGACAAAAAATAAACAATAAATATTTGTAGAAAAGCCAACGCTTTTCGCTAAATTCGATTAGACATTCCGCTCTTTATAACGAGGGTGATGTTATGCCAAGATAAAGCAAAAGACAAATCGTTTTCAGTCCGCAATCATGTAACTGAAACCAATAACCAAAAGTAAAATAAACAATTATGCAGGCAAGCAAACTCACAGCCGAACATCAGATTTTTCGCGAGACCATTCGGGCATTTATTCACAAAGAAATCATCCCTCATGTAGATCAATGGGAACAGCAGGGTGAAATAGATCGAAGTATTTGGAAGAAAATGGGTGATATGGGTTTTATGGGACTCAACTTCCCGGAAGAATATGGTGGCCTGGACCTAGATTTTTACTATTCGATGATTTTGTGCGAAGAACTATCCTATTGTTTTTCGGGAGGATTCACGATATCTGCTCTGGTCACCCAATACATGTCAGCTCCTTATCTATTAAAATATGCATCTGAGGAGCTCAAGCAACATTACCTCAGACCTGTGATCGCTGGTGATATGGTGAGTGCTGTTGCTATCACCGAACCTGGGGCAGGGTCTGATGTCAAACAGATCAAAACGACTGCCCTCCGATCGGGCGACCACTACATTGTTAATGGCTCCAAAACGTTTATCACCAATGGCTACTACGGCGACTTTTTTATTACTGCAGTTAAAACTGATCCGGAAAAAGGAACAAAAGGCATCAGCCTGTTACTGATAGAAAGGCACGCCGAAGGTGTTTCGGCAAATAAAATCAACAAATTAGGCTGGCATGCCTCGGATACAGCCGAATTGGGTTTTGATCAGGTCAAAGTCCCTGCTTCCAACCTGATTGGAAAAGAAGGTGATGGTTTTCTTTATTTAATGGCCGGATTGCAATTGGAACGTTTGACTGCCGCCATACATAGTCTAGCTACAGCTGATTCCGCATTACAGTACACCCTGGATTATATTGGTCAACGGGAGGCATTCGGTAAAAAGATCCAAGAGTTTCAGGCCATTCGCCACCGCATTGCCCAGATGGCCGCCGATATCGCAACTACAAGGGCTTTTGTCTATCAGTGCTGCGATCTCCAAAACCAAGGTGAATATGCCGTTCAGGATTGTTCCATAGCCAAACTGCAAGCCAGCGAACTTGCCGTAGAGGTCGTAAGCCAATGCCTCCAGTTATTTGGCGGCTATGGATTCACCGAAGATTACAAAATCGCCCGTCTATATCGGGATGTACGGGTCGGGACGATCATTGGCGGAACATCCGAGATTATGCTGGAAATCATTGCCAAGATGACGATTGACAAGGTTAACTATCAATCAAACAAACCCAGCTTAACATAAACATTTTCAACACAAAAAGCAGTTCAGCATAATGAGTTATCAGGTACACCCATTTTTTCATATCGAACAGGACAATCAACATATTGTCACCATAAAACCATTGGCAGACATAGCAACCCAGGAGTCAACAATTCTTGATCGTATACAAGAGTTTGTCGACCTGGTGGCTCGTGTACTAAATGAAAAAGAAGTCCGCGGATTGATCTATACCTGTCCAATAAATACCAAGCAGACCGATTACGTCCGATTATTTGATCAGGTTTCCAATGGTCAACTCGATCCCGAGAGCATACGGAAAACCACATGGAAGGCATTACAATTGAAAGCCTTGGGCAAACCTATTGTATCGATCTTGGATAGCAATTGCACGGGCATCGGTTTAGCAACTATGCTCTGGTCAGACTACCGTATTGCAGGTCCACAGGTCAAAATGGGCTTTCCTGAGAGTAAATTTGGCCTATTTACCGGCTTTGCGACGACTATTACCTTACCTCAACTCATAGGTTCTACTGCTGCGTTGAACCTGTTGACCCAAGCGAAACTCATCTCAAACAAAGAGGCTCTGGAACTGGGTTTAGTGAATGAGGTAACAACGGATATTGAGCAGAGCCTAATGCTGGCAAAGAACTGGATTCTTGAAAATTCAAAAACCACCATTTCCATCCCTGGCCCAGTAGCAGTCTCCGCTGAATTTGAAGAAGCTTGCGCTGCTGCTTTAAAGAAAACAAGAGGATTGTTACCCGGTACTAATGCTATTGTACAGTTATTAAAAACAAGCCAATTGCTATCTTTTACTGAAGCTGTGGAATCCGAAACAATGCTATATCATGAGGTATTAAGTGCCCCTGAGCCGCTCCACATGGTCAGAACACTGTATGAAGGAATTCTACAGGCACAACATCGTGACCGTATCAAATCACTCGGTAACTATACGATCAAAAAAATAGGAATTCTGGGTGCAGGTATGATGGGATCCGGCATCGCGTATGAAGCAGCCAAAGCAGGCATTTCCGTTGTTTTAAAAGATGTAAACAGACCTCAGGCAGAGCAAGGAAAAGCTTATTCTACCAAACTTTGCGATAAATTACTTGCACAGGGCCAAATAAACAGCTTGCAACAACAGACGCTTTTAACCAATATTCAACCCAGCGACCAAGTTGCTGATCTTGTCGATGCTGACCTTATTATTGAAGCGGTATTTGAAGACCTGGAGTTAAAAGCTGAAGTAACCCGAGAAAGCCTTCCCTATCTTGCCGAAAATGGTTTTTTCGCATCCAATACAACATCATTGCCCATTACAGCATTGGCTGCCGCAACGGATCGGCCAGCGCGTTTTATCGGCATGCATTTCTTCTCCCCAGTGGATCGGATGCCATTGGTCGAAATTATATGCGGCACACAAACCGATCAGGTAACAATGCAAAAAGCAATCGCAATCGCTTTACGCCTCGGTAAGATTCCCATTGTTGTACATGACGGTCCCGGATTCTTTACATCCCGTATTTTCTTCAACTACCTACTGGAGGCGATCACCATGTTGCTGGAAGGTATTCCTGCAAGTCAGATTGAAGAAGAGGCAATACAGGCTGGATTTGCTGTTGGACCATTAGCGGTACTCGATGAAATTTCATTAGAACTGATGCTGCATGTTTACGATCAGTTTCCAACATTGCATAACAGTCAGCGACGTGCGTATGCCCATTTAAGCAAAATGATTAAAAATGGCAGAAAAGGCAGAAAATCCGGTCATGGATTCTATGATTACGATCCTGTATCCAGAACGAAAACAGTCTGGCAGAACCCCGCACTACCCGCATCAGGCGAATCCCCTTCCTCCGGAATTATACAAAAAAGACTCCTTCATGTCATGGCCCTCGATAGCTACCGTTGTCTCGAAGAAGGTGTATTGGAACAACCTATTGATGGTGATATCGGCTCTATCCTCGGCGTAGGTTACGCAGCACATACCGGTGGTGTATTTGGACATATCGACCTTACAAGCCTTCCTGTCTTTGTACAGGAATGCCAGTCATTTCTACACTTGGGTGAACAATGGGAAGTCCCCCGTTCGTTAATAGAACGTGCGGACAGGAATTTTAAATTTTATACAGGTTTTAGTTCAAATTGGTCGGGAAAGGAATCCTAAATTGAAACAATTATATGTTTGCTAAGAAACAAGTGTGTATCAGAAACGGTACTCGAATAACCAGGAAACAATTTCTAAATTGAACGGAAGCACTTTAGCACGAACCATCTAGATCAAACAAGTCGTTTGTATTAGGCTAAAACTCATCCATTAAATAAAATATCGGGGAAAGTCATTGATCGATAGTTTGTCTGCTATCGATCAATGACATTTTTATTTAGCGGGCAAGGAGATCCATCAGTTCGGATACATCCAGGTCAATGAAGGTATCGTAATCCAAAGTCACCTCAAGCAATTGTTTTTGCTGTTTTTCAGAAAATACACGGGCAAGATTCGTTTTATACTTTTCGATCAATTTAGGAATCCCCTCCTGTCGGCGTCTCGGATGTCCAATCGGATATTCCACCACCAGCTCCGGCAATACTGTTCCATCCTTTAATACCACCGTCAGGGCATTTGAGATCGCCCGTTTTTGTGGATCATGATAATCAATTGTAAACTGAGGATCTTCAACACAGAAAATTTTGTCCCGCAGAGCATCAATACGTGGATCCAGTGCAATATGGTTTTCGTAATCCTCCGCTGTCAAACGCCCAAAGATTAAAGGTACGGCAACCATATATTGGATACAGTGATCCCGATCGGCCGGATTATGCAACGGTCCCTTCTTGTCGATGATTCGAATTGCGGCCTCATGTGTACGAATGGTAACACGCTCAATATCATCACTGCTTTTCCCAAACTCTTTTAACTGCTGGTGCAATTGCATTGCCGCTTCGGCAGCGGTCTGCGCATGAAATTCAGCCGGGAAAGAAATCTTAAATAGAATATTCTCCATCACATAAGATCCATAATCACGCTGAAATTTAAATGGGTTGCCTTTAAATGAAACATCATAGAAACCCCATACAGGTGCTGTTAACACAGATGGATACCCCATTTCACCCGTTTGTGCGATTAATGCAAGGCGTACTGCACGCGAAGTTGCATCTCCTGCAGCCCAAGATTTACGGCTTCCTGTATTAGGTGCATGGCGATACGTCCGCAAAGCCTGTCCGTCGACGAAGGCCAATGAAACCGCATTCAGCAATTCGTCTCGACTGAGGCCCAAAAGTTTACCAACAACGGCTGTCGAAGCAACCTTTACCAAAATTACATGATCTAATCCCACTTTATTAAAGGAATTTTCAAGTGCTAATACGCCTTGAACCTCATGTGCCATAATCATCGCTTCAAGCACCTGTTTTGCCTTTAGGGATTTCTCTCCTTTCGCAATCTGTGTTCTGCTCAGCCAGTCCGCGGTAGCCAGAATACCTCCAAGATTGTCCGATGGGTGCCCCCACTCCGCAGCTAACCAGGTATCATTAAAATCCAACCAACGAACGATGGTACCAATATTAAATGCGGCCTGTATGGGATCCAGTTGATAATTCGTTCCCGGTACCTTTGCCCCATTGGGAACAATCGTACCGGGCACAACAGGTCCCAATAATTTGGTACAGGCTGGATAGGTCAGCGCTTCCAACCCACAGCCTATGGTATCCATAAAACAGTAAAAAGCTGTATTCCATGCAACTTTACTTTCTATCTTGTAATTTAACACATAATCCACAATAGACACCAGAACCTGATCTGGCTGTGGTCTTTCATTTGATATCGTTGAACTCATTATTTTTTTTTATAAGGCTGTTGTTCTTTTCAATTTATTTTTCCAGGAAGCATCTGCATCAATGATCAGAAAAAACATGGCACTGTTTCTTCAATGCGAGATGCAAACGATTTCTTTCCTTTTTATTTTTCACACTAAACATTCTATTGCACTATCTCGCAGAGATGGGCACGAAAGGTCGGTCATCGGGACCGATATAATTTGCACTTGGCCGAATGATTTTTCCATCTTGACGTTGTTCAAAGACGTGAGCAGACCAGCCCGTGATACGCGAAAGCACAAATAGCGGCGTGAACATTTCGGTTGGAATCCCCATCAGGTGGTAAGAAACAGCCGAATACCAATCTAAATTGGGGAACATCCTTTTTTCTTCCCACATCACCTTTTCCAGGCGCTCGGCGATCAGGTAAAGCGTCATATCGCCAGCCTCTTCTGATAATTCCTTGGCGACCTGTTTAATCACCTGATTCCTTGGATCCGAAATGGTATAGACAGGATGTCCGAAACCGATAATAACTTCTTTATTTTCCAGCCGCTTCCGAATATCGGCTTCGGCCTCATCAGCATTGGCGTAGCGGCTCTGGATCTCGAAAGCAACTTCATTGGCGCCACCATGTTTGGGACCACGTAATGCACCGATTGCACCAGCAATGCAAGAATACATATCGGATCCAGTCCCTGCAATCACTCTCGCAGTAAACGTGGAAGCATTAAACTCATGTTCAGCATATAAATTAAGCGAAATCTGCATAGCCCGAATCCAGGATTCGGAAGGCGCTTTGCCGTGTAGCAGATGCAGAAAATGCCCGCCCAGGGTATTGTCATCCGTTTCGACCTGAATTTCGCGTCCATTTTGACTGAAATGAAACCAATACAGTAAAGCCGAGGCCATAGAGGCCATCAAGCGATTGGCGATATCTCTGGCACCAGCCAAAGCATGATTTTCTTTTTCCGGATTCACACTCCCAAAAAAGGACACATAAGTACGCAAGACATCCATCGCATGGGCAGTAGATGGCAATTGTTTCAGCACCTGCTGTACCGTGATGGGCAACCCTCGCTGGCTCAGTAACTGGCTTTGATAAGTCGTTAGTTGTGCCTGTGTAGGCAGGTTGCCGTAAATCAACAGATAGGCGACTTCTTCAAAGGAGGCCTGATGCGCCAGATCTAAAATATCATAGCCTCGATAATGGAGGTCATTACCACTTTTTCCAACAGTACTCAAGGCTGTATTTCCGGCAGGAACACCAGAAAGTGCTACGCTTTTTTTGGGTTTAAAACCAGTATCGTTTGTCTCTTTCATCGGAATATATTATTTATTGGCGTGTATCTTAAACAGTAAAGTACGCGCCTGCATTCGGTTTGAAATTCTTATGATTTAGTATTGAACAGTTGATCCAGGCGATCTTCGTAAGCATAGTAATCTATGCTCCGATACAACTCATCGCGTGTCTGCATGCGATCGATGACAGCGGCCTGACTACCATCTTTCCGGATATGCTGATACACATCAGTTGCGGCCTTATTGGCTGCACGGAATGCCGATAAGGGGTAAAGCACAATGGACACATCTGCATGACGAAGTTCATCAAGATTAAACAAAGGTGTCTGTCCAAACTCCGTAATGTTGGCAAGTATCGGAAGCCCGGTTATTCTGCTGAACTGCATATATTGATCCAGATTGTGTACGGCTTCTGCAAAAATAAAATCAGCACCAGCTTCTTTGTAGGCGACAGCACGTTCTAGAGCCCGATCAAGTCCTTCTGAAGCAAGCGCATCGGTACGTGCGCCAATGACAAAATGAGGATCCGTCCGGGCATCCACAGCAGCTTTCAGGCGATCGACCATCTCATCTTTTGAAACCAGCTCCTTCCCTGGCCGGTGACCACAGCGCTTGGCTCCCACCTGATCTTCCATATGTACGGCCGCAGCCCCGGCTTTAATCAAGCTTTTTATGGTACGTGCAACATTAAAGGCCGAAGGTCCAAAACCGGTGTCAATATCGACCATCAAAGGAAGCTTGCATACATTTGTAATGCGCTCCACGTCAATTAATACATCTTGAAGCGTTGTGATACCCAAATCAGGTATACCGAGCGATCCCGCAGCAACACCGCCTCCGGAGAGGTAGATAGCTTTAAAACCAGCTTGTTCAGCCAAAAGCGCATGGTTTGCATTAATGGTTCCAACAACCTGTAAGGGCTTTTCTTGCTTAATTGCTTCCTGAAAAAGGAAGCCTGGAGAATCTATCATATCATTGAAATTTGAAATTCCACAGTCCATAAGTTCTGCAAGAAAAAATCCTTCCAGAGCCCACAAACAGTATCTAAGTTTATTTTAGTTTGAACAATAAATAATTCGATCGTTCATCCTAAAGATACTAATTATCACGTCATCTCAGCAAATTATTTTCTACATTTTAAGACTTTAGCAGAAGAAAATATGGGAACAGAATATTTCCTCTGGATATTGAATAAAATCTTTTAGATGTTATCTTAGTACGCCAAGCTGACTGATGCCTATTCGAATATAGGGTGATCGTCCAAAAATTCTTTTCGCTAGATCGCTTTATATGTTTAATTGTAAAAACGAGCAAAGCCCTAATCAGGAATGATCAGAGCTTTGCTGTTTTATTAAAATTTAAATTAGGTTGATTTTTATATTAACTATAGGCCTATTAATTTTTTCCATTATTTTTTGCCCACCACAAACGTTTTCCCCAGTTGTAATCGACAGTCCCTGCTTCGGCGGCTTTAACATTTTCAGTATTATATAAGTACTCATTATTTGGATACGGTAATCGCCACGGTTGGTCAGTATGAGGGGTTTCAAAATTCTGAATTTTCGAAGGATAATTTGTACTAGGAATCCCCGTTCTTCTATACAAACTCCAAGCTTCATAGTTTTCTTTAAATAAGGCCACCCACATATCCCAATAGATGCGATTTTTGGTTCCATCAAATTTACCTGATCCTGCGAGGTATGTGGCAATAGCCGCCCCAGCTATATTATTATCTTCCATCGATAGGGTAACTGCTTTTTCATAGGCCTCTTTCGCCGATATTCCAACATTATACCCCGATAAAGCGGCTTCTGCCAACATATAATAGGTTTCACAAGCCCTATAAAACGGAACTGCTCCAGCAGGATCGTTAATATAATGTTCACCAATCCAAGAAATCGAACTCAGAGGAGATGGATTCGTCAAAGAACCATTTACAAAACCCACATACTTACCTTCATTATTTTTCCGTGCAACCGATGCAATTCTTGGATCTTTTGTTGTATTTAAATGATCAATAAAAATATCGAACATCCCCCAGTTATTGAGACGATTGCCATTGATACCGGATTCATACCAGGGTTCCATATAAGGTAAGGTTCCAGGGAAAGCTACTTCACAATTTTCCGCATTTGTTTCAATTAATGGGTATTTAGCGCTATTTCCAGCAATTTCCTCAATAGTGGATTTCGCTAAAGCAGGGGCTACGGCAGAAATACGCATCGCTATCCGCAAACGAAGTGAATTACAAAACTTTTGCCATTTCAACATCTCAGCTTTACGCGCATCCTCCCCAGTTTCTTTTGTTCCGTATATAATATCATACTCTCCAATTTCATCAGTACCAATACCACCCGCCAATTCATCAGCTAAAGTCTTAAGATCCGCCAATACCGCCGGAAAAATATCCTCCTGTTTGTCATATTTTGCTTTCAAAACAGAACCGTCTTCAGGACGCCCTTTAAAAGCCTCTGAATATGGGATATCGCCCCAACCATCTAAAAGGTATGACCACATATAATTATTCCATATCCGTGCGACAATTCGAATATTTTTAAAACCAGCGGCTTTATCATCCGTTTTCTTCAGCAAATCATTCATCTGTGTGATATTATAATAACATGCTGCCCAACGATTGCCATAGGAGTTGTTGGTTGGTATCAATCCTGAAAGATTGTCCGGATATTGAATTTTGACAATATATCCCGCGAAGGTGCCATAACCGTCTACGTCACCGCCAAATTGATCGGCAGCATTTCGCAGCACATTGACCAGCATATTTTGTGGTGGGACATCTTTCAACGCATCGGGATCGGTATTAATTTCCTCAAAATTCTTGGTACATCCTGAGACCAAAAGAATTGCTAAAAGAGGCGTATATTTTAGTTTTTTAATAAAAGTATTCATAACCATAAATTGTTTTAGTACGTTCTAAATTTTAAATTCTGTAAAAGGATTAAAATGTAAAACCAAGCTTAAGACCTATACTTCTTGAATTCGGGACAGAGGCTTGTTCAAAACCTACTCCACGTGAATCACTTGATACCCCGCCGCCTTCTGGGTCCAAACGCATGGTATTGGTTTTATGTACCCAAAGCAGTGCCAAATTGGTTCCGGTAAGAGAAACATGTGCACGTTTAATACCCTTGAGTCTACTGTAAAGATGTTTTGGCAAATTATAAGTAATATAGGCCTCTCTCAATTTCAGAAACGAACCATCAAAAACATACATTTCTGCAATACCACCATTTTCATACCAATCCTGCGCGCTTGTCTCGATGGTATTTTCAACCCAATTATCGCCAACTTTCATGGCGAATCGTTCATTTTTCATTACATCTTTACCCGCAATGATTGCTCGCTCGCGTATACCATCGATAGCTGTGATTTCAGCAATACCGGTTGTATAACCATGTGACATAGTTTGCGACCAGATATCCCCACCTTTTCTGAAATCAAGCATAAATCCAAATCTAAAATCTTTAATGGTAAAATCATTGCGCATCGATGCTAGGAAATCAGGCACTACATTACCAATAGCCTGAGCATCCAACGGCTTTGATACCAACCCATTAGTCCCTACTTTTATAGCTCCTTTCATTGGACCATCTTCCACACGATCATAACCTGGTCCGACTAACGTTCCCCATGGTCGGCCGACCGATGCCATGTTTGAAATCCCCCATGTCCAGCCTAATCTGAGATCGTTCAAATCCAATTCAGGATACAGTTCGACGACTTTATTTTTATCCTTGGAGAAATTTACGGTTGTGGTCCAATTTAATCCCCCTTCCCGTTTGAGGATATCGCCTCTTAACTGAACTTCAATACCCTTACTTCTGATTTCGCCAGCATTTAAGAAAATGTTACTAAAGCCAACAACATTTGATGTGGGTACGGAAAGTAATTGTTTTTTATTGATTTTTTGATAGTAAGTAAGATCTAGGTGCAATCGATCCTTAAACATGCCCAGCTCGGTTCCGATTTCATACGAGGTAATCGCCTCGGGCTCCAAACCTTCAATAGCATAGGTCATACTTTTGTACATCTGAGATAGGTTATTAAAGGCATCTGTCTGTGCATAATAGTAATTCCCATTTTGATACGGACGGGTCGCATTCCCCACTTTCACCAAGTTAAATCGTAACTTCCAAAAATTGAGGTAATCGCTTTTTAACCCTTCAAAACTAGCCGTTGGTATCCAGCTCAAACTTGCTGCAGGATAAAAAAATGATTTTTTTAAGGTTGAGGACCAATCGTTACGTGCGGTCAAATCTAAATACAATTGATCTTTCCAACCTAGATTGGCTTGCCCGTACAAAGAATTGGACCGGCCTTTGGCATGATCCATAAAGGTATAAGCATCACCAATTTTGTTGGTGATTGTATAAACACCCAATACATTGAGTGCTTTTGCTCCGAGGGTATTTGTTTCAAACTGATAATCCCTATAATTTGCACCTAAAATTCCCGTTAAACTAAGATCTCCAAATTGTTTGTTGAAGTTTGCAATAAAATCTGCATTGAAATCCGAATTACTATTTTTGGTTTCATTGAACTTACCATCCCTATTATCAAAATTGAAGTATGTCGATTCAAAAATATGTGTATTGTAATAATCCAGTCCAACCCGACCTTCAAATTTTAAGAAGTCAAAGGGTTGATAAAACAAGGATGTCTTTCCAAAAATACGGTTCATTTTAAGCGCATTCCGAGATTCGTGCATTGTATAAAACGGATTCATGTGATAAGCCGAATTCCAGTTGTAATACGTATAATTTCCCTTTTCATCACGCTGGTCCCAATTATTTTTTAGATCTTGCATGTCAACCTGTCGGCCAAACCAGATCAAGCCATTCATTGGATTTGCACTGTCATAGCCCTGCATTACCAAATTATTACTTTCAGTACGTGTAAAGTTAGTCATGATGTCGTATGAAACTTTATCGCTGATTTTGTAATCGTTATTTAATTGTGCGGTATATTTTTTCTGGTCTGTATTGGGGACTGTTCCTCGCTGATCTCTAAAAGAAATGGATGCACGAGTCGAAGAACGGTCTGTTTTCGACAGCAACGAAATATTATGATTTTGAGAAAAACCCGTTTGGAAGAATTCTTTCACATTATTTTTATGGGAATTCCAAGGCGTAGCTTGTCGTACCCCATTCACAACAGGACTATTGAATTGCGGGATTAATAATCCCATATCCATCCGGGGCCCCCAAGACTCATCAATTCCGTCGTTAACTCCGTCATTTCCGGTTCCATCGAGATAACTGAACGAATTTTTCAAAACATAATCTTGATACGATAATCCGTCGCCGTTAGTTTTAAAACTGTATTCGTCTCCCCGAGATCCTTGACCGTATAAGTTTTGATATTTAGGTAAATTGGCCGCTCTATCAATAGAAAAATTTCCGTCATAGGAAATTTGCACACCATTTTCACCACGCTTTCCAGATTTTGTAGTGATCATAATAACACCTGCACCAGCACGCATACCATAGATTGCTGCCGCCCCTCCTTTTAAGACGTTGATACTTTCTATATCATCTGGATTAATATCGTTCAATCCAGATCCGTAATCCACACCAGTGTATGTATTATCACCCGTACGTTGCGCGTCATTTGTAATTGGAATACCATCTACAACGACCAACGGCTGTTGATCCTTTTGTAAGGACGTATTTCCACGAATAGAAATCCGCGCTGAAGACCCAATGGCACCCCCAAATTGATTTACCTGAACACCAGCCACTTTGCCCGCCAATGCACCGGTAAGACTATGTTGTCCGGCATCGGTCAATTCCTTTGCGTTTACGTTCTGCGTGGCATATCCCAGGGATTTTTTTTCCCGTGTAATTCCAAGCGCAGTAACCACGACCTCATCCAAATTTTCCGTAAGGGATTGCAGTGTGACGTTGATGACGGTTTGATTATTAATCTGTACTTGCTTTGACTGATAGCCTATCGCACTTACGTTTAAGATAGTTCCATTGGTATAAGTCAACGAAAAACCGCCATCAGCACCTGTCTGTGTGCCTGGGCCGCCCTTAATAGATACGGATACGCCCGGAATGGCTTTCCCATCCTGATCCACTATCTTTCCTTTGAGTGCTGTTTGAGCATAGAGCGCAGAACATACTAGTATATTGGATGCCAGTATCGCAATACTTCTTTTGTTCATAAGTTAGTTTCTAAGAGTTAGTTTTAAAATGTTTTTACTAAGCCAATTTATATAAATATTAAAGTACAACACAAGAGTATATTAACCAGTATTGCCCACATCTTAACATCAAATGTTAAATTATTTTCACTAGACTTGGCTAATTGAAAAATAGGCTATCCAACAAGCATCAAATGCTCCCTGATCGTACCCCTTAATAGACTGAAATCACTACGTCTGGGTAAAAATTAAGCCCTGATCATGGATGACCAGGGCTTAAACAGATTATTTACCGATACAAAGAAATTCAGATTGCCACCATCTCTAGTCTATGGAGAAATGATCATTGTTCTTTAAATTTATGTCCAAAGAATATACGCTTTGAATTACCTCTTTCAATAGCAACTTGGTCCTTCCAGCGCTGATTTTCCACAGCAGCCTTTTCCAATTGTTCAAGCGCCATCAGCTGTTCTTCCAAACGCAAAACAGCAATTTCTCTATTTTGCAATTGGGAACGAGTATCCATTACCTGCACCATCAATCCTGTGGGAAGATGGGTCGCGCGGACAGCCGAGCTCACTTTATTCACATGCTGTCCCCCAGCACCACTGCTCCGCATGGCTTTAAATTGCACATCTTTCAGGTTCAGTTTTGCTGCACTTTTTGCCGGATACCAGTCCTTCAACTCCACAAACCAATTTTTACGTCGATGGTTTGGTCGAAAAGGACTTTGACAAATCCAGCAGATTGTACCCATCCAACGGTCCCTGAATACTCCGATTTCTCTACCGGTCAATTTTAACACAATTGAGCACGGCAACCCATCCATTTTCTCCACTTCCACTGTCTCGATCTGTACGGCATATTGATCCGCTTCTGCCAGTATTCTTTCCAAAACCAGTTGAACGGCTAAATTACACTCTCTAGGACCTCGTCCTGAACTAATTAAAATATACTTTTCCATCCCGCCTTATTTATCCATACGAACAATCTTCGGTCTGAATGTCCCAAGTACATTAACCAACTCATTTTGCAAGCCCATTACACGATGTATATCTTTATAGGCATGTGGAGCTTCATCCAGCGCCCCACCAATTAACTCCACACCATGCTTTTCCAATTCTTTGAACATGGCACTTTTGGTGAGGCTACTTTTACAGGCAGCGCGGGACATTATACGTCCAGCACCATGTGAAGCCGATTGGATACTCAAAGGATTCCCTCGCCCTTCAACAATAAAACCAGGTGCGGTCATAGACCCCGGAATAATTCCCAATACTCCCTCTCCTGCCGGTGTTGCTCCTTTGCGATGCACAATACATTCCTTTCCATCGACCATTTCCCGCCATGCAAAATTATGGTGATTTTCAATGGTCAACATAGGCCGTTCACCCAAAGCTTTTGCCAAGCGCCTATGGATATCCACATGGCAGGCTTGAGCATAATCACCGGCTAGGTTCATTGCTAGCCAATACTCCTGACCTTCCTGGGTATCCAGATTCAACCAGGCTAAATGTTGTACATGACGTGGCAAAGGGCATTGCTTTGCGGCTAAATTTGTATACTGTTTAGCGATATTGGCTCCCAAGCCACGGGATCCGCTGTGTGACAGGACCGCCAGATAAGCCCCAGAGTTAATCCCCCACTCGGAACGAACCTGATGTAATTCAGCCACACCGAATTCTACAAAGTGATTTCCACCACCCGAAGTCCCAAGTTGCCTATAAGCCTTATCCAACAGTGATTTCAACAAAGGAATATCTTTAAATTCCGATCTGCTAAAAATAGCATGGTCCTGTTTCTCACTATGTGTATCGTACATACCGAATCGGGTATTCTCCTTCAGTATATTGCGCAACTGGAATTCTCGCCCTTTGAAATAACTCGCAGGTAGGTCAAAGATAGACAGACTCATTCGACAGCCAATATCCACACCTACTCCATAAGGTATCACGGCATTATCAGTTGCTAGCACCCCGCCAATAGGCAAACCATAACCCATGTGTGCGTCTGGCATCAATGCTCCTTGGCACGCTATAGGCAGCTTCAAGGCCTCATACAACTGCCTTTTGGCTTGCTCATCAATTTCATTTTCACCAAAGATGGTAAATGGTGCCATTTGCTTACTGAGCTGTTGCTTGCGCGCCTCAACCGGTTGAATCAAACCTTCAGCAAGCTTGGCCCAAACAGCATCTTCTCTAAATTTTTCAGGCGCTTCGAGCACCTTCTTTGCTTCCAAAAGGATGTTTTCTTTCTTTTCTCCTCTTCGGTAACGTGTGATTAGCCCTAAGGCTACATTCATTATATTATTCTGTGGAAAACCGATTTTAATAAGGTCTTTCGCCGATAATTTACTTCCCATATTCTTTTCTAAAAAAACTTAATATACTGTCCTATCCATCTCAGGGATAGACCATTTAAATATTCGGGTTTTCTTTTTCTTGAATAGCTATTTGCCAGCTGCCAGAGCTTTGTATTTTGTATGATGAAAAAACGGTTACGAACTATCTTCATTGATGCACATAACGGCCCATACGATATGCCATAGGCCGGTCACAATGTGTCCCGCATAAGCTGGCTAAAGAGAAAATAGAAGGCAATAAAAAACCCGAATGATCCTCGGGCTTTTTTTCATGTCGTAACGAGTACGTTATATGTGAAGAAAAGCACGAAGAATGCTTTCAGCAAATCCATTTGCTGCAAAAGCGCTTTTTGTTTTAATCTTGGAGACCAACATAGTTCTTCGTCTTTAAATTGTTTAAAAAATTAATATCGGCAGCAAAGGTAAATAAGTTTCGTTCACTTTTCCAAATTTTACAAAATTTAATTTGCATTAAAAGGTAATGGATCCTTTAAAAAGAAAGTATATTCCATCATTTGTCCATCTCTTTCGATCTTAAATCGAATTTCTTTACCCTCCTCTGATTTGAAAAGCGTATGAATAGTTTCCAAAGAATAGGAAGAAGCCGAACGCCCATTGATTTTCAATACCTTATCATCCGGTTTTAATCCGGCAATTGCTGCTGGTGAACCTGCCCGAACAGTTGCAATTTTATACATATTTTTCAGTACAAAGCGATACTGTACACTGTTGTCCATACGAATCTCTGTCCCGCCATCTTTCTTTAAATAGACAGGTACCTCCTCTTTCTCATATTTAATACCATCATGTATGATTTCGAGGCCGCTCATGTTTAAGTAATAGAATTTATCAAAGTTTCTGTTTTTTTGGAGATAAACTACATTATTAGGATAATCGAAAATCACCTTAAACCTACGCAGGAGTTCATTTCCAACGGAACCTATTCGTTCATTCACAAAAGTTGCATGTTGTGTAGAGCTCAATTCTGGATAGGCTACCAAAGGATAATTCATCTTAAATGGTCCCAGTTCCAAGGATTTGATCCGATTTCTTTTCCCATAGATTTCGCCATTGAATCCCTGACCGATGTAGTCGTCAATAAAAGGAGGTTTGATTGCAAAATCAGTCAATTTGGACGGAATAAGCATCAACGCATCACTATTACCCATGTCAATCAATACACGGCCTTCAATATCTGCGGAATCCTGATTAAAAGCAACTGAGATATATGGTCTGCTATTTAAAATATCGAGCGGGAGACGTTGCATCTTTGTGAGTCCTTTGGGATACTCACCCTTTTGGTAAAGGGTAATCCGGTGTTTCAAAAAATCCATCTCAACAATGTGATCACTAAAAAAACGGCTCCCCATAATGCCATTTACCTCCACCCCGATACGGGTAGAAATGTCAATATGTGCATTTTTAAGGATATAGATGGGTTGATCCGTATCCTCATATACATTAGCAACGCTAACCTTATTATTGACAGATAGATAACCATCCAACCCCTCGTCCTTGCCCAAGCCCTGAAACTTATTAACGAAGACTGCGCTATCAATCGATTTCAGGGTTTCTCCGAATATCATGGTCTCCTTGACTCCTGTATCCAGTAAGAAGTTCATCGTATACCCATTTACCTGAACGGGGATAATAACCAGATTATGAACAAATAGAAACGGGAATCTAACCTTCTTTTTTTCTTTCAAAACAAAGCGATCTTGCCCCATGGCAAAAAAGGAACAGAATAATGCAAAAGATAAAAATACTGCTTTCATCCAAGTTTATATTTGGTATTTCCAATTTAAACAAGAATTCTCATAATAAAAAAGGTTTCTACAAAAAAAGACTGTATATATCTTTCCATCAACTTTACGAGCATTTATTCGAACATTCTTATCACTTTACTTGGGACAACATACCACTTGCTTTGCCATTTCTCTGCCGTTTGAAGGCTATTTTATTGCCTTTATACCAAAGAAACAGCAAAGAAATAGCAAACAAACAGCAAAGCAGTCCCAAGGAAGGCCCCTAGAAAGTACGAAGAAGTCTCGAAGAACTAGCCTAGAAATGGCCTAGAACAACCCATGAATACCCAAAGAAATGGAAATAAATAACCAAAGAAACAGCAACAAATAAGCAGAGAAATAGCAATAAAACACCAAAGGACAAGCAAAGAAAAAGGCCTAGAACAACCCATGAATACCCAAAGAAATGGAAATAAATAACCAAAGAAACAGCAACAAATAAGCAGAGAAATAGCAATAAAACACCAAAGGACAAGCAAAGAAAAAGGCCTTATTTTCCGTTAAAGTTTGTGATGATTTTTCCATCGTAGACAGACACACCATCTAGCGAGCCAAACCAAATATTGCGTTTATCATCTTCTAAAACCCCGAAGATCATTGGTTTATTTGCGATTTCAGTTACCGTTGGATCCCCATTCAACAAGGATTTCTCTGCATAACGAGAAAGGATCCAACTTTTGTTATGAGCGCTTTCTGAACTGGTCAAAATATTGCCTCCTTTGTCTTCGTAGATATATCCAACAAAATTCTTTGTAAAATTGGTAAATGTGCGGCCATCATAACGCCAAAGACCATCATAACCTCCTAGCCAAATATTACCTTTTCTATCCTTGATTATTGACCTGACATTTGCAAATGGTTTTCCGTCTTTATTGGTTACAACCGTAAATGTCTTTCCATCATAAATGCAAGCATATCCCCTGGTACCGAACCAAAGTTTTCCTGTATTATCTTCAACGATAGCATTCACATCATTGTGCATGGGATGATTTTCCGGAAGCTGCTGTTGGTAAACCGATATATGAACAGAATCAGCCGTAACTGGAACTATCCCTTTATTCATTTTAAAATTTTGAAAAGATTTCCCATCGTAGCGGCTTACCCCATTATCGGAGCCAAACCATATATGACCAGACCTATCTTCATAAATAGTCGTTACCCGGTCACTGGAAAGACCATCCTTACTTGTAAAATTCAGAAAGGATTTTCCATCGTAATAATAGACACCCGAACCGATAGAAGCAAACCAAAAGTTTCCCTTTTTATCTTCTAACACAGAAAAAAAACGTGCTGAACTCACTTTATTGGTTACATTGGCAAACGATTTTCCATCGTATCGAAAAACACCCTCCCATGAGGCCATCCAAATATTCCCCATTCGATCTTGTTTAATCGTACGCACAATACTATTTGGCCCATGCAAAGAGGATATATTACTGGTTTCAAATGGAATAGGATCTACTTCAGACTGCATATTGCCTATTTGTTCTGTTTTTTTGTACTGTGCGCTACAATTACTAGCGACAAATAGAGAGAGTAACGTATATATAAGTATATATTTCATGTTTTTTTGTTTAATGAACAGAAATACCTTTAGATCTATCTGCTCTTTTATTTTTATAATTTATTTTTTTCAACCGATATATTATCAACCCGTATAATTAGTAATACGTCAAAGCGAAGCTAGGTCGGCGCTTTCCAAAACAATTCGTTTTTTTTAATATTAGGCTGATATACGACAGTACGGATATCGTTTTTCTGCCGAGTCCATAGATGGAAATTAAGCATTCCCAACAGCCATATCAGCACGAGCCATAAGACAGTTTTTTTAGTTTTCATCTTGTATCAGAGTTGATACGGCGAAATTACTTTGGTATTTTTCAGCTTGAGGAATTTGGAATGTAAATAAAAATGCAAACTTTGTAAATAAATCGTAAATAGCATGTTATATAGGGAAAAACTGTTCAAATTGAGAAGTAGATATGTATATGGATCCTTGCTGCTCCTGTCTATTTCTATTGTCTTCGGTTCTTTTAGCCTCAACAGTACCGACGACTTTGATTTCGCAAAAAGGGAAGTTTTGCTTCGCAGAATCGGACACGAATTACTCTTACAGACTGGTGACAGTACATCAAGGGTGCTCCCTATAGAAAAGGTTGCGGAAAATGAATATCAGATCAGGTTTGAGCATGACCTCAGTTTTCAGCCGGATTCTTTAGTGAATACTACCCGACGTCTGCTAGCAAAAGACCCCTTAGCTGTCGATTATATTGTTCGTGTTCTAAAATGCGGCACTTCCAATGTGGCCTACAGCTATTCCATATCCAAAAATAAAAAAGATGATATTATCGCATGTATAGGAAGAGTACAACCTAGTGCCTGTTACATGATCAACATTAAATTCAAACCGACAGGAATACATACAACAAAAAACAGCTATTTGCTGGGTAGTCTCCCCATCTTAGCTATTGTTGGATTTATTTTTTTGAGAGCTGTAAAGTCGCGAAAAACTACGGCTAAAGACCAGTCGACCAAGATATTCAACCTAGGCTCAGTATTGTTCTATGCAAAAGAAAGACAACTGATTATCCACGACAGAACGATAGACCTCACAGGGACTGAAGCCCGTCTGCTGCTCATTTTTGCGTCATCACCAAACGAAACGATCATGAGAAGCCGGTTGCAAAAAGAGATCTGGGAAGATGAAGGTATTATTGTAGGGCGCAGTCTGGATATGTTTATATCAAAACTGAGAAAAAAATTGGAGCTTGATCCGAAGATCAATATTGTTGTTATACGTGGTAAAGGCTATAAGCTTGAAATTAGCGCTTAAGAAGAGGCTCGCATCGAAGCCCTTACTTTTAACATTTTTTTTTGATATGGTCTGCTCCTAAAATAAGGATAAAGGATTGCTAATAAAGTGTACCCTACAGTAAATCGAACGAACATAAGATTTATTAAGTTTACAGCTGTGGATCTGGCTCTCTCGAGCTATTCCCTTGATAAAGCACAAAAAAAACCCTCTTTACTTAAGTAAAGAGGGTTTTTGTACCCGGAGCCGGAGTCGAACCGGCACGGTTTCCCACTGGTGTTTGAGACCAGCGCGTCTACCAATTCCGCCATCCGGGCATATCCGTTTGGGATGATGCAAAAGTAGGTTTTTTATTGAAAAAGAGAAAACTTTTTAAACAAATTTCCGCTTAAATTCAATAGTGCACTGAAATACAGTCAAATAATTTTTCTTAATTACTCAAAAAACTAGCTCTAACCGTTATATTCGCTGTTTTCTTACGTGAAGTTGTATTAAAAGCCCCTCCCGACGAGTATTCTTCGTTATCATTTTGACCAGTTATCTGAAAAATTCCCAGATCGGCTTTCACCAGACTACCTAATCCCGCATTCGATTCCTTAGCAATATTGTCGGCACGTTGGTGTGCATTTTTCGATGCTTGAGAGATCAATTCCAGTTTCAGATCCTCCAGTTTAGAGTAATAATAATTTGGAGTACTCGAACTCAGCTCTATTCCCTTCGAGATCAATGTTGAGATCTCTCTTGACGCGTTGTCCACCTTATTCAGATCCCTAGATTCCACACTTACTGTTTGTGACAGGGTATAACCCGAAAATGTATTATAACCGTTTCCCTTTCCGTCGGTATGGTATTCAAAATCTTTAGCGATATTCACGGCCTCAAAACGAATTTCATCTACTTTAATCCCTTGTTGCACTAAAAAGTCACGTACGAGATCGCGATCTGTTGCCAATTGTGCCGAAGCTGCACTTAATTCAAAGTTCTTCCTACTAAATGTCGCATTCCATTTTACCAAATCAGATTCAAAATCTTTCTTTGCGTTGCCGTTGACGGTAATTGTCTGTGTGGATTTATATTTATACCGATATGCATTGCCCAAGATCCATGCAGTAAGCAACACGGCGACGCTCACGATAACAGAAACAATAATAGATGATGATTTCATAATCAGTTTTTTATATTTACGTAACAATGAATATACCAAAAAATCAACGATTTTTTATTTTTTATAGATAAATTGCAGCAAAAGAATTTAAACATGAATAAGAAAAATATCTGTATCCCATTCTGTTTTCTCGCGACCTTAGCTGTTCACGCACAAAAGAAACCAGTGGACCATACGGTATATGATAGCTGGCAAAGCATATCATCTCCCTATATCAGTAAATCCGGTAAATTTGTACTCTTTCAGGTTGCTCCACAAGAAGGAGATAGCCAACTGTT
>Ga0213827_1000543_pt1 | contig 28499 bp, 31 predicted proteins | sample MC6MC0898MG_FD_180669 | JGI IMG/M metagenome (GOLD analysis project Ga0213827, IMG submission 180669) | Enriched soil aggregate microbial communities from Iowa State University, Ames, United States - MC6-MC0898-MG | ecosystem: Environmental > Terrestrial > Soil > Unclassified | place: USA: Iowa...
CTGATCCTGGCTGGCTTCTGGCTGCCCAGCCCGGGCGTGGGTTTCGCGCTGGCGTGGCTGCTGTTGGGTTTTGGGCTGAACCAACTGCGCCTGGTCGTATTCGGCGTGATCAGCCTGCTGGCCTATCTGGGCGTCTACTACTACCAACTTGATGTGCCGCTGCTGCAAAAGGCGCTGTGGCTGGGCGGCGGCGCGTTGCTGCTGTTCGTCTTGCGCGGCTTGGTCTGGCTGGTGCCGCGGCTGATGCGCACGCAGTCGCCCGACCGCCGCGCGCCGCTGCCGCCGGTGTCGGCGCCCTTGCGCTGGCGCACGCTGGCCATCCTGGGCGGCCTGGCGCTGGTGCTGGTGGTGGCCAACGGCGGCATCTGGCAGCGTGAAACGCTGCTGGCCTCGGGCAAGGTCGTCATCCTGGAACTGGCGCCGGTGGACCCGCGGTCGCTGATGCAGGGCGACTATATGGCGCTGAACTTCGCCGCCAGCCGCGACATTACGCGCCTGCGCCTGGGCGGCGACCGTCCGGTTGACGACGAGACCCTGCCCGGCTTCGAGCCGGACGGCTATGTGATGCTCAAGACCGACGCGCGCGGCGTGGCCACGCCGTTGCGCATCCAGCCCGACGTGCATCCGCATGCCGACGGCGAAGTGCCGCTGCGCTACCGGGTACGCGACCGCGGCGTGCGCATCGTGACAAATGCCTGGTTCTTCCAGGAAGGCGAAGCCAAGCGCTTCGAGGTCGCCCGCTATGGCGAGCTGCGCGTGGGCGACAACGGCGAAGCCCTGCTGGTGCGGATGTTGGGCGCGGACCTGCAGCCGCTATAGCGGCACTGGGCCCCGCGTCAGGGGAAGCGCCGCGCCCAGTGCGCGGTGGCTTCGCTCAGAAACTGCCCACAGTCGGCGTTGGCGGCAAGCGGCGCAAAGCCCAAGGCCCGCCAGGCGCCCTGTAGCGCCGCCAGGGGCGCTTGGGTGTCAATGGCGGGGGCACCGTTCTGCTTGGACAGTTTCAGGCCGCTGGCGGCGTCCAGGATCAGCGGCACATGCAGATAGCGCACGGGGGGCAGGCCCAGCAAGCGGCCCAGCACGCGTTGGCGCGCCGTGGAGCTCAGCAGGTCGGCGCCGCGCACCACGTCCGTCACGCCCTGTTCGGCATCGTCCACCACCACCGCAAGTTGATAGGCCCATAGCCCGTCCGCGCGCCGCAGGGCGAAGTCGCCCACCGCCTGCGCCACGTCCTGTGCTTGCGGGCCCAGCCAGCGGTCTTCAAAGTGTTCGACGCCGTCCGGGATGCGCAGGCGCCAGGCGCGCGCCTGGCGGCCTTCGGGCAAGCCGTGGCGGCACGTGCCGGGATAAGGGCGTTCACCGTCGGCGCCGGGCACGGTCTGGCCGCGCAATGCCGAATCGGCGATTTCGCGCCGGGTGCAGCCGCAGCCGTAGATCAGGCCGCGCGCGGCCAGCATGTCGAAGGCGGATTGGTAGGCGGCGTTGCGCTGCGACTGCCACATGACGTCGCCGTCCCAGTGCAGGCCCAGGGCGTCCAATTGCGCCATGATGGCGTCGGCGGCGCCCGCGACGGTGCGGGGCGTGTCCACGTCTTCCATGCGCAGCAGCCAGCGCCCGCCGTGGGCGCGCGCATCCAGCCAGCTGGCCAGGGCAGCCACAAGCGAGCCCGCATGCAGCGGGCCGCTGGGGCTGGGGGCGAATCGGCCTACGTAGGTCACAGCAACGGCAAGCGGCCCCAATGCATGGGGCCGGGGTGCGGGGTCATCAATGCAGCAACCGCACGCCTTCTTCGTCCAGCAGCTCTTCCAGGACCAGGTTGTCGATCTCGGCTTCCTGGCTCCAGAGAACCATGAGGGCGATGATCTTGATCTTGGACAGCGGCACGGGCGTTTCCGGCGAAGCCAGGCCCCGGTCGATGACGATTTCGCGCAACGGCGCCGGCAATACGCCGGCCGATTCCAGGAAGGCGATGAAGCCGATGGATTCGGTGCCGAGCTGGCTGTATTCGTTGTCGGTGTAGATCCGGGTTCCCGAAGTAGGAGCCTGAGCGAGGTCGACGCATCGTTCCGTGGTCTCGGCCAAACCGTACAGCCAGCCGAGCGCGTCGTCGATGTCTTCGTGCTCGAAACCGGCGGCGGCAAGCCGCTTAGCGAGCACATCGGCCGCAGGACAGGCTTGCGGCGTGTAGTAATTCTCGAACAGATAAACCAGGATATCGAACATATGGCGCAGTTTTGTGCCTGTTTGCACAGTCGGCCCGCAGATCGGCAGACCAGCAAACATGAATTTTACTTTACGCTGATTTATTTAGCCGGGCAACCGGCGAAAAGGCGGAATGTTGTATGTCGTCACCCTGTGGATCCAGGCCCCTATTTTGCCGGTATTTGCTGCCAAAATCCGGGATTGGGCGAAATAAAAAAGGGGCGGACCGAAGCCCGCCCCTGTTAATTCCGCGCCATCCAGGTCAGGCCGCCTTGGCCGCCGTCTCCAGTTTTAGTTCCGCCAACTGGCGGATGAAGACGGGGATGCAAATGGCCAGGCCGATCAGGCCGCTCGTCAGGCCGGGGATGATCGTGAGCAGCGCGCCGACCGTGCACAGCCACCGCTCCCAGCTCTTCATGCCGACCAGCATGTAGCGCGAGAACGCCGCCGACAGCAGCACCAGGCCCACCATGCAGCCGAACAGGGTCACCCAGAAGTCATACCAGGTGAAGCCCTGCACCGAGATCAGCAGCGACGGCGAAAACACGAACACGAACGGCACGATCAGCTTGGTGATGCCCAGCCTGAACGCCGTGTTCCCGGTCTTGAACGGGTCGCTGCCCGCCATGCCGGCCGCCGCATAGGCGGCCAGCGCCACCGGCGGCGTGATGTCCGCCAGAATGCCGAAATAGAACACGAAGAAGTGCGCCGCGATCGGCTGCACGCCCAGTTGCACCAGCGTGGGGGCGGCCACGGCGACCATGATCAGGTAGTTCGCAGTGGTGGGCACGCCGCAGCCCATCAGGATGCAGACGATGCCGGTCATGATCAGCGCCGCCAGCAAGGTCAGCGTCTGCATGTTGGCCATGGCGTCGGGAATGAACATGGACGCGCCGCCGGCCAGCACCTGCGAGGCCGAGATCACGATGTACGAGATCTTGAAGCCCACGCCGGTCAAGGTCACCACCCCGATCACGATGCCCACCGCGCCGGCCGCCGCGCCGACCGCCAGCGCGTACTTGGCGCCGGTCTCGAAGGCTTCGTACAGATCGCGCCAGCGCAGGCGCTGATACGGATTCAACAGGCCCACCAGGATGCAGCCCGTGATGCCCGCGAACGCCGCCAGATAAGGCGTGCGGCCGCTGGCCAGCACGCCCACCAGCAGGATCAGCGGGATGAGCGTGGGCCAGCGCATCTTGAACGATTGCTTGAGCTTGGGCATTTCTTCGGCCGTCAGGCCGCGCAGGCCTTCGCGCTTGGCTTCGAAGTGCACCTGCATGAACATGCCGAAGAAGTACAGGAAGGCCGGGAAGATGCCGGCAATCGCGATCTGCTGGTACGGGATGCCCAGGAACTCGATCATCAGGAACGCGGCCGCGCCCATGATGGGCGGCGTGATCTGCCCGCCCGTGCTGCTGGCCGCTTCGACGCCTGCCGCGAAGTGCCGCGGATAGCCGACCCGGATCATGGCGGGAATGGTCAGCGACCCCACGGTCACCGCGTTGGCCACCGACGACCCCGACAGCATGCCGAACATGGCTGAGCCGAAGACGGACACCTTGGCGGGGCCGCCGGCATAGCGGCCGGCCACGGTGGAGGCCACGTCCAGGAACAGCTGGCCCAGCCCGATGCGGGTGGCCAGCACGCCGAACAGCACGAAGTGGAACACGTAGGTCGCCACCACGCCCACCGCCACCCCGTACACGCCCTGGCTGGTCAGGTACATGTGGTTGACGATCTGCGGCCAGGTATTGCCTGCATGCTTGAGCAGGCCCGGAAAGTACGGGCCGAACATGGCGTAGGCCATGAAGACCAGCGCGATGATGGGCAGCGGCCAGCCCATGGCGCGTCGCGTGGCTTCCAGCAGGCCGATCAAGAGGATCGAGCCCATGAAGACGTCCATCGGCATCGGGTTGCCGACGCGGAATGCCAGGTCTTCGAAAATGTAGGGGATGTACAGCACCGACAAGGCCAGCGCGATGGCGATGATCCAGTCGTACAGCGGAATGCCGCCTGGCGACAGCCAGGTCGACTTGGGCTCGCGCTGGTAGTGCGACTTGGAAAAGCCGAACACCAGGAAGATCAGGCTCAGCACGAAGGCCAGGTGCACGCCGCGGTGGGTGGCCTCGCGCAACAGGCCGAAGCCCGCCGTGTAGTAGTGAAAGAGCGACAGCGTGACAAGCAGGCCCGACACGATCCAGGTCGCCGTCTTGTCCAGCGGCCGGAAGCGGATCTCGGAGTCGTATTTCTCCGCCAGCTTCTGGGTTTTCTCGTGATCTATTTCCATCGCCGTGATTCTCAGGGTGATTCAGCAAGCAGGGCCGCGCACGGCGGCCCTACTAAGCGCGGCGCAAACACGCCGCAGGTAGATGCAATGGCGCTGCCCCCTGCAGCCTGACGGCACGTCCGCCGCCTCACACCGCCGCCGCCATTCCGGGCCGCGCGGATCCGGCTTTGCCGGTCCGCTGCGGCGCCCCTGGGGGAGGCGCCGCAGGCGCTAGGGGGGGCCTACTTCAGGCCTACTTCAGCAGGCCGATTTCCTTGTAGAACTTCTCGGCGCCAGGATGGAACGGGATGCCCGCGCCTTTGATGGCGTTGTCGCGGGTGATGAGCTTGCCCTTGGCGTGGCCCGAATCCAGCGTCTTGCGCGTGGCGTCGCTGTACAGCGCCTTGGTGACGTCGTAGACGGTCTGTTCAGGGATCTTGGCCGATGTGACCATCTGCGCGTTGACCGAGATGGTCTTTACTTCCGGCAGGTTCTGGTACGTATTGGCCGCGATCACATCCGGCGTGAAGAACTCTTGCTTGGCGCGCAGCGCGTCGATCTCGGGGCCCACCAGCGGCACCAGTTCGATGTTGCCCGTGGACGCCAGTTCGGCGATAGCGCCGGCGGGGGCCCCGCCCACGAAGAAGAACGCGTCCAGCCCGCCGTCCTTGAGTTTGTCGCCCGCCTGGTTGGGCTTGAGGTATTCGGCCTTGATGTCTTTGTCGTTCATGCCGTAGGCGCCCAGGATCAGGCGCACGTCGACCAGTGTGCCGGAACCCGGCTCGTCCATGGAGACGCGCTTGCCCTTCAGGTCGGCCACGCTCTTGATGCCGGCGCCCTTGCGCGTCACCAGGTGGATGCTTTCCGGGTACAGGGTAGCGATCAGGCGCAGGTCTTGCGCCTTGGGCTTGCCCTCGAAGGTGCCGGTGCCGCTATACGCCCAGTACGCCACGTCGGATTGCGTGAAACCCGCTTCGAACGAGCCGCCGATGATGCCGTTGATGTTGGCTACCGAACCGTTGGAGGCCACCGCCGTGGCGATGAGCTTGCCGGGTTGCGAGACCGCGTTGCCGATGATGCCGCCGATCGGGTAGTACGTGCCGGCGGTGCCGCCCGTGCCGATGCGGAAGAACTGCTGGGCCTGTGCGGAACCCACGGTGCCGACCGCGGCGACCGCAACGGTCAGGGCGGTGATCCAGTGCTTGAGTTTCATGCGAGCTTCTCCGGGACTTTGTGACGGCTGTTGATGGATGTTGATGTGTTCGACGTGGACGGGTATTGTTCTAAGCGCCTTTTGCCGCCGGGCCGCCCCAAGGCAAAAGAGCCCCCTTGGGGGGCAGGAAGCCCGCGAAGCGGGTGCGCCGTGGGGGCCGCCTACCTATGATGAAATTCTGGCATGTAGGGGTCCCGTAGCCAATGGTTACGGGGCTATCGTTTACCTGGGGGTAAATCATCCTTCGGGTTATGGACGGTCATGTTTTGGTTATGGCGTGTGATTGCACGATCACGCGGTTACATCCCATGCAGTGCTGATAACGGAGTCACCCGATGTCCCAGGAAGTCATACGCGGCATAGCGCTGCCTCCGCCCGCGCAACCGGGCGATCCTTTGGCCCGCGTTGACACGCCCAGCCTGGTGCTGGACCTGGAACCGTTCGAGGCCAATCTGCGCGCCATGCAGGCCTGGGCCGACCGTCATGACGTGGCGCTGCGCCCGCATGCCAAGGCGCACAAATGCCCGGAAATCGCGTTGCGCCAGCTGGCGCTGGGCGCGCGCGGCATCTGTTGCCAGAAAGTCAGTGAAGCCCTGCCTTTCGTGGCCGCTGGCATCCGCGACATCCACATCAGCAACGAAGTCGTCGGACCCGCCAAACTGGCCATGCTGGCGCAGTTGGCGCGCACCGCCAAAATGAGCGTCTGCGTGGACAACGCGCAGAACCTGGCGCAGATTTCCCAGGCGATGGCGCAGGCCGGGGCCGAGATCGACGTGCTGGTCGAGGTGGACGTGGGCCAAGGCCGCTGCGGTGTGTCGGACGATGCGCTGGTGCTGGCGCTGGCGCAACAGGCGCGCGATCTGCCGGGTGTGAATTTCGTGGGGCTGCAGGCCTATCACGGGTCGATGCAGCACTTTCGCACGCGCGAAGAGCGGTCGCAGGTCTGCCGGCAGACGGCGCGCATCGCCGCGTCGTATGCGCAGTTGCTGCGAGAAAGCGGCATCGCGTGCGACGTCATCACGGGCGGCGGCACGGGCAGCGCGGAGTTCGACGCGGCAAGCGGCGTTTTCACCGAGCTGCAGGCAGGCTCTTACGCCTTCATGGATGGCGATTACGGCGCCAATGAGTGGGACGGCCCGTTGACCTTCCAGAACAGCCTGTTCGTGCTGTCCACCGTGATGAGCGTGCCCGCGCCCGATCGCGTGATCCTGGACGCGGGGTTGAAATCCACCACCGCCGAATGCGGCCCGCCGGCGGTGTTCAAGGCCGATGGCCTGACCTACGCGGCCATCAACGACGAGCATGGCGTGGTGCGCGTGGCGCCGGGGGCGCAGACGCCCGCATTGGGCGACGTGCTGCGCCTGGTGCCTTCGCACGTGGATCCCACCTTCAACCTGCACGACGGGCTGGTCGTGGTGCGCGACGGCGTGGTGCAGGATGTGTGGGAGATCGCGGCGCGCGGGTTCTCGCGCTGACCGCTTAGTCCGCCAGGTTCGTCATTCCCAGGAATTGCCGCAGTTCGGGGGTGGCGGGCGCCGAGAACAATTCCTCGGGCGGCCCGATCTCGTGCACGCGGCCCTGATGCATGAACACGACGCGGTCGCACACTTCACGCGCAAAGCGCATTTCGTGCGTGACCATCAGCAGAGTCATGCCGTCGGCCGCCAGCTCGCGCACCACCGCCAGCACTTCGTTGACGAGTTCCGGATCCAACGCCGACGTGATTTCGTCGCACAAGAGCGCCAGCGGCTGCATCGCCAGCGCGCGGGCGATGGCCACGCGCTGCTGCTGGCCGCCGGACAGCTCTTCCGGCCATGCGTCGAATTTATGCGCCAAGCCCACGCGGGTCAGCATGGCGCGCGCCAGGTCGGCCGCTTGCGCTTCCGGCATGCGCTTGGCCACCATGGGCGAGAGCATCACGTTGCGCCCCACCGTCAGGTGCGGGAACAGGTTGAACTGCTGGAAGATCATGCCCACCTTCAGCCGCAGCGCGCGCAGCCGCAATTCGTCGTCGCCCAGTTGGGCGTCGGCCACCATGATGGCGCCGCCGTCGATTTGCTCCAGTCCATTCACGCAGCGCAGCAGCGTGCTCTTGCCCGAGCCGCTCTTGCCGATGATGGCGATGACCTCGCCGGGTTCGACGCGTAGCGTCACCCCCTTCAGGACTTCGTTGTCGCCGAATTTCTTGCGGACGTCTTCAAGGGCGATGAGGGGCATGCAACTTCCTTTCCAGCCGGAGGCTGAGGCGCGACAGGGGCCAGCACAGCGCGAAATAGATCAGCGCGGCGCAGGCGTAGACGGTGAAGGGGCTGAAGGTGGCGTTGGTGATGACGGTGCTGGCCTTGGACAGCTCCGTGAATCCGATGATGGACGTCAGCGCGGTGCTCTTGACGATCTGCACCGCAAAACCCACGGTGGGTGCGATGGCGATGCGCATCGCTTGCGGCAGCACTACGTAACGCATTTGCTGCACATAACCCAGCGCCAGGCTGGCCGACGCTTCCCATTGCCCCTTGGGAATGGCTTCCACGCAGCCGCGCCAGATCTCGGCCAGGAACGCGCCCGACCACAACGTCAGCGCCGCGCCGGCGGCCAGCCAGGGCGGCACTTCCACGCCCAGCAGCGACAAGCCGAAGAACGCCAGGAACAGCTGCATCAAGAGCGGCGTGCCCTGGAACAGTTCGATATAGGCCCAGCTGGCGCGCCGCATCACGGCCACGCGGGACGTCCGCATCATCAGCGCCAGCACGCCCATCAGCGCGCCGCCGGCGAACGCCACCAGCGACAGCACCACGGTCCAGCGCGCGGCCAAGAGCAGGTTGCGGACGATGTCCCAGGTTGAGAATTCAATCATCTTGCCGCCTTGCGGAACAGGCGCCGTCCGGCCAGGCGCAGCAACTGGCGCAGCAGGATGGCCAGCGCCAGGTAGATGCCGGTGGTCACCAGATACACCTCGAACGCGCGGAAGTTGCGCGACTGGATGAAGTTGGCGGCAAACGTCAGGTCTTCGGCGGCAATCTGTGAACACACCGCCGACCCCAGCATCACGATCACGATCTGCGACGACAGCGCGGGCCAGATGCGCTTGAGCGCGGGTTTCAGCACCACGTGCCGGAACACCTGGAAGCGCGTCATCGCCAGGCTGGCGCCGGCCTCGTACTGGCCCTTGGGCGTGGCGTCGATGCCGGCGCGGATGATCTCGGCGCTGTAGGCGCCCAGGTTCAGCGCCATCGCCAGGCAGGCGGCCTGCATTTCGCCCAGCTGCACGCCCAGCGACGGCAGGCCGAAGAACACGAAGAACAGCTGGATCAAAAACGGCGTGTTGCGGATCACCTCCACATAGGCCGCCACCGGCGCGCGCAGCCACGCCGGGCCCTGCGTGCGGACCCAGGCGCACGCGATGCCCAGCGCCACGCCGGCTACCGCGCCAAACGCGATCAGCTCGACCGTGACGCCGATGCCTTTCACCAGCACCGGCGTGTAGTCGAAGACCGCGCCGAAATCGTATTGATAAGCCATGATGGCCGCCTTCAGGGCTTACAGATCCTTGGGCAGTTCGGCGCCTAGCCACTTCTGCGAAATCGCCGACAGGGAACCGTCGCGCTTCGCGGCAGCCAGGATGTCGTTGACCTTGGCGCGCAGCTTGGGCTCGTCCTTGTTCAGGCCGATGTAGCACGGCGAATTCTTGATCAGGAATTTGGTCTCGGGTTTCTTGGCCGGATTGCGCGCCAGGATGGCGGCGGCGACCACGTTGCCCGTGGCGATCAGCGGCACCTGGCCCGACAGGAAGGCGGTGATGGTGCCGTTGTTGTCTTCATAGCGCTTGAGCGTGGCGGATTCGGGGGCGATCTTCGACAGCTCGATGTCTTCCACCGCGCCGCGCGTCACACCGATCGTCTTGCCCGCCAGGTCCGCCGCCGACGCCACCTTCAGGTCGGCCGGGCCAAACACGCCGTTGAAGAACGGCGCGTAGGCGTCCGAGAAATCGATGGCCTTTTCGCGTTCGGCGTTCTTGCCCAGGCTGGAGATCACCAGGTCCACCTTGCGCGTCTGCAGATACGGCACGCGGTTGGCGCTGGTGACCGGCACCAGTTCCAGCTTCACGCCCAACTGCTTGGCGATGAGCTGCGCGGTGTCGATGTCATAGCCCAGGGGCTTCATGTCGGCGCCCACCGAACCGAAGGGCGGGAAATCCTGCGGCACGGCAATCTTGATGGTGCCTGACTTGACGATGTCGTCCAGCGTGTCGGCGTGCGTCAGCGGCGCGGCCAGCAGGCTGGCGGCGGTGCAAAGGGACAACAACAGGGTTCTACGGTGCATGAGGGACTCTCCAGGGCGCGCACCGCCCGGAGCGGGTCGGATGCGTTGCACACCAATTCGGTATACAAACCTGGAAAAGCAAGTTCCGTGCCATTTCGCGGCCGCTACACAGGGCCCGAGGGGGACGCATCGCATGCCCTGCTTTGGTGCGGCGGATGCGCCGAGGGCGGGCATGCGGGGCACCGAATTGGATCGCGGGCCAGGTTGCCCTTCGATTGCCCTTCAGCCGTCCAGATGGGGTTGCACCAAGGCCGCGAACCAGTCGTGGAAAACGGCCAGGCGGCGCGAGCGTTGGCGCCGGTGCGGATACAGCAGCGATACCGGCATGGCGGCCGCGCGGAAGGCCGGCATCACTTCGACCAGCTTGCCAGCGTCCAGCAGATGCTGGACGTCGAAGCGCGGAATCTGAATGAGCCCCAGCCCGGCTAGGCAGCAGGCGATGTAGCTTTCGGCATTGTTCACGACCAGTCGGGCCGGCACCTGGGCGACTTGCGTAGCGCCGTCCTCCAACAGGTATTCCCAGGGCAGTTCGCGGCCTGTCTTCGGCGACGCATAGCCGACGGTCCAGTGCCCTGCCGCCAGCTCGTTGGGCCGGCGCGGTTCGCCCTGTTCGCGCAGGTAGTCAGGGCTGGCGCAGTTGATCAGCGCGATACGGCCCAGGGGCCGCACGACCAAGCTGCTGTCGTCCAGCGTGCCGATGCGCACCGCGCAGTCCACCCCTTCCTGCACCAGGTCGATCGCGCGGTCGGTGGAACTCAGCACGAGTTCCAGCCGGGGATGGCGGCGCAGCAGGCCGGGCAATGCCGGCGCGATCAGCCGGCGCGCGATGCGGCTGGGCGCATCGATGCTGAGCCGCCCCGACACCTGGCGCTGGCCGGCGTGGAACAGTTGATCGATGTCTTCCACTTCCGCCAGCAGCGGCCGCACGCGCTCCAGCAACTGTTCGCCGTCGGCCGTCAGCCGCACCTGGCGGGTTGTCCGATGCAGCAGGCGCACGCCCAGCTGTGTCTCCAATTGCTGGATGGCCGCCGACACCGAGGCGCGCGGCACCTCCAGCGCATTGGCGGCCTTGATGAAGCTGCCCATGTCGGCGACCTGGGCGAACACGCGGTACTGGTCGAATCGGTCCATGCGTCTGGGGTCCCCTGCCGTCCACGGGCGGATCGCCCTGTGGATAACGGCAGGTGACAGATTAGCCGCTTACTTCGTCGTATAGCCGCCGTTGATCAGGATCGTCTGGCCCGTGATCCACCAGCCGTCGCTGACCAGGTGGCGGATGAAGGGCACGACGTCTTCGATATCGGTCAGGCCCGTCTTGCTGAACGGCGACAGCGCGGCCGCGGTCTTGTGGTACGCCACCGCATCGGCGCCTTCGGCCGGGTAGAAGAACGGCGTATCCATCGGGCCCGGGCCGACGGCGGTCACCGAAATGCCGCGCGCGCCGAATTCCTTTGACGCAGCGCGCGTGTAGTGCTCGACCGGCGCCTTGGTGCCGGCGTAGGCGGCGTAGAACGGCGTGAACGCGCCCAGCAAGGACGTGACCAGCGTGCAGACCTTGCCGTTGTCGTTCACATGGCGGCCCGCTTCGCGCAGGAAGAAGAAGGCGGTCTTGGAGTTCACCGCCGTCATCTCGTCGTACTCGGCTTCGCTGATCTCGGTGAAGGGCTTCTTCAACACTTTGCCCACCGTGTTGATGGCGATGTCGGGCCGGCCCACCGCGGCGACGGCGTCGGTAAACAACTTTTCCACGGCGGCGGCGGTGGTCAGGTCTGCTTGCAGCGCCACCGCTTTGGCACCGGCCGCCTGGATCGCGGCAACGGTCGCATCCGCTTCGGCTTTGGACGCGGCGCTGTTGTAGTGGATCGCCACCGCGCGGGCGCCCTGCTCGGCCAAGTCGCGTGCGATCAGGCCGCCCAGGTTCTTGGCGCCGCCGGCGATCAGCACGACTTTGCCCTTGATGGAATGGTCTGCCATGGAAAACCCCTTCATGAATCGATGGAGCTTCGAGCTTAGGCAAGCGCGTCCCCGCGATAAACCATCCGGGGCTGGATGGATCATCCAGAAAAAACGCCCAATCGCCATGAAAAAAGCCGTCCCTCTTTACGGGGACGGCTTTTGCGACCAGCGGCTGCCGGTGCGACGGGCAGCGGAAGTCTTGATCCTAGATCTTTAGTCCACCTGCGCGCCGGACTGCTTGACGGCTTTGCCCCACTTGTCGACTTCGCTGGCGATGAACGTACCGGTCGCCTCGGGCGTCAACGGCATGGGTTCGGCGCCACGGTCACGCAGGAATTTCTGCATTTCCGGCGTGCCCAGCGCATGGCCGATCTGCTTGCTGAGGTAGTCGGTGATGGCCGGCGGCGTGTCGCGCGGGGCTAGCACGGCGGCCCAGCCGATGGCCTCGAAGCCCGGGTAGCCGGATTCAGCCACGGTCGGCACGTCCGGCAACTGCGGCAAGCGCTTGGCGGTCGTCACGGCCAGCGCCACGGCCTTCTTGCTTTGCACGTGCGGCAGGCCGGCGGTGACGGAATCCACCATCAGCGGCACCTGGTGGCCCAGGAAATCGGCCTGGGCCGGGCCGCTACCCTTGTACGGGATGTGGCGGATGTCGATATCGGCCGCGGCCTTGAACATTTCCGCAGACAAATGCTGCGTGCCGCCGATGCCGGCGCTGGCGTAGGCCAGTTCACCCGGATTGGCGCGCGCTTGCGTCACCAATTGCTTAAGCGAGGTGATGCCGGACGCCGGCGTGGCTAGGAACATCAGCGGCACCGAGAACACGCCCGAGACCGGCGCGAAATCCTTGGTCAGGCTGTAGTTGATGGTCTTGTACAGCGTCTGGTTGACCGCTGCGGCGCTGCCCGCGATGACCAGCGTGTAGCCGTCGGGCGCGGCGCGCATGGCCTGTTCCATGCCGATGTTGCTGCCGGCGCCGGCGCGGTTTTCCACCACGATGGGCTGCTTGACGGCGGCGCCCAGCTTTTCAGCCAGGGCGCGGGCGAAGATGTCGGTGGCCTGCCCGGGCGGGAACGGCACGATCAGGCGGATGGGGCGTTCGGGGTAGTCGGCATGCGCCGGGGCGCCGGCCGCCGCCAGCGCCAGGCCGGCGGCAAGACTGGAAAGGATACGTTTCATGATTGGTCAGTAAAAAGCGACAACGGGCGGGGCGCGGGGGCGCGCCACTTGCATAAAATAGAGCGCCCGAGCAGTCGGCCCTTTTGAGGCGGCCCGGGGCGGATCGGCGGGGGTGCGTCACGATAGCATCCCTCTGTCGGTGCTACATTTGCGTTTTCGCGCTTCCCCCCTTGAAGTTTCCCCTTCATCCCTGTCCTTTCACCCCGCAGGAACCGCCATGGAATTCAGCCAGTTCAACGTCAACACCCTCATGGAGATCACCTCCCGCCCGGACCTCGTGTTCGTCAGCGGCAAGGGATCCTGGCTGGTGGATCACGCGGGCAAGCGATATCTGGACTTCGTGCAAGGCTGGGCGGTGAACACGCTGGGCCACTCCGCCCCGGAAATGCAGCGCGCGCTGGTGGAACAGTCGCAAAAGCTGATGAACCCGTCGCCGGCGTTCTACAACATCCCCTCGATCGAGCTGGCCGAGCGCCTGACCGGCGCGTCCTGCTTTGACCGCGTCTTCTTCGCCAACAGCGGCGGCGAAGCCAACGAAGGCGCCATCAAGCTGGCGCGCAAGTGGGGCCAGGTCAAGAAGAACGGCGCCTACAAGATCATCACGATGAACCACGGCTTCCACGGCCGGACGCTGGCCACGATGTCCGCGTCCGGCAAGCCGGGCTGGGACAAGATGTTTGCCCCGCAAGTGGAAGGCTTCCCCAAGGCCGAACTGAACGACCTGGAATCGGTGAAGAAGCTGATCGACGACAAGACCGTCGCCATCATGCTGGAACCGGTGCAAGGCGAAGGCGGCGTGATCCCGGCCACCAAGGAATTCATGCAAGGCCTGCGCCGCCTGGCCGACGAGAACCAGCTGCTGCTGATTGTCGACGAAGTGCAGACCGGCATGGGCCGCACCGGCAAGATGTTCGCCTACCAGCATTCCGACGTCATCCCCGACATCATGACGCTGGCCAAGGGCATCGGCGGCGGCGTGCCGCTGGCCGCCCTGCTGGCGCGCCAGGACGTCTGCGTGTTCTCGCACGGCGACCAGGGCGGCACGTACAACGGCAACCCGCTGACCACCGCCGTGGGCGTGGCCGTGTTTGACGCACTGGCCGCCCCGGGCTTCATGGACGCCGTCAACGCGCGTTCCAAGCAGCTGTCCGAAGGCCTCTTGGCGCTGTCGGCCAAGTACGGCATGAAGGGCGAACGCGGCCTGGGCCTGTTGCGCGCATTGATCATGGACCGCGACGACGGCCCGGCGATTGTCGAAGCCGCCCGCAAGCTGGAACCGCAAGGCCTGCTGCTGAACGCCCCGCGTCCGAATTTGCTGCGCTTCATGCCGGCGCTGAACGTGACGGCCGAAGAAATCGACCTGATGCTGAGCGAACTGGACAAGCTGATCGCGCAAGTGCGCAGCGCGTAAATTCCGACGCCAGATAGTCCGTAACAGGGGCCGCTTTTGCGGCCCTTTTTTTGGCGGGCCGGATGACGGGTTGATTTCATCGCCATCGCCTGGCGGCGTCCCATCATGCCAAAACGCTTATGGAAACCTCAGGTTTATTCATTGGGCTGACATGCCCGATCTCCCCATAATCCTTTCGCAGGCTTCAAAAGCCGCCGTCCAGTCGCGACGCATTTGATGATTCATGGGGATGACATGTTGAGGACAGTACCGGGAAGCACCCGCTGCGTAGCAGCAGGGATCGCGTTCTTGCTTTTCGCAGGCGCCAGCGCAGGCGCCGCCGCCGACTATCCGGACAAGCCCATCAAGCTGGTCGTGCCGCAGGCCGCCGGCGGCGGCACGGATGTGATCGGCCGCTTGTGGGCGGACTTTCTGGCACGGCAGCTTAAGACGCCGGTGGTGGTCGAGAACCGGCCGGGCGCCAACGGCATCCTGGCATCCAGCTACGTCGCCAAACAGCCGGCCGACGGGTACACGGTGCTGGTCAGCGGGGTGTCGTACCTGGCCTTCAACCCGCATATGTACAAGAACATGCCGTATGAGCCGGCGCGGGATTTCGACGGCGTCAGCCTTTTGGTGAATACGCCCTTCTTGCTGGTCGCCGGCACGCAGACGGGGATCCGTTCGTTGGACGAACTGGTCGCCCGCGCCAAGGCCGAGCCCGAGTCGCTGAATTTCGCATCGGCGGGCAAGGGCAATTCCACGCATCTGGTCGTGGAGATGCTGGCGCAGAAGACGGGCATGAAACTCATGCATGTCCCGTACAACGGCGCGGCTGCCGGGCTGACCAGCGTGATGGCCAACCAGACCCAGGTGATGGCCGACGTGCTGAACACGGGCGCCGTGCAGGCCAACGCGGGCAAGGTGGTGCCCTTGGCCGTGGTGGGCAACAAGCGCGCGGCAAGCGTGCCGGACGTGCCCACGCTGGCCGAACTGGGCTTCAAGGATTTTCCGATGCCGGGCTGGTATGCGCTGGTGGCGCCCAAGGGCACGCCGCCGCAGGCCATTGCGCGCCTCAACGCCGAGACTCGGCGCTTCTTCGACGATCCCGCGGTCAAGGCGCGCTTGCAGGAGCTTCAGCTTGAGCCTCTGCCCTCGTCGCCCGAGACCGTAGCTGAATGGACCGCGCGCGATAGCGCCACCTGGGGCCCGCTGATTCGCCAGCTGGGCTTGAGCAACGACTGAACACCACCGCAAAGGACACACCATGCCCAAACTCACCCAGGCTGTCTGGCAATACCGGTTCGACAAGATGACGTCCATGATGGACGAGCTGGCCGTCGATGCCGTCATCTTCACGTCGGCGGACTTCTTCCAGTTCGCCACCAATTTCCACACCGACGTGTTGCCCTGGGAACGGCCGATCTTTGCCGTCGTGCCCCGCAACGGCACGCCCTTCCTGGTGATGAACGAGCTGTCCACGCATCACATGCAGTTCTCGCAGGAACAGGGCAAGGTCTGGATCACCGACATCAGCTACTACGCCGAGCATCCGCGCGTGCAGAACCGGCTGCCGTTGATTACGCAATTGCCCGAGGTGCTGGCGGCCAGGTTGAAGGCGGCAGGCCTGGCGCGGTCGCGTATCGCTGTCGAAGGCGGCAGCCCGGTGCTGGCGCAGTTGGCGCGCTTCCTACCCGACGTCGTCCTGCGCAACGCCACACCCGAGTGCCGCGCCTTGCGTTGGCAGAAGCACGACGAAGAGCTTGCCGTGATGGCGGCCGCCGCGTCCATCTCCGACTGGATTCAGGACCGCTACCGCGAGAACATCCGGCCCGGCCGGCTGGTGCAGGAACTGGACTTCGCCATGGCGTCGCTGTTCGTGCAGGAGGCCGCCGAGCGCTTTCCGGGCGAGCACTTCGAGGTGATCCGCTGCTGGACCCTGAGCGGCCCCGCGTCGGCCTCGCCGCATGGCGATGGCGCGTCATGCGGCGCGCGGATCCAGGAAGGCGACGTGCTGGTGAACATCGTCATTCCGCGCTTGAACGGCCTGACGATCGAGAACGAGCGCACCTGGTTCTGCGGCACGCCCTCGGCCGAGCAGGTGCGGCTGTGGTCCGCGGCCAAGGCGGCCAACGAGGCGGCCATCGCCGCCGCCCGCACGGGCAACCCCGTTTGCGCGATCGACGCGGCCGCGCAGGCCGAGATCGAGAAGGCCGGGTACGCGGACTTCATCCGCCATCGCACCGGGCATGCCGTGGGCATCATTCACCACGAATACCCGGAAGACATGGCCTTCAACCAACGCCCCTTGCTGGACAACGAGGTGTATTCGGCCGAGCCCGGCATCTACGCCTACGGTATCGGCGGTTTCCGTCTGGACGACACAGTCGTGGTTGGGAGCACGCCACGCGTGCTGACCCACACGCCCAAGACGCTGGAGTACGCAACCGTCAAGTAGCCGCGTCGCAGGCGGCGCTGCCCTGGGAGGTGCGCTGCGCCTCCTGGCGCAGCGTTTCACGCAAGGCCGGCAGCACGATGCTGGGCGAGTCGGCCGCCCACAACATGCCGATGGGGCCGAACTCCAGGCGGGACGGCGCGCGCACGATGCTGATCAACTGAAGCCGTTCGTACATGTGCGCGACGGAACTGGCCAAGGTGGCGATGTAATCGCGGTCCTGCAGCATCGACAACAGCGCAACCAGCGAACTGGTTTCGACGGATGGCTTCGGGGGCGGCATGCCCGCATCCACCACGGCCTGATCCAGCCGTGCGCGCGACAGCGTGCCCAGCGGCGGCAAGATCCACGGATAACGCTGGGCGTCCTCCCAAGAGGGCGCATCCAGTTCCGCCAGCGGATGCCCGCGCCGGGCCACCACGCTGAAGGTGTCGGTCATCAGCCATTCGGTGCACAGGCCGGAGCGGCTGGCGCGCACGTCCAAGGGCCCGATGATGAGATCGATCTCGCGGCGTTCCACGCGTTCAATCAGCGGTTCAAGCAAGCCCTCGACCAGTTCGATCTGCACATTGGGCGAACGCTGGTGCAGCGCTGCGATGGCGCGCGGCAACAAGACCGGCGCCGCGGAAAGAATGGTGCCGATATGCAGATGGCCGGCCACCCCTCCCTTGACCGCTTCGATCTCCTCGCCGGTGCGCGCGGTGTCGCCCAGCACGCGGCACGCGTAGCGCCAGAGCGCGCGCCCGGCTTCCGTCAGTTCAAGCGACCGGCCGCGCAGGAACAGTGGTGTGCCGACCAGGTCTTCCATGTCGCTCAGCCAGTGCGACAGCGCGGGCTGCGTCATGTGCATGGCTTTGGCGGCGCCGGTAACGCTGCGCGCGGTTTCCAGGGCGGCCAGCACCTGCAAGTGCCGAAGCTTGAGCCGGCGGGTCCAGGGCGGGTCGATCGAGGTGGCGTCCATGCGGAAATGGTAATGGATCTCTCAGGTTTATTCATTAGCCTCGTATGGCCATTGGCAGCCAAAATGCCTTTCCCGATCGACGAGGGCAAGCGGTGACGAACGCAACAGAAAACATGGCCCAGGCGCGGGCGTTAAGCGACATGGCGCAGGCCCTGGCCGCCGCGCCCCAACCCGAATGCGGACTGCAGGCGCTGGCCCGCGCGCTGGCCGCGCGGATCGGCTATCGGCTGTTCACGGTATTGGTGCTGGATCGAGAGGCGGAGCAGAGCCGGCGGTATTTCTCAAGCCAGCCCGAGGCCTACCCGCCAGGCGGCGCCAAGCCCATCCGCGAAAACAGCGAGTTCTACGCCACGGTGGTGCTTGAAGGAAAAGCGCGGATCTGCGTCGACCGCGCGGAATGCGCGCGCGCATTTCCAGACCATGAGCTCATCCATTCACTCGGCTGCGAGAGCGCCGTGAACGTGCCGGTTCGATGGGATGGTCAAACCATCGCATCGCTGAACCTGCTGCATGAGGCCGGCTGGTATCGCCAGGACATGCTGCCGGAACTGAGTGGGTACGCCGCGATGGCCATTCCCCTCATTCAAAAGATCATTCATACCACCCGCCCGTAGGGAGAGAAAACGATGACACGCCTTTGCACCGCCATCACCGCATTGCTGCTGTCGGTGGGACTGACGCCGGCTCACGCTGCGGACGCCTACCCCGCCAAACCGATCACGATCATCTACCCCTACGCGCCGGGGTCGGCGTCCGACACGATGACCCGCCTGCTGGCAGAAGCGATGTCCAAGCGCCTGGGGCAACCCGTGATCGTCGACGGCAAACCCGGCGCGGGCGGCTCGATCGCCACCGAGCACGTCGTGCGCGCCGCACCCGACGGCTACACGCTGCTGCTCAGCGCAAGCGGCACCATCGCCGTCAATCCGCACATCTACAAGCTGCGCTACAACCCCGTCGAGGACCTGGCGCAGATTTCGATCGCCGTGGAGGTCCCGTTTGTGTTTGTCGTGGGCAAGCAGTTTCCGGCGCAGGATTACGCGGCGTTCAAGGCGTTAAGCACCACCAAGCCCGGCGGCCTCTCGTCGGCGAACGCCGGGCTTGGCACCCAGGCGCACCTGACGCAGGCGGCTTTCGCGAAGTTGGCGGGGGTGAACCTGAGCATCCTGGGCTACAAGGGGGCCGCGCCCGCCGTCAACGACATCCTGGGCGGGCACGTGGATTCCATGATGGACAACGCCGCCTCGCAAATCCCGTACGTCACGTCGGGCAAGACGACCGCGTTGTTCGTCACCAGCGATTATCGGTTTGATGGGTATCCGCAAGTGCCCACTGCGAAGGAGCTGGGCATCACGGGGCTGGTTCCGACCGGCTGGTTTGGTCTGGCTGCACCCAAGGACACGCCGCCTGCGGTCGTTGAAAAGATACAGGGGGCGGTGGTTGCGAGCCTTAAGGATGCCGAGATGCAGCGCAAGCTCAAGGAACTGGGCTGGGTGATCGTGGGGAATACGTCGCAGCAGGCCACTGAACGGGCTCGCACGGACTATGAGCTTCTGGGGAAGGTGGCTCGGGATATTGAGTTGAAGCCGAATTGAGGGGTTTGTGGGAAGCGCCCGGTCTGGTGCCTGTGTCCGGGTTCGCAGGCGTCAGAGACGACTACTCGCTCCATTTATATACGGGCTTAGGGATTCGTTGCTGCTCTGGCTGCGGGATATCAACCCCTGCAAAAATCTCTTTCAACATGATGGGAGCTTCAGCGCACCCGGCAACAACGTGGATGAGGTTTGCCTCTTCCTGCGAGTAGCACTTAACGGGGAAGGACGCGACCTCGTTTGCGATGAGCCAAAGGCTTCGCGTTACTCCATTGATAAACGCGACATTGATTCCTGATGCATCGTGGTACCCCGACACCTCTGCTAGGGGGACGGGGTTGTCGATACCGTGAGAAAACCCCAATTCAGCTTCCGAGAACTTGTAATCCCGGGGCATATGCTCTCGCAGGGGACATGGTGCGTTGCGCCCATTGCCGCGCAAGGTCGTTTCTAGCCATAAGCGGTAAAACGCGTTAGTGCTCACGAGCACGACGAAATGATCGTTTACCGAGCCTCGACTGACACACATGTACCGTCGCGATGCGTTGGCACATTGAAGCTCCCAGATTGCCCAGAAAGGATCTACGTATACCTTCTTGGGTATGGTCGCTTCACGACCTGGCGGCAGGCTCGCGAGTTCCAGACGCCCATCAATGGGATCGAGCTGCGCGCGTGGTTTGACGGCGAATGTGTGAACCGGCGGAGCAGAGATCCGAGCGCGTAACAGATTCCAGATAGTCTTCTTCATATCGCGGTGTCAGGCGAGGGTGAATTGTAGTTTGACACCTATTCTTCCGATGGAAGACCTGACGCTGGTGTCGGGCGGGCGCTTCAGCTGGTTCGAAAGCCGCTACACCACGCAGGCCGCGACGTGGGACGATGTCAGCACCGCCAAGGCCAGCGCGGAGTTCACGCCCATGGTGGGGCTGGTTTACGCGCTGACGCCGCAGTGGTCGGCCTACGCCAGCTATGCGGATATCTTCGAGCCGCAAACGGCCACCACGCTGGACGGCAGCATCTTGAAGCCCATCGTCGGCGCGAACTACGAAGTGGGCGTGAAGGGCGAGCTGATGGACGGCAAGCTCAATACGTCGTTCGCCCTGTACCGCATCGACCAGAAGAACCGCGCGGTGCAGGACTACGAGGCGGGGCCGGTGTGCAACGGCGGCTATTGCTCGCGCGCCGCGGGCAAGGTGCGCAGCCAGGGCTTCGAGACGGAGATGAGCGGCGAGCTGATGCGGGGCCTGCAAGTGGCGGCGGGCTATACCTTCAACAGCAACAAGTACCTGAGCGACCCGGACCGCGAAGGCCAGACTTTCAGCGAGGAAACGCCGCGGCACCTGTTGCGCCTGTGGAGCGAATACCGCTTGCCCGGCCAGCTGAACCGCCTGAGCGTGGGCGCGGGCGTGAATTGGCAGAGCGCGCTGACCAACAGCATCTCGAAGGTGCGCCGGCCGTCGTACAGCGTGTGGAACACCCGGGTCGCGTATGACGTGACGTCGAATTGGACGGCGGCGTTGAACGTGAACAATCTGTTCGACAAGGTGTATTACGAGTATCCGGGCTATGTCGAGAACCGCAACAACTACGGCGCGCCGCGCAGTGTGACGTTGACGTTGCGCGGGCGGTTCTAGTCGGGCGGCCGTCCGTTCTAGAATTTGTGGATCTTCCCGTACAAGATCCGCTTACCGCGCACCATGAACGTCAGCGACCGCCTAAAAGCCTGGGCCAAGCGCATTAAGCGCGACGGCCTGACGCTATGGTTTGCCAGCAAGCACGCCCGCACGCCTTGGTACGCCAAGGCGCTGGGGCTGTTTGTCGTGGCCTACGCGCTCAGTCCCATTGATCTGATTCCCGACTTTATCCCTGTGTTGGGATACCTCGACGATGTGTTGCTATTGCCCGGCCTGATCTGGCTGGCCATCAAGCTGTTGCCGCCGGACGTGCTGAAGGAATGCCGGGGCCAGGCGGATGCCTGGATGCAGTCGCAGGGCAAGACGCCGCGCAGTCTGGGCGGGGCGGCGATGATCGTGTTGCTGTGGGTGGGGATAAGTATTGCGGCGGGGTTCTGGCTTGCGCGGTGCATTCGATAGTGCGCTGACCCCTTTCATTAGGGTGCCTTCCTCTCCTCCTCCTTTTCCTGCTTTTCCTTTTTCTCTCCATCGTAGTGAGATTTGATAGCGAGAAACATGCCCGTGCCCAACACGAGGAGCTTGAACGTACCGAAGATTACAGGGACCCAAAAATTCATTATTTCCTCAAAACGCCGCTTCAGCAGCTTCATTTACGACTCGTGGCCGGGCAATACGCTCCCAATCGTACCTGCGCTATTCGCCAATCGACCGGATCAGTTTGGCTGGATTTCTAGTGATCAGTCTGTTCGCAGGTACGTTCCTGGTGACAACGCAACTTGCCGCGCCCAGGGCGCAATCGGTCTCAGCGTCGCAGGCGGCGTGCGGCGGCGCGACGGTGTGGCTGGCCGCGCAGACCGGCAGTTAAGCAAGCGGCGGGGCCGACGCGATATCATGACCCCGCCTTTCCCCGCCGGGGTATTGTCTGGCTCTGCCTCTTGCAATGCCCCGTTCCTTCCCGCTTCGGACACAGGAACCCAGAACGATGCAGTCTTTCCCCACGCTTGCCCGCGTTTGCCTGATCGCCCTTTTCACCCCATCGCTGGCGCTTGCCCAGCCCGCCGCGCCGGATTTCGCCGGGCGCACCGCGGCGCTGGTGGAGCGCCATCGCGTGAACGTGGACGAATTGCTGGGCGAAGCGCGGCGGGATGGCATGGCGCTGCTGGTGATTCCGACCCTGAACCTGGACGCCGAGCCCCAGCGCGATTTCAATGACGACGCGACGCGCGACCGTTTCGTGCGTCAGCGCAGCACGTTCATGCGATGGAACCACAAGTCGGAAAAGGACACCGCGATCAGCGCCGGCGCGGGGGACCACAAGCTGAAACCGACGGACCCCGGGCCGCAGTTCCAGACGGTGCGCGGCAAGCTGCTGTATCAGGTGATTCCGGTGTGGCCGGGCGAATACCGGCTCAACCGCATCACCTATCACCAGCCCCGTACCGAGCTGCCCGCAACGGTGCCGCCGCAGAGCGCCATGGAGCGGCTGAAGAAGATCGGCATCGCGACGCTGGATTACACGGTGGACCGCGAGTTTAAGATGACCAAGGCCGCCCAGCCGCTATCCGGGCAAGAGGAGGACGACGGCCTGGGCAAGGGCTGCGAGGTGATGTTGCGGGTGGGCGGCGGTTGCGACGAAGCAGCGCGCGAGGTGTACTGGCGGATCAACGGCGAGATCGCCTTCAATGCGGGAGAGGCGGACGCCGTGCCGGCGCCCGGCATCGAAGCCGAACTGACTTTCTCGCCGATCGCCGCGATCACGCTCGAAGCGGGGGAAGCGGTGCTGACGGATGGATTCGTGTTGCCTGTCGACCAGCCAATCATGACGCCGGATTCGTGCGAAGACACGTCGCTCGGCCCCACTTGCACCATGGATTCGCTGACGTTGACGCGCCTGCCCGCCAGCCTGGAGGATTTCCGGCAGGCGCCGAGCGCGGGCAGTTTCAATTTGCCCAAGCTGGATGCGGCGCTGCGTGATCTGAAGTACCGGGCGCCCACGTTGTACTACAAGCCCGCGTCCGAGGCGACGCCGAATCAGATCCAGGCCGTGGGGACGGACTAGGATTCGAAAGGAAGCGGAATGGACGCAAAGGAATTTGTCGCCAACTGGGATGCGCTAAGGGCTGAGTTGCTGGCGGCCTTCACGGCGCCGGAGGCGACCAGCGAGGTCGCCGCCAAAGTCCGGGCAATGGGGTTGTCAGCGGGGCAATCCGTTCAGCTGCAGGGCGTCCTCGATGCCGTCGTCCGAGACACGATGGTTGCGTTGCTGCTGGGTCTGGACGGGGAGGCCAGCATCGGCGACAGCCAGCAGGCGTTCACGATTACGGATGAAGACGGCAACGTGATTCAGGGGATCGAGGAGGCTGCGTGGGAGCGCTTCCATGGCGCTGAATGATGCAAGGCGCCGGTTGCGGACCTTGCACACCGCGTAGAAAAAAGTCAGGAAGCCTGATCGGGCCGCCGCGGGCCCGAAGCCGTCACGCGTTTTCGTCCGCCCTGCCCGTCGCATCGCGATACGCGACCGCATACATAGCCGTCACGACGAACGTGGCCAGGACACTAAGCACGACGCCCAACGCGGCATAGGCCACATCAGCGCCCGTCACGAACGTGTACGTCAGCGGGTACAGCGCACTCGCGGTGAAACCGGCCACGACGACCAGCGCCAGCAGCACAAGCATCAGCGGCCAACGTGGGTAGGGCATTGCCGCGCGGATGTTGCCAAAGCCATATTCACCCGTCGCCGCGACGCGCGGCAGGCTCAGCCCATACGTCGCAAGCGCGTACAGGACCGGCAGCCAGATGATCGCCGCCGACGCGATCAACGCGCCCCAGAACCGGATGTCTTCCGCGCCGTTCAGCAGCACGTAGACCACAAACGGTAGATTGCCGGTCGCGCGCGTCAAGGCCCCGACCGCGATGGCGATCGCGCCTAGCAGGACAAGGTGCTTGGCCTCGGCTGTGCCGCCGCGCGCGGTTGCATCGCGCGGGGCGTTCCCCAGGACGACGACGCGATGCCAGGCGAACGTCATGCGCGCGAACGCGATCAGATTGATCAGCGTCAGCGCGACAAACACCAGATCCGTCAGCCGGTACAGCGGGGTGTCCGCCAAGGCAAATGGCAGCGACAGCGCGAATACCGCAAGCGACCACGGCGCGGCGGCCAACATGGCGCGGCCCTGCTGGCCGATGACGCCTGCTGTCGCGGCAACATAACGACCTGCCCCGAGTTTGCTCGACACTAGATTCCTTTGCTCTGAACTGACGGGTTTCGTTTATACCCCAGCCGCGGTATCACCCTGGCGTGGTGTCCCGGCATGATGGCGGCTGGCTCAGACAGGCAGTTCGCGCGGCATCGACGTGCCGGCGTCGTCATCGCCATAGATCAGCCCGGGCAACGGCGACTTGCCGACGTTTGCCCACAGCGCTTCGATCCAGTCCGCCGCCGTATCGACGATGGCGTCCTGCACGACAAAGTCGGGCTCGTCCAAGCCGAACATCGGTACGGCTGGGGTGACGCCGTTGGCGGTGTGCCGGACGTCGAACAAGGTCCGATGGGCATCCACCGCCTTGTTCAATACATAAAGGTCGGGGCCTTCGAGGCTGACGACAACCGAGAACGTGCCCTCGCCGTCCTGGTCGGGGAAGATGCCCACGCGGATCTCGCGGGCCTTTTCAGGCAGGGCCGCGATCAGCGCAGCCAAGCGCGCCTGCGCCTTCTCGGAATGCCGGTCCAGCACGCGCCGCAGCGCGGCTTGATAGTCTTGCCGATTCATCTGCATCCTCCTTATTGCCCCGCGGCCTCATAGCTCACCACAGGCTGGCTACGCAGGTCCTGACGGAAAAACACGATGTTCTCGAACGGGATCGGATCGGCATCCCAGCGCCAGTATGGCTTGGTGGCGCCCGAAAAGCCGCTGTAGCGATGCTCGTACTGGTTGTAGCAACCGACATGCACGGGGTCGCCGCCCGCGCCATGCGTTCGCAGTGCAATGACCAGATCGCCCCATTTCGGATCCTGCCCGGACTCCACCACCGACACGGGGGCAAACCGGTCGTCTTCAAAACGCTGTCGGGCCGATTGGGAAAAATGGGCCCTCAAGGCCTGCTGGATTCTCTCGCGCAGCGGTTCGTCGTCGGGCGAAGCGTTGCCGCCCATGTCCGCGATCAGTTGTTCGGCTTGCCGGCAAACGCCTCCCAGCTCCGGGCCGATGCGCTGTTCCAGTCCGGCCGACAAGCCGCCCCGCTGCATGTTGCCGAAGGACAAGCCGGCGATGGCCACCGCCAGCATCGCCGCGCCCGCGCCCAACGGCCAAGCGAGCGTGCGTCGGCCGGCATAGCGCAACGCCGCCAAGACCAGCAGCAAATGCACCGCCACGAACAGCAGCGCGTAACCGGCCACCATCCAGTAGTGATAGAAGGTGAATCCTGTCAGCATCACGGCGTCCCCCTGCTCGCCCGGCGAGACAGCTTTACGCTGCCAATACTGGCGATGATCAGCATCAGGCTCGTCAGCGTCGCGATGCAGAAAAGCGGGAAGAGGTCATCGGTGATGATCCAGTTCAGTTGCTCGCCCAGGCCATACGGTCCGAACGCCCGCGCACGTTCGCGGTCTGCGCCGGCGAAGATGCGGGTCCAGAAGCACGCGGCCAGGGCGCCGTGCAGCCAGATCGCCAGCGCGTAGCGCTTGATGTAGACCAGGCAAAGTATGGCAAGCGCGCCCGTCCAGACGCTGATCACCGATAGCCGGCTGGCGTCGAAGATCTGCATGCCAGGCTTGGAAAGCAGCCAGATCAGGGCGAATATCGCTATCGCACTGGCCGCGCCGACGGGCCAGGGAATCGGAGTCAAAATGATTTTTCGGGTCATGGGTGCGACGAATATACCTGATCGGACACGACCAAAATCCAGATGCAGGATCTGGCCGCCGACCGCGTTCGTGCGTACACTTCCGGCATGCTACGCATCGACAATCTCACCAAGCGCTACGGCGACTATCTCGTCTTCCAGGGGCTGACTTACACGTTCGGCCCGGGATGCGTGGCGCTATGCGAAGAAGACAGCACCGGCAAATCCAGCTTGCTGGGCATTATCGCGGGCGCGGTCGTGCCGGATGCCGGAGACGTCTGGATAGACGGGCATTCGTTGACGCATGCGCCGCACGAGGCCCGTGCCCGCCTGGCTTACGTGCCGGACAATTGCATGGTCTTTCCGGCGATGACGGGGCGTGCGTTGCTGGAACAAGTCGCCTTGGACAAGCAGGTTGCCGTGGACGACGCGGTGCTTGATCTGGCCTACCGGCTGGGGCTCGAGCCGCATCTGGAAAAGCGCTTCGAACAGATGTCGACGGGTACGCGCCGCAAGGTCTTCGTGACGGCGGCCGCCTTGGGTGACCCGGTGGTGGTGATCGCAGACGGGCCCAGCAACGGGTTCGACGCGCAGGGCCGCGCGGTGCTGGCCGAGGTGTTCAAGACCTGGGCGAAAGATCGCGTCGTGCTGTTCGCCAGCCACGATCCCGAACTGGTGCAGGCGTGCGAAGCCAGAACAATCAATGTGGCCGATCTGCGCTGATTGAGCGCTGCCGCAACCAAGCTCTGGCGGCAGGCCTGAGACCTGTCAGTGCGGCTTCCAGGTCAGTCCGTCTTTCGAACGGTACTCGGGTTGGCCCGAGCAACACCCGCCTGCGCCGAACGCCTGACGCCCGATGAAGGCCGTGATAAAGCCTTTGCCTTCGGTCAGCGATTGGTTGACGCATATTGTGGGCAGCGGATAGAACTCACCCTCCAATACCAGCGTCCAGGTCACATTCTCGCCTTCGCCCGCGTCCACCTTGTAGACCTTGCAGTTGTTGACGAGCAAGTGAATGGGCTTGCCAGCCAGCACGCCTTTGAACTGGTGGTGCGGCGGCGTTTCGCGCGTGGCAATGGTTTCGGCGGTGAGTGTCGACCCTGGCGGTGGCGGCGGAAGAGAAGGTTCGCAACCCGCCAGCACGCTTGCCGCGCACAGCGTCAGTGCCAATCGGCAGGCAAGGCGCATCATCTTGGAAAACTCCGGTCAGGCGACGTTGGCGAAGCGCTGTTCAAGATAGGCGATGATGTCGCTGGACTCGTACATCCAGCGCGTGCCGCCCGCCTCCTCGATACGCAGGCAAGGCACCTTCACCTTGCCGCCACCGGCCAGCAATTGTTCGCGCGCCTGCGGATCGCGCTTGGCGTCGTGCAGGGCCACCGGCACGTTCAGGCGATGCATGGCGCGTCGCGTCTTGACGCAAAACGGGCAGGCGTGGAATTGGTACAGCGCAAGCGCGGCCGCTTCCTTGTTGACGGTGGCCTGGCCTTGCGGCGAACGCTTCTGCGGACGCGGGCGGGTCAGGGCGTCGCCCGCGACGATCAATTGACCCAGGCCGACACGCAAGGCTTTAACAATCATGGATTTGGACTCGAAAAAGGCAAAGTAAGGCGGTCAGTCTACTCCCTGCGGGAGCTGCGCGAACGCTCTACCGGTCCGTCTGGTCCGCCACCACCCGTGCGACGGCGCCCAACGCCCGCCTGAGTTCGTCCATGCCCACCGACCCCAACGCCAGCCGGATCGCATGCGGCACATGCGGCGTGACGGCGAAGGGATGCGCGGTCGATACCGAAATCCGTTCACGCATCAAGGCCATGGCGATGGCGTCCGAGCGCACTTCCAGCGGCAGGGGAAGCCAGACGAAATACGACGCGGGATGGCTGACGGGATTCAGCGCTCCCAGGATCTCGGCCGCCACGCGTTGTCGCTGTGCGGCGTCGCGTCGCTTTTCGGCCTCCAGCTTGGCTACCGTGCCGTCCTCGATCCAATCGCAGACGATTGCAGTCATGGTGGCGGGCGTGTTCCAGGTCGTCGCGCGGATGGCGCGTTCAAGCTTTGGGATCCAAGCCTCCGGAGCACTGACCGTCCCCACGCGCAAGCCCGTTGCCAGGCTTTTGGACAGGCTCGACACATAGACGGTGGCTTCGGGCGCGAACGCCGCCAACGGAGGCGGGGCGTCTTCGACCAGGAAGGCATACGCGCCGTCTTCGATCAGCATCAGTCCATGCCGGCGCACGATGCCGACCAGCGCTTCGCGCCATGCCGCGTTGGCCACCCACCCCAGCGGATTGTGCAGGGTCGGCATGGTGTACACCGCGCGCACGGGCCGCTGCCGGCACAGGTCGGCCAACGCATCCAGGTCCATGCCGTCGCCGGCCGCCGGAACCGCTGCAAGCTCCAGCCGAGAGAACTCGGCTGCGAGTTTGAATCCGGGATAGGTCAGCGCGTCTACGGCCACGACGTCGCCGGGTTCGAAGAGGGCCATGGCG
>Ga0213827_1000544_pt1 | contig 28478 bp, 16 predicted proteins | sample MC6MC0898MG_FD_180669 | JGI IMG/M metagenome (GOLD analysis project Ga0213827, IMG submission 180669) | Enriched soil aggregate microbial communities from Iowa State University, Ames, United States - MC6-MC0898-MG | ecosystem: Environmental > Terrestrial > Soil > Unclassified | place: USA: Iowa...
TGATGGGCGCGCCGGTGGGCATGGCCATCGATGCGGAGGGCGCGCTGCTGGTCGCCGATGATGTGGGCGACGTGGTGTGGCGGGTGTCGGCGAAGTAGCCGGTCGCCCGCGCATCACCCGTGTTGTAGAGCCGAGCCGATGCTCGGCTCTACAACGCCGATGACCCGCTGCGGAAGCCACTGAACACTGATTCGGCCGCAAAGCCTACGCCGCCCAGCAGCACACCGAAGTACACTACCGACGCCACCACGAAGCCGTAGCCGGCCGCCACCGCTGCGCCATCGCGCTGGATGAAACCGATGGCGAAGGACATCAGCGCCAGCGCCGGCAGCGTGTTGCTGAAGGGAATCGGCCCGGCCGGCAGCATCAGCAGGATCGTGGCGAACACCAGCGCCAGGTTGTTCAACCGCATCATCTTCTTCGAGCGCACCATCGCTGCCAGCCGCATCGGCCGGGACAACCGCTCCATCCGATGCACCCATTTCAGGGCACGGCCCAGGTTGGCTTTCAGCTTGTCGGTGGCGATCTGCTTGTCGGCCAATCGCTGCGGCACCCACAACGGACGGTCGCGCACGCGGCTCAGGCCGATCAGCAGGATGGACGCACCGAACACCGTGCTCAGCCCGGGAATCGATACCGGAATCAGGAAGATCGCCGACAGCAGGATCACCACCAGCATCAGGCCTTCGTCGCCCAGCGCATGCAGCAGCGTGCCGACGCGGATATGGTCGCCGGGCAGGCCGTCGATCAGGTCTTCAATCTGCTGGGCGAGAGGGGCGGTGTCAGTGGCGTCGGGCGCTTGGTAGGTCATGCGTCGAAGGAGTGTCCAGGGAAGGGCGGTCGATAGGGCCGTCCTGCGGTGGGGGACGCACAGGCCCCACGAGTATCCCCGGCCAGCGCCGCGCAGAGGTGAACGATGCATGAGGCCGGCGTTGCCAGGCGGCCTGGCCTAAAATGGGCGTCCCCCGCACTGGTTGAAGATGATGGACATGGGTCGCAGGCAATCGACCATCGAACTGGTCGCCATCGATATGGATGGCACCCTGCTGGACCCCGCCCACAAGCTCACCGCGCGCGTGAAGCAGGCCATCGCCCAGGCGCGCGCGCTGGGCGTGCACATCGTGCTGACCAGCGGCCGCCCGGTTCCAGGGCTGGCGCCGTTCCTGCATGAGCTTGGCATCGAGGGCGACGATGACTACTGCATCGCCTGCAACGGCGGCCTGGTGCAGCGCATCGGCCCGCGCGAAACCGTGGTCGAGTATCCGCTCAGCTTCGACGATTTCGTGTACTGCGAACAGGTCGCCCGCGAGATCGGCGTGCACTTCCAGGCACTGGACGCGCAGCGCATGTACACGCCCAACCAGGACATCAGCATCTACACCGTGGCCGACTCGCATCTTTCGCGCATGCCACTGTCGTACCGCCGCGTGGCCGACATGGACCCTGGCATGTCCTTCATCAAGCTGATGATGATCGACGAACCGGACGTGCTGGACGCCGCCATCGCGCGCCTGCCGGCCGCGCTGACAGAGCGTTTCGCGGTGCTGAAGAGCGCGCCGTTCTTTCTGGAAGTGTTCGACCACCGCGCCGGCAAGGGGCCCAGCCTGCAGAAGCTGGCCGAGCACCTGGGCATCGACCGCGCCAACGTGATGGCCATCGGCGACCAGGAGAACGACCTCACCATGCTGCAGTACGCCGGCACCAGCGTGGCGATGGGCAATGCCATCGATGCGGTGAAGGCCGTGGCGCGCTTCGAGACCGCCACCAACGCCGATGAAGGCGTGGCCAGGGCGATCGAGCGCTTCGTGCTGCAGTAAGAAGCCGGCAATACGAAGAAGGACGCCGCCACGCACGGTGGCGGCGTCCCACCAACGGTTTTACTGGCAGACGTACTCGTTGCCCGACTGGACACTCTCTACATCGAGCTCATGGTTCTGGATCTCGATCGTTTCCATGCGGGTCGAAACAACCACCGCACGGGCACCGACGTTGCAGCTGGCAGGCAGGCCGCCAGCGTAAACCTGCCCATTGATCGCATACGCCAGGCCGTAGCAGGCCGAGCCGAGCTTCTGCGAGTCGAAGTGGCAGGCATTGAGCTGGTTGTTGGCCGATGCGCTGGCGGCGTTGTAGTTGGTCGTCCAACCGCTGAACGGATCGTTGGCGCAGGTGCCCGGGAAGTCCTGGATCGGCGTGCCGCCGGTCGTGCAGGTGTGTTCCCATGCGCTGGAGAAGGGGCTTTGCTTGAAGTACGCAGTGCGGCCGCTGTCGACCCATTGCGCGGCGGCGGCATTTTCGGCGAAGGCGGACAGGCCGAGCAGGCAAAGTGCAGTTGCGGCGAGCGGTTTCAATCCATTCAACATGACGTTCGTCCTTTGAAGTGTCGAGTTAACGCGTCGGAGCCTTGCATGGCAGCGCGTGCGGAAGGCATCGCAGATATCCGCGCGGCCGCCGCCGACATGATCATTCAGCATCCAGGGTGGCGCAAGTCGAGCCAGGCACGAATAGTCGAAAGGCTTGACCGAGCGCACAGACATCACGCTGCAACGTGCAGGTGATAGCGCGGCATCGAAAGCGATACCTGCGTATAGCCGCGCTTTCCCACGGTGCAATGGCGGATGTGGCGGTCCGATGCAACACTTCCGCACGTCGAAATCACGCCATCGAATCGTTCGGCAGCTGATCGTCTTCGTCTGCCGCTGACCGGCGCGCGCGCAGCGCCGTTCCCGCCTTCAACGCAATCGCGTCACCAGCCACTGCATCGCCATCCGGCGCTGCATCGCGCTGGGCGTGCGCCTGCGTCCTCCTCTCCCCGCACCCTGGATCTGGCCATGAACACTCCACCTACGCTTCTTGCCCTGGCAATCGGCATCGCCCTCGTTGCACCGCTGCACGCTGCCGAATCCACCGACGCCGCGCACGACACCCCCACCACCTTGAACGCGCTGCAGGTCATCGCCACCCCACGCGGTGCTGCTGTCGCCCCCACCCAGGTGGTGGGCCCGAACCGCTACGTCATCAATGCCACCGACCTGGATGCGATGGTGACCGGCAACAACGGCCTGTCGATGCTGAAGAACGTGCCGGGTGCCAGCTACACCGCCACCGACGGTCTCGGCCTGGATATTTCTGCCACCAGCCTGTTCGTGCGCGGTTTCCGCATGAATGAAATGGGCATCACCTTCGAAGGCGTGCCGCTGAACGACAACGGCTTCCTCTCGCTTACCGGCACCAGCGTGGTCAACGTCGGTGTGCCCGATGGCATCGGTTCGATCACGGTCAGCCCGGGCGGTGCACCGGTCAGTGTGTTCTCCAGCAGCGTCAATGGCGGCAGCCTCGAGTACCGCCTGCGCGACCTGCAGGACACCCCCAGCCTGCGCATCAAGCAGGGCGTGGGCAGCAACAACACGCGGGTCACCACGGTCTCGGGCCAGAGCGGCCAGCTGGGCGAACACGGCCCGAAGCTGCTGGTCGACCTGCAGCGCGTGTCGGCCGACAAGTACCAGGGCGCCGGCACCCAGAAGTTCCTGCGCGGTGACCTGAAGGCGCAGCAGGATGTGGCGTGGGGTGACTTCACCGTGTTCCTGTCCGACAGCAAGGCCGCGGTGTGGGGCTACAACAACATCTCCTTCGACATGATCCGCAAGCTGGGCTGGAAGGCCGACAGCTTCTATCCGGACTATGCATGGGCGTACTACGTGGCCTCGCCGGAGAACGCCGACACGTCCTGCGGCGCCTACACCTGCGGCGAGCTGTCCGAGCTGATTCCCTACGACACCGGCCAGGTGACCCGCGACCGCGTCGCGTCGATCAACCATCGCTTCCAGATCACGCCCGCGCTCAGCGGCAACGTGCAGCTGTACAACGCCAACAGCCACACCCAGGCCACCTTGACCGACCCGACCGTGCCCTCGCCCAACGGCGCGCCTTTCTCCGAACAGGTACAGACGCCGCACCTCAATCGCCTCGGTGGCATGTTCAACCTGCAGTTCGAGACCGGTGCGCACACCCTCACCACCGGTTTCTGGCAGGAGAAGAGCAAGGCGGCCGCGAAGACCGAGTGGTACCAGCAGCCGCTGCTGGGGCAGGGCAAACCACTGAAGGCGACCGGGCCGTTCGATGTGTATGGGCCGGCGTTCCAGACCGACAACGCATCCAGCTGGGTGACCCGCTCGCGGCAGTTCTACCTGCATGACAATTACGCCGTCACCGACACGCTGGTGCTGGGGCTGGGCTTCAAGGCCGTGGACTTCACCACCACCGGTGGCGGTATCGGCGATGCAGCGGAGCGGCCGGTGTCCGGCACGCTGCGCGCCAAGAGCAACTTCCTGCCGCACGTGTCGCTGTATTGGAGCCCGACCGAGCGGACCGATGCCTTCATCGACCTGGTCAACACCATGAACGGCTATCGCGTGGCCCAGCGCGGCAACATCGGCTACACCGCGTCGGCCTGGACCATCAGTGACCAGAAAGAGTTCGACCGCGTGGCCGGCACCCTGCGCCCAGAGAAGAACTGGAACCTGACCGTGGGCGCCAGCCACCGCTTCGACCGCCTGACCGTGACCGGTGATGTGTTCTACAACGACATCCGCAACCGCCTGCTGTCGGCGGCCATCGGCACACAATTCGCGCAGATCAACACGGTGCGCTTGATGCCGAAGATGCACGTGATCGGCGCCGATCTCGGCATCACCGCCGACCTGACCGACCACCTGCAGTTCTACCAGGGCATCGCGCTGGCGCGCTCGTACTACGACAGCGATTTCGTGGTGGGCGATACCGTGTACCCGATCAAGGGCAACGCGCAGCCGGGCTACCCGCAGCTGTCGCTGGTCAGCGACCTGTCCGCGCACTTCGGCGACTGGCGTTTCGGTGCCACCAGCACCTCATACCTGCGCCAGCCCTTCACCTATGAAAACGACATCCGCGTGCCGACGTTCTGGCAGGTCAACGCGTACACGGCCTACACCCTGGGCCCGGACAGCCTGCTGCCGGGGCTGGAGCTGCGGCTGGACGTGAGCAACCTGTTCAACCGCAACAACATCGGCACCGCCACCATCGCCGGCTCGTCGTTCTCGGGCGACTACCAGACCCTGCAGCGCAGCGCCCCCCGGCAGGTGATGTTCAGCACCTCGATAACCTTCTAAGTAGATCCACGCCATGCGTGGATGCACTTCGCAGCAGGCTGGGTAGCGCCGGGCCATGCCTGGCGGAATCCCTCCGGCGCCGACGCGCCTTGCCAACCAAGGTTGGAATCTACCCAAGCGTGGCCCTTCGCCGCACGCAATCCGGTAGCGCCGGGCCATGCCCGGCGAAATCCCTCCGGCGCCGACGCGCCTTGCCAACCAAGGTTGGCATCTACCCAAGCGGGCCCCCTCGCCGCACGCAATCTGGTAGCGCCGGGCCATGCCCGGCGAAATCCCTCCGGCGCCGACGCGCCTTGCCAACCAAGGTTGGCATCTACCCAAGCGGGCCCCCTCGCCGCACGCAATCCGGTAGCGCCGGGCCATGCCCGGCGGAATCGCTCCGGCGCCGACGCGCCTTGCCAACCAAGGTTGGCATCTACCCAAGCGTGGCCCTTCGCCGCACGCAATCCGGTAGCGCCGGGCCATGCCCGGCGAAATCCCTCCGGCGCCGACGCGCCTTGCCAACCAAGGTTGGCATCTACCAAGCGTGGCCCTTCGCCGCACGCAATCCGGTAGCGCCGGGCCATGCCCGGCGAAATCGCTCCACCCAAGCGGGCCATCCGCCGCACTTTGCACAATCAGCACTGATATTCCGGCACCAACGCAAGGTTCCCACAATGTTGCTGGGTCATCCTGTACGCATGGCACAGCACAACCCCCGTTTCCCTCCGGTCCGCAGGCGCGCCCATGGACGTGCGCGTCCGGTGCCGTTCGCAGCACCGGCGGTCGACCTGGAGGCCGAATACCAGTTCTGGCAGGTCTATGACCGCGTAGTCCGCCCCCTGCCCGGGGGCGGGTTCCGCTTGGCCTGGCTGGTGCTGCAGGCCGTGTACCGGGCGCGGGCGCGCTATCCCGCCGACACCCACAAGGCGGCGCTGTCGCGGGTACTTTTCGGTACCAACATGACCGAGGCGCGCGCGGCCGAACTGGAAGAACTCTACGGGCTGGTCAGCCGCAGGCTGGCGGCGGTGGCCGTGCGCACGCTGACACCCGGCAGCACCGTCTAGCCCGCCTTGCAGGGCATGCAGATCCGTCCCACCCCACCGGCACCGGCGCGCAGGTCAGGGTCGAAGAACTCTTCCTGGCTGCGGATCTGCCCGCAGCGGCTGCAGACTTTCTTCTCTTTCGATTCCAGCCCCTGCACCTGCTCGATCACCTGATCGACCGCTGCCGAGCGGATCTCCGTGCCGGCCACTTCAATCAGGCGATAGAGCCGGTCGGACAGCGTCTGCACCGGGTCGCTGCCGAGGTTGAACCGGTTGATGCGCAGGAAGCGGTAGCCGTAGCTTTCCAGGGTCAGCTGGCGCTCGACGTCGGCCTCCACCAGATAGCGCTCGTGGTTGCCCACATGCACCGGCTTGTCGCGGCGGAAATGGAATTCGAAGCCGTCGTACTCGATCACGATCTGCAGCGCGCCACGCACGGTCTGCACGGTCACCAGGAAGTCCACGCGCCACGCCGGGTGCTGATAGGTCGGGTCAAGCTGGCGGAGGTAGTCACCCACCGGGAACTGCGGAATGATCTCGACCGCATCACCATGGGCAAGCACGAACGGCGTCTGCTGCAGCCACTGCAGCACCTTCGATTCCATCGGGCTGCGCGCATCGGTCTGCGCGGCGTTGGGCGCGGGACGGTCCAGCTGGCTGGCGTAGTAACGCAGCGCATGGCCAATCGCGCCGCGGAACGCATCCACCGGCATCGAATGGACGAACCAGATCGCCTCCTGCGCACGGGAGAAGCCGACATTCAGGCGCTGCACTTTCAGCTTGTCTTCCACCGCATCCACCGCGCCGCTCAGGCTGACCGGGAAGATGTAGTTCAGCGCATCCTGGCCGGCAGTCGCCACCATCGAATAGAAGATCAGCCCGCGTTCCTCACCCTGGCAGGAGTCGACCGTCATCACCTTCAGGCGAAGCCGCTCTTCGAACTCGCGGCCGCGCGGATGGTTGAACAGCGTCTTGGACAACAGCGTCTGCTGCTCGCGGAACGGGGTGATGATGCCCACCGTGGGCGGCGCATCCGTATCCAGCAGTTCCACCAGGCGCTCGGCGATGAAGGCCGCTTCGGCGTCGTTGGTGCTGCGGCTGGTGCGGTGCCCACTGGCATCGACCTGGCTGAAGCGGATCACTTCCTGCAGCGGCCGGCTGCGGATCTTCAGCGCCTGCAGCTGATGGTTGTAGAAGGTGGAGGACGAGAACCCGATCAGTTCCGCATAGCTGCGGAAATGCTTGCGCAGCATCACCGAGTACGAGGCTGAGAGCGAGCAGAACTCCAGCACCGAGCGCTTCACATCGAACATGGCCAACCGTTCCAGCACGTCGGCCTGCTGGCTGACGTTGGTGCGGAAATAGTTGACCAGGTCCGAGCGGTACTTGTCGTTCAGCGCGATGCTGGCGTTGGCGGCCTTGACGTTGGAGAACTGCTTGGAGTCGCCCAGCACCACCACCTTGCGCGCGCGCAGCAGCGCCGGCAGCGCCTGCGCCACCGAGACCTGCGAGCCTTCGTCGATCACCAGCACGTCGAACAGGTCCGGTGCCAGCGGCATGTATTCGCCGAACTCGCGGATGCTGGCGATCATCACGGGGAACGACTCGCGCACGCTCTCGAACTTGTCCACCGGGAATTTCTGCCGGTTGGCGATCACGCCCGCCAATGCCCGCGCATCGGCGCGGTGATGATCCATGAAGCTGATCAGGCGCCCATCCACATGGGCATTCATCACCGAGGTGTTCAGGCGCTCCAGCTTGGTCTTGGTGCCCACATAGTCGTACTGCGGCGCGTCGACGAAGGCCTTGCGCGTGGCCATCCAGCCCTGCAGGAAGCGCAGGGTCAGCGCCCACAGTGCGGGATCGTCCTTCGGCTCGGCCAGCAGGGCCTCGACGATGGCCGGATTGAGCCGCGCCAGCAGGGTCATCGCCTGCCGTGCAACCGCCGCACCCGGGCCCGGCGCGGCGCCGTGGGCGATCTGCCGATAGCTGGCCGGCAGCTGCGTGCCCAGGCCTTCGGCCTCCAGCTTCATGCGCAGCGCGTTTGCGCCCTGCACGATGTCCTGCAGGGCGGCTGCATCCTGCTTGAGCAGCAGCGGGCGGGTGGTGCCGAGCTGGTTGAGCTGAAGCTCCAGCCCGCGCACCGCATTGCCACGCAGCAGATAGCCCAGCAGCGGCATCTTCAGCTGCTGGTACTGCAGCAACAGCGTGCCCAGCAGCCGTATCTGCCCGGCATCCAACGACTCGAACAGCGCCCAGCCGTCAACCGGTCGGTCGGCAAGAAAGGCGGTGGTCACCGCATCGCGGCGGATACGTTCGTCCAGTGAGACCGGCGTGTAGTCGGTGCTGCCGAACAGGTCGGCAAGATAGGCTTCCAGTGCGTCCGCCTGCGCGGTCACCGCTTCCAGCTCGGACAGCACGTTGGCATCCATCACCGCGTGTACCTGCTGCAGCACCGCGGGGGCGCGCTCGCCCAGCGCCGCTTCCTGCTCGTGCATGGTCTTCACTGCAGCAAGCGATACACGCCCCAGCGTCTGCACGGTAGTGGAGATGGCCTGCCGGAGCGTCTGTGCCGTGTCCTGGCGCTCGCTCTCAAGGGCGGGCTGGTTGGCCTTCATCGCCTTGGCGAAGGCCGAGATCTGGCTGATCGTGCCGGTGGAGGTCAAGCGCTTGAAGTTGGCCGCCTGCTGGCCGAGCCGCAGGATCGGGTTGGGGAAATCGCGATCATGGCGAACCCGGCTCATCGCATCGGACAGCTTGTCGTACACCACGTCCAGCGCTTCGGTCTTGTCCGACAGCACCAGGCAGCTCTTCTTGTTGAACGCGCAGTCCGCAGCGATGGCGGTGATGGTGTGCGACTTGCCGGTGCCGGGCGGGCCTTCGACCACCACGATGCGGCCCTGTGGCTCGCGCACCGCCAGCAGGATCTTGCGCTGTTCCTCGTTCAACGGAATGGGCGAATCGAACACCATGCGCTCCACCAGCGGCAGCGCATCCCAGGCCGATTCCACGCGTTCCCCGATGGGCTCGGGGTTGCGCATCAGCACGCCTTCCACCATGCCGTGGAAAAGATCCACCAGCTTCGACCCCCCATTGCGGGCCTGGTCGATGATCTCCTCGAAATCATTCAGCAGCGCCTCGTCGGCGCGCTCGAACGCAGCCAGGTGCAGGGCAGGCGACAGCGTAACGGTGGCGGTGGATGCCTCGCTGGCAGACGAGGAAAGCGAGACTTCGCCGCCCAGATCCACCGCGTTGGCTACCTGCCGGAACAGCGATGCCGCCACTTCAAACAGGCTCTGCGCCGGGTCGAGGTACTGGATGCGCTCCTGGATCGGCGACACCCACTCGCGGGCCATGCCTACGGCCAGTTCCTGCAGCACGAAGTCGATCGCGCGGCGGTTGGCGAACAGCCGGTTGCTGAGGGTCAGGGTGTAGCCCGACCCATCCTTGGCCCGCACCACGTCCAGCGGCAGGTAGAACACCGGGTACTGCACGCCCGCGTACTTGAGCGTGCCCACGTAGAGATACAGCTGCAGGCCATCGCCGGTGGCGACATAGGTTTCCAGGTCGCGGAACTCATGGAAGGCGTCGGCCGCCACGAAGTTCTCGAAGAAGGCCATCAGCGCGCTGATCGTGCCGTCGCGGGTCAGCTGATGCTCGCAGGCCTGCTGCAGCGGCAGCTCGTCACCGGTGGCCAGCAGGCGCGCCAGCACCTCCGGCAGGGTCTGGTACAGATCGACAACGGCACGGGTGACCAGGTCCGATTCAGCCGCGTGCAGCGAATCCATCACCCAGTACGCCTGGCCCTGCAGTGGGCCGGCCAGATGCGCGATCAGCGGCCGCACCACCTGCACGCACATCGCATCCACCAGGGCGCCCTGCACCGATTCCACCCAGGCTTCCGGGTCTTCCAGTGCACCGGCCATGCTGGCGCGCGCCTTGTCCAGCACGGCCACGCGCACCGTGGCGATGGCGGTCTCGGTGATGGCGTTCACTTGTTCTTCGACGATGCGGCGCAGCGTCGCGCTGATCGGCCGGGTATAGCTGCGCGGGCCGATGGTGAACGAAAGCTCCTCGCCGGAGGGCCGGCTGAGCAGCTTCCACAACTCCTTGTCCAACGCCGGATACGGCGCGGTGCGCATGCCCGCGCGGAAGCCGGAATCGCTGGTAAGCACGATGCGGCGCCGCGGTGCCTGCGCGCGCTTGAAATCCGATTCAAGGAAATCGCGGAAGTACTGCGAGATCCGCACCGCGATTTCGCGCATCTTCGTTTCACCCAGAGGCCCGCCGCCGCCGGTTGCCGTAGGTGTCAGCGGGGTGGACGCATCGGAGGTCGGCAGGTGCGGCGGCTGGGGAGTGCTCATGTATGGCTGGGCGGGCACCTGGCAAGACAGGCACCGCTAGGGACTGGGCCCTGCATGGTCGCACGCGTCGCCCACGGCGGGGAGGGGGCCAGTGCCCTCCAGTACCGACGGTAGGATCATGTGCGACGTCAGCGATCGCCAGAACAGCGACTCGTCGTAGCTGTCGAAGTCGGTCCGGACCAGAATCGGCGACGGCAGACCCTGCGCGCGCAGGCGCAGGCGGATACTGGCGACTTCCTCGCTCAGCCCCATGCCGAACAGCACCAGCTGCACCTTCGCATCGCGCAGCACGAACGATTCCTGCAGGCGCGTACCGAGGCCGGCCGCCAGGAACGTTCCCACCAGGTCGTAGTTGCGCCACTCCAGCACCGACAGGCCGCTGTCCACGCTGTAGATCGATTCCATGCGGATCAAGCCGCGCCGTCCTATCGTCCGTGATATCCGCTGACGGGCGGCCTCCCGCCCGCCCATGATGAGCATCCTGAGCAAAACCGCGTCTCCTTGTGTATGGGCTCGCGGAAATGGTCAGGGCGCAGGTGGCATGGCAGATATCAGATGAATCTGATTCCTTCGTGCATGCAACAGAGTGCTATGCACCTGGTTTGCCCCGGTCCAGCTGCCGGTAGCCGATGGCCTCGGCCAAGTGCGCGGTCCGGATGGTCTCGCTTTCGGCCAGATCGGCAATGGTGCGTGCCACGCGCAGGATGCGATGCATCGCCCGCGCCGACAGCTGCAGGCGCTCGATGGCTTGTTCCAGCAGATCCTGGTCGGCTTCGCTCAAGCGCGTGCACGCGCGCAGGGCAGCAGGCGGCAGGTGCGCGTTGAGGCCACCACGCGCCTGTTGCCGCGCATGTGCCGCTTCCACCCGCGAACGCACGCTGGCGCTGGGCTCGCCCAGCGGCGTGCTCTCGCGAAGCTCCACCGCATCCATGCGGCTCACGTTGATGTGCAGGTCGATGCGGTCCAGCAACGGGCCCGATACTCGTGCGCGGTAGCGGGTGATGCGCTCGTCGCTGCACAGGCAACGGTTGCTGCGGTCGCCGGCCCAGCCACAGGGACACGGGTTCATCGCCGCCACCAGTTGGAAGCGTGCCGGGTAGACCACGCTGCGCGCTGCGCGGGAGATGCGGATGTGACCCGACTCCAGCGGTTCGCGCAAGGTTTCCAATGCGCTGCGATTCCACTCCGGCAGTTCATCCAGGAACAGCACGCCGTGGTGCGCCAGCGAGATTTCGCCGGGGCAGGGCGGATTGCCGCCGCCCACCAACGCTGCAGCGCTCGCGCTGTGGTGCGGCGCCCGGAACGGCCGCTGCCGCCAACGCTTCGGGTCCAGCCCTTCGCCGCTGACCGAGGTGATGGCCGCCAACTGCAGGGCATCGATCTCTTCGGAATCCGGCAGCAGGCTGGGTAGGCGCGAGGCCAGCAGGGTCTTGCCGCAGCCAGGGCTGCCGATCAGCAGCAGATGATGGCCACCGGCCGCAGCCACTTCCAATGCCCGGCGCGCGAGCGCCTGTCCACGAACGTCGGCCAGATCGGGCAGTGGCAACGGTGTGGTGTCCACGCGTTCCACCTGCGGTAGCAAACGCGGATTGCCCAGCCCGGCGCAGCATTCCAGCAGCGTGCGCGCCACTCGCACATCGGCGTGCTGGGCGAGGGCGGCTTCGGCAGCGTTGCCTGGCGGCACGATCAGGATTCGCCCCGCTTCGGCGGCGGCAATGGCGGCGGGCAGCGCGCCGGACACAGGGCGCAGCTCGCCGGTCAGGCCCAGCTCGCCGATGAACTCGTACTGCAGCAGCGACTGCGGATCGACCTGGCCACTGGCAGCGAGGATGCCCAAGGCAATCGCCAGATCGTAGCGTCCGCCTTCCTTGGGAAGATCGGCGGGGGCGAGGTTGAGGGTGATGCGCCGCTGCGGGAAATCGAAGCGCGCGCAGAGCAGGGCAGCACGCACGCGCTCGCGTGATTCGCGCACGCTGGTCTCGGCCAGGCCGACAATCTGGGTGACCGGCAGGCCACCGGAGAGATGCACCTCAATCCGCACCAGCGGGGCATCGACCCCCGCGCGGGCACGGCTGTGGACCAGCGCCAGGCTCATGTGTGATTTCCTGCGGAGGGGCGCTTGATGGTGCGGCGGCCGCCTGCGGGTAGCCATCGGGGATTGCTGGAGAAGTGGCTAGGGATTCCGGCCTGCAAGGCTGTGCAGCGTGCTCGACTCTGGTCAGAGAATGCGCGCCCGATTCGCCTTTTCCCTACTCGGAAGGGCATCGCTTCGGACGTGTAAGCGGGGAGCTCAAAGCACTGCTGGGATTTGCCTTCCAGGAAGCAGAGCGCATCCCTAGATTTTGTGCCAACGCGGAACATGGCTGGCCGGCAAGTACCTTTGGATCTTCATCATGCGGGTCAGATGCCCGGATCGGCGATCCATGAAGTACCGCCATTCCAATACAATATTCCAGGAGCTCATCCGAACCTAAAAAACCAAGGAGTAACGCAGAAGATGCGGGCTTCGGATACACGTCTGCACTGGAAAATGCGTGGTCAAGAGATGGGAAATCGCCCCCCTGGAGGACAAGTGCGCTATCTAAATGATCTGGACGTAAGAAGCAGTCTTGCCGCTGGACGTGACATTGAACAGTTGCTTCCTGAGGGGCATGAGCTAGATGAGCTCGTGATTCGCTATGTCTCTATCGAGCGCAGTAGTCTTGGCTCTTGGAGGGTCCGCCTTTGCGAAGCTTTTGACAATGGAACCCCTGAGTTTTTAGACGTCTACGAGTTCGAGGCGGTAGATCCTGATTTTCCATTCGGAAATGAGTGGATGTTTGATTCGATTCAGGGGGCCTTGGCGTTCGCCGAGAACACCCTTGGCGCAAGTTCAGTACGATATGTAAATCAAGGATTGATTCAGTATGAGTACAAGGATCGCTATCATCCGGAATGGTGACAGTCTTTGACATGCGATTTTTTCGACGCCCGCAAGCGGGTATCTGCGTATGCGCGATTTCAGACAGCCAACTGCAGGGCATCGATCTCTTCGGAATCCGGCAGCAGGCTGGGCAGCCGCGAGGCCAACAGGGTCTTGCCGCAGCCGGGGCTGCCGATCAGCAACAGATGATGGCCACCGGCCGCAGCCACTTCCAATGCCCGGCGCGCGAGCGCCTGTCCACGAACGTCGGCCAGATCGGGCAGTGGCAACGGTGTGGTGTCCACGCGTTCCACCTGCGGCAGCAGGCGTGGATTGCCCAGCCCGGCGCAGCATTCCAGCAGGGTGCGCGCCACGCGCACATCGGCGTGCTGGGCCAGCGCGGCTTCAGCGGCATTGCCCGGGGGCGCGATCAGGATGCGTCCGGCTTCGGCGGCGGTAATGGCGGCTGGCAGTGCACCGGACACCGCGCGCAGCTCGCCGGTCAGGCCAAGTTCGCCGAGGAACTCGTACTGCAGCAGCGACTGCGGGTCTACCTGACCGCTGGCCGCGAGGATGCCCAGCGCGATGGCCAGATCGTAGCGACCACCTTCTTTCGGCAGGTCCGCGGGGGCCAAGTTCAAGGTGATGCGCCGCTGCGGAAAGTCGAAGCGCGCGCAGAGCAGGGCGGCACGCACGCGCTCGCGTGACTCGCGCACGCTGGCCTCGGCCAAGCCGACAATCTGGGTGACCGGCAGGCCTCCGGAGAGATGCACCTCGATCCGTACCAGCGGGGCATCGACCCCGGCGCGGGCACGGCTGTGGACCAGCGCCAAGCTCATGTGTGGTTTCCTGCGGAGGGGCGCTTGATGGTGGGGCGGCGCGCTGCGGGTAGCCATCGGGGATTGCTGGAGAAGCGGCTAGGGATTCCGGCCTGTGGTCAGTGGCATTGCCCGGAGCCGAAGAGGTAACTCGAGGCAAGGTTGTGGGCTCGCGTGCCCACCCATGCAGTGCCATACTCCGGTCAGCTCAGTCATGGAAAGGCATAGCGCTTATGAAGGCAAGGACTCTCCCCGTGATTTTCTTCCTGCTGTCTGCAGTGGCTGCCTGCGGAAAGGCCGACCCGTCGCATGAACCGGCGGCGGCTGGCGCCATTGCACTGCAGTCCCTGACGATTGATAGCGGAGATGCACACGGCCCGGGACGCACAAAGCCCTTCACGGTGCAGGATGTCCTGACTGTCGAGGTCATGCTCAGTGCCGCGCCAGCAGCGGACGCCGGCCAGATCCGGGCGCGTTTCATCAACCTGGCTACGGGCCAGGTAGCCTCCACTGCGTCCGAGGCTGCCACCACCAAGCAGGCCAGATTGACACTGACCCCAAAGAACGCGCGGGAATGGGAGCCGGGTCGTTACGTGCTCGAAGTTAGTGTCGGCAACACCTTGCTGACTACACGTGACGTTGATATCAGCGAGCCAGCGCCCGCAAGCTAGTTCTCGGTGGACAGGGCAAGCAGGAAGGCTGTCAGCTGTCTCTGCTCTGTGACCGTCAGGTTCACGGCCCGACCGCGTCCGAGGCTGCGGTAGTAGATTTCACGCTCTACCGCCTTGTCGAGGGTGGCCACGCTTCCGTCATGCATGTACGGCGCTGTACGGGCGACGTTGCGCAGGCTGGGGGTCCGGAATGCACCCAGGTCAGGCGGCTTCCGAGTCACTGAAAACCGACCGAGCTCGGCGATTTCCCGCTCGGAAAGCACCAGTTCGCCCAAGGGCTGGCCCGTGCGCGTGGCGTGCTCCAAACGCCCCAGCAAGACGGTCACGTCTCCGGCGATCTGCTCAAACCCAACACCGGCATGATGGAACTTCTGATCGGTCAATGCGGCAGGATTGCCAGCAAGCACGTGACATTCCGCGCAGGCCGCTTTGCCGGTGAACAGTGCGAGGCCGGCACGCTCATCTGCGGTCAGGAGTGAAGGTTTCTCGACGCTTCGGTCGTACCGTGTCGGTTGCCGTGGCAACGAGCGCAAGTACTGCGTGAGACCCTCAGCGATGTCGGATTGATCCAAAGGATTGCTTCTCGCAAACCGCGCGTAGCGTGGCTGAGCGTTGACCTGCTTGAGCAGCGCATCTACGTCAGTCAACCCCATCTCTCTGGGATTGGTGAACGCCTGCAGCGCCACCACGTTGAGTTCACTTTCCCGACCATCCCAGAACAACGTGGAGTACACAGTAGCGTCAGAGAGGTCTGGGGCATTTCGCGTGCCAGGTCTCTCATTGACTCCAATCGAGACGCTTAGGCCATCGGTGAACGACTTCGAGGCGACGTGGCAATTCGCGCAGCTGACCGTGCCATCGGCGCTCAGGCTTTGATCGAAGAACAACTCACGCCCCAGTGCGATCGCGGGCGTGTCTTTCTGTGCGTTGGAAGCCGGCGGTAGGCGCTCGCATCCTGCTAGTCCGCTCATGGCGAAAAACATGACGGGAGTCACAAGAAAAATCTGAAGAATTCCACGCAATGCTATGCGCTCCATCGTCCTTGATACCGTTACTTGACACGCCCGTGGAAATTATGCAACTACTATTGTAGCTGTGGAACTGCCAACGGAAGGCATGCCGGGCCACGCAAGCTGGCCTACGTGCTGTTGCTCGACAACATGTGCACAAGCAGACGGGACCAAAGGATATGGACGTTCCGCAACACCGCGTCGTACGACGTGCTGGTTGGCTGTATTCGATTCTTGGGATCTCTGCCTTCGATGTCAGCGCAGGGCGTCGTATCGGGCTGCGCATCGCAGGGTTCGTTGCTCTGCTGCTGGGCAGCGAGTCGGCCCTCGCTGCCGGTTACGTCTACGACGCCAACGGGCGACTGATCGCGGCGACCAACGATGCGGGCGACACGGCGCGCTACCACTACGATGCCCTGGGCAACATAACGCGCGTCGAGCGCCTGCCATCCGGGGCGCTTGCCATTTTCGATTTTGCGCCGCGCCATGGCGGGCCGGGCGATCGAGTCACGCTGAAAGGTCAAGGCTTCAGCAGTACGCCTGCGCAGAACGCAGTTCGATTCAACGGGGTGGCCGCCAACGTGGTCACCGCCAGTACCAGCAGCTTGACCGTCACCGTTCCGGCGGCGGCGACCACCGGCACGCTATCTGTCACCGTGGGCGCACAGTCGGCCAACAGCAATGCTCCGTTCGTTGTCGATTCGCAACCCCGTGCCCCGCTCATCACCGCCGTCAGTCCCCGTATCACCTCGGTGGGGGCGGCGCTCACCATCAGCGGACAGTCGCTGCTACCGCATGCCGGGCAGACCAGCGCACGTCTCGGCATGGCGCCACTGCCTCTGGGGCAAGCCAGTAACACCGTCCTGCAGGCCCAGGTTCCTGGAGGCGCGAGCAGCGGGCGTGTCCGTATCTCCACACCCTATGGAAGCGCAGTCAGCGCCGACGACGTACTGGTCGTACCCTCGGGAGTTGATGACGCGGCAATAGGCGCAGTGAAGCGGCTGGCCGTCGATGGGCAGCTCAATGATCTTTCGACGAGCGCCGCCGGGCAAAGCGTGGCAATCCTGTTTGATGCACTGGGTGGCGACTACATCAGTGCACAGTTCTCCGCCCTGGCCGGCGAAGTGAACTATGCCCTCTATGGAACCAGCAACAAGCGCCTTGCCACAGGAACCGTCTCCGCCAACGCACCAAGCTTCCATATGCCGGTGCTGAAGTCAGCTGGCACCCATCTACTGGTACTGACTCCCAAGGCAGGCCCGCTGGCATGGAAGCTGCAATTGGAGCAGGCCGCCGTGATGGAGATCGATGGCGCCCTGCAGGAGATAAGCACCAGCACCGCAGCACAGAGTCGCCGGCTGGTGTTTGACGCGCGCAAGGGAATGCCGTTGGGTCTCGGCCTGGCGGAGAAAACCGGCCCTCCCGCATGGGTTTCGGCGACCGTCACCGTCCAAGGTCCGGATGGAGGCCAAGCGGGCTTCCAGCAATGCGTGCAGGCCAACAATGGATGCAGTCTCAATCTTTCTGCGCTGAACTCCGGTAGGCACACACTGCTGCTGACACCCGCAGCCTCCGGCAGTCGCCTGCTTGCATTCCAAGCGGCGTTGTCCAGTGATTCAAAGCACACCCTGGTGCGTGGAACGCCACTGGCACTTTCCCTTGCGCGCCCCGGCCAGAATGCCCGGCTGAGCTTCACCGGCACCGCAGGCGAAGTGCTGGGTCTGCTGGTTGCCGGACAAACCACTCTGCCGAGCAACCGCATCGCCTACTACCGCGTGCACCACCCGGACGGAACTCTCTGGAAGTCCATTGCGGCCTCAAGTGGACTGGTGATGAACCTGTCCCTGCCCAGCACTGGCACCTACGACATCGTGGTTGATGCCGGATACGGTGAAACACTCGCAACAGAGGTTGTCATACGTAGCGCCGACGGAAGCCCTGCCATCGATGGCGCCACATCGCTTCATACGGCGGCACGCGCGGGCGAGGCTGTGTACTTCCAGATCAATGCGTCGCCCGGGGATTCTCTGGGCCTGGGCATCAGCAATCTGGCAATCACCAACGGCAGTGGGGTGGCCCTGAACGTTTATCGACCCAATGGCACGCTGCTGGCCAATACCACTTGCCACGCGCTGAACGCTGGCTGCGATCTCAACCTGTCCTCGCTTCAGCCAGGTGTGCATGGTGTTGAAGTGGTGCCATTGGATCCAGCGCAGACGATGTCGTTCAACGCCACGGTTTCCCGTGACATCGCATTGACCATGGGTCGCGGCGCGCCGACGGCGCTGAGCCTGCCCCGCCGGGGGCAGAACGCCCGTCTGGCATTTGCCGCTTCGGCAAACGAAGTGATCGCCCTGAAGATCGCCGGGCAGACCACGCTGCCGGCAGGCGTCGGCGTCTACTTCCGTGCACTACGCCCCGATGGTGCGACCATCACCTCCGGCTATGCCGTGGGCGACAAGACACTGTTGATCGATACCGCAGTAGCGGGAACCTATCAGATATTTGTCGATCCAGAGCACGGCGCGACCACGGCTGCGACCTTGACCCTGGAAGCCGGTGTGCTGGGCGAAATGGAGCTTGATGGCAGCATCGGTGAGTATGAGAACGCGGCGGGAAAAGACGTCTCCTTCACCATCAACGCTGTTGCTGGCAAGCACCTCGGGTTCGGCATCAGCCATCTGAGCGTGAACAGCGGTACAAGTGTACGCATCTATGCCTACACGCCCAGCGGCGCCAGTGTTGGCAATGACACCTACTGCTATGTGACCAACGGCGGCTGCGACGTTCAGCTCTATAACCCCGTCAGCGGCACGTACAGTATTGTTGTTCGGCCGGTAAGTGCCTCCCAGACAATGAAGTTCCGCGCAACGTTGTCATCCGCGTTGCGATCAACCCTGGCGCGCGATGTTCCCTTCAACCTGAGCTTGGACCGCCGTGGTCAGGATGCACTGATGACCTTCAGTGGCGCAGCCGGCGAGACCATTGCACTGCAGATCGCCGGCCAGTCGACCTTGCCTGCGGCGAGAACGGTGACGTATCGGGTCTATAAGCCCAGTGAGCGTCGAAGCAGCTACCAGATAGCCAGTGTCGCGCCGGAGACCGGCGGTGCGGTCACCATCCGCTTGCCGGAAAATGGTGAGTACTGGGTATACGCAGATCCACAGTTTGGCGCTGCAGCAGCGGCCCAGGTCACTCTCTCCACCGGCACCACGAGCGGGCTGGTGCTGGACGGTGCATCGGCAGCATTTATCGCTGAGCAGCCGGGGCAGTCGGCCCACTACAGCTTCACGGCAACTGCAGGTCAGCATCTCGGCTTTGCGGTCAGTGACCTGAACGTATCCGATGGAACCCATGTGCGCATCTATGCCTATGCGCCCAACGGAAGCAGTATTGAAGACAACACGTTCTGCTACGTAGAACGCGGCGGCTGTGACGTGGACATCTACAATCCCGTTGCCGGTAGCTACAGCGTCGCACTCGTGCCGACAGTACCTGGACAACGCATGCAGTTCACCGCCACGCTGTCCAGCAGCACGCCGATTGCACTGGTTGCAGATGCGCCAGCAATGTTGCAGCTCGCACGCAGGGGCCAGGACGGCCTCATGACATTCAGCGGGAACAAGGGCGAAACCCTTGCTCTGCAGGTCGCCGGGCAGGCCAGCGGACCGGTCGGGAACCTCGTGCGCTACCGTGTGTACAAGCCCAGCGATCGTCGATCTGGCTACGACTACGCCTGGATCAATGCGCTCACGGGTGGGGTGGTCAATATGTCTCTGCCCGAGACCGGCATCTACTGGATCTGGGCTGATCCTGACAACGGCGCTACTGCAAGTGCCCAGATCACGCTTTCCAGCGGCACCACAGGTGGCTTGGTCCAGAACGGCGGGTCAGAGCCGGTCGAGACAATTCTGCCAGGACAGACGGCGCACTTTAGGTTCAATGTCACTGCGGGTCAGCATCTGGGGTTCGGCCTGAGCGACCTGGTAGTGAGTAGCGGAAACCAAGTGCGCATCTATGCATTCTCTCCGAACGGAACGAGTCTTGGTGACTCCACCTTCTGCTATGTCGCAGACGGTGGCTGTGATATTGACATCTACAACCCAGTGGCAGGAACGTATAGCGTGGTGGTCGTTCCTGACAGCAGCGAACAGGCGATGCAGTTCAACGCCACGCTGTCGTCCAGCGCAGGAACATCACTCGATCGCGATGTGCCCACTGTCCTGAATCTGGCGCGGCGCGGGCAGGATGGCCTTCTCACCTTCAATGGCACACAGGGTGAGAATCTTGCATTCCAGGTGGCGGGCCAAACCACCACGCCCGGTAACGCGCAGACCCTCTACCGCATCTACAAGCCCAGCGATCGCCGCAGTGGCTACGAGGTATACAGCGTTTCTGCGCAAACGGGTGGTTCGGTAAACATGGTGTTGCCGGAAACCGGGACTTACTGGGTATGGGCGGACCCCGCCTACGGGGCCAGTAGCCGTTCTCACGTGACCCTTTCCACCGGAACGACCAGTGGAATGGAACGTGACGGTGCATTGGCCCAGTTCTCTTCCGTCCATCCAGGGCAGACCGCTCACTATCGATTCAATGCGTTGGCGGGTCAGCACCTGGGTTTCGCGGTCAGCGATCTATCGGTCAGCAGCAACAACCACGTTCGCATCTACGCTTACGCTCCGAACGGAGCCAGTATCGGCGATGTCTCGTACTGCTATGTTGCCGACGGCGGTTGTGACATCGATATCTACAACGCGGTGGCAGGAACCTACAGTGTCTCGGTAGCCGTGGCAGAACCGGGGCAGACCATGCAGTTCAAGGCAGGGTTGAGCGCCAGCTCCGCTCCGGCGCTGGCACGCGACGTACCTCTTGATCTGCAGTTGGATCGGCGCGGCAAGGACGCGTTGATGACCTTCTCGGGCAGTGCTGGAGAACATTTGACTTTGCTGGTGGCCGGTCAATCCACCATTCCGACCCGGAAACTTGTCCGCTACAGCATCTACAAGCCAAGTGACCGTCGGCGTGGTTATGACGTAGTTTCCATTTTGCCGGAAACAGGTGGCTTCATGGACCTGGTCCTGCCTGAATCAGGGACTTACTGGGTCTGGGCTGATCCTGACTATGGTGCATCAGTCAGCGCCTCGGTAACTCTATCCACCGGCAGCGCAAACCCGCTCGTGGCCGATGCCCCGGCCACCCAGTTCTCCTCTACCCACCCTGGCCAACCTGCGCACTTCCGCTTCCCGGCGGCCGCTGGCGGGCATCTTGGCTTTGCCATCAGCGGTCTATCCATCAGTGAAGGCACTCATGTGCGCGTGTATGCGTATTCGCCGGCGGGACCCAACATCGCCGACACCTCCTACTGCTATGTAAGCGACGGCGGATGCGATATCGATTTCTACAACACGGTCGCAGGCGACTACAGCATCCTGGTGCAGGCTGCTACGCCTGGGCAGACCATGCAGTTCAACGCAACGCTGTCCTCAAGTGCCGGAATCGCTCTGCAACGCGGCATTGCAGCCCCCTTGGCCTTGTCCCGTCGTGGCCAGGATGGTCTGCTGACCTTTACCGGTGCCCCGAGCGAGAAGGTCACGCTTCAAGTGGCGGCCCAGGCAACCCAGCCTGCTGGTGGACGTGTCGTGTATCAGGTGTACAAGCCAAGCGATCGGCGCCGCGGCTATGCACTCGGAACCACCAGCCCGACCAACGCATCCACCCTGAATCTGACGCTCCCGGAGGCGGGAACATACTGGATTCTTGTTGATCCCGATGTCGGACGGTCAGCCAGCGCTACCGTTTCCGTCTCGAATACGCCGTAAGCGCAGACAGCCAAGAGATCAACGACTATGAAGAATGGAATCTCCAAGGTCCGGGCAGTCAACGGCACGCGCCCGAAGGTCTTCATCGCCGGCTTGCTGCTGGGCACGCTGTCAATGGCGAGCTCGCTGTGGCATCTGGACGCGGGCCTGCTGTCCCCGGCTCTGGCCCACACGACGGACGCAAAGGACAGTGATGTATTATGGCCCTTGGCTGGAGCGGAACAGCGCACACAGCTGAAAGACGGGCACTGGCTGAGGTTGAATTCCGCCGGGACACTGCTTCGGAGGGAGCAAGGCGGTTCGACGGCGTCTGGCAGGTCGCTTGCCTTGCCAGCGGTACGCATCAATCCCAGCTTGACGCTGCTGCCCAGCGGCCGGGTGCTGATCTGGGGAGGAACCGACGGCAATGGCACTCTGCGCCGCGATGGTCTCTGGTATGACCCGGAGAGCGACTCGCTTGTGCCGGCCGACCAGCTGACGTTGTCTCCACGTGCTGGCCACACCGCCACAGTGCTGACCGACGGCAGCGTGCTGTTCGCCGGCGGCGATACTGGAACGGAGGGGATGCCCGCCGAGCTCTGGAGTGAAGACAGCAACCGCGCGCTCGCGCTCAATGACCAAACGAGCATTCCCCGCCGCGGGCATACCGCGCGGCTGCAGGGCGACGGACAGGTGCGCGTATCCGGCGGTGTTGACCGGCACGGGACACGGCAGGAAATCGAGCTGGTCTACAGCCAGCGGGCAGGGCGCTTCTCCAATGCGCTGGCACAGCAGGACCGTCTACCGGCGGGCTTGGCTGGGTCGATTCCCGCCCAGGGCAGCAAGGACGTACTGCCATCGCAGCGTCTGTCGGTGCGCTTCGCACAGCCGATCAATATGGCCGACGTGTCTACCACTTCGGTCACCCTGATCGGGCCCGGAGGAACCACTCCGATCGAGATAATGCCGGCCGAGGGCGGCCGGCTACTGTTTGTGTCGCCGAAGCGGTCACTCTTTCCTGCCTCGCACTACACCTTGATGGTTGATGGAGTGCGCACACAGGAGGGCAAGCAACAGCCCCTGGTAGCGATCGATTTCGGCACTGCCGCCCTTGATGCAGCAGGCAGTGCTGCTGGGACCACGGATCACGACGCGGAGCAGGAAGGCGAGTACGTCACTACCGGCACTGCGGACGACCAGAGCCACTGCAACCAGATGGGCGCCGCCGCCCAGCCATGCCGTGCGCGAGGAGTTGTCGACAATGGCATCTGGTATCCAGGTCGTGACAACACCGACAGCCGCTGGCGCATCTACGGCGGAGACAAGCGCATCGAGCGGGCTGAGTACTCCGCAAGCATGGCGGCGCGCTACCAGGTCACCGCACTGCGTGGCCGCGTCGTTCGCGTAGATCAGATGCCGGTCGCGAACGTGGAAGTCAGTGTAGGCAGTATCTCGACCCGCACCAATGCAGATGGCTGGTTCGCACTGTTCGATCTGCCCAAGGGTCATCAGGAGGTGTACGTCGATGGCAGCAGTGCCAACGTTGGCGCCGACCAGTACGGACAGTTTGTCGTGGGTGTGGATATCAAACCGGGTCAGCTCAACGAGCTGCCCTACCTGATGCATCTGCCCAAGATCAGTGCGCGCGACAAGATACGCATTGCCTCGCCACTGAAGCAGGACCTGGTCGTTGGTCATCCGGACATTCCGGGGTTGGAACTGCACATCCCCAAAGGCACGGTCATCCACGATCGGAAGGGGCGGTTGGTCAATGAGATCGCCATAGTTCCAACGCCGGTGAACAGGGCCCCGTTCCCGGTGATGGAAAACCATCCCATGGCATTCACGGTGGAACCCGGCGCCTCCCAGGTGCGCGGCTTGGACCCCAATGCCCGCAATGGCATCCGCGTCTACTACCCCAACTACGACAACTACAGCAAGGGTACCGAGGCCGATTTCTGGATCTACGACCCGACCGATGGCTGGCGCGTGTATGGCCGCGGCACGGTTTCCAAGGATGGGCGTCACTTCGTGCCCGAACAGGGCGTGGCCCTGCACGAAACCATGGGGGGCATGTACAGCGTCCCCGGTGGGAATGGAGCCAGCGAGCTTGGACTGGCCCCTGACAACTCCGGCCAATGCGGTTGCAGCGGCGACGCGGCCGTGGCGGGTGATCCGATCGATCTGAAGACCGGCGAGTTCACACACGCCGAAACCGATCTGGCCATCGATGATGTCGTGCCCATCACCGTGGGGCGCAACTACCGGCCAAACGATCTCAAGCGTGGTGTCTTTGGCATCGGCATGTCGTGGAACTGGGGCTATACCCTCAATCGACCCAACACCGCGAACTACGATGTGCTGGAGCTGATCCAGCCCAATGGCTCACCGCTTCGGTTCGAAAGGATCTCCGGCACTGGCAACCAAGGCGAGTGGCGACAGGCTGGTTCCAACACCCGCTTCGCCGGCGCGCTGATCAAGACTGTCTACGATTCAGATCCCACCCAGCCGTGGGGACGCGCGTTCCTGCTCACACTGCGTGATGGCTCACGCATGCAGTTCTCCAGCTGGAACGATATACGCGTGCGTTGGATAGAGGACCGTCATGGAAACCGGACGTCCCTGCTCTACAACGCCGGCCTCGTATCGGAGATCGTCTCACCCAGCGGGCGCTCGGTCGCTATTGCGTACGATGGCAACAATCGCATCAAGACGTTGCGTGACCACACTGGTCGCGAATGGTCTTACACCTACGACAGCAATGGGCTTCTCTCAAGAGCCACATTCCCGGATGCGACATTCCGCCAGTACGCGTTCCAGGCACGTGTGCAGAGCGGCAGCCTCGTCCAGCACCGCATTGAATCGATAACCAACCAGCGCGGGCATCGTCTGCTGCTGAATGAGTTCGAGACCGTTAACGGTGTTTCGACAGGGCGGGTGATCAAGCAGATCCAGGCCGATGGCGGCGAGATAAGCATCAACTATGCTCATATCGACAATGGTGTGACCGGCACGCTTGTTACGGAGGTTGATGGTAGCCAACGCAGGATCGTATTCGCCGAGGGCACTCCGTATCCCGCGTCGGAGACGCTGGCCTATGGAACCGCTGAAGCACAGACCTTTACCTACGAGCGCAACAGCAATGGCCAGCTGGTTCGCAGCACCGACCCGCTGGGTCGAAAAACCGAGTACACCTACAACGCCGACGGCCAGACAACACAGGTCACTGCGCTGGCAGGGGCCGGCAAGGCGCGCACGGTCAGCATGGCCTACAACGCCGACGGTGATCTGGCTTCAATCACGGACCCATTGAACCGGGTGACCAAGCTCGGCTACCAGAACCGTTGCCTCAGCTCGGTGACCGATCCACTCAATCGCACCGCGATCTACCGATGCAACGCAGCGGGTCAGATGGTCAGCGCTACCGACCCACTGCAAAGGACGCTGCAACTTCACTACGACGGGTATGACCTGGTTGGCGTCACCGATCCCTTGGGCCGCCGAACAAGCTATCGCCTTGACTCCCTTGGGCGCGTAGTCGCAGCAGAGGATCCCCAGGGCAATGTCGTTCGTCGCGAGTACGACGTCATGGGACGTGTGATAAAGGCCATTGACGCGCTTGGGGCGAAATTTGAGTATGGGTACGATGCCAACGGAAATGTAGATTCGATCCTGTTGCCAAACGGAAACGGCGTAACGTACGCCTACGACAGCCTCGATCGGCTCCTTGCCCGCACGGATGCCGCTGGCGCATCAGAGTCTTGGACCTATGATCATTCCGGGCGCATCCAAACCCACGTGGACCGAGCGCAGAGGTTAACTGCGTTCAACTACGACGAGCTTGGACGGCCAAAGAAGACCGTCTACCAGGATGGAACCGTTATTACGGCGACGTACGACGCTGGAAATCGGCTGCTTACTCTATTGGATTCGGCGGATACAGGTGCGCTCGCTTGGGAGTACGACGAATTCGACGCTGTAGTAAAGGCGACTACCCCGCAGGGAGTTGTTAGCTTCTCTTATGATGCGGTCGGTCGACGAGCCAGTATGACTGCGGCTGCGCAGGCAGTGGTGGAATATACATTCGACAGCGCTGACAGGCTACGTAAAATTGTCCAAGGCGCGGAGGAAGTTCGCTTTGACTACGACGCAGTAGATCGACTGCGTGCGACAACACTGCCAAACGGTGTTGTGGCTGGCTACACCTATGATGACGGAAATCAGCTCGCCGGATTGGCATGGCAAAAGCCGGGGCAGCCGGCCGTTGGTGAACTGGGCTATGCCTACAATTCTCGTGGCCAGGTCGTTGCGCAAGGCGGAAGCTTGGCTGGCGTGGTTCTGCCTTCAGCAAGTAGCGAAGCAAGTACGTTTGATGACGCGAATCGGGAGCTGACACGCGACGGCGTATCGCTGAATTACGACGCTAGCGGTAACTTGCTATCCGACGGTCAACGTACTTATGTCTGGAACGTGCGCGACCAGCTGGTCAGCATTAAGGAAGGTGGCGTATCCATCGCCTCGTTCAGCTACGACGCCCTAGGTCGGAGATACAGCAGAACAGAGGGGGGCGTGACCACTCGATATCTTTACGATGGCAGGAATGCCGTGCAGGAGAGCACGGCGGAGGGCATCAACCCCATCCTGACGGGGCTGGGCGTAGACCAACGCTTCGCGAGAAATGACGTCAATGGGCGCTCGTATTATCTGGTCGATAATCTTGGTACGACGCGCGCCCTGACGGATTCGTCCGGCGCTGTAACTCAGAGATATCAATACAGCCCTTATGGGGGAACTACTGCGGCCGGCGGCAGTTCCAGCAATCCTTATCAATTCACTGGTCGCGAGCTGGATGAAAGCGGGCTCTATTATTATAGGGCGCGCTATTATAACCCTGAGTCTGGGCGCTTCATAAGTGAAGACAAACTCGGATTTGGCGGAGGGGATGCAAATTTTTACGCGTACGTGCTGGGCAATCCGATCAGTTACAACGATCCGTCCGGAAACATTGCTTGGCTTGTGGTCCTTCCAATTATTTGGGGAGTGATCGAAGTTGGTTTGTCTATCTATGATGCTTACGAGACAGGCCAAACTCTGATGAACCCGTGCGCGAGCACGGATGAGAAGGTTCTATCTGGTTCCATGTTCCTGGCCGGATTGGCTTTGCCGGGGGGGGGCTACGGTACACTAGCCACTCAGGGCAGGAGGACTCTAATTCATTACACTGACGAGGTGGGGCACGCTGGGATTACCAGTAGCGGAAAGCTATTCAACTCGTCCGGATCAAAGCACGCAAGATTTGGCGACGGTCAGTACTTCACGGACCTGAGGCCGGACATGATTGGGGCACGTTCCAAGGCCGGCCTGTCACCTCAGCAACTTGCGAACGGGCAAGTTTCGATGGGTCAAGTGTCTTCACAGCTCTATGGCGTGCCGTGGAACAGCGGTAAGATGAGCCACTTTGTTGAGATCGATGTTACAGGGTTGAACATTGTGAATCCTCGATCAGGTACTTATCTCCACCCCAATGGAGGCCCTTTGGATATCTCAGGGCGCATTGTCAATTCGGGAACCACATTGAAGCCATGACTAGGAAATATTTTAAACACTGTGCGGAGTCCATTCTCGGGGAGGGTTTGATATTTCTTGAGGCGACAGGTGATGAGATTACTCGGCAGGTGGAGATCTACGGTGATTCGATCATCTGGTGCGACAAGAAGGGGCAGAGCGATGATCGTTTCATGCTCGCCGATCAACCTCTTTCGATAATTGGCCTTGGTGCAGAGCATGAGATTCCCGCTCCTGATTTTGAGGCGGTCTGGAGTCGGGCGAGGAAGTCGCAATAATGGCTGTTACGTTTGAATGTGGGGATATATTCGCAACGCCAGACGTCGTGGCACTGGCTCATGGGTGTAATTGCGCTGGAGCTATGGGCAAGGGAGTTGCTGTGTCCTTTAAAGGACGATTCCCGGTGATGTATGACGAGTATCGCCGAAGGTGCAAGGCGGGGGAGTTTACTCTTGGCGATGTTTTTTACTGGGAGTCCTCGGGTCAGGCGGTCTTCAATCTCGGGACACAGAAGAGCTGGAAGACTCCGGCTGAGCTTTGGGCGATTGATAAGAGTCTCCGGGAAATGATTAGAATGGCGGAGTCAAAGGGTATCTCTGAGATAGCGCTGCCTCGCGTGGGCGCGGGGTTGGGAGGGCTGAATTGGTCATCTGTTCGTGAGGTTCTCCAAAGTCTAGGTAGCTCTACCGCCATTCACCTCAGGGTGTGCGAGGAATATGTTGAAGGTCGGGCGTTGAGTCTGTAGGCGCAGTCAGTGTCGTCTTATTGATCTTCCGTTGATGGCATTCGGGCATCGACTGTTGGCGAGGCGGCTATAGAGCTTCCTGCAAAGGACCGTCCAGAACCCAGCAAGCATCGCTGCCCACCGGGCAGCGCCCCGCTGAAGCGCCCAAACAGCGCTTCGATCCAGGACGTTCCTGCACTCTCCACCAGCAACCCGCCCTGGCTCTGGTGGTAGCCAAACCACCGCTCGAAACTTAGACGCAGGCGTTCGATATCCGGTGCCCGCGTAAGTGCATCGGCGGGCACACGGATCAGCACGCGTGAGGGGGCATTCTCCACGTCCATCACCAGGACGCCCTTGCAGCGGATCTCGAAGGACGTCACCCCGGCATAGCGCGTGTGCAGTTCAAAGCCCTCATCTGCTTTGGCGGTCACGAAGCCGAGTGCATCACTGTGCA
>Ga0213827_1000551_pt1 | contig 28280 bp, 26 predicted proteins | sample MC6MC0898MG_FD_180669 | JGI IMG/M metagenome (GOLD analysis project Ga0213827, IMG submission 180669) | Enriched soil aggregate microbial communities from Iowa State University, Ames, United States - MC6-MC0898-MG | ecosystem: Environmental > Terrestrial > Soil > Unclassified | place: USA: Iowa...
CAGGCCACAGCGCCCGCGGCGGTCGCCATGGCGCCCAGTCAGGCGCCCACGCCGATCTCCAAGCCCGCGCCGGCCCCGAAGGCCGCAGCGCCCGCAACGGCCACCGCATCCGCCGCCACCGGCACTTACTTCCTGCAAGCCGGCGCCTTCCGGGGCGAAAACGACGCGGAATCGCTCCGCGCCCGCATCCTGCTGCTGGGCCTGCCCGTGAATGTGCAAAAGGCGGAAGTGAACGGCAAGCCGATCAACCGGGTTCGCGTGGGTCCGTTTGCGCGCCTGGACGACATGAATCGCGCCCGCGGCCGGTTGGGCGAAAACAAGATTGAAACCGCCGTCGTGCGCCAGTAACGCACTCTGGCGCCATTTTTTCGATTGAACTTATCCGCGTTTGAACCTGTCTGTAACTTTTTACTCAGGAACCTCTCATCCATGCTGTCCCCCAAGATTGTTCGTATCCTGGCCGCGGCCGCACTGACGGCCACCGCGTTCTTCAGCCCGGTCAGCCACGCTCAAGGCACGCAAGCCTATGTGGCGATCAACCCGCCGCTGCCCTCGGATACCCCGGGCAAAGTGGAAGTGCTGGAATTCTTCGCCTACACCTGCCCGCATTGCGCCGCCATGGAACCCATGGTCGAAGACTGGGCCAAGACCGCCCCGTCTGACGTCGTGCTCAAGCAAGTGCCCATCGCCTTCAACGCCGGCATGAAGCCGCTGCAACAGGTCTACTACACGTTCCTGGCCCTGGAACGCCCCGACCTGCACGCCAAGTTCTTCACCGCCATCCACGGTGAACACAAGCGCCTGTTCGACAAGAAGTCCATGGGCGACTGGGCCGCTTCGCAAGGCGTGGACCGCGCCAAGTTCGATTCGATCTTCGATTCGTTCAGCGTGCAAACCCAAGTGCAGCGCGCCACCCAGCTGGCCGACGCCTACCGCATCGACGGCACCCCGTCGTTTGCCGTCGGCGGCAAGTTCATGACCTCCCCGGTCATGGCGGGCAACAGCTACGAAGGCGCCCTGAAGGAAGTGAACCAACTGATCCCGATGGCGCGCAACAAGTAATCCGCGCACACCGCTCACCGCAGACGCCCCGGCTGATTTGGCCGGGGCGTTTTCTTTTGGGAAATCGTTGAGAAATCGCTGCGATTCCGCGCAGGCGCAGCGCTACACTTTCACCACAAAAATTCGCCGCAACGACGGCATAAAAGGGTGGAAGACAAATGACATCGCAATCTCTGCGCGCACGCGCGGCATTGAGCCTTGGGCTGGGCCTGAGCTTGGCGCTCGGCGCCTTCACCACGCACGCCAGCACGGCCGACGGCGTGAAGATCGGGGTCCTGACGGACATGGCCGGCGTCACCGCCGACGCCACGGGCAAGGGCTCGGTGGAAGCCGCCCGGCTGGCCATCGAGGAAATGGGCGGCTCCGTGTTGGGCAAGCCGATCTCGCTGGTCTCGGGCGACCATCAACACCGCCCCGACATCGGCAGCAGCATGGTCCGCAAGTGGTACGACACCGATGGCGTGGACGTCGTGGTGGATGTGCCCAACTCGTCCGTCGCGCTGGCCGTGCAGGGCATTGCGCGCGAAAAGAAAAAGCTGGTGCTGTTCTCCAGCCCCGGCACGACCGCGCTGTCGCAAGCGCAGTGCTCGCCCTACGGCGTGCAATGGACGTACACGACCTACGCCTTGTCGCGCGGCACGGCCACCGCCGTCGTCAATGAAGGCAACAAGCGCTGGTTCATCCTGGCGTCCGACTACGCCTTCGGCAAACAGTTGGCGGCCGACACCGAAGCCGTCGTCAAGGCCAACGGCGGTGAAGTCGTAGGCACCGTTTTCCATCCCTTGAACGCGTCGGACTTTGCGTCCTTCCTGCTTCAGGCCCAAGGCTCCAAGGCGCAGATCATCGCCATTGCCAACGCGGGCGGCGACACGATCTCGGCCATCAAGCAGGCGGCCGAATTCGGCATTGGCGGCACGCAGCAGCTCGCGGCCATGCTGCTGCTGATCACAGACGTGCACAGCCTGGGTCTGCAAGCGGCGCAGAAAACGTATCTGACCGTGCCGTCGTACTGGGACATGAATGACGGCACGCGCGCCTTCACCAAGAAGTTCGAAGCGCGCGTCGGCCGTCCGCCCACCTTCTTGCAGGCGGGTGTGTACAGCTCGGTGCGCCACTACCTGCAAGCCGTGAAAGCGGCCGGCACGGCGGATGCCGACGCGGTGATGGCGAAGATGAAATCGCTGCCCATCGACGACCCGTTCAGCTTGAATGCGCACATCCGCGAAGACGGCCTGGTGGTGCGCGACATGATGCTGGCGCAGGTGAAGACGCCCGCGCAATCCAAAGCGCCCTGGGACTACTACAACATCGTGCGCAACATCCCCGGCGACACGCTGGCGTGGCCGCTCGCGGAAAGCCAATGCCCGCTGGTCAAGAAATGACCAAGCCTGAGCAACAGCCACGGCAACAACCCCTCTCGCTTGCTGACTTCGGCAGCTTCTACGCGGGCGGCAGACCGGTGCGCATTGCCGGGCTGCCGCAGCGCGAGATCGCGTTCACGAAAAGCGCGTCGCTGGCCTATGACCCGAACGGGCACTATCACTTTGAACAGGCGTACGTGCAGTACTTCATTCCGTCGCGCCTGGCGCATCCCTTGCCTATCGTGCTGCTGCATGGCGGCGGCATGACAGGCGCGATGTGGGAACAGACGCCAGACGGGCGCCCCGGCTGGATGCAGCATTTTCTGCGCCAGGGCCATGCGGTGTATGTGGTGGACAACGTTGAGCGCGGCCGCGCCGGCTGGGCGCCGTTCGAGCAGGTCTGGCCCGAACCGCCCATCATCCGCACCGCCGAAGAAAGCTGGTCGTTGTTTCGCTTTGGCCGTGCCGAAGACTACGCGTTGCGCCGCGCGTTCGCGGGGCAACGTTTTCCCGTTGATGCGTTCGATGACTTCATCCGGCATGCCGTGCCGCGCTGGCTAGGCAACAACGATGCGGCCCTGCACGGTTTCTGCGCTGTGCTGGACCGTATCGGCCCATGCCTGGTGCTGGCGCACAGCCACGGCGGCGAAGTGGCGTACCGGGCGCTGCATGCGCGGCCCGATCTGGTGCGTGGCGTGATCGGCATCGAACCGTCGGGGTTCTCGGGCGACGTCACGGCCGCCGCCGTGGCGGGCAAGCCGTTCCTGTTTGTCTATGGCGACTATCTGGACGCCACGCCGCTATGGCAGCGCTTGTGCGCAAGCGGGCAGGACTACGCCGAGTCGCTTGCCCGGCATGGTGCGCGGGTGGAGACGTGGCGGCTGGCCGAGCAGGGCATTGCGGGCAATTCGCACATGCCGATGATGGACGACAACAGCGACGACATCGCCGCGCGCATCGGTGCGTGGATACGCAGCGCTGCGGTCTGAACCGCCGCGCCGCATTCCGAAATACGGCGCAGCGGGTTCCCCCCCGCGCTTACTCGCTGACCGCCGCCGCTTTTTCCAGCGCCTGCGTCAGGTCGGCGATGATGTCTTCCGGCGATTCCAGCCCGATGTGCAAACGCACCAGCGCGTTGTCGCCTTCGCCCCAATAGCGGTGATGGGACAAATCCTTGGGCGATACCAGCTGCACCAGGCTTTCGTAGCCGCCCCAGGAAAAGCCGATGCCAAACAAAGTCAGCGCATCCACAAAGGCGCGCGCCGCCGCGGGCGACAGGCGCAGCTCAACCGACAGCATGCCGTTGGAGCCGGAACAATCACGCTGCCACAGCGCATGGCCGGGGTCGGCCGGCCAGGCGGGATGGAACAGGCGCACGGTCTCGGGGCGGCTCTTGAAGAACTCGCACACTTGCAGCGCATGGCGCGCGTGCTGCGCCATGCGGATCGGCATCGTGCGCACCCCGCGCAGCGCCAGCCACGCGTCGTCCGCGCTGATGGAATACCCCATCGCGTACTGCGTGCGGTTCAGCTTCCTGGCGATGGCCTCGTCGTTGGTCACCACCGCGCCCAGCATCAGGTCAGAGTGGCCGCCCACGTACTTCGTGCCAGCGATCACGGACACCTGCGCGCCCAACGTCAGCGGACGATAGATGTAGCCGGAGCCCCAGGTGTTGTCAGTCGCCAGCACCAGGCCGTGCGCGTTGGCAAACGCCGCCATCGCGCCCATATCCAGCATTTCGAACAACAGCGAACCCGGCGACTCCACGTACAACAGCTTCGTGTTGGGCTGCACCAGCGATTCCAGGTCATCACTGGTTGAGAAGTACGTGATGTCGATATTCATGCGCTTGAGCACGGCGTCGTCCAGCTCGCGCATCGGGCCGTACACGCAATCGGAAATCAGCGCGTGGTCGCCCGCCGAGCACAACGCCATCATCACCATCGTCATGGCCGACAGGCCCGACGAGGCCAGATAGCAATGCGTGCCGCCCTCCAGCTGCGTGAACACTTCCTCCAGCGCGGCGTGCGTGTCCATGCCCATGCGGCCATACGTGGTGGCGCGGCCGCCAGCGGCCTTGCTGCGCTGCGCCTGTTCCAGCGCGGCCAGATTCTCGAAACGCACGGTGCTGGCGCGCATGGGCGGCAGCGGCACGGGCGCGGTGCCGGTCTCGGGGTTGAACGGGGCGGTGCCCGCGTGCTGCAAAACCGTATCGATGTGTTTGGAAGTCATCTGCTGAAGGAATGCGATAGGGGTGAACAAAGCCGAATCGGGGCGAACGGTGTGGGGCGAACGTTGGGGAATAGGGTGAACCTTATCAGGCGCGCGGGCGCCTGTCCCTAGCCCCTGGCTCTAACTCGAGACCCAGTTGACGGTTTCCGGCAACTCGGCGCGCCGGGTGCGGTAGCTGTTGGCGGGATGCGCGGTATCGGCGTAGCCAAAGGAAATGCCGCAGACCACGCGCCGGCCGGGCGCAATGCCCAGCACGTCGCGCAGCACTTCGGGGTACATCGCCAGCGACGCCTGCGCCACGGTTGCCACGCCGTTGGCCTGAGCGGCCAGCAGGAAGTTGGCGACGTACCCGCCGCAGTCCATCGCGCCGTATTCGCCCAGCGCTTCGTCGGTTGTGATGATGGCCACGTGCGGCGCGTCGAACAATTGGAAGTTGCGCATCTCTTGCTGGCGGTAGGCCTCGCGGTCGCCGCGCGCCACGCCCACCGCGCCGTACAGCTGAAAGCCCGACTCGCGGCGGCGGGCCAGGTATTCGTTGCGGTACTCGCGGGGGAAGGGGAAGTCAGGCGTGAACCCGGCGTGTTCGGCTCGCGCGGTAAGCGCCGCCCGTAAACGATCCGTGCCTGCGCCTTCGGTAATGGTCACCTGCCAGGGCTGGCAGTTGCACCACGATGCCGTGCGCTGGGCCAGGGTCAGAATCCGCTCAATGACGCCACGCGGCACAGGCGCGGGCAGGAACGCTCGGCAGCTGTGGCGCGCCAATAGCCAGGCTTCAAGCGGCGCGTCAGTACACGCAGCGTTGTCGCCGCCGCTCGGGCTAGCCGGTGCGTCGGGTTGCGCGTTGCGCGGTGCGTCGTGTTTTGCGGCAGGGGTCGTCATGGCGTGTCTCTGTCTCCTGGTGTGTCCGGTGGCGCGGGGTGGACGTCGTGGATTTTGCCCTTATGATGCCATTCTCCGGCTGACCGGAGCCCACCCGCACCAGGCGAAATCCCATGCTGCCCCTTGATACCTTGATCGCTTTTTTCGGCATTGCCGTTCTGCTGGCCCTGACGCCCGGGCCGGACAATCTGTTCGTGCTGATGCAATCGGCCATCTGGGGACGCAAGGCGGGCATGCTGGTGGTGCTGGGCCTGTGCACCGGCCTGTTGGGTCACACGGCTGCCGTGGCGCTGGGTTTGGCCGCCGTGTTCGCCGCGTCGCCCATGGCGTTTACGGCGCTGAAGCTGGCGGGGGCTGCGTATCTTGCGTATTTGGCATGGCAAATTTTGCGCGCGCCCGTTGAAGCGGAAGATGGCAAGCGGCCCGAACCGCTCAAGCCCGGCGCGCTGTACCGGCGCGGCATCGTCATGAACCTGACGAACCCGAAGGTGCTGCTGTTCTTCTTCGCGTTTCTACCGCAGTTCACCACCCCCGCGCTTGGCCCCGTCGGCGTGCAGGTCATGCAGCTGGGCGCGGTGTTCATGGTGTCGACCTTGCTGGTGTTTGGCGCCATCGCGTTCTTCTCGGGCGCGTTCGGCGAACTGCTGCAACGCTCGGTGACGGCCAAGCGCTGGCTGAACCGCATCGCCGCGCTGGTGTTCGTGGGGCTGGCCGTCAGGCTGGCCACGGCCACGCGCTAGGCGGCGCGGCCAGCCGGGGTCAGGCCGCCGTGAACCGCACGATGCCGTCCGCCCCCGTTGCGCGTTTCAGCTTGCCTTCGAAATACAGCGCATGCAGATGCGCCAGCGCCTCGCCCATGGCGAAGGTCAGCTGATGCAGATCCAGCTTGCGCTTGAATAACACCGGCACGATGTCGGACGTGGACTGCGGCTGCACCTTGCACGCTTCCAGCACTTCCGCCAGACGGTCCCGGTGATGTTCGTGCTGTTGCGCGATGCGCTCGTGCAAACCGGTAAACGGCCGGCCATGCGACGGCAGCACCAGCGTGTCATCCGGCAAGCCGTCATAGCCATCCAGCGACCGCAAATACAAGGGCAGGGGATTGGCGTCGGGTTCGTAATCGAACACGCTGACGTTGGTGGAGATGCGCGGCAACACCATGTCGCCAGAGATCAGCACGTTCAGGCCCGGCGAGTGCAGCGACGCATGTTCCGGCGCATGGCCGTAGCCGACAATCACGCGCCAATCGCGGCCGCCGATGCGGACCTGATCGCCGTGCATGATGCGCGTGTAGCGCGCGGGCACGGCGGGCACCAGATTCGGGTAGTAGTTGGCGCGCTGGCGGATCTGCTCCTGCGCGTCCGGGTCGGTCAGGCCGTGGCGGGCGAAATGCGCCACCGCCGATTGGCCGCCCGGGCCGCCGCCGGCGTCATTGCGGCGCGACGACCACAGCGACGCCACCATGAAGTCCGTCATCGTCATCCACAGCTGCGCGTCCCAGCGTTCGCACAGCCAATGGGCCAGGCCGATGTGGTCGGGATGCATGTGCGTCACCAGCACACGCAACACCGGCAGCCCTTCGAGTTCGTTCTTGAACACGTCTTCCCACAACGACTTGACCTCGTCGCGCGAGATGCCACAGTCAACAATCGTCCAGCCGTCGCGGCCGTCGATGTTGTCGCGCAGCAGCCAGAGGTTGATATGATCCAGCGCGAACGGCAGCGGCATCCGAATCCATTTGACGCCCTCCGTCACCACATGGGCATGGCCGGCTTCGGGCTGGAAGTCCGCCCAGGGATACTGCAATTTCTGTTCGTTGGGGTTCATTGCCTCTTGCTCCACGCTTGACGTTCACGTCAAGTCATCATAATTTACGTTTACGTAAACTGCCACACGTCGCATGCCCTCGTCAACCTGGACCATCTCTGAACTCGCCCGCGAGTTCGACGTCACGCCCCGCACGATCCGCTTCTACGAAGACCAGGGGATCGTCAGCCCGGCACGCGAGGGCCGTAACCGCATCTTCGGTCCGCGCGACCGCACGCGCCTGAAGCTGGCGCTGCGCGGCAAGCGGCTGGGGCTGCAACTGTCCGAAATCCTGACCCTGATCGACATGTACGACGGGCCGGGCGATACCGAAGTGCAGCTGCGTCAGTACCTGAGCGTACTGGAACAGCATCGCGCCACGCTCGAACAACAACGCCGCGACATCGAAGACACCTTGCAAGAGATTGCACAGCAGGAACGCGAATGCCGCGTGCTGCTTGCGCAAAAGCCGTAGGGGCCGACTCATGGCCGCCTTGCAAACGGTTGCGCTGTTCGTCCTGACCGCGCTGGCCGAAATCATCGGCTGCTATCTGCCTTATCTGTGGCTGCGCAAGGGCCATTCCATCTGGCTGCTGGCGCCCGCCGCCGTCAGTCTGGCGCTGTTCGCGTGGCTGCTGACCTTGCATCCCACCGCCTCGGGCCGCGTGTATGCCGCGTATGGCGGCGTGTACATCGGCATGGCGCTGCTGTGGCTGTGGGCGGTAGACGGCGTGCGGCCAAGCATCAGCGATTGGGTGGGCGTGGGCCTGTGCATCGCGGGCATGCTCGTCATCATGTTCGGGCCGCGCGGCACGTAAGCGCCCGCCGGCGTGGCGTCACCATGATGGGCGTTGATAGTTCCGCCCCAAAATCGGATTCATCCAATATCTTTGCGCACGGCGGGAAGGCAAGATCGGCTCCATGCACAAGAGCCGTCTTCACCCCATTCTTGACCGCCAGCCGCAGCTTCGCGCAACCGCCGACGCCGCAGGCTTTGAGTGCCTGGATAGCGACTGGCGCGGCCTGTCCGCGATGTACCGGTTTCAGTGCCGCGCAGGGCATCTCTTTGACCGCACCTTGCAAACGTTTGGCCGCGCGCGCGAAACCAAATGCCCGGTCTGTACGGCAGAAGCCAACTTCACCCGCCTGCGCACCTTGTCGCAAGAGGCCGGTGTCCAATGCCTGGAATCGCACTGGCTCGGCTGGGACAGGCCGCATCGCTTCCAATGCCAGGCCGGTCACAGCTGGACCCGCAACGGCAACAAGGCGCTGGACCGTACCGGTTGCCCCGTCTGCGGACGCGATGCCGGCTACCGTCGCAGACGCGACGATCTGCTGACGCGCATTCATCTAACGGCAGCGGCGCGCGGCGGCGTCTGCCTGGACACGGCAAGCCCGCGCGGGCAACGCGTGTTCCGCTTTCGCTGCGGTGCCGGCCATGAATGGAACGCCCCCGGCGCAGACGTCCTGCGGCGCACCTGGTGCCCGGAATGCGCGCGGCTGCGCAAGGTGGAAGGGTATCGGCACCCCGATGGCCTGGAACGCCTGCAACGCAAGGCCGCCGAGCGTGGCGGCGCCTGCCTGGCGGACACCTATCACGGGCTGGGCATGCGCTACCGATTCCGTTGCGCTGAAGGCCACGAATGGCTGACAACGGGCGGCAAGATATTGCTGGGAAGCTGGTGCGGCGTGTGTGCGAACGTGAACAAGCGCCTGGGCATCGCTGCCGCGCATCAGGCGGCGCGCGAACGCGGCGGCCAATGCCTGTCATCCAGCTATGTGAATACCACCAAGAAGCTGCATTGGCTGTGTCATCGCGGGCACGATTGGTATGCGCCATTCGCATCGATCCGGGCAGGGCACTGGTGTGCGCAGTGTGCGCACATCGCGCGGATCACCAACGCGGATTCATTGGCCCGTATGCGGTATCGGGTGGCGCCGCTGCCCGTGGATGAGCGGGGTGCGCCGCAAAAACTGCGTAAGCGCCCCGCGCTGGCGGCAGCGAAGCCGTAGGCCCAACACGGGGCGCTTACGCAATCGGCACGATGGAACCCAGGCTTACTCGGCCTTGATATTGCCTTCCTTGATGATGCGGGCGTTGTTCGTGAATTCCGCCTGCACTTGTTTGACGAACGCGTCGCCCGATGCCGTACCCGGTTGCAGGTACGACTTCGCCAGCAAGTCCTGGAATTCGGCGCTGGCAATGGCCTTGGTCAACGCCGCTTGCAGCGGCTGAGACACCGCCGGCGGCAGGTTGGCCGGCGCGAACACGCCAAAGTTCGAGTAGTACTGCGCTTGCGGCAGCTTCAATTCGGCCATTGTCGGCACGTCGGGCCAGGCGGCCAGACGTTGCGGCGCCATCACGGCCAACGGCTTCAATGCGCCATTGGCCACATGCGGCAACACCACATCGCTATTGACCACCAGCAGTTCAATCACGCCGCCCAAGCCATCGGTCAGCGCCTGGCTATTGCCGCGATACGGCACGTGCAGCATCTTGGTGCCGGTCTGCGTGGTGACCGCGGCCATGCCGATGTGGGCCACGGTACCCTGACCCGGCGTGCCATAACGCACCCCCTCGGGATGCGACTTGGCATACTCGACCAGGCCCGCAAAATCCTTCACCGGCAACGACTTGGTCGCCACGATCGCCACCGGCGCCACCGCCACGCTGGCCACCGGCGTCAGGTCCTTCATCGGGTCGTAGTTGGTCTTGGCCAGATGCGGGAAGATGGTCAGCGGGCTGGTGGACGCCAACAACAGCGTGGTGCCGTCCGGCTGCGCGCGAGCCACAAAGTCCGTGCCCACCGATGCGCCCGCGCCCGGTTTGTTTTCAACGATGACGGTCACGTTGGCTTCCTTGCGCAACGCGTCGCCCAGGCGGCGCCCGATCGCATCGGCGCTGCCGCCTGCCGTGTAAGGCACGACCAGCGTCACAGGCTTGGCGGGCCAGCTTTGCTGGGCCATCGCGCCGCTTGCCATGATTGCCAGGGCCGCCCCCGCGGCCTTGATCAGCAATGTCTTCTTTTTCATATCGTCCTAGTGATGTTGCGTAGCACTGCGTTGGGTAAAGCGTCGAACGTAATCCGTGAAGCGGTAAAGCCCATCAGGCGGGCGCGGCGCTCAGCCCGCAAGGTAGCGTTGCGCCAGGCGAACCCAGTACGACGCGCCCGCCGGAATCAAAGCATCATTGAAGTCATAGCTGGCGTTGTGCAGCATGCACGGGCCCAGGCCGTGGCCGGCCATACGGTGCTCGCCATCGCCATTGCCCAGGAACACGTAGCAGCCGGGCTTTTCCTGCAACAGGAAGGCGAAATCTTCCGAAGCCATGGCGGGTTCGATCGTCAGTGCGCGCTCATCCCCCACCACTTCGCGCATGACGTTCATGCAGAACTCGGTTTCGGCCACTGTGTTGACCAGCGCAGGGTAGCGGCGCTCGAAGAACACATCGGCCTCGCAGCCATGCGCGGCGGCGATGTTGCCGGCAATTTCGTTCATGCGGCGTTCGATCAGGTCGACCACATCGGTGCTGTAGGCGCGCACCGAACCGCCCAGCCACGCCGTGTTCGGGATGACGTTGATGACCGTGCCGCCCGCCTGCACCTGCGTGATCGACAGCACGGCCGCATCCAAGGGGCGCTTGCTGCGGGTCAGAATGGTTTGCAGCGACTGGCCGATGGCGAACAACGCAGGCACCGGGTCGGCGCAGTCTTGGGGCGCTGCGGCGTGGCCGCCTTTGCCTTTGACCGTGATCTTGAAGCCGTTAGCGGCCGCCATCATCGGGCCGGCGCACACGCCGAACGACCCGGCGGGCAAGCCCGGCCAGTTGTGCATGCCGAACACCGCTTCGCACGGGAAGCGCGTGAACAGCCCGTCCTGAATCATGGCGCGCCCGCCCGCGCCGCCTTCTTCGGCCGGCTGGAAGCACAGGTACACGGTGCCATCGAAGCCGCCTGCGGTTTGCAAATGCTGGGCCGCGGCCAGCAGCATGGCCGTGTGGCCGTCGTGGCCACAGCCGTGCATCTTGCCGTCGTGGCGCGAACGATGTTCGAACTGGTTTTCTTCCTGCATGGGCAGCGCGTCCATGTCGGCGCGCAGCATGATGGCGCGGTCCGACGTGCCACGCTTGATCACCCCAACCACGCCCGTCTTGGCGATGCCGGTATGCGTTTCGATGCCCCAGCCGCGCAGCGTATCGGCCACCACCTTGGCCGTGCGGTGCTCTTCATAGCAAAGCTCGGGGTGCATATGAATATCGCGCCGCAGCGCCACAATTTCTTCCAGATTGGATAGTTCGAGCACGGCAAACTCCGACTTGTCGAGGCAGATTTCAGGGACAGAGACGGATATTACTCATCGTGACTCCCTGGGAAATACGCATTTGCCTAGGGATAACCCGACTCCAATTTACGTTTACGTAAACGTAATATTTGCGGTGCATCATTGCGTAGCGATGCGGTGTCGGCGCATGATGAGCCACGCGATGCAAACAAGGCGCAGACCACAGGCGCCCATAAGAATGTAAGTACCCACTATCACGGAGACCTCGATGAATCTTCCCGGCCTGAACTTCGACTTGGGCGAAGACCTGGACATGCTGCGCGACGCGGTGCGCAATTTTGCGCAGGCCGAGATCGCGCCGCGCGCGGCGGAAGTGGATCGCAGCGACCAGTTCCCCATGGACCTCTGGCGCAAATTCGGCGAACTTGGCGTGCTGGGCATGACGGCCGATGAAGAATACGGCGGCGCCAACATGGGCTATCTGGCCCACATGGTGGTGATGGAAGAAATCTCGCGCGCCAGCGCCTCCGTGGGCTTGTCCTACGGCGCGCACTCCAACCTGTGCGTGAACCAGATCAACCGCAACGGCACGGCCGCGCAAAAAGCCAAGTACCTGCCCAAGCTGATCTCGGGCGAACACGTGGGCGCGCTGGCCATGAGCGAACCGGGCGCCGGATCGGATGTCGTCAGCATGAAGCTGCGCGCCGAGAAAAAGGGCGACCGCTACGTGCTGAACGGCACCAAGATGTGGATCACCAACGGCCCCGACGCCGACACGCTCGTCGTCTACGCCAAGACCGACCCCGAAGCCCACCAGCGCGGCATCACCGCCTTCCTGGTCGAAAAGGGCTACAAGGGGTTCTCCGTGGCGCAAAAGCTCGACAAGCTGGGCATGCGCGGAAGCCATACGGGCGAGCTCGTGTTCCAGGATTGCGAGATTCCCGAAGAGAACGTGCTGGGCCAAGTCAACGGCGGCGTGAAGGTGCTGATGAGCGGGCTGGACTACGAACGCGCCGTGCTGTCTGGCGGCCCGCTGGGCATCATGCAAGCCGTGATGGACGTGGTGGTGCCGTACATCCATGACCGCAAGCAATTCGGCCAGGCCATCGGCGAATTCCAGCTGATTCAGGGCAAAGTCGCCGACCTTTACACCACGCTGCAAGCCAGCCGCGCCTTCTGCTACCAAGTGGGCAAGAACCTGGACAAGCTGGGCGCCGAACACGTGCGCCAGGTGCGCAAGGACTGCGCCGCGCTGATCCTGTACACCGCCGAGAAAGCCACGTGGATGGCGGGCGAAGGCGTGCAGATCCTGGGCGGCAACGGCTACATCAATGAGTACCCGGTGGGCCGCCTGTGGCGCGACGCCAAGCTGTACGAGATTGGCGCCGGCACCAGCGAAATCCGCCGCATGCTGATCGGCCGCGAACTGTTCAACGAAACCGCCTGATCCGCCGGCTGAGCGCTCCGCCATGATCCGCCTGTCAGACGTCCAGCATATCGAGCCGGCCCCCGCCCCGGGGCCGTCGCCGCTGGACGTCGCGCGGCGGATTCTGGCGGGCTTTGATCGTCACTACGCCCTGTTTCGCTACAGCGCGCAGCGCGCCAAAGCGCTGTTCGAATCCGGCGACTGGCACGGCATCCAGCACCTGTCGCGCGAACGCATCGAGTACTACGACATGCGCGTGCGCGAATGCGCCACGCAACTGGAAAGCGTGTTGCGCGGACGCCCCGAGAGCGCGCTGGACGATATCCCCAGCCACAACGGCAGCAGCAACGGCAACGGCGCAGCCGTGCCCGCGCTGACCGACGCCCAGACCGCCTACTGGCAACAGATCAAACAGGAATTCGTAGGCCTGCTGGGCGAACACAAGCAGCCAGAATGCGCCGAAACGTTTTTTAATTCAGTCACGTGCCGGCTGCTGCACCGTGACTATTTCCACAACGATTTCCTCTTCGTGCGGCCCGCCGTTGCAACGGACTATCTGGACAGCAGCGTGCCGTCGTACCGGGTTTACTACCCGGCCACCGACGGGCTGGAAAAAAGCCTGATCCGCATGGTGGCCGACTTCGGCCTCGCGCTGCCGTTTGAAGACCTGCCGCGTGACACCCGCATGCTGGCGCGCGCCGCGGTCAAGCAATTGCGCACGCTGCTGCCGCGCCATGTGGGCCGCCGCATCGCCAGCGACTGCCAGATCCATGCGCTGGGTTCGCTGTTCTTTCGCAACAAGGGCGCCTACATCGTCGGCCGCTTGATCAACCAGACCACCGTCTATCCGTTCGCCGTGGCGCTCACGCGCAATCCGGCGGGGCAGGTGACGCTGGACGCGCTGCTGTTGGGCGCGGATGACCTGAGCACGCTGTTCAGCTTCACACGCGCGTATTTCCTGGTGGACATGGAAACGCCCGCGGCGGTGGTGAACTTCCTGGCGAGCCTGTTGCCGCGCAAGCCCAAGGCCGAGCTCTACACCATGATCGGCCTGCAAAAACAGGGCAAGACGCTGTTCTACCGCGACTTCCTGCATCACCTGACCCATTCGCGCGACGCCTTCGACATCGCGCCCGGCATCAAGGGCATGGTGATGTGCGTGTTCACGCTGCCGTCTTACCCGTACGTGTTCAAGCTGATCAAGGACCGCATCGACAAAGACGGCATGGACCACGCCACCGTGCGGCGCAAGTACCAGATGGTGAAGCTGCACGACCGCGTTGGCCGCATGGCGGATACCTGGGAGTACTCGCAGGTGGCGCTGCCGCGCAGCCGTTTCGCGCCGGCGCTGCTGGATGAATTGCGGCGGCTTGTGCCCAGCCTGATTGAAGAAGCGGATGACACCGTCGTCATCCGCCACGTCTACATCGAACGGCGGATGACGCCGTTGAATATCTATCTGCGCCAGGCGTCCGACGCGCTGCTGGAACCCGCCGTGCGTGAATACGGCGATGCGATCCGTCAGCTGGCGGCGGCCAATATTTTCCCGGGCGACATGCTGTACAAGAACTTCGGCGTCACGCGGCTGGGCCGGGTCGTCTTTTATGACTACGACGAAATCCAGCGCATGACCGAGATGAATTTCCGGCGCATCCCGCCGGCCCCCAACGAAGAAGCGGAAATGGCGTCCGAACCCTGGTACGCCATCGGACCGAACGACGTATTCCCCGAAGAATTCGGCCGCTTTCTGCTAGGCGATGCGCGCGTGCGCGGCGCCTTCATGCGTCACCATGCCGACTTGCTGGACCCGGACTGGTGGCAGGCCTGCCGAACCCAGGTGGCGCAAGGCCGAATTGAAGAATTTTTCCCTTACGATACGGACAGACGGCTGCGATCGGCGCGCCCTTCAAGCGGCCCCGCAGTTCCGACTCCCAGACGCTGTCCCGACCCTCACAGGAGCTAGTCATGTCAGATCCCATCGTTATCGTTTCCGTCGCCCGCACCCCCATGGGCGGCATGCTGGGCAGCTTGTCCGGCTTGGCCGCGCACGAGCTTGGCGCGGTGGCCATCAAGGCCGCCATCGAGCGCGCCGGCATCAAGCCCGAGCAAGTTGATGAAGTCATCATGGGCAACGTGCTGCAAGCCGGCCAGGGCCAAGCGCCCGCCCGCCAAGCCGCACTCGGCGCAGGCCTGCCGCTGGGCGTGGCGTGCACCACGATCCACAAGGTGTGCGGTTCGGGCCTGAAGGCAGCCATGTTCGGCCACGACCTGCTGGCCGCCGGCAGCGCCGAAGTTGTCGTGGCGGGTGGTCAGGAAAGCATGAGCAACGCGCCGTACCTGCTGCTCAAGGCTCGCCAGGGCTACCGCTTCGGCCACAACACCGTGTATGACCACATGGCGCTGGACGGCCTGGAAGATGCCTACGACAAGGGCAAGGCCATGGGCGTCTTCGCCGAAGACTGCGCCACCAAATACGAATTCACGCGTGAACAGCAAGACGCGTTCTCGCTGGAATCGCTGCGCCGCGCCCGCGCCGCCACGGAAGACGGCAGCTTCAAGTGGGAAATCGCCCCCGTCACCGTCGCCGGCCGCAAGGGCGACACCGTGATCGATACCGACGAAGCCCCCACCAAGGCCATGCCGGAAAAGATTCCGACCTTGAAGCCCGCCTTCAAGAAGGACGGCACCATCACCGCCGCGAACTCGTCGTCGATTTCCGACGGCGCCGCCGCCATGGTGCTGATGCGCGCGTCCACCGCCGAAAAGCTCGGCGTGAAGCCGCTGGCCCGCATCGTGGCGCACAGCCAGCACTCGCAAGAGCCGGGCTGGTTCACCACCGCACCGGTTGGCGCGCTGAAGAACCTGTTCGCCAAGACCGGCTGGAAGGCCGAAGACGTGGACCTGTACGAAATCAATGAAGCCTTCGCGGTGGTCACCATGGCCGCCATGACCGACTTCAAGCTGCCGCACGACAAGGTCAACGTCAACGGCGGCGCCACCGCGCTCGGCCACCCGATCGGCGCATCGGGCGCGCGCCTGATGGCCACGCTGGTCGGCGCGCTGCGCAAGACTGGCGGCAAGCGCGGCGTCGCCACGCTGTGCATCGGCGGCGGTGAAGCCGTCGCAATGGCCATCGAAATGGTCTAAGGCAATGCCTGGGAGACGGACTCACCCTCCGTCTCCCGATTGGCTTTTCGCCGCGCCTTTCTTGTATGGCTTCCGGACGCGACAACGAGTCGCGGGCCATGCTTGGAAAGGCGCAACGAAAACCCAATCGACAAGAATGCCCGGCCCACCGGGCAGCGAGACAAACCGCTCGACCAGAGCGCCTTCAAATTCCAATCAAGCAGGACGGGTGGAACCCCATGCCCATCATCGAATCCCGCATCAATCCGCGGTCGCAGGACTACACCGACAATGCGCGCGCCATGCAGGCGCAGCTGGATGATCTGAATCAGAAACTGGCGCAGACCGCGCTGGGCGGCAGTGAAGCCGCGCGCGCCAAACACGTGGCGCGCGGCAAGCTATTGCCGCGCGACCGCGTCGAGAACCTGATCGATCCGGGCACCCCGTTCCTGGAACTGTCGCCCATGGCGGCGCACGATATGTACGACGGCGACGCGCCGGGCGCGGGCGTCATCACCGGCATCGGCCGCGTGTCAGGCACCGAATGCGTCATCGTCTGCAACGACGCCACCGTCAAGGGCGGCACGTACTACCCGATGACCGTCAAAAAGCATTTGCGCGCGCAGGAAATCGCCGCGCAAAACCATCTGCCCTGCGTCTACCTGGTGGATTCGGGCGGCGCCAACCTGCCGCAACAAGACGAAGTCTTCCCCGACCGCGAACACTTCGGCCGCATCTTCTACAACCAGGCGCAGATGTCCGCGCAGGGCATTTCGCAGATCGCCGTGGTGATGGGGTCGTGCACCGCGGGCGGCGCGTACGTGCCCGCCATGAGCGATGAATCCATCATCGTGAAGAACCAGGGCACCATCTTTCTGGGCGGCCCCCCGCTGGTGAAGGCCGCCACGGGTGAGGAAGTCAGCGCCGAAGACCTGGGCGGCGGCGACGTGCACACCCGCCTGTCCGGCGTGGTCGACCATCTGGCCGCCAACGACATGCATGCGCTGCAACTGGCGCGTAACGCCGTGGCGCGCTTAAACCGCAAGAAGCCCGCGCCGCTGGCGACCATTCCCGTGCGCGAACCGCGCTACGACCCCAGCGAATTGAACGGCATCATCCCCGCCGACACCCGCAAGCCCTACGACGTGCGCGAAGTGATTGCGCGCATTGTGGACGGCTCCGAGTTCGACGAATTCAAAGCGCGCTTCGGCCCCACGCTGGTCACGGGCTTTGCGCACATCCAGGGCATGCCGGTAGGCATCGTCGCCAACAACGGCATCCTGTTTTCCGAATCCGCTCAGAAGGGCGCGCACTTCATTGAACTGTGCGCGCAGCGCAAGATTCCGCTGGTGTTCCTGCAGAACATCACCGGCTTCATGGTGGGCCGCAAGTACGAAAACGAAGGCATCGCGCGCCACGGCGCCAAGATGGTGACGGCAGTGGCAACCGCCGCCGTGCCGAAGTTCACCGTGCTGATCGGCGGCTCATTTGGCGCCGGTAACTACGGCATGTGCGGCCGCGCCTATTCCCCGCGCATGCTGTTCATGTGGCCCAACGCCCGCATCTCGGTGATGGGCGGCGAGCAGGCCGCAAGCGTCCTGGCCACCGTCAAGCGCGATGGCATCGAGGCGCGCGGCGGCAAGTGGTCGGCCGACGAAGAAGCCGCTTTCAAGGCGCCCATCCGCGAACAGTACGAACACGAAGGCCATCCGTACTACGCCACGGCGCGGCTGTGGGACGACGGCATCATCGCGCCGGCAGACACGCGCCGCGTGCTGGGCCTGGCGTTGTCGGCAGCGCTGAATGCGCCGATTGAAGACACGCGCTTCGGCGTGTTCCGCATGTAGGGCAGGCGCCACCGCCGCCCCCGCAGTTCAAGAAGAACACCAGCCAGGATGACATTCATGTTCGACACTTTGCTGATTGCCAATCGCGGAGAGATCGCCTGCCGCGTCGCCGCCACCGCCCGACGCATGGGCATCCGCACCGTTGCCGTGTATTCGGATGCGGACGCGAATGCGCGCCACGTGGCAGCCTGCGATCAGGCCGTGTACATCGGCGGATCGGAACCGCGCGCGAGCTACCTGCGCGCCGACGCCATTCTGCAAGCCGCCATCGACACCGGTGCGGGCGCCATCCACCCGGGCTACGGCTTCCTGTCGGAAAACGAAGCCTTTGCCGAAGCCGCGGAAAAAGCCGGCATCTCGTTCGTGGGCCCGCCCGCCTCGGCCATTGCCGCCATGGGCAGCAAGTCGGCCGCGAAGTCGTTGATGGAAAAGGCCGGCGTGCCGCTGGTGCCCGGCTATCACGGCGACAACCAGGACCCGCAATTCCTCAAGACCCAGGCCGATGGCATCGGCTACCCCGTGCTGATCAAGGCCAGCGCGGGCGGCGGCGGCAAGGGCATGCGCGTCGTGGAATCATCGGGCGCGTTCCTGGATGCGCTGGCCTCGTGCCAACGTGAAGCCGCGTCCAGCTTTGGTGATGACCGCGTGCTGATCGAACGCTATCTGCAAAAGCCGCGCCACATTGAAATTCAGGTGTTCGCCGACACGCATGGCAATTGCGTCTATCTGTTCGAACGCGATTGCTCGGTGCAACGCCGCCACCAGAAAGTCATCGAAGAAGCCCCCGCGCCGGGCATGACGGAAGAACGCCGCCGCGCCATGGGCGAGGCCGCCGTGGCCGCCGCGCGCGCTGTGGGCTATGTGGGTGCAGGCACGGTCGAATTCATCTCGGAACCGGACGGCCGCTTCTACTTCATGGAAATGAATACGCGCTTGCAGGTCGAACACCCGGTCACCGAAATGATCACGGGTCACGATCTGGTTGAATGGCAATTGCGCGTAGCAGCCGGCCAGCCGCTGCCTGCACGCCAGGAAGACCTGCGCATCAATGGCCACGCCATCGAAGCGCGCATCTACGCTGAGAACCCTGAGAAGGGCTTTCTGCCGTCGATCGGCACCTTGGCCTACCTGGGCCTGCCCCCGCACACCGCGTTCACCAACGGCGATATCCGTGTGGATGGCGGCGTGCGCACGGGCGACACGATCACGCCGTTCTATGACCCGATGATTGCCAAGCTGATCGTGCACGGCGCTGACCGCGACCAGGCGCGTGCCCGCATGCTGCAGGCGCTGGCTCAAACGCAGGCCGTGGGCGTGCAGACCAACGTCGCGTTCCTGTCGCGCCTGATGAGCGACAGCGCCTTTGCCGCCGCCGACCTGGACACGGGCCTGATCGAACGCCAGCGCGCCACGCTGCTGCCGGAGCCGCAAGCCGCCAATGCCGCCACGCTGGCGCTGGCCTCGGCCGCCGTGCTGGTGCGCCAGGGCCTGGCCCAACCCGGCCTGACTTCCCCCGGCAAGGGTCCGGCAGACCCCTGGGACGCGCGCGACGGCTGGCGCCTGGGCAACCAGTATCAACGTCATCTGCAATGGGTGGACAACGGCGAGACGCGGCGCGTCACCGTGGCCCGCCAGGGCGGCTTGTGGACGCTGGACACCGGCGCGGGCGCCCAACCGTTCCTGTGGCGCTCGCACGCCAGCGCCAACCCGAACCTGGCTTACGGCCTGCGCATCACGCTGGCAGGCCATGAGAACGCCGGCACCGTCGTGCTGCATGGCGACCGCGCCCACGTCTTCGGCGAAGGCGGCGTGCACGTCCTGGAGCTCTACGACCCCCTGACGCACGCGCAGGACACGCAGGGCGAGCACGGCGGCGGCCTGACGGCCCCGATGCCCGGCAAGATCATCTCGATCTCGGTCAAGGCGGGCGACACCGTCGAAAAGGGCCAGCCGCTGCTGGTAATGGAAGCCATGAAGATGGAACACACGATCTCCGCGCCCGCCGACGGCAAGGTCGAAGAAGTGTTCTATGGCGTGGGCGACCAGGTCACCGAAGGCGCCGAACTGGTGTCGATCGGGGCGTAGACGGTTGCCGCGGCGCGCCGTCGCGGTTGTCGTCACATTTGCCCATAGGCCGCAGGCCATGCCCCGCCGGCTGGCGCTTTAGTTTCGCGTCAGCCGGCTGTCACTAGAATGTGCCTTCCGGCGCCGCCCGCGCGCCTGCCGCGCACGCTCCCATGCCCGCCCCCGATTCCCCCAGTCCGCTTACCCGCCCCCCGTTCCTGCACTTCCTGTTCGCGCGCGTCAGCGCGTCACTGGCCTTTCAGATCGTCTCGGTGGCGGTGGGCTGGCAGATCTACGCGCTGTCCGGCAGCGCGATCGACCTGGGGCTGATCGGCCTGGCGCAGTTCCTGCCCATGGCCGCGCTGACGCTGGTGGTGGGCCACGTCGCCGACCGCTACGACCGCCGCAAGATCGTCGCCCTCTGCATGGCGCTGGAAACGCTGGCCACGCTGGTGCTAGCCATTGCCGCCTTGCACGGCGTGGGCGGCAAGACGCTGATCTACGCCACCATCATCATCATGAGTTCGGCGCGCGCCTTCGAAGCGCCGACCTTGTCCACGCTGATCCCCGCGGTGGTGCCTCGCGAATGGCTGCCGCGCGCAACCGCCTTGGCGTCGTCAGGCGGCCAGATCGCGCAGATTGCCGGCCCCGCATTGGGCGGCATCGGCTACGGGTTTGGGGCAGGGTGGATCTATTGCGTGGCAGCCGCCTTGTATCTGTCGGCCTTCGCATCGATTGCCACGCTGGTGATTGAACGCGCCCCGCCGCGCAAGGAACCGACGACGTGGCGCACGCTGTTCGCGGGCATCACCTTCATCTTCCAGCGGCGCTTGCTGCTGGGAACCTTGTCGCTGGACCTGTTCGCGGTGCTGCTGGGCGGCGCCACAGCATTGCTGCCGATCTTCGCCAAAGACATTCTCAACGCCGGCCCCTGGGCGCTGGGCGCCTTGCGCGCGGCGCCCGCTTGCGGCGCGGCGTTGATGTCGCTGACGCTGGCCCGCTTGAGCCTGGGCGAACACGTAGGGCGCTTGCTGTTTGGTTCGCTGATCGTGTTTGGGCTGGCGACCACAGTGTTTGGCTTGTCGACATCCATCCCGCTGTCGGTCGCCGCGCTGGTGGTGCTGGGCGCGGCGGACGCGGTAAGCGTCGTGGTGCGCTCGTCGCTGGTGCAGCTGAACACGCCCGACCACATGCTGGGGCGCGTCAGCGCGGTGAACACCTTGTTCATTGGCGCGTCGAATCAGCTGGGCGAATTTGAATCCGGGCTGACGGCGGAACTGTTCGGCGCCGTGCCAGCGGTGGTGATTGGCGGCATGGGCACCATCGCGGTTGCGGGGTTATGGATGCGATGGTTCCCGGAATTGAGAAAGCTGAAGACCTTGCAGGGGCACGAGATGGCGCAGAAGCAGGCTTAATGTCACACAAGGTAGACTGGCTGCCTCTTTCTTCCTATCGAGTCCCCAACCATGTTTGTTAAAGCCCTACGTGTCGGCCTGGGTCAGTTGATTGTGCTGGGCGACGCGTTGACGCGCCCGCGCCCGCAAAAGCGCTCGGCGCAAGGCCAGGCGGCGGTCAATAAAGACGCCGCCGCGCTCGCGCTCTACCAATTCAATGCCTGCCCGTTCTGCGTGAAGACGCGTCGCGCGATGCACCGCCTGAATGTGCCGGTCGCGCTGCGCGACGCCAAGAATGATCCGCAGGCGCGTGAGCAATTGCTGGCGGGCGGCGGCAAGGTGAAAGTGCCTTGCCTGCGCATCGACGACGCGGACGGCACGCGCTGGATGTATGAGTCCAACGAGATCATTGCGTATCTGGACAAGCGGTTTGGCGGCGTGGCGTGATGATGGGATAGGGGCGTAACCGGTCCACCCCACACGCCCCGTTCACTCCATCTCTGCCTTGATCACATTCGGCGACGCCTTGTCGGCCGGCTCCACCAGCATCGTGGGCGCCCGATACACCAGGTCGCGCAGCGCCGCATCCAGCTTAGGCAGCTTGAAGCTCGCCGCAGTGGGCGCCTGACGGAAGCTCTCGATACTGGCGGGCAGGCGCTTTACCGTCACCGACTGCATTGCGCAGGTGATGGTGCCGCCCGAGCCACCGCACATGCGCTTGTCCAGCTCGGGCTGGCCGTCCAGCACGAACCCGTCGGTCAGCACGACGTCTCCGGCTTTGACGCTGATGGACGCGATCGGCGCGAAGGTCAGTACTGCGTCATAACTTGGAACCGCTGACGGCTCGGCCGCACCCGCCGTGACGGCGCGATCGGCAATGACCTGCCAGCGGAACTCGCGGGCGGCCTCATCACAACCGCCGCCCAAGCGCAGCACCACCTCGCAGCCTTGCCCCAAGCCATCATCGGTTTCCTTTTCATGCTTGGGCCACGGGCCGGTCTTCTCGTAATCGACATCCATGGTTTCGGTCATTCTGGCGACGCCGACCTTCTTCAGTATCGCCTCCTTTTCCAGACGCCCCGTCGCCTCGGGCACCACGGCGCGCGGCTGAAAATAGGTAATGCGGCCGAGCCGGTATTCGCCCGGCCACACCGGAATCACCTGATACGTCAGCGCGCCGCTCGGGGTTTGAAACAGCGGCCCGATATCGAAAGGGTCGAACTTGCGGGTGTCCTGACCCACCGTGAGGCCATATTCGCGCTTGCCCACATTCATCCACTGCATGAACATGCTGCGCTGGCGCGCAAACGCGTCGCGCGTGTCCCTGTCATCGAAATCGCGCTTGGGATGGGCGTCCAGGTTGACGGTGGGAATCACCAGCAACGCCATGCCGTCCTCGCCCGCGTGGCCCAGCACGTCGTCCACGTTTGCCCGCTGCCGCTCTGCGAAAGCCGCCGCCTTGGCAATCATTGCGGGATCAGCGGGGGGCAGGGCAAGGGCGGCCGCCGGGGCGAGCAATGCCATCAGGCAAATACGGGCAAGCACGGGAGAATGCGACATCGGTCTTTGTTCCTTCTTCTATGTCTGGGAGAGACGGCGAGGCAAGCGGGCTCGGGCTGACTGAACCATAACGGGCCATGATATCGCGGCCGCGAAACGCAGCTGCAACACAAGCCGTTGGACCATTCTGGTTTCGTTGCACTTGTCATGTTTTGCCACGCGGTGCCTCGCGGTTCGGTGTTGAATGTGGCCCATCCAAAAAATTCAGACGCTGACATGCCTATCGACTTCGAGCCCATCGAAAATGGCTTCATGGAAACGCTGCGGCCGCATCCCGCCTTTGCCGGCTGGCGCAAGAAGCGCAAGCGTTGCCTGTGGCGCAAAGTGGGCGACGTCGAGCAAGGCGTGGAGCTGATCCGCTACAAGGACTCGTTCGAGAACCGGCAGCGGGTGTCGCTGGGTCTGTACGTGTCCGTGCCTGATGAGCGGGAATGGCCGGTGTATGTGCCCACCGAAATCTGGCACAAAGGCCGCTTGTATCGGCGTGCCTACCTGGTGCCGAATCAAGGTCTGGTGGACGACAACAGCTTTGCCAGCGGCGCGCTGATTGCGCTGAGCTCAGAAGAAGAACTGGCGTCGTGGCTGGCCACGTTGGCGGCCGATATCGGCCCGCGCGTCGCCCCGTGGTTCAAGCAATACGAAACGCTGGAAGCGGCGTCCTATGAATATGAGATTCCACGCTGGCGCAACGTCAGCGCAAGTCAGCCACGTTGACCGTGCTGGCGCCACAGGCCTCGACAAGTTCGGCATCGTGGCTGGCGAACAGCACGACGCGGTCCTGCGCCCACGTTTTGAATACGTCGGCCAGCACGGCGCGAGCCTGCGCATCCAGGCCGCTGCTGGGGCCATCCGCAATGACCACAGCGGGATTGCCCAGCGCCGCGGCCGTCAGATACACCTTGCGGCGCGTACCGGTCGACATCTGTTCGAAGCGCTTATCCAGATGCGGCTCCAGGCCCAGCCGGTAGGCAAGGTCAAGCGCAGCAGCATCAAGCGGCACCTGCTTTTCGTCGGCCACTTGCCGCAGCAGCGCACGTCCGGTCAGCGTGGGAAACGCCAGGCAATTGTCGGGCACATAGGCCAGACGGGCGCGGGCTTGTTGCGGTGCATGGGTGAGCGAATGTCCGTCGATCCAGACGTCGCCTTCATCCGGCGCCACCGCGCCCGCGATGATGCCAAGCAAGCTGGATTTGCCGGTGCTGTCTTCTTCGCATAGCGCCACGCATCCCGGCGTGAACGTATGCGTCAGGCCTTGGAAGACGAGATAGTCGCCGTAGCGCTTGCTGAGATTGTCGATGCGTAGCATGCCGGAAGTTTACGCAGGAAAGCGAGTGCTGCGGTATAAACAACCCGCCATTTTTTTCCAAAAAAAGGAATCTTGTGTCGATCAAACTTGGGGCAGGCCCTCTTGTGGCGGCAACGGCGAGCGTTCTGCAGCGCCAGGGCCGCGCCATGCTGGCCGCCGCACCGTGGTCGTTGGCCGCGTTCACATTAACGCTGCCGTTTGCGTTGACGATTTTTCGCGTGAATCGGCCATCGGATTTGCTGTGGGCCGCGCTGGCTCTGATCAACCTGATCGCGCTGGCCCGCATGACGTATGCCTGGCACCGGATTGCCGCCGTGGGCGAGGCCAGCCGCTTGCCCGTTGCGCGTGGCGGCTCGGGCGAAGCGCGGCATCTGGTTCTGTTGAGCGCAATCGCCATCGTCATCACGGCCCTGGCGCGCGCAACGGGAGACCTGCCGTATGCGGTCTACATGTTGCTGGACGCACCGTCCGACGGACGCTTCTATGCCGCATTGCTCGCCGCGCTAGCGGTGATCTGGCTGCCGGTGTTGTATGCGCTTGCCGTCTACGGCGTAAGCCTGCCGCGCACGGCGGTAACGGGGCAGTATGGGTTGGGCGGGGCACGTGCTCCGATGCACTACCCGCGTTGGCCGTTGATGGTGTGCCTGCTCGCGCTGATCGCGATGGCCAGCTTTGCCGCCATCAACCTCGAACCGTTGACCTACGGCGGCTTCGAAACCGATCACTGGCCGATGGCCACGCTAAGCGTGTTGCTCTGCGTCCCGATCACGTTCGTGGTGACGGCGATGTACGCGGTAGCTTACCGAGATTCTGTGGGCATGGCGCACGAAGGAACATGATGACGGCTGACATCAACGCGCTGGATTTTGTTTGAGGATGGCTTGCCAGGGCGTGGCGGCTGCTAAATCAGCTGATGCGTTTTCAACCAGTCCTTCAGTGCATTGTTCATGCGTGTCTGCCAACCTCGTCCGGTCGCCTTGAAAGCCGCTAAAACCTCTTCGTCCAGACGAATGGTCGTGGCTGATTTTCGGGTGGGCGCTATGCTTCCGACGGGTCGGCCACGCCGCCGCACGATCTCTTCAGGCGTGTGCACACGAGCATAATTACCCTCAACAGCCTGCTTAGCGCTGCGCAGCAACGCCTCCTGAAACTCGGCTATTTCGGCATCGGTTTTTTTAGGCATCAAAGCACTCCTTGAGTTTTCCGAAAAACGAGGCAGGCAGATTATCGAATTTGGCCTTGGCATACACGATCAGCAGCACCACCTCGCCACTGGCCAAGCGCAGGTAGTAGACCACGCGCGCGCCGCCACGCTTACCGACACCCCCACGCGACCACCTGACTTTTCTACACCCGCCTGAACCCGGCACAACATCCCCCGCTTCTGGATTTTGCGAGATCCAATCCACGAATGCTTCCCGCTCGGAATCGTTCCAGACTTTCGCTGCATAAACGCTAAATTCAGCGGTTTCAATAACAGTCAGCATGATTTAATTGTACTAACAATTTAATTGTGAACGCAAAGTGCTTTCGAGATTGACGGCGATCCGTCGGGCAACGGACACGTCCGCGCAACTCATTGCGACGGTACGCATTTGCCATCGCTCCTTGTTCGTACCCATTGTGGTCAAGCCAGCGCCTTCCGCCATACACACGCCCGTGAAATCAGACCAAGGGAAAGGCCGGTCAATACTTCAATCATTGCTTCCTGATTCAATCCGTCTCGGCATCGGTCTCGCTTGCCCCACGGCGTTTAATTGCCGATGCATGCCCTAAGTTGAAGCCATACCCGTTCAGGACTAAGCTGAACTTTCGCTATCGAACGCGGCGCCACACGATCCGCACGGCCATCGCCCCGGACCGGCTCGCCGCAAGGAGAGAGCAGCATGCGGCATGCAGTGGACTTATCCGGGCGTGTGGCCATCGTGACCGGCGCCAACTCAGGCATCGGGCGCGGCGTGGCGTTGGAACTTGCGCGGGCTGGCGCGAAAGTGGTCGTCAACCACCGTCCCAACCAAGACTCCGAACAACGCGGCCACGCCGTCGTCCAAGAGATCAGCCAGGCAGGCGGACAAGCCGTTGCAGTGGCTGCCGACATCAGCCGCGAAGACGATGTCGAGCAATTGTTCCGCGCGGCGAGCCATCACTTTCAAGACATCGACATCCTGGTCAACAACGCGGGCGTCGAACAGCCCGCTCCCATCCAGGACATGACGCTGGCTCAGTGGCAAAAGGTGATCGACACCAATCTGACTGGCCAGTTTCTGTGTGCGCGTGCGGCGGCACAGGCGTTTTTGAATCGCACGCCGAAGCCGCCCGCCGATGCTGCCGCCGGAAAAATCATCTTCATCAGCTCCGTTCACGAAGTGATTCCCTGGGCGTTCCAATCCAACTATGCGGCGTCCAAAGGCGGCGTGTCGCTGCTGATGCAGTCGCTGGCGCAAGAGCTTGCGCCGATGAAGATACGCGTTAATTCCGTTGCGCCCGGCGCCATCCGCACGCCCATCAATGCCCCTGCCTGGAACACGCCAGAAGCCCTGGCGTCGCTGCTCAAGCTGATTCCGTACGGACGCATCGGCGAACCGGAAGACGTGGCGCGCGCCGTGGCGTGGCTGGCCAGCGACGATTCGGATTACGTCACGGGGTCGACCTTGTTCGTCGATGGCGGCATGACGCTGTACCCCGAATTTCGCGGTGCGGGTTAAACGCGTATGTCAAAACCCCTCGAAGACTATGGCTTGATCGGCAATATGTTGTCGGCGGCGCTGGTTGCACGCGACGGCTCCATCGATTGGCTCTGCCTGCCGCATTTCGATTCCCCCGCCTGCTTCGCCGCCTTGCTCGGCGACGACAGCCATGGACGCTGGCTGCTGGCGCCTCGCGATGCGGCGCCAGCGGTGGAAAACCCCACGAACCATCCCACGGGCAACAACACGGGCTGCACCACCACCCGCCGCTACCTGCCCGAAACCGCCGTGCTGGAAACCCGCCATGAAACGCCTACTGGCGCCGTGCGGGTCTACGACTTCATGCCGCTTAGCGACGACGAAGAACGCGTGGACGTGGTGCGTATCGTGCAAGGCGAGTGGGGCCAGGTCGACATGCATATGGAGCTGACGCTGCGCTTCAACTACGGGCAAGCGGTGCCTTGGGTGCGGCGGCGCGATTACGGTTTGAGCGCCATCGCCGGACCCGACGCCGTCGAGCTGCACACGGCCGTGCCGCTGGTGGGCCGCGACATGAAGAGCGTGGCGGCATTCACCGTGCGGCAAAACGAGACCGTGCCGTTCACCTTGTCGTATCACCGCTCGCACAAGATGCCGCATTTCGTGCCTGACCGCATGGAGAGTATGGACCGCACGATTGCGTGGTGGCATGAATGGGCCAAGCGCTGCCATTGGGAGAACGGCCCCGGCGAGCGGCGCGACGCGGTGGTGCGGTCACTGATCACGCTTAAGCTGCTGACGTTTCAACCCACGGGCGGCATCGTCGCGGCGCCCACGACGTCGCTGCCCGAGCAACTGGGCGGCAGCCGCAACTGGGACTATCGCCACTGCTGGCTGCGCGATTCGGCGCTGACCTTGTACGCGCTGCTGAACGCCGGCTATCGCGAGGAAGCCGAAGCCTGGCGGCAATGGCTGTTGCGCGCGGCGGCAGGCCACCCCAATCAGTTGCAGATCATGTATGGCATTGCCGGCGAGCGTTGGCTGCCCGAACACGACATTCCCTGGCTGCCTGGTTACGAAGGCAGCGCGCCCGTGCGTATGGGCAACGCCGCGGCTGGGCAAATGCAGCTGGATGTGTATGGCGAACTGATCGAAACCCTGCACGCTGGCCGTGTGGCCGATCTGGCGCCGTTGGCGGAAGCGTGGCGCATGCAAAAAGTACTGCTCACGGCGCTTGAGGATTTGTGGCGCGAACCGGATCACGGCATCT
>Ga0213827_1000554_pt1 | contig 28232 bp, 24 predicted proteins | sample MC6MC0898MG_FD_180669 | JGI IMG/M metagenome (GOLD analysis project Ga0213827, IMG submission 180669) | Enriched soil aggregate microbial communities from Iowa State University, Ames, United States - MC6-MC0898-MG | ecosystem: Environmental > Terrestrial > Soil > Unclassified | place: USA: Iowa...
AGACTTACGGCTGCGGTTCGGCCATCGCTTCCAGCTCCCTCGCCACCGAGTGGATGAAGGGCAAGACCCTGGACGAAGCCGAAACCATCAAGAACACCCAGCTGGCGGAAGAACTGGCGTTGCCGCCGGTTAAGATCCACTGCTCGGTACTCGCTGAGGATGCCATCAAGGCAGCTGTCCGCGATTACAAGCAGAAGAAAGGCTTGATCTAAGTCGCCTGTTGCGAAGTAAGGAGTTCCGATGGCTATCAGCATGACAGAAGCCGCCGCCAACCACGTGCGGCGTTCCCTAGATGGGCGCGGCAAGGGCGAAGGCATTCGCCTGGCTGTGCGCACTACCGGCTGCTCGGGCCTGGCCTACGTGCTGGAGTTCGTCGACGAAGTGGCGGGCGAAGACCAGGTGTTCGAGAACCATGGCGTGAAGGTCATCATCGACCCGAAAAGCCTGGTGTACCTCGATGGCACCGAGCTGGACTTCGTCAAGGAAGGGTTGAACGAAGGCTTCAAGTTCAACAACCCCAACGTGCGCGGTGAGTGTGGCTGCGGCGAAAGCTTCAACGTCTGAGGCTGGCTGTGGGTACTCCTTGTCATTACGCTCTGTTTGATCTCCAGCCGTGCTTTCGGCTGGACCTCGACAAGCTGGCCACTCGCTATCGCGAGCTGGCCCGCGAGGTCCATCCTGACCGTTTTGCCGATGCTTCCGAGCGCGAGCAACGGGTAGCGCTGGAAAAGTCCGCGGCCCTCAACGACGCCTACCAGACGCTGCGCAGTGCGCCGCGCCGTGCCCGCTATCTGCTGGCCATCGGTGGCCACGAAGTGCCCCAGGAAGTCACGGTCCATGACCCCGACTTTCTGCTGCAGCAGATGCAGTGGCGCGAAGAGCTCGAAGAGCTGCAGGACGAAGCCGACCTCGATGGTGTTGCCGTGTTCAAGAAGCGCCTCAAAGGTGTCCAGGACACGCTGAACGAGGATTTCGCCGCCTGCTGGGATGTGCCTGCCGAGCGCGACAAGGCCGAACGCCTGATGCGCCGCATGCAATTCCTCGACAAGCTCGCCCAAGAAGTGCGCCAACTGGAAGAGCGCCTCGACGATTAACCCGGCGTTTCCCGTGATGACGCCTAAGGTATTCAGATAAGCATGGCCCTACTGCAGATCGCCGAACCCGGTCAAAGCCCTCAGCCGCACCAGCGCCGCCTGGCGGTGGGGATCGACCTGGGTACCACCAACTCTCTGGTCGCTGCCGTGCGCAGCGGTCGCAGCGAACCCCTGCCCGATTTGCAGGGCAACGTCATTCTGCCCTCCGCGGTGCGCTACCTGGCTGGCCACAACGAGGTCGGCCTGGCTGCGCGCGAGGCGGCTGCCAGCGACCCGCTGAACACCGTGCTGTCGGTCAAGCGCCTGATGGGGCGTGGTCTGGCCGACGTCAAGCAACTGGGCGAGCAACTGCCGTACCGGTTCATTGGCGGCGAATCGCACATGCCGTTCATCGACACTGTCCAGGGGCCGAAGAGCCCGGTGCAAGTGTCCGCCGACATCCTCAAGGTGCTGCGCGAGCGCGCTGAAGCGACCCTGGGTGGTGACCTGGTGGGCGCGGTGATCACCGTGCCGGCCTACTTCGATGATGCCCAGCGCCAGGCGACCAAGGATGCGGCCAAGCTGGCCGGCCTGAACGTGCTGCGCCTGCTCAACGAGCCGACTGCCGCTGCCGTTGCCTACGGCCTGGACCAGAATGCCGAAGGCCTGGTGGCGATCTATGACCTGGGTGGTGGCACGTTCGATATTTCGATCCTGCGCCTGACTGCCGGTGTGTTCGAAGTGCTGGCCACTGGTGGCGATACCGCCCTGGGCGGTGATGACTTTGACCACGCCATTGCCGGCTGGATCATCGAGCAGGCCGGCCTGTCCTCCGACCTCGACCCAGCAACACAGCGCCAGCTTCTGCAGGCTGCCTGCGCCGCCAAGGAAGCCCTGACCGATGCCGACGTGGTCAATGTCAGCCACGGTGCCTGGCAGGGTGAGCTGAGCCGAGCCGCCTTCGAAGCCATGATCGAGCCACTGATCGCCCGCAGCCTCAAGGCCTGCCGCCGCGCCGTGCGCGACAGCGGTATCGAGCTGGAAGAGGTGGGCGCGGTGGTCATGGTCGGTGGTTCGACCCGCGTGCCGCGTGTGCGCGAGGCTGTTGGTACGCTGTTCGGCCGCACCCCGCTGACCTCGATCGACCCTGATCAGGTGGTCGCCATCGGTGCCGCCATCCAGGCCGATACCCTGGCAGGCAACCGCCGCGAAGGCGGTGAGCTGCTGCTGCTCGACGTCATCCCGCTGTCCCTGGGCCTTGAGACCATGGGTGGGCTGATGGAGAAGGTGATTCCGCGCAACACCACCATTCCGGTGGCCCGCGCGCAGGAGTTCACCACCTATAAAGACGGCCAGTCGGCCATGATGATTCACGTGCTGCAGGGTGAGCGCGAGCTGATCAGCGATTGCCGTTCACTGGCGCGCTTCGAGCTGCGCGGTATTCCGGCGATGGTTGCCGGTGCGGCGAAAATTCGCGTGACCTTCCAGGTCGATGCCGATGGCCTGCTCAGTGTCGCGGCCCGTGAACTGGGCTCGGGCGTCGAAGCCAGCATCCAGGTCAAGCCATCCTACGGCCTGACCGACGGTGAAATCGCGCGCATGCTCAAGGATTCCTTCGAGCATGCCGGCTCCGACAAGCAGGCCCGCCAGCTGCGTGAACACCAGGTCGATGGCGAGCGTCTGCTTGAAGCGGTACAGGGCGCCCTGGACGCCGACGGCGAGCGCCTGCTCAGCAGCGAAGAGCGCGAAGCCATCGAATTCCAGATGCAAGAACTACGTGATTTGCTCACCGGCACCGATGGCCCTGCCATCGAGCAACAGACTAAACGTCTGTCGCAGGTGACCGATGCATTTGCCGCCCGTCGCCTTGATTCGACGGTCAAAGCCGCACTGGCCGGGCGCAACCTGAATGAGATCGAGGAGTAACCGATGCCGCTGGTGACATTCCTGCCGCATGAGAAGTTCTGCCCTGAAGGGCTGACCGTGGAGGTCGAGACTGGGACCAACATCCTGGAGCTGGCCCACGACCATCATATCGAGATGGAAAGCGCCTGCGGTGGCGTCAAGGCTTGCACCACTTGCCACTGTATTGTTCGCAAAGGTTTCGACTCGCTGGAAGAGGCGGACGAGCTGGAAGAGGACATGCTGGACAAGGCCTGGGGCCTGGAGGCCCAGTCGCGCCTCGGCTGCCAGGTGGTCGTGGGTGATGAAGACCTGACCATCGAGATCCCCAAGTATTCGCTCAACCACGCTGCCGAAGCGCCGCACTGAGGTTTGCCGCATGAGCCTGAAATGGATTGATGTACTTGAGATCGCCATCCAGCTTGCGGAAAGCAAGCCGGAAGTCGATCCTCGTTATGTGAATTTCGTCGATCTGCACCGCTGGGTGCTGGCTTTGCCAGAGTTCAGCGACGATCCGTCACGCGGCGGTGAGAAAGTGCTCGAGGCCATCCAGGCGGCCTGGATTGATGAAGCCGACTAAGCGCGACGCTGCAGGTTAGGCAATCCCCTGGAACCCGCGTATAATTCGCGGGTTTAATTTTTCGCAACACTCATATTTTGGAGTTTTCCATGGCTGTTCAACGTACTTTCTCGATCATCAAGCCTGACGCCGTTGCCAAAAACGTGATCGGCAAGATCACCACCCGCTTCGAAGACGCCGGCCTGAAAATCGTTGCTTCGAAAATCAAGCAACTGTCCAAAGCCGAAGCTGAAGGCTTCTACGCTGAGCACAGCGAGCGCGGTTTCTTCGGTGACCTGGTTGCCTTCATGACTTCCGGCCCGGTTGTTGTTCAGGTTCTGGAAGGCGAAAACGCCATCGCTCTGAACCGTGAGCTGATGGGCGCTACCAACCCTAAAGAAGCTGCTGCCGGCACCATCCGTGCTGACTTCGCCGAGTCGATCGACGCCAACGCCGTTCACGGTTCGGACTCCGAAGCTGCTGCTGCTCGCGAAATCGCTTACTTCTTCGCTGCTACCGAGGTAACCACTCGCTAAGCGAAAGCTTACGGGTGAGGGTGAATCCATGACGACATCTACTGGCAAAATCAACCTGTTGGGCCTGACCCAGCCGGAAATGGAACAATTCTTCGACTCGATCGGGGAGAAACGCTTCCGTGCCGGCCAGGTGATGAAATGGATTCACCATTTTGGCGTCGATGATTTCGCCGCCATGACGAACGTCGGCAAGGCCTTGCGCGAAAAGCTCGAGGCTGTTGCCGAAATTCGCCCACCGGAAGTGGTCAGTGAAGACATTTCCGCCGACGGCACCCGCAAGTGGGTGATCCGCGTTGCCTCCGGCAGCTGCGTCGAGACCGTCTACATTCCCACCGACGATCGCGGCACCCTGTGCGTATCGTCGCAAGCCGGCTGCGCCCTGGACTGCAGTTTCTGCTCCACCGGCAAGCAAGGCTTCAACAGCAACCTCACCGCCGCCGAAGTGATTGGCCAGGTGTGGCTTGCGAACAAATCTTTCGGGACCGTCCCGGCCAAAGTCGACCGCGCGATTACCAACGTGGTCATGATGGGCATGGGCGAGCCTCTGCTGAATTTCGACAATGTCATCGCCGCCATGAAGATCATGATGGATGATCTGGGCTATGGCATTTCCAAGCGTCGCGTCACCCTGTCCACTTCGGGCGTGGTGCCGATGATCGACGAGCTGGCCAAGCACATCGACGTGTCGCTGGCCCTGTCGCTGCACGCGCCTAACGACGAACTGCGCAACCAGCTGGTGCCGATCAACAAGAAGTACCCGCTGAAGGTGCTGCTGGAATCGTGCATGGGCTACATGGCTACCTTGGGTGGCAAGCGCGTGCTGACAGTCGAGTACACCCTGCTCAAGGACGTCAACGACCAGCCTGAGCATGCCGCGCAGATGATCGAACTGCTGCGCGACGTACCCTGCAAGATCAACCTGATCCCGTTCAACCCGTTCCCGCATTCCGGTTACGAGCGCCCTAGCAACAATGCTATCCGCCGTTTCCAGGACATGCTGCACCACGGCGGCTTCAACGTGACCACCCGTACCACCCGCGGCGAAGACATCGACGCCGCCTGTGGTCAGCTGGTTGGCCAGGTCAATGACCGCACCCGCCGCAGTGAGCGTTACATCGCAGTGCGCCAGCTGTCTGCCGACGCCGAGCTGCAAGACAGCGCAGTGCGCCACTGAGTCCGGGCCCGACATGAGCCTGCGCGCCGCGCTGTCGATCCTTGCGCTATTGCTGCTGGCCGGCTGTGTGTCGGGCGGCGCGAGCGATCCTCTGGGCAATCGCCAGGGTCGAGTCGAAGCGGGGCGGGCTTACGTACAGTTGGGGCTTGGCTATTTGCAACAAGGTTTGACCGAGCAGGCCAAGGCCCCGCTGGGCAAGGCACTGGCGCTGGACGCCCGTGATGCCGACGCCCACGCCGCCCTTGCCTTGGTGTTTCAGGCCGAAGGCGAGCCCGCACTGGCCGAGGAGCACTTCACAAAGGCGCTGTCGGCACGCCCGAGCGACACGCGAATTCGCAACAATTACGGCAGTTTCCTATATGCTCAGCAGCGTTTCGCCGAAGCCGAGCAGATGTTTCGCCAGGCCAGCGCCGATACCCTGTATCCTGAACGTTCGCGAGTGTACGAGAACCTTGGCCTGACGGCCTTGCAGCTCGACAACCGAGAGCAGGCACGCACGTATCTGACCAAGGCCCTGCAACTCAACCAGCGGCAACCCAAGGCGTTGCTGGAAATGGCTGAGTTGTCCTACGAAAACAGGCATTATGTGCCGGCCCGGGATTACTACGATCGTTTCAGCCAGTTGAGCGATAACAGTGCCCGTAGCCTCCTGCTGGGCAGCCGTCTTGCCCGGGTATTCGACGAGCAGGGCACACTGGCCGATCTGGGCCAGCAATTACAACGACTTTATCCCGGTACGCCGGAATATCAGCAATACCTGTCGGAGCAACGATGAAAGCCGCGCATCCCGAAGTAGCAGCAGCGACTGGCCAGAACCCCGGTGAGCTGTTGCGCCAGGCCCGCGAAAAACGGGAGTGGTCGCAAGCCGAGGTAGCTCGTAAGCTGAACCTCACCGTAAGTTCGCTGAACCACGTGGAAACCGGTGCCTTCGACAAGCTGCCAGGGCATACCTTTGCCCGTGGCTATATCCGCGCCTACGCCAAGCTCATGGACCTGGACCAGGCTCCGCTGGTCGAGGCCTTCGACCAGTACACCGGTACCCATGCCAAAGGCAGTGAAGTGCATTCGCTGGGCCGCATCGAAGAGCCGGTGCGCCTGTCGCACAACATCCTGCGTGGTGTCAGCCTGTTGCTGCTGGTCGCCGTTGTAGGCGGCAGCTTCATCTGGTGGCAGGACCAGGGCAGCCTGCGTGGCAAGGACCTGGCCAAGATCGCCCTGGAGCACGTCGAGGTCGAAAGCGCCGACGGCACCACCCAGATCCACCCGCTGGACGAGCCTGAAGACCAGGCCGTGAGCGTTGGGCAGCAGGGCGAGAGCGCGCCGCTGCCACTGGAGCAGGCGCCAGCCGAGCCCGTTGCCCAAGCCAGCAGCGAGGCTGCGCCGGCTGCTGCCGTGCCCGCCCCTGCGCCAGTACAGCCTGCACAGCAGGTACCCGCTCAAACCGCAGCACCGGCTCCAGCACCCGTTGCACCTGCCGCCCCTGCAGCCCAGGCCGCCCCCGTGGCGCCTGCCGTCAGCGTGCCGGCGATCGCTGCCGCTGAGCCTGCCGCCGTACCGGCTGGCAGCGCCAAGGTCGCGATCCAGTTCGTCGCCGATTGCTGGACCCAGGTGTCCGACGGCAATGGCAAGGTGCTGTTCAGCGCCATCAAGCGCAAGGGCGACAACCTGGAACTGACCGGCAAGCCGCCGTTCGCGGTCCGCCTGGGCTTTGCCCGCGGTGCCCAGGTCAGTTACAACGGCCAGCCCGTCGATGTTGCCCCGTTCACCAGTGGCGAAACCGCTCGCCTGAAGTTGGGACAATAAGTCATGCACGGCGAATCTCCGATCAAACGTCGCGAATCCCGCAAAATCTGGGTCGGCAATGTGCCGGTGGGTGGTGATGCCCCCATCGCGGTGCAGAGCATGACCAATACCGACACCAACGATGTCGCCGCGACCGTGGGGCAGATCCAGCGCCTGGTCGATGCCGGTGTCGATATCGTCCGCGTCTCGGTACCGGACATGGACGCCGCCGAGGCGTTCGGCAAGATCAAGCAGCTGGTCAGCGTGCCGCTGGTCGCCGATATCCACTTCGACTACAAGATCGCCCTGCGCGTGGCAGAGCTGGGCGTCGATTGCCTGCGTATCAACCCGGGCAACATCGGCCGTGAAGACCGTGTGCGCGCTGTGGTCGATGCCGCCCGCGACCGGGGCATCCCGATCCGCATCGGCGTCAACGCAGGCTCGCTGGAAAAGGACCTGCAGAAGAAGTACGGCGAGCCGACCCCGGCCGCGCTGGTCGAATCGGCCCTGCGCCACGTCGAGCATCTTGATCGCCTGGACTTCCAGGACTTCAAGGTCAGCGTCAAGGCTTCCGACGTGTTCATGGCCGTCGAAGCGTACCGCCTGCTGGCCAAGCAGATCATCCAGCCGCTGCACCTGGGCATCACCGAAGCCGGTGGCCTGCGCTCGGGGACGGTGAAATCCGCCGTTGGCCTCGGTATGCTGCTGGCCGAAGGCATCGGCGATACCATTCGTATCTCGCTGGCTGCCGACCCGGTTGAAGAGGTGAAGGTCGGCTACGACATCCTCAAGTCGCTGCACCTGCGTTCGCGTGGCATCAACTTCATCGCCTGCCCGAGCTGCTCGCGGCAGAACTTCGATGTGGTCAAGACCATGAACGAGCTGGAAGGGCGCCTGGAAGACCTGCTGGTACCGCTGGACGTGGCGGTGATCGGTTGCGTGGTCAACGGCCCTGGCGAAGCCAAGGAAGCCCACGTGGGGCTTACCGGCGGTACGCCGAACCTGATCTACATCGACGGCAAGCCGGCGCAGAAGCTGACCAATGACAACCTGGTCGATGAGCTGGAAAAGCTCATCCGCCAGAAAGCGGCCGAAAAGGTCGAAGCCGACGCGGCGCTGATCGCCCGCGGCTGACACACAGATTCGTAAGGACTTTTCGTGAGCAAATCGCTGCAAGCCATCCGTGGCATGAACGACATCCTGCCAGAGCAGTCGCCGCTGTGGCGCTACTTCGAGAGCACCGTTGCCGGCCTGCTGGACACCTATGGGTACAGCCAGATCCGCACGCCGATCGTCGAGTTCACCGAGCTGTTCAAGCGCTCCATCGGTGAAGTCACCGATATCGTCGAAAAAGAGATGTACACCTTCGAGGACCGCAACGGCGATTCGCTGACCTTGCGCCCTGAAGGCACCGCCGCCTGCGTGCGTGCCGTGCTGGAACATGGCATTACCGGCAACGGCCAGGTGCAGAAGCTGTGGTACATCGGCCAGATGTTCCGCCACGAGCGCCCGCAAAAAGGCCGCTACCGCCAGTTCCATCAGATCGGCGTGGAAGTGTTCAACCTGGACGGCCCGGACATCGATGCCGAACTGATCATGCTGACCTGGCGCCTGTGGGGCCTGCTGGGCATCCAGGACGCGGTCAAGCTCGAGCTGAACAGCCTGGGCACCAGTGAAGCCCGTGCTCGCTACCGTGACGCGCTGGTCGAGTTTCTCTCGGCGCGCCTGGAGCAGCTCGACGAAGACAGCCAGCGCCGCCTCAAGAGCAACCCGCTGCGCATCCTCGACAGCAAGGACCAGGGCACCCAGGCGGTGCTGGTTGGCGCGCCGAAGCTGGAAGACTACCTGGACGAAGACTCCCGCGTGCACTTCGAGGGCCTGAAGGCCCGCCTGGACGCCGCCGGTATCCCGTTCGTGATCAACACCAAACTGGTGCGTGGCCTGGACTACTACAGCAAGACCGTGTTCGAGTGGGTTACCGACAAGCTCGGCGCCCAGGGCACTGTCTGTGCCGGTGGCCGCTACGACGGCCTGGTCGAGCAGATGGGCGGCAAACCGACCCCGGGCGTTGGCTTCGCCATGGGTATCGAGCGCCTGATCCTGCTGCTGGAAACCCTTGGCAAGGTGCCGGAGTCCATCAACCGTCAAATCGACGTTTACCTGTGCGCCTTCGGCGAGCAGGCGGAGCTGGCCGGCCTGCGCCTGTCCGAAAGCCTGCGTGATCGCCTGCCGGGCCTGCGCCTGGCAGTCAACGCCGGTGGTGGCAGCTTCAAGAGCCAGTTCAAGAAAGCCGACAAGAGCGGCGCGCTGTTCGCCCTGATTCTGGGTGACGACGAGCTGGCCAAGCAAGAGATCGGCCTTAAGCCCCTGCGTGGTCAGGGCGAACAACAGAACATTGCCTGGGATGCTCTGGCTGAGCACCTGGAAACCGCGATCGCACAGGCGTAACGCGGTTCAACAAGCGAATAGGCGAAAAGGAGTATTGGGGTGTCGAGTACTGATGATGATGACCTGGCAGGGGTCAAGGACTGGTGGAACCGCAACGGCAAGCCGCTGCTGACCGGCGCGCTGCTGGCCGGTGTGGTGGTGCTGGGCTGGAATACCTGGCACAAGTACCAGAACAACCAGTCGCAAGGCGCCTCGCAACTGTATCAGGCCCTGCTGGAAACCAGCCTGACGCCGAGCGGCCAGCCAGACGCGACCAAGGTCGCTGAACTGTCCGGCAAGCTCAAGAGCGAGTTCGGCGGTACCGCCTATGCCCAGTATGGCAGCCTGTTCGTGGCCAAGGTCGCAGTAGAAAGCGGCAAGCTCGACGACGCCGCTGCCGAACTCAAGGCCGTGCTGGACAAGCCGGCCGACGTGACCCTGGGCGAAATCTCGCGCCAGCGCCTGGCACGCGTACTCGCAGCCCAGGACAAGGCCGAAGATGCGCTCAAGCTGCTTGACGGCGACGCTGACAAGGCGTTTCTGGCCAGCCGTGAAGAATTGAAGGGTGACTTGCTGGTGCAGCTGGGCCGCGCCGACGATGCCCACAGCGCTTATGAAAAAGCCAAGGCTGCGCTGTCTGATGAAGCGGCGGTCGGTGGCCTGCAACTGAAGCTGGATGACTTGGCCAAAGGGGACGCGTGACGTGATCGGTTGGAAACAAGCAGCAGTGCTGACCCTGGCCGTACTGGCCGCAGGTTGCAGCAGCAACAGCAAGAAGGAACTGCCTCCGGCCGAGCTGACCAAGTTCACCGAAGAAGTGGTACTCAAGAAGCAGTGGAGCCGTTCGATCGGTGACGGCCAGGGCGAGACGTACAACACCCTGGTGCCGGCCATCGAGAACGACCGTATCTACGCCTCCGACGTCAACGGCGAAGTCTTCGCCCTCGACCGCAATACCGGTGACGTAGTGTGGAAGAAAGACCTGGAGCTGCCTGTTTCCGGCGCGGTTGGCGTAGGCTATGGCCTGGTCATGCTCGGCACCCTCAAGGGTGAAGTGATTGCCCTGGATTCCAGCACCGGTGAAGAGCGCTGGCGCTCGCGCGTTACCAGCGAAGTCCTGGCGCCGCCTGCCAACAACGGTGACGTTGTGGTGGTGCAGACCCAGGACGACCGCCTGATCGGCCTCGACGCCGCCACTGGCGACCGCCGCTGGATCTACGAAAACACCCCGGCCGTACTGACCCTGCGTGGTACCGGTGCACCAATCGCCACCAACCGACTGGCCGTTGCTGGCCTGTCCACCGGCAAGGTGGTGGCGGTTGATATCAACAACGGTGTGCCAGTGTGGGAAAGCCGTGTGGCCATCCCGCAAGGCCGTTCCGAGTTGGACCGCGTGGTCGATATCGACGGCGGCCTGCTGCTGTCGGGTGGTACCCTGTACGTCAGCACCTACCAGGGCCGCGTCGCGGGCCTGGACCTGGAAAGCGGCCGTGTGGTCTGGCAGCGTGATGCTTCCAGCTACGTGGGTGTCGCCCAGGGCTACGGTAACGTCTACGTCAGCGAAGCTTCGGGCACTGTCGAGAGCGTCGACGAGCGTTCTTCCAGCGCTCTGTGGACCAACGATTCGATGGCGCGCCGCCAGTTGTCGGCACCGGAAGTGTTCTCCAGCTACGTGGCTGTCGGTGACTTCGAGGGTTACCTGCACTTGCTCAGCCAGGTCGACGGCCGTTTCGTCGGCCGTGAGCGTATTGACAGTGATGGCCTGCGCGCCCGGCCCCTGGTGGTCGGCGACACCATCTATGTCTTCGGCAACAGCGGCAAGCTCGAGGCACTGACCATCCGCTGAAGCTATGCTCAAGGCCGCTACAGGCCTTGAGTTGCGGCGTAGGACACGCCGCCCGAACTCCGGCCGCTGCCTTGCAGCGGCCTTTGCATTTTCAAGAATTCAAGAGTGGAGAGCCGCATGGTTCCCGTAATCGCCCTGGTGGGACGGCCGAACGTCGGCAAATCCACCATGTTTAACCGCCTGACCAAAACCCGCGATGCCATCGTAGGTGACCTGTCGGGTCTGACCCGTGACCGCCAATATGGTGATGCCAGCTGGCAGGGTCGCTCCTTCATCCTGATCGACACCGGTGGTATCACCGGTGACGAAGTGGGCATGGACGAGAAAATGGCCGAGCAGTCGCTCATGGCCATCGAAGAAGCCGACTATGTGCTGTTCCTGGTCGACGCTCGCGCGGGCATGACCGCTGCCGACCAGATGATTGCCGAGCACCTGCGCAAGCGCAACAAGTCGGCAATTCTGGTCGCCAACAAGATCGACAACATCGACCCCGATGTTGCCCGCGCCGAGTTCTCGCCGATGGGCATGGGCAACGCCATCCCGGTGGCCGGTTCCCAGGGCCGTGGTATCAACGCCCTGATGGAGGCCGTGCTCGGTCACCTGCCGCGTGATGCCGAGGAAGAGGCCCTCGACCAGAACGTCGCCGAAGGCGAGGAAGCCGTGCGCATTCCTGGCCCAAGCGAAAAGGATGGCATCAAGATCGCCATCATCGGCCGCCCGAACGTTGGCAAGTCGACGCTGGTCAACCGCATGCTCGGTGAAGAGCGCGTGGTGGTCTACGACGAGCCGGGCACTACCCGTGACAGTATCTACATCCCGTTCGAGCGTGATGGTGACAAGTACACCTTCATCGACACCGCCGGGGTGCGCAAGCGCGGCAAGATCCACGAGGAAGTCGAGAAGTTCTCGGTGGTCAAGACGCTGCAGGCGATCAAGGACGCCAACGTCGTCATCTTCGTCATGGACGCCCGCGAAGGTGTGGTCGATCACGACCTCAACCTGCTGGGCTTCGCCCTCGAGGCCGGCCGCGCCATCGTCATCGCCCTGAACAAGTGGGATGGCATGGAGCCGGGTGAGCGCGCCTACGTGAAGACCGAGCTGGAGCGCCGGCTGTTCTTCGTCGACTTCGCCGACATCCACTTCATTTCCGCGCTGCACGGCACGGGCGTGGGCAACCTGTACAAGTCGGTACAGGCCGCGTTCAAGTCGGCGGTCACCCGCTGGCCAACCAGCCGCCTGACGCAGATCCTCGAAGATGCCGTGAGCGAGCACCAGCCACCGCTGGTCAACGGCCGCCGCATCAAGCTGCGTTATGCTCACCTGGGTGGTGCCAACCCGCCGCTGATCGTGATCCACGGCAACCAGACCGAGAGCATTCCCAAGTCGTACTCGCGTTACCTGGAAAACACCTACCGCCGTGTGCTGAAGCTGGTCGGTACGCCGATCCGCATCGAGTACAAGGGGGGTGAGAACCCGTACGAGGGCAAGAAGAACACCCTCACCGATCGCCAGGTCAACAAGAAGCGCCGCTTGATGTCGCACCACAAGAAGGCCGAGAAGAAGCGCCGCGACAAGCGCTGATTCCGCGTCGACTTCTTCGCGGGTAAACCCGCTCCCACAGGGATAGCGCAGTCATTGAGTGCGGTGCAGTACCTGTGGGAGCGGCTTTAGCCGCGAAGGGGCCCTTTGATCCAACGCAATCCCCCTATTGTTTCAACCTTTTTCCTGACTGCTTGATCCGCTATGCTCGGACTCCACCCCCGTGCCGGATAAACCCCAGGAAAGAGGGCTCCATGATCCGCAGCAAACTGCCGAACGTCGGCACGACCATCTTCACCACCATGTCCCAGCTCGCCGTGCAGACCGGCGCGCTCAACCTCTCCCAGGGTTTCCCCGACTTCAATGGCCCGCAGGCGTTGCTTGATGCAGTCGGCCGCCATGTGTCCGCCGGGCATAATCAGTACGCGCCCATGACCGGCTTGCCGGCCCTGCGCCAGCAGGTGGCTGCGAAAGTCGAGCGCCTGTACGGTGCCAAGGTCGATGCCGACCAGGAAGTAACCATTACCCCAGGCGCTACCGAGGCTATCTTCTGCGCCATCCAGGCGGTGATCCACGCCGGCGACGAGGTGATCGTCTTCGACCCGTGCTACGACAGCTATGAGCCTTCCGTGGAGCTGGCCGGTGGCCGTTGCGTGCATGTGCAGCTCAGTGACGGCGACTTCCGCATCGACTGGCAGAAGTTCAGCGACGCCTTGAGCCCGCGTACGCGCATGGTCATCCTCAACTCGCCGCACAACCCCAGTGGTGCGCTGATCACCCGTGATGACCTTGACCAGCTGGCGCGGCTGATCGCTGATCGCGACATCTACCTGGTCAGCGACGAGGTATACGAGCACCTGGTCTACGATGGCGCACGCCACGCCAGCGTGCTGGCACATGCCGAGCTCTACAGCCGCGCCTTCGTGGTCAGCTCGTTCGGCAAGACCTACCATGTGACGGGCTGGAAGACCGGCTACGTGATCGCGCCACCGGCCCTGAGCGCAGAGCTGCGCAAGGTGCACCAGTACGTCAACTTCTGCGGCGTCACGCCCCTGCAGTGCGCGCTGGCCGACTTCATGGCCGAGCACCCGCAGCACCTCGATGAACTGCCAGGCTTCTACCAGGCCAAGCGTGACCTGTTCTGCGAGCTGCTTGAAAGTTCGCGCTTCAGCTTCAAGCGCACGGCGGGCACCTACTTCCAGCTGGTGGACTATTCGCAGATCCGCCCGGACCTGAACGACGTCGACATGGCGCTGTGGCTGACCCGTGAGCACGGCGTGGCGACCATTCCGGTGTCGGTGTTCTATCAGCAACCCATCCCCGAGCAACGCCTGGTGCGCCTGTGCTTTGCCAAACGTGAGGAGACGCTGCGTCAGGCAGCGGAAAAACTATGCGCGATCTGAGTGCACTGCCCAACCTGAAAATCGCCCTGGTGCAAACGACGCTGGCTTGGCACGACCGCGAAGCCAACTACGCGCACTTTGAGGTTTTGCTAGACCAGGCAGGCGACGCCGATCTGGTGATCCTGCCCGAAATGTTCACCACTGGGTTTTCCATGGAGTCGCAAAGCCTGGCCGAGCCCGAGAACGGCCCGACCTACAAGTGGCTGAAGGCCCAGGCCAAGCGTATCAACGCGGTAGTCACTGGCAGCGTGATCATTCAGGCCGCCGATGGCAGCCACCGCAACCGCCTGCTGTGGGCGCGGCCGGATGGCGAAATCCTGCACTACGACAAGCGCCACCTGTTCCGCATGGCCGGCGAGCACAAGCACTACACCCCAGGCGAGCGCCAGGTGCAGTTCGAGATCAAGGGTTGGCGGGTGCGCCCGTTGATCTGCTATGACCTGCGCTTCCCGGTGTGGAGCCGTGATTCACAAGACACCGACCTGTTGCTGTACACCGCCAACTGGCCGGCGGCGCGGCGCCAGCACTGGAACCGCCTGCTGCCGGCGCGGGGTATCGAGAACCTGTGTTTTGTGGCCGCGGTGAACCGCGTGGGTACGGATGGCAAGGGCTTTGCGTACTCGGGCGACAGCCAGGTGCTGGACTTCCAGGGTGAAAGCCTGCTGAGCGCAGGGGAGGCGGATGGGGTGTTTACCGTGGTACTGAGGGCCGCTGAATTGGCGGCCTATCGGACCCGGTTCCCGGCCAATCTGGATGCCGATACCTTCGAGCTGCATTGAGCCAGTACCGGCCCTATCGCCGGCAAGCCGGCTCCCACAGGTAAGCCACTGCATCCGAGGACAGTGGGATACCTGTGGGAGCCGGCTTGCCGGCGATAGGGCCGATACTGGCTACACAAATCCCTGATCAGTAAACATCCCGCCGATAACGCCCATCCTCGATCAACTGCTCAACCACTGCTTCACCAAGCATGCCCTTGAGCGCCGCATCAACGCCGGCCGCCATCCCTTGCAAACTACCGCAGACATACACACAAGCCCCGTCGGCCACCCAGCGCTTGAATTCCTCGGCCTGCTGCAACAGCACATCCTGCACATACACCTTCTCGGCCTGATCCCGCGAAAACGCCAGGTCCAGCCGTGCCAGGTCGCCGTTGTGCAGCCAGCCTTGCAGCTCATCGCCACACAGCAGGTCATGCGCCCGGTTACGCTCACCGAACAGCAACCAGTTGCGCTGCTCGCCGGCATTGACCCGCGCCCGCAGCAGGCTGCGCAGGCCCGCCAGGCCAGTGCCGTTGCCGATCAGGATCATCGGCGCGGCGCTGTCGGGCAGATGGAAACCACTGTTACGCCGCAGGCGCAGGCTCAAGGTGCCATCGACTGGCAGGTACTCGGTCAGCCAGCCAGACCCTAGCCCCAGATTGCCGTCGGGGTGACGTTCCTGGCGCACGATCAGCTCCAGCACACCATCGCTGGCGATCGAGGCGATGGAGTATTCGCGGCTGCCGATCGGTGCCAGTGCATTGACCAGTGCTTGTGGTTGCATACCGATCAGGTGATTACGGTGCGTCGGCAGCTGACGGCCCGCCAGCGCTTGGCCGAGCGTTTCGTTCAGGCCGTCGAGTTGCACGGTGGCGTTGGCATCCAGTGTCAGGCCGCTGAGGAACGCGTCCACACGCGGTTGGCCATTGAGCGGCAGAATCTCCACCAGGTCACCCGCTTCCCAGCTGGCGGGCGCTTCTGGGCGCAGGCCGAGCAGGTAGACGGGCTGGCCCTGGCTGCCCGGGTTGAGCAACTCACGGCTGACCAGGCTCCAGTTGCCGAATGTCGGCGGTTGCCAGGCGGCAACTGGCTGGGCACCCGTCAGTTGCGCCAGTTCCTGCTGCCACTGCTGCAAGGCCGCCTGGTCGGCATTGTCCACCTCCACCGGGCTGAACGCCGTGCTGGCACCGCGCTCACCGAGCCACGCCTGCAGGCGCCGGGCAAAGCCGCAGAAGTGCGGATACTGGCGGTCGCCGAGGGCCAGTACGGCATAACTGAGATCATTCAGGGCCCAAGGCTGGCCCAGCACCTTGCGCTCGAAAGCGCGGGCGCTGTCAGGGGCTTCGCCATCACCAAAGGTACTGACCACGAACAGCGCACGGCGGGTCTGGCGCAGGTCGTGTTCGCCCAGGTCGGCCAACGCACGCACCTGCACCGGCAAGCCCGCAGCCTGCAGTTGGCCGGCGCTCTGCCAGGCCAGTTGCTCGGCAAAACCACTTTGGCTGGCAAAGCCGATCAGCCAGCTGTCACCGCTAGCCTTGGCACTGGCGACGCTGCCACGGGCGGCGCGGACCTGGCGCTTCTTGCGACGGCGGTCGAGGTACAGCAGCCAGCCGGTGATGAAGAACAGCGGCATGGTCAGGCTGGCGATGGTGACGATGATGCGCCCCGGCAAGCCGAAGTATTCGCCCACGTGCAGGGCGTAAACGCTCTGCAGCAGCTGCGCCTTGAAGGACTTGTCGGTGTAGCGATCGTGGCTTTTCACCTGGCCGGTGGCCGGGTCCAGCACCAACGTGTTGAAAGCGCGCGGGTGTGCTGCGTCGTCGAGCAGGTAGAACAGGTTTGCCGGCTGACCGCCCACAGGGGGCAGACGCAGGTTGTACATGGCCAGGCCCGGGCCTGCGGCCTCCTTGAGGTTGGCCCAGATAGCGTCATAGTCGACCACCAGCGGCGGTGCATTCTTGTCCACTTTCTGCGGCCCGTGCCGGCCACGGCCTTCACCACGTTTTTGCTGTTGGCCCGCAGCCGGCGCGTCGGCCAGCAGCTTGTTCAGGCCTTCGCGGTACCACTCGTAAGACCAGAACAGACCGGTGAGCGCGAACAAGAGGTAAAACAGCAGGCACCAGGTGCCGGCCACCGCATGCAGGTCCCAATTGAAGGCGCGGCCTTTCTTGGCCCAGTCGAAGGTCAGCCAGGTGCGCCAGTTCAGTGCCTTGCGCGGCCAGCGCAGGTACAAGCCGGACAAACAGAAAAACACCAGCATCAAGGTACAGGCACCGGTGATCTGCCGGCCGCTGTCGCCCATGGCCAGGAAGCGGTGCAGGGTGAGCATCAGGTTGAAGAAGCCTTGCCCGGATGCCTGGCCCTTGAGCTCACCGGTGTAAGGGTCGGCATAGCGCAGTTCGCCCCGCCGCTCGCCCGGTGCCGGCGTGAAGAACACCCGCGCGGCATTGCCTTCGCGCACATCAACCCACAGCATCGACACCTTGTCGCCTTGCTCGGCCTCGACCCGGCGCACCAGCTCGGCCGGTGGCAGCACGCCCTCGGCGCGCACCTCGACGTTCAGCACATCGGCATTGAACGCGCGCAGCAGTTCTTCCTGGAACGAGTAGAGCGCCCCGGTAATGCCCATCAAGGCCAGCACCAGGCCAGCGGTGATGCCAAAGAACCAGTGCAATTGGAACAGCGTCTTCTTCACCACATCGATCACCTTGTCTTGCTGCCGCAACCTGCGCGGCGTGCATTATGCCTTGGTACGCAAAAGCCCCGCTCACTGGAATGAACGGGGCTTGGGGGTGCTGCTTTAGAAGTGGAAGCTGGTGGTAAACAATGCAGTGCGTCCTGCCGCCTGGTTGGCGTAGTGCGCGCTGTAGGCCTTGTCGTAGTAGACCTCGTTGGTGAGGTTCTGCACATTCAACTGCAGGTCGACATTCTTGGTCAGCTTGTAGCTGGCCATGGCGTCGTAGCGCCAGTACGAGTCGACCATCACACTGTTGGTGGTGTTGCCAAACACATCATCGACGTAGAAGGCGCCACCACCTACGGTCAGTTTCGGTGTGACATTGTAGGTGGTCCACAAGGTCAGGCTGTTGTTTGGTGTATTAGGCAGCTGGTTGCCATCGTTGTAACCATCGATGAATACCGTGCCCACCCGCTGCGACCCACCGTCGACCAGCTTGGCGTCCATATAGGTGTAGCCGGCGAATACCTGCCAGGCGTCGGTCAGCTTGCCGGTGGCACTGAGTTCGAGGCCGTCGACGCGGGTTTTACCGACGTTCTGGTAGGTGTTGTTATCCACCAGCACACGGGCGTTTTCCTTCTCGGTGCGGAAAATAGCCGCAGTCAACGCCAGCCGCTCATCGAGCAGGTCCCATTTGGTACCGATCTCGTAGTTGGTGGTTTCTTCAGGTTTCAACTCGCTGCTGGTCGTGGCGGTCACCAGCGCGTTGCCGTCGGAGCCTTCGCCAAGCGAGGCGCCCGGAGGGGTGGCAGAGGTGGCATACGACACGTAGATGCTGCCGTTTTCGGCAGGTTTCCAGGTCAGGCCCAACTGACCGGTGACAAATTCACTGGTGTCCTCGGTCTTGAAACTGGTCGAGCCGTTGGCAAGCTTGGTCTTGGCCTTGGTGTCGAAGTGGTCGTAACGCAAGCCCATGGTCAGCAACCACGCCGGGTCCAGCTCCAGCGTGTCGGTGAAGTAGATGGCGCGCGTGTTGCCCGCAGTGTCGGCACCGGCTTCGGTGCGGCTGATGGTACCGTCCCACTCGTCATGCGGATTCGGGTTCGGGAACGAAGTGCAGACGCCGGAGATTTGCCCGGTAGCACTCGAGCAACTGCCCGAGGCGAAGCCCGTGACGTTGTAGCCGGTCTTCACCGAGGTTTCGCGGCTCAGTTCAATACCGGTGGAGAAGCTGTTCTTCATGCCACCGATGTAGAAATCACCGTACAGGTCGGTCTGGTTGGTGGTGGTGCGGGTATTGGCCACTCGGTTGTTCGGGCGACGCCAGACTTCACCGTTGAGGATGTTGCCTTTGCTGTCGTCTGGCTGGCTATAGATATAGTCCTGCAGCGTGTTGCCATGACGCAGGGTGTTCTTGATGGTCAGCGAGTCGCTCAGGTCGTGCTCGATACTGATGGTCGAGATATCGGCACGGCTCTTGGAAAAGTCGCGCCCGACCAGCCCGTAGTAGTTGCTGCTGCTACCACCGCCGTGGGTCGGTTTGTCCGGGTTGGCCGAGGTGCGAGCGCCGGAGCTGCCGGAGCGCAGGCTGTAAGGGATGCCCGAATCCGGCAGGTCATCGCTTTCCATGTGGTAGTAATCAAGGCTCACACGGGTATCGGTACCCAGGCCGAATACTACAGAAGGTGCCACACCCCAGCGGTCGTAGTTGACCTCGTCGCGGCCGGCCACGTTGCTTTTGTGGGTCATCAAGTTGAGGCGGCCAGCAACAGTGTCGCTGAACTGATAGTTGCCATCCAGGGTGTAGCGCTGGGTTTGATCGCTGCCCCAGGTCCAGGCGCCATCGAGCGAATTACCCAGGTGGGCGCGCTTGCTGACCATGTTGATGGTGCCACCAGCAGCGCCACGGCCGCCGATCGAGGAGTTCGGCCCTTTGGCGACTTCCACCGACTCGATGGCGAAGATTTCACGGGTTTGCGAACCTGTATCGCGCACGCCGTCCAGGTACATGGAGCTCTGGCTGTCGAAGCCACGGATGAACGGGCGGTCACCGGATGGGTTGCCACCTTCGCCTGCGCCCATGGTGATGCCTGGCACGGTACGCAGCGCATCCTGCAGGGTCAGGGCGCTGGTGTCCTTGATCACTTGCTGCGGGATCACGGTAACCGAGCGCGGGGTGTCCACCAACGGTGCCGTGTACTTCTGCGAGGAGGCCTTCTCGACCTTGTAATCGGTGCTGGCCTGTTCAGCCTTGCCGTTGACGCTGGTGGCGTCGAGCGTGACGGCGTTAGTAGCGGCTGGATCGGCGGCATAGACGGACGAAGCGCTGAGGGCGACGCCGATGGCGGTCACGATCAGGCGTGGTGAAGACACTGCAGATGGCACGTATGGACGCATTGTTATGGACCTTCCCCAAGGTGTGAAGGCCGCGGATCATAATGTAAGCGATTGTAACTAACAATTGAGATTCGTTACCATTCGCTATGAATTTACAATCTTTACAAATTCTCTTTACGGTTTATACAGGCTGAAACGTCTAAGGCGCCGAAAGGGCTTGTGCAGCGCAAAAGGGAATCAATATCATTGGCGCCTTTACACTTCTTGACGGTGCCGCCGCCATGCTGCTTCACATCCCTGGCTTGTTCGACGCCGATGAGCTCGCCCGCATTCGCGAGGCCCTGGAGCAAGCCGACTGGGCCGATGGCAAAGTCACGGCCGGTTATCAGTCGGCCAAGGCCAAGCACAATTTGCAGCTGCCAGAAGGCCATGCGCTGGCCAAGGAAATCGGCAGTGCGCTGATTGATCGGCTGTGGAAAACCCCGCGCTTCATGTCGGCAGCCCTGCCGCACAAAGTCTTCCCGCCGCTGATCAACTGCTATCGAGAAGGCGGCAATTTCGGCTTCCACATCGACAACGCCTTGCGCCAGCCCAAGGGCAGCCCGGAGAGGGTGCGTACCGACCTGTCCTCGACGCTGTTTCTCAGCGACCCAGGCAGTTACGACGGCGGCGAGCTGGTGATCCAGGACACGTATGGCGAGCAGCAGATCAAACTGGCCGCCGGCGACCTGGTGTTGTACCCCGGCACCAGCCTGCACAAGGTCAACCCGGTGACCCGAGGCGTGCGTTATGCGGCGTTCTTCTGGACGCAGAGCCTGGTGCGCGAAGACAGCCAGCGGGCGTTGCTGTTCGAGATGGACAATGCCATCCAGCAACTCACTGCCGACGTGCCCGAGCACCCCTCGTTGCTGCAACTGACCGGCACCTATCACAACTTGTTGCGCCGCTGGGCCGAGGTCTGAACCGTGTCCTATCAGTTGCGTCGTGAAGAAGTGGTGGATGTTGCAGGCCTCAAGGCCATGCTCGAAGAAAGCCCGGGCAAGGCCGCCCAGGCGATTCTTGCGGCGGCAGGGCAGGGGGTTGTCGAGGCGCAGTTGTTGCTCGGGCAGATCCTGCTCGATGGCCGGGGTATTGAAGCGGATGCCGGCGTGGCCCGGCGCTGGTTCGGCATCGCCACACAAGGTGGCAGTGCCATGGCGCACAACATGCTCGGGCGTTGCCTGGAGCATGGTTGGGGCGGCGAGGTGAATCTGGCGCAGGCTGCGGTTCACTATGCCCGCGCGGCTGATGCCGGGTTGGATTGGGGCCTGTATAACCTGGGCAACCTGCTGGCTACCGGGCGTGGGGTGCCGGCCAATCAGGTGCAGGCACTGCTGTGCTACGAGAAGGCTGCGCAGCAGGGGCATGCTAAGTCGATGAACCTGTATGGGCGTTACCTGGAGCAGGGTATCGCGACGGCGCCCAGTCCTGCGCGGGCCGTGCGCTGGTACCGGCGTTCGGCAGAAGCAGGTGATTTTCGCGGGATGTTCAGTTTGGCGTTGGTACTGGTCGAGCGTGGGCAGATAGCCGAGGCGGGGCCATGGTTCGAGCGGGCGCGGGTTGAGGGGAACCTGAATTTCCTGCGCAGTGCTCTGGTGACCTTGCAGGGGGCGGGGCCAGTGCTGATGGCCTTTGCGGCGCGGTATGCCGAAGAGATCGAACAGCGCGAAGTGTGAGGGTGTCGTTACTGGCCCTATCGCCGGCAAGCCGGCTCCCACAGGTACCGCATAAGGCTTGAGGCCTGCGGCGTTCTCTGTGGGAGCCGGCTTGCCGGCGATAGGGCCAGTTCATGCACAAATGAAAACGGGGCCTTTCGGCCCCGTTCTGCTTACAAGTAGTAAGCCTTCAGCGGCGGGAAGCCGTTGAATTCCACTGCGCTGTAGCTGGTGGTGTAGGCACCGGTCGACAGCCAGTACAGGCGGTCACCGATCGCCAGGTTCAGCGGCAGGCCGTACTTGTAGTGCTCGTACATGATGTCTGCGCTGTCGCAGGTCGGGCCGGCGATGACCACTTCTTCCATCTCGCCTTTCTTCTCGGTCCAGATCGGGAACTTGATGGACTCATCCATGGTTTCGATCAGGCCGGAGAACTTGCCCACGTCGGTGTACACCCAACGCTCGACGGCGGTACGCGACTTGCGCGCCACCAGTACCACTTCGCTGACCAGGATACCGGCGTTGGCGATCAGCGAACGGCCCGGCTCGAGGATGATTTCCGGCAGGTCGTCACCGAAGTCTTCCTTCAGGAAGCGGATGATCTCTTCGGCGTAGGTCTCGAGGCTGTTGGTACGGGTGATGTAGTTGGCCGGGAAGCCGCCACCCATGTTGATCAGCTTCAGTTCGATGCCGTCTTCTTCCTTCAGGCGCTCGAAGATCACCTTGACCTTGGCGATGGCCGCGTCCCACACGCTGATGTCGCGTTGCTGCGAACCCACGTGGAAGGAAATGCCGTATGGCACCAGGCCCAGGTCGCGGGCGAGGATCAGCAGGTCCATGGCCATGTCGGTCTGGCAGCCGAACTTACGGGACAGAGGCCAGTCGGCGGTGGTGGAGCCTTCGGTGAGGATACGCACGTAAACCTTGGAGCCCGGCGCGGCCTTGGCGATGTTGCGCAGGTCGGCTTCCGAGTCGGTGGCAAACAGGCGCACGCCCTTCTCGTAGAAGTAGCGGATGTCCTTGGACTTCTTGATGGTGTTGCCGTAGCTGATACGGTCGGCGCTGACGCCACGGTCCATCACCTTGTCCAGCTCGTAGATCGAGGCGATGTCGAAGCTCGAGCCTTTCTCTTTCAGCAGGTCGATGATCTCGACTGCCGGGTTGGCCTTGACCGCGTAGTAGACCTTGGCGAATTCGAAACCGGCGCGCAGGTCGTCATAGGCCTGGCTGATCATCTGGGTATCGATGAGTACGAACGGGGTTTCTTGCTTGTCGGCGAACGCCTTCATTTTCTGGAAGGTGTCACGCGCGAAATAGTCTTCGACCTGGATCGACATGCTCAGGGACTCCATGGGCAAACTGAAAAGATAAGTGGCTGCAAACTGAACGTCCTCCGTATCCCCACTTTGGTTCGCCTACTCAGTACTTGAGCCGGATGGATCGTTTCCAGCATGGACGTTCGGCGCGCACTTTAGGGCGTGAAGAAAGCAAGATCAACAGGCAATCCGGGCGTGTTCGTCGTGGATTGAGGCCCTATCGTTTGAATAACCGACTCGTGTGACCGGCAGATGTTCCCCTTGAGTTGGCAAGCGTAAAAAATTGTGGAATAGGCCGTATTGGCCCTTTCGCGGGTGAACCCGCTCCCACAGGCATTGCGCTATTTCCGTGGGGGCGGGTTTACCCGCGAAAAGGCCACAGGTGTTCATATTTATGGCCACATTTTTCTGGCACTGCAGTGCATGAAATCGCCCATAAATTTTTTGTTACCGACTGGCGGATTTGCCGATTTTTATGAGAACCATTACTATTCGCACCCTTATCTGGCTCTTTGCTGACGACCCCCGAACGTGTCTGGACCCAAAGGCTTCCTCGACCATTACCATGAGCTGATCGGCACCTGGACGCGCAAACTGCGCAGTCGTCAGCAAGCCGAGGACCTCACCCACGATGCCTTCGTCAGGGTGCTGGAAAACCCGCGCGAGCAGGTCGAGCAGCCACGCGCCTACCTTCACCAGACCGCCCGCAACATTGCGGTGGACGGTTTTCGCCGCGAAGACCGGCGCCAGGCGCTGGAGCAGGAAGCGTTTGAGGAAGACGCCGCAAGCAGCGGCGACCCAGAAGCCTACGTGCACGCGCTGGAACTGGCCGACAGCGTCGAGCGGGCGCTGGCCGAGCTGCCACTCAACTGCCGAAGGGTGTTCATCTGGCAGAAGCTCGAGGGCCTGACCCAGGCCGAGATCGCCGAACGCATGGGTTTGACCAAGAACATGGTCGAAAAGTATATGATTCGCACGCTCCGACATCTGCGTGAGCACCTGGATGTGTCGGCACGATGAGTCAGGAGACCTTACCCATGAAACAGCACGGTACCGATACCGTCCGCGAGCAGGCGGCCGAATGGTTCGCCCGCGTGCAGGATGCGCCAAGGGATGCCGGGCTGCAGGCACAGCTCAACGCCTGGCAAGAGGCCGACCCGCAGCACCGCGAAGAGTACGAGCAGCTTGCCAGCCTGTGGCGCGCCGCCGACTTCATTCCGCGCCAGCGCCTCGATGCGCTGTGCCAGCCAGAGCCTGTGCAGCAATTGCCTCGGCGGCGCTTCGTGCGCCAGGCGTTGGCAGCCGGTATCGCAGTGGTTGCCCTGGGGCTTGGCTGGGGTGGCTGGCAACACCAGCGGCTCAATCACCAGGAGCAATTGCACACAGCCTTCGGCGAGCGCCGCCAGGTCGAATTGCCTGACGGCTCGCAGCTGGCCCTCAATGGCGGTACGCGGCTTCAGGTCGATTTCAGCGCGGGGCGTAGGCATATTCAGCTGGATGCCGGCGAAGCGATGTTCATCGTCGCCCACGACAGCGGCCGGCCATTCGTGGTCGATACCGCCCAAGGCAGCGTGACCGTCACCGGCACCCGCTTCGATGTACGGCTGGACCCAGCTGCTACCCGTGTAGCGGTGGAGCAGGGTTCGGTACGTGTGCAGGGCAAGGACGCTTCGCTGGCGCAACTGACCGCCGGTTTGGGTGCGTCTATAGATGCACAAGGCAACGTAGCGCCGCCCTACGCGGTCAATGCCACCGCACTGACCGCCTGGCGCCAGGGCAAGCTGGTGTTCGACAACGCCACCCTGGCTGAAGTGGTGGCCGAAGCCTCGCGTTATCGCACCCAGCCGCTGCGTGTCGCCCCCGGCAAAGTGGCGCAGATGCGCCTGTCCAGCACCTTCAGCACCGACGACACCGATGCCCTGTTACGCGCCTTGCCGAGCATTCTGCCGGTGGCCATCAAAACCCATGAAGACGGTTCTCGCGAAATAATCGCGAAATAGATTCAGGTTTTTTTCAGCTCGTTCGTCTTCCTCGCCAGCTGCAACTGCCAAGCATTTACATTTGCATGCGGTTGGCGTTTATCCCGAACTTCAGGATGTCTTGACGACGTGAACAACAAAAAACCTCTGCCACGCTTGCGCGCCCTGGCGCTGGCCCTCGCGGTCAGTGCCGTGGCCGTCAACAGCCATGCCGAACAGGCTGGCACCGCAATCCAGATCCAGGCACAACCGTTGGCCTCGGCCCTGAGCCAACTGGGCCAGCAGACCAACCTGCAGCTGTTCTACAGCCCTGAGCTGGTGGCCGGCAAACAGGCCCCGGCGGTGTCAGGCAACCTGGCGCCGGTGCAAGCGCTGCAACAGTTGCTGCAAGGCAGCGGGCTGACCTTCGAGATGTCCCAGGACACCGTGGTGGTAAAGCCGTTGCCGACCACCCTAGACCTGGGCAGCGGTAGCCTGGAGCTGGCGCCCACCGACATCAAGGTGGTCGGTGACTGGCTGGGCGATGCCGACCAGGCCGTGGTGCAGAACCACCCTGGCGCGCGCACTGTGGTGCGTCGTGAAGCCATGGTGGAGCAGGGCGCGATGAACGTGCGCGACGTGCTGCGTGGCATTCCTGGCGTGCAGGTGCAGGATTCAAACGGCACCGGTGGCAGCGACCTGTCGCTCAACGTTGGCGTGCGCGGCCTGACCTCGCGCCTGTCGCCGCGCTCGACCGTGCTGATCGATGGCATCCCGGCCGCCTTTGCCCCTTACGGCCAGCCGCAGTTGTCGATGGCACCGATCTCCTCCGGCAACCTCGACAGCATCGACGTGGTGCGCGGTGCCGGTTCCGTGCGCTATGGCCCGCAGAACGTCGGCGGGGTGATCAACTTCGTCACTCGGGCGATCCCGGAAAAAGCCTCTGCAGAGCTGTCCACCACCCTGGAAACCTCGCAGCATGGCGGCTGGAAACACACCGAGTCGGCCTTCGTCGGCGGCACCGCCGACAACGGCATGGGCGTGGCATTGCTGTACACCGGGGTGAATGGCAACGGCTACCGCGAGAGCAACAACGGCAACGACATCGACGACGTCATCCTCAAGACCCACTGGGCACCCACCGACGTCGATGAGTTCTGGCTCAACTTCCATTACTACGATGGCCGCGCCGACATGCCCGGCGGCCTGACCCAGGCACAGTACGACAGCAACCCGTACCAGTCGCTGCGCGACTACGACTACTTCGCCGGCCGCCGCAAGGACGTGTCGTTCAAGTGGCAGCGCCAGCTTGACGACGCCACCCAGTTCGAAGTGCTGACCTACTACACCGACAGCTTCCGCGGCAGCGCCATCGCCTCGCGTGACATGAAGACCCTGTCGTCGTACCCGCGCAACTACCACACCTTCGCCATCGAGCCACGTGTGTCGCGGATCTTCTTCGCCGGCCCGACCACCCAGGAAGTGAGCGTCGGCTACCGCTATCTGAAAGAAGCCATGCGCGAGCAGTCGACCCGCCTGGCGCTGATCGACAACGTGCCGACCCAGACCCCGACCTCGGACGGCCACGTGTTCCAGGACCGCAGCGGCGGCACCGAGGCCAGCGCCTACTACATCGACGACAAGATCGATGTGGGCAACTGGACCATCACCCCGGGCATCCGCTTCGAGCACATCAACACCGACTGGCGCGACCGCCCGGTGCTGGGCGCCAACAACCGCCCGGTGGCTGAGAAGAAGCGCAGCATTACCAGCAACGAGCCGCTGCCAGCGTTGAGCGTGATGTACCACATCTCCGATGCCTGGAAGGTGTTCGCCAACTACGAGACCTCGTTCGGCAGCCTGCAGTACTTCCAGCTGGGCCAGGGCGGCACCGGCAACAGCACGGCCAATGGCCTGGAGCCGGAAAAGGCCAAGACCTACGAGATTGGTACGCGGTATGACAATGGTGGTTTCGCCGGTGAGCTGACGGCGTTCTACATCGACTTCGATGACGAGTTGCAGTACATCAGCAACGATGTGGGCTGGACCAACCTGGGCGCCACCAAGCACCAGGGTATCGAAGCGTCGGTGCGTTATGACCTGGCCGGGCTGGACCCGCGCCTCGAAGGCCTGTCGGTGAACGGCGGCTACACCTACACCCGCGCTACCTATGAAGGCGAGATTCCCGGCTTCAAGGGCCGTGACCTGCCGTTCTACTCACGCCAGGTGGCCACTGCCGGCGTGCGTTACGAGGTCAACCGCTGGACCTGGAACCTGGATGCCTATGCCCAATCCAAGCAGCGCGCGCCGGGTACCGGGATCAATGCCGATGGCAGCTTCAATGGCGACTACATCACCGAGCCGAGCGCCGATGGGCAGTATGGTGACATTCCGGGCTATGTGACCTGGCATGCCCGTGGCGGGTATGACTTTGGGCCGAAGATGTCCAACCTGAAGCTGGCGGCGGGGGTGAAGAACCTCTTCGACAAGCAGTACTTCACCCGCTCCAGCGACAACAATGCTGGCCTTTATGTGGGTGAGCCGCGGACCTTCTATGTGCAGGCCAGTGTAGGGTTCTGATACCGCATCGCCTTCTTCGCGGGTAAACCCGCTCCCACAGGTCCGGCACAAGTCTTGAACCTGCGCCGAACCCTGTGGGAGCGGGTTTACCCGCGAAGAGGACACCGCAATTCTTCAGGAAACCACTGCCTCAGCCGGCGACACAATGCTGGTCTTCGCCCCCCGCGAACGTCCCGAGCTCAAGTATGCCGCAATCGACTCCTGCGTCACCTCGCCCAAGAACACCTGCTCGGCATCCAGCACCGGCAACCACGCCCGGTTGAACTCGTACATCCGCGACAACAGGATGCGCAGATGCTCATCGTGCGAAGCCGTGGCATTGAACTGGCGCAGGAAGTCCCCGCACGTGCCTTGCTGGCGGTGCATGTCGCGCCGGCGCACATAGCCCAGCGCCTTGTTCTGTGCATCGGTCACCACTACGTAGCGGCGGTCGTGCTCATCCAGCAGCTCCAGCGCATCGCTCACCGGCGTCTCCGGGCTCACCGACGGCGCGTTGTCTGCGGCATCCTCGGCACGCACCAGCAGCAAGCGTTTCAGCGTGCTGTCCTGGCCGACGAAGTTGCTCACGAAGTCATCCACCGGGTGCGCCAGCAGGGTGTCCGGGTGGTCCAGCTGCAGCAGCTTGCCGGCGCGGAAGATGGCGATCTTGTCGCCCAGCTTGATCG
>Ga0213827_1000555_pt1 | contig 28231 bp, 22 predicted proteins | sample MC6MC0898MG_FD_180669 | JGI IMG/M metagenome (GOLD analysis project Ga0213827, IMG submission 180669) | Enriched soil aggregate microbial communities from Iowa State University, Ames, United States - MC6-MC0898-MG | ecosystem: Environmental > Terrestrial > Soil > Unclassified | place: USA: Iowa...
TGGTCGTCCAGAGCGCCGGCACGCTGTCGATGACCCAGGCCAGCGACCATGCTCAGCAGGTATCGCGCCAGCTCGACGGCAACGCCTGGGCCAAGGTTGGCAACCGGCCTGGCAGCACCGGCGTCGATGGCCGTGGCTACCTCGACCATCGTCAGCAACAGGCCATGCAGACCACGGCGCACGTGGCACAGATCGATACCAAGGGTGGCGTGCGCCTGCTCAGCGAGGGTGATCTGCTGCTCGAAGGCACCCGCATTGGCAGCCGCGAGGCGAAGGTCGGCGATACAGTCGTGGAAAGTGGCGGTGGGCTGCAGGTCAAAGCGGCCAACAATACCCAGCAAGCCAATGGCGCAAGCCTCGGTGGCGGCATGGAGCTGGCCGTCAAGACCGGCAACACCCAGGGCGGGGCCATTGGTGGCCACTTCAACCACGGCAAGCAGAACGAAGACGCCCGCCAGGCGGTCGACGCGCACATCGAGAGCACCGGCAAACTGACCCTCGGCAGCCGTGCTCGCGAAGAGATCGCCGTGCACCTGGCAGGCCTGCAGGCTTCGGCGCAGCAAATCGACATTCAGGCCGCCAATGGCGGCGTGCTGGTCGAGGCGTCGTCCAACCTCGAGCGCCGCGACAACCTGGACATCACCGCCGGTGCCGGTTTCAACCTGTCCAAAGGCGCGACCGACACCCGCGGGCTGCATGGCCGTGCGCAGGTCGACCTGGACAAGCGCGACAACCACACCTCGAACGCCGGCAACCTGCGCGCCGAAAACATCGACCTGCAAAGCCGCGGTGACATGCGCATCGAAGGCGTCAGCCTGGAGGCCGGCCGTATCAGCGGCGCAATCGATGGCGACCTGCACATTGCCAGCCGCATGGACAAGGTGGACACCCTCACCGTCAAGGGTGATGCACGCCTGAGCCAGGAGAAGAACCCGCAGGGCTACGCCAACGCGGCCAGCTCCGTTACCACCCCGCTGGGCAGCAAGGTAAGCGACAAGGCCGGCTCGGCCGCAAGCAAGGTAGACCCCGGCTTCTCGCCAACCTTCAGCCTGGATGTATCGCATGAGCAGCGCAACAGCGTGGCCCAGCAGGCGGTACTCAAGGGCAGCGACGGAATTGACCTGACGGTCGGTGGTGATGCTCAGCTGGTGGCTGCGAGGTTGCAGTCGGCGAAGGGTGACGTCGCCCTTAAGGCCAACGCGGTAACCCAAGCCTCACTCAGTGGCAATGACTACCGCCGGGATGTGTCGATCGATGCCTCCAATTCGCCGGTAGACCTGGGCACCGCGATAGCCCAGGTGGCCAAAAACAAGGGTGCGGCGGCTGGGGAAAATGCACTGGACCTGGGGCTGCTGCGTACCAGCGGGCATAGCCGCAGTGAGCAGTGGGCTTCGAGCATAAAAGGGAAGGCGAACTAACCGAGGCTGAAAAACGCTTTCGACTGGACGTCGCTTTCCAAGTCCGGCAATCCGCTTGGGCTTCCTTGGGCTAACTAAGGTGGTCCACAGCGGGTGATAGTAGAGCAGGCCCCCCGAGGGGGCCGAGATTAATGGCAGCGACCTCACCCTCGCTTATTGCTCAGTTCTAACGGCGTACCAAGCTGATCGGTATGGAATTAGTAGACCTTCTGCCCTTCCCCTTCCACCTGATCCACCCGCGCCAGCGGTGCGTAGCTACCCGGCTCATACAAATACAGAATGCTCTGCCCCGGCGTCTCTTCCCGCAACATCCGCAGCCCTTGCCAGAGGAAGTGCTTCAGCTCCGTCTCGCCGACGATTTCAGCGCTCTTGGCAATGCGTCGCCCCAAGCTGTCATAGCGATAAGTCCCGACGCTGTGCAGTTGCCCATTTACCAGCGTCTCGGCACGCACAAGCCGGTTTTCGCAGTCATAGCTAAAGCTCTGCAGTTTGCTATGCCCTGAGCGCTTCTCGATCAGGTTGCCCCACGGGTCATAGCGATACTCCTGATCGCGCCAGCGCTTGATACGGTTGTCCTTGACCTTCTCCAGTTTTCGCGCATTGAAGTCCAAGCGGTTGGCTGCCGGGTCATAACGGAACTCTTCGCTACCTACGAGGGAACCGGTATCGCGGCTGCGCAACTGGCGTTGCCTTCGTACTCGTATTTGATCTCCCCGCGTAGCTTGTCCAGCGTACGCACCAATTCCCCTGCCGGGTCGTACTGATAACGCCGATGAATCGGGTTGTACGCATGCTCCACCATCTTCCCCGTTGAGGTAGTCGGTCATCTGGCCCAGCGCATCGAACTCGGCCAGCAGGTTGCCCTTGTCGTCGTAGCGCGCCTGCCAATTCGTTAGGCCATTACATTAGCCAGCTTTAAGAAATCGCACACAAAGCTTTTTATCCTGAACTTCACGAACCAAGTTCTCCGAAACGATAGGATCAATCCAAATGGCACCCTGGATGAAGAAAAAATCCAGGGATCTAGCCTTGACCTCGTTGATGCATAGCCTTGTAATACCCCGGACATTATAGTCAGGACTTAGCTCGCCACTCTGAATCTTACTCAATACCAAGGATTTCCCAGCGTACTCTGAATCCCGATAATCAAAGCATGGCACTTTCGAGTTAGCATGAATTAGATAATATCTCTTCTCAACAGGCTTTCCACTGTGATATTTAACTACCGCCGGTACAAACTCTAAATCCACCTCAAACTTGCCGAAGACTGCCTTTAATTGATCGGACACAAAAAACGAGCCACAACCCGTTAAAAAAAAGTCAGACTTCAAACTACGAACTTTTTTATCCATAGTCAAATCCACAGTCAAATCTTTAGTTTGAAGGAACCGTCCAACTTGATAGTAATCCTCGAGCGGAGGCGTGAATAATACATCGCCATCAGTATATCTCCCATCAACGGCCTCGTGGCACATAACAAAATAATTCACCGGTTTTCTCCTAGCATGTCGAGCGAGTGCCTTTGGGCCGAGGATCTGTATTTTGTAGCCTTAATGAATCTGATCCAAGACTCATTCTCATACTTCTTTCAACAGCCCCAATTTTCTTGAGTAATTGCTGGTCAGATGCAGTTGCCAAACTTCCTAACTTTTGCTCAGCCCCCAACAGTCGTGTTCGCGCGGCATCATAATAGGAGCCAAGATGGCCACCGCTATGTAGCGGCTTGCCTGAAGCTAAGGATTCAGCGGAGGTAGTCGGCAATGGAGAACCATTACTGGCGCCGTTGGGATTATAAATGCCGCGCTTCATAGCTTCCTGAATGAGATTAGATTTATTAACCACGTTCGTCGGGATCAAATGGTGAGCAGCGTAACCCGGCGGCACAGTATTACCAGCCTTAGCCATGGCGGCAGCTAGTAGCTTACCTGGTGACAAACCAGCGGGATCAACCCAAGAGATTGGATTAGGTGCGTACAAGTAAAGATTATCGCCCCCTAGGACATCCAACGGATCCTGGGTAACAAACCTTCCAGCCTCTGGATCGTAGTACCTAAATAAATTGTAATGTAGCTCTGTTTCCTGATCAAAATATTGACCCTGAAATCGTAAATTCTGCTCAACCTCATTGGTTGAATAGATATCTACCACACCCCACGATCGATACCTAGCCTGCCAGACGACGCGACCATCGCTACTTGTTAGATCCACAGGCGTACCCACCTGATCCGTATGGAAGTAGTAGACCTTCTGCTCGACCCCTTCAGCCTGATCAACGCGTGCCAGCGGTGCATAGCTGCCTGGCTCATACAGGTACAAGCTGTTCTGCCCCGGCGTATCCTCACGCAGCATCCTCAGTCCTTGCCAGAAGAAGCGCTTCTGCTCGGTGATGCCGTTGATTTCCGACTGCTTGGCTACCCGTCGACCCAGACTGTCATAGCGATACGCGCCGGTGCTTTCCAGCTTGCCATTGACCAGCGTCTCCGCCCGAACCAACCGGTTCTCACAGTCATAGCTAAAGCTCTGCAGTTTGCTATGCCCTGAGCGCTTCTCGATCAGGTTGCCCCACGGGTCATAGCGATACTCCTGATCCCGCCAACGCTTGATACGGTTGTCCTTCACCTTCTCCAGTTTTCGCGCATTGAAGTCCAAGCGGTTGGCTGCCGGGTCATAACGGAACTCTTCGCTACCTACGAGGGAACCGGTATCGCGGCTGCGCAACTGGCCGTTGGCTTCGTACTCGTATTTGATTTCGCCTCGCAGTTTATCGAGGGTGCGCACCAATTCACCCGCCGGATCGTACTGGAAACGGCGGTGGATGGGGTTGTAGGCATGCTCCACCAGCAGTGAAGTGTTGATGCCGGTATTGTGCACCTGCGACAGCTTGTCGGCCGGCAAGGTCGAGGCAAACTGCCAGGCTTTGCGCCCCATGGCGTCGTAACCAAAGCAACTGGTGAGTTTGCCCTGGGTGCGATACACCTCGCGGTGCAAGTCATCACGCTCCATGTCGCTGATGACCTGGCCATCCAGGTTCAGCTGGTGCAGGTGGCCGCTACCGTAGTACAGATAGTTGACCTGGCGACCGTCCGGCAAGGTCAATGTGGTCAAGTTGCTGAGCGGGTCATAGTCGTAGCCCAACATCCCTTGTGCTGAGGTCTCTTGGGTCAAGCGACCCAACACGTCATAGGCGTACTCCAGCGTTTCCTCAGTCACACCATGCTGCTTGCCAATGCCGGTGGGTTGGCGCTGGATGCTCAGCAACCGGTCGACTTGATCATAGGTGAAGTCTTGGCGGGCATCGCGGTTGAGCTTGGCGACCAGGCGGCCAATCGGATCGCGTTCAAACAGCGTATGGCGCTCCGGTTGTTCGCCACGCTCGCCGTAGCCGATTTCGTCCAGCCGGGTCAGATGGCCGCCGTCGTTGTAGGTAAACCGGCGCGTCAGGTTATCCACCCGCACTTCTTCCACCAGCCGGTCCGACGCATCGTAGGCGAAGCGGTACGAGGCGTTGTTCTCGTTGATGAGTGCGGTCAGGCGCAGCGCCTTGTCGTACTCGTAGCGCACCATCCCGCCTTTCGGGTCGCTGCGCAGGCTTGGCAAACCATGGCCCGTGCGCAACAGTCGGGTGGTCTGGCCTTTGCCGTCGGTGTGGCTGAGTACCTGGCCAACGTCGTTGTAGGTGAAAGCCTCCGCCGTGCCGTCCGGATGGCTGATGCGCAGCACTTCACCGTTCGGCTTGCGTTCAAGCGTGGTGGTCTGGTTCAGCGCATCGGTCACCGCCACCAGGTGCTGGCGCTCGTCATAGCGGTAGTAGGTGCTCTTGCCCGAACAGTCCTGATACCGCTCGACCTGGGCGTGGGCGTTCCACCACAGGTACTTGGACCTGTAGGTGGCATCGACGATGGTGTGCGGCAGGCCATCTTCGCCGTGGAAGTATTCGGTCATCTGACCGAGTGCATCGAATTCGGCCAGCAGGTTGCCCTGGGCGTCGTAACGCGCTCGCCAGGTGCTACCGTCGGGATACGTGACCTGGGTCACCAGGGTGGTCAGGTGGTGGTATTCGTAGGCGATGGTGCGGCTCAGCGGGTCGGTTTCTTCGAGCAGGCGGGCGAACTCGTCGTACTTGAAGTGCAACTGGTTGCCGTCCGGCAGGGTCAGGCCGACCATGTTGCCGTAATCGTCCAGGTCGATGGCGTAGCGTTCGCCGCCGTAGTCGCGGCTGGCGATAACGCGGTGGTCTTCGTTGTAGTGAATCTCCAGCTCACGGCCCAGCACGTCGGTGGCCCAGCTGGTGCGCGCTGCGAAGTCGTAGCGGAAGTGGAAGCGCTCGCCGTCGCTGGTCCAGTGTTCGACCACGCGCGGCTGGCCGTCGAGGGTTTGCCAGCGATAGTGGCAGCCCAGGCCAATGGCGTTGCTGTGGGCCACCATCACGCCGTCGGCATAGCTGAAGCTGCGCACGGTGTCGCCGTTGCGGTTGACCACGGCACTGAGCTGGCCGTGTTCGTCGTAACGGTACTGGGTCAGCGTTTCGACAGCCTGGTTGTCGACCACCCGCTTGATGTCGGTCAGCCGGCCCAGGGGGTTGTCGTAGTGCAGGTGCACGCGTGTGCCGCCGGTAGCGCTGATGTCGGTCAGCGTGCCTTGTTCGGTGCGGGTGAAGTGCAGGAAGTGGCCGAAGGCGTTTTCGATGCGCTGCAGTGGGACATCGGTGTTGGTGTCCGGCACCTCGCCGAAGTAGAAGAACAGGTTTTCCAGCGTCTGCAGGATGTAGTGGCCGCCTTCGGTGCACACCAGGTACACCTGCTCGTGCGGGTTGTAGATGCGCTCACCCGGCTGGATGTCCACGAACGGAACTTCGCGGCCCTGGTTGTCGGTGAGGTAAACGAAGTAGCCGCTGCGGCGCAGGCTTTGCTCCCACGGCAGTACCCAGCCGCGGCCGAGCACGCTTTCGACGGTGAGGTCGCTGGCGTAGAAGCGTGACCATTCGATCGGCATCAGGCCCGGCAGGCTGAAGTCGACTTCGTCGGGGATCAACTTGCGGCCTGTGGTCAGATCGACTGGGTTACCTGCCAAACCGCCCAATACCCTGCGAGCCACCGGCTCGACCACATAGCGAGCAGCCACCTCGCCGGCGACGAAGCCCGCCGTGAATCTCATGGCGCACGGCATGGCGGCCTTCAGGCCGGCCTGGGTGCCGGTCTTCAGCACGCTGGCGAGACCACCGGCGGCACCGGCGACGGCCATCAGTACATCCACGGTGGTGCGCAGCCATTGTGGGATTTCGTCATCCACCGGCAGGTAGCGGTACGTGCCGCCGCCGATGAAGACGTTGTTCGAACCACCGGAAATGCTCGCGCCGCAGGTCAGCTTGTCGCCCTTGCGCGCGGCCGCCACGCCATTGATGAAAACATTGGTCGAGCCTTCGGCGATCTGCATCGGACCGGGGTGCTTGGTGCAGGCGCCGATGCTCTTCTCAACCCGCGCGGCCTTGCGGTTGTTGATGAAGACGTTGGGTGAAGCCGTCGTTATCGTCCCAGAGGGGGACTTGAACAGACTGCCCAGCGCCTCGCCGGCAGCGGTCAGCAGGCTGCCCCCGACACCTGCCGCGATGCCGGCCAGCAACGCCACGCCGAAGCCACAAGTGAATGTGGCGATAGCCACCGTGGCCACCAGCGCGATGCCTAAGGCAGCACCCAGCACGAACCCGCCCAATGCGCCCGTATGTGAAATCTCGTCGCCGAACCTGGCTGCTTCGAACATGACGGGTTACTCCCGTTCGCCAGATACGGCATAGCCTGCGACCCTGTCGCGCCGATCCATTGACATCAGCATCTCCCTGAAATGCACGGTAAACGTCTCAATCCAATTGCCGTGTGATCATCCGTGAAAGGCGCGAAGTAAATAGTTTCGGGCGTTGCCCCGTCAACCGGGCGCAAGCCTTGTCCGGCGCGGGCTAGAGTGGACCAGAGGCGATATCAGAACGCCATACCTCAAAGAAATCGGGCGTCCCGAGCGAGCGGTAGGCACTTCGTTTGAAAAGCCTGTTTTTGTAACTTCAGAAACGTCCGTAGGAACAATCGCTACCACTTGATCTCCTTCCGCCCAGACAGCGCCTGCGGCCCCAACCACTGCATGCTCCGTAACAAGGCAGTCAGACCAGCATCCGATTGCACACCGAATACCACTGTTGCCCGACGCGCCAGCAAGTCGGCATCCAGCTTGAGTTCCTGTTCGCCCTGCTGCGCCAGTTGCCCGCGAAGGTGCCAGCCAGCATGGCAATCCACCTCGACCCAGCCCTGCCCCAACCCCAGCGACCACGGTTCGCTCAAAGCCAGGTCGGTTACGCTTACCCGCCCTTGGCTACCTCGACACTGGCGCCCCGCGCCGTGCATGCGCAGCGCCCCCTGCCATTGCCCGGCCAGCCGGAAGTCGGTGACCACCGTCGGCTGGCTACCCAACGCGGTAGCGTCGAGCTGCCAACGCCATGGCCAACCTTCCGCGCGCAACTGCCAGCCCTGCCCTTGAAAACCTAGCTGCGCATCGGCTTGCAAGCGCCAGGGCTGCAGCGTCCAGGTCATGGGGCCGACAGGCCCGAACTGGCGGGCCTGGCCGTGCCACAGGCTGCCGCTGACATCGTGCAGCGGCAGGCCAGCGACGCGTACCACCCAGGCCGCAGGCAGCTCTATCAGCAAGGTCAGGCTGAAGACCAGCCCAGCCCACAACCAACACCAGCGCCTCATGGTTGCATCACCAGATCGAAACGCAGGCCCTTGGCATCCTGCTCCAGGCCCCACTGCAGCGGCCGGGCGCCTTCTGCCTGCAAGGCTTGCATCCAGCCTTGCAGCACACGCTCATCGGCCACCTGGCCGCGCAGTTGCCAGTGGCTGCCTTGCGCCTCGACGTCGACAAGCTCGATCTGTCTGGCCTGGGCAGACTGGCGCAACCGCTCCAGGCTTACCCCTGGGCCGCTGTGCAAAGCGGCAGCCTGCTCTGCCAGAACGCGCCACTGGCTGAGCTCGCGCCACTGCGAGAGGCCTTCGCGCAGCGCCACGAACGCCAGTAATGCGCCGATCAGGCACCACGCAAGCGGCAGGCGATAGCGCTGGATCCAGTCACGGGTCATGTTGCCGCCCCCAGATCGAACACCACCTGCGTTGACGGCGCGGTGCCTTGCACCTGCACCGCTGCGCCTGCGGCGCTGGCCATTTCTTGCCATGGCGGCGCGCTCCCTTCGCCGTCCAGGCGCAGGTGCCAGCGCTGGCCGTCAAAGCGCACTGCTTGCAGACGCAAGGCTGGGTGGTCCTGCAGCCAGGCGTGCAAACGTGCCTGCAGGTCATCCAGCTGGCGCATGCGCAGTTGCTGTTGCACATCGGCCTCCCTCAGGCGCTTGAGGGCCTGCGCCGCGTGCCTCGGCGTGGCCTGGGCGCCGGTCACCGCCAGCACTTGCCCTCGCCATGTCTGAACCTGGCGCCATTGCTGGCTTGACCACAACGCGCCCCACACCGAAGCCAGTACCAGGCAAACCATGATCAAGCGCCGCTGGGGCGCTGGCACGCCGGGTAGCGCGCGCACCGAACGTGAGCGTTCGAACAGGCTTGGCAGGTTGTCCAGCGGCGCCAGCGCTAACGGCCAGCGACCGGCCAAGGCTACTGTGCGCAGCCCGCTCCAAGGCAGCTGCGGCAAATCACCCAGTGCGTCCGGCCACGCCAGCCAATGTTCACGGCTATCGTCACAGAGCCCACGGTAGAGGCTCAGGCCAGGCGCCCGCTGCCACTGCCAGGCCGCACCCGGCTCCGTTGTGGGCAGCAACTGGAACTCGGCCCAGCAGCGTTCCACCTCAAGCCCCCATTCGGCGCATTGCCCACGCCAGTCATCCAGGTGCTGCCGTGCTACCGCCAACAGGCGCAGCTGCCCGGCCTGGCGAGACAGGCAGGCACATTGCACCTCCTGCGCCCCCTGCAGCAAATGGTCTTCCAGCAGCAATGGCCACTCGTCACGCTTGAGGCCGGGCGGTGCCGCTAGCTGAAACTGGCTGCACAGCGGGCCCGGGATGATCAGCGCTACCCGTGCCTGCAGGTTCGCGGGCGGCTCGCCCTGCCCTTCACGCTGTGCCACCCCATCTTCGACCAGCACCCAGTCCCAGATTTCGCCCGGGCGCACCAGCAGCCACGGCCGGGCCGGCGTATGTCGCCGCCATTCAAGCTTCATGAACGCCCCCACGGGAGGATGAAGGTGCAGACATAAGGAGCTCCATCGCGCTGCAGTTCCACACGCACGCCACGGCCGGGGTGCGCAGGTTGATCGGAGGGCCAGGGCAGCCAGCGGCCACCCTGGTGATAAAGAACAGTGAAGGCACTGACCTGCTGCAGTTGCTCACGCAAGACCCAGCGCGGCTCGCTGGCGGCGTACAGGTCTGCCGAAGTTTCCAGCAGCAGGCGTTGCTCGCGGGCGTCGAAACGCAGGCGCTGGCGCTGCAGCCGCGAACCGCCCTCGGCTTCGGGCAACGCCGTGGCTGCCACCCACAGCAATTGCTGACGGCCCGCCTGCCAGTCGAGCCAGCGGCTGGCCAGTGGCAGGCGCTGCTCGTACACCCGGCGCAGTGCCGGGCTGTCGAAGCGCCGCTCCAGGGCCAGGCAGAACTCCAGCACGCGGGTTTCCTGTTGGCTGCTCTGCAACCGTTCGCGGACCTTCAGCCAGCCATTGACCAAGGCGGCAAGCATCACCCCAAGCAAGGCCGTCAGCGCCATCGCCACCATCAGTTCGATCAGGGTCAAGCCGAGCTGGCGCTGCTTCATGGGCGCTCCAGAAAGACCGTGTACTGGCCAAGCGGCAGGCGCTGGTCGCGGTCGGCGTACAGCTGCATCTCGCCACGGCGCAGGTCGCGCACACCGGTGCGGCGCAGTTGCAGTAGCCAGTGGCAGGCCTGGCCACCCTGGAGCAACACGCCACTGGCCTGGCTGCTCGCCGGCCAGAACTGCTCGACGGCAAAACGCGCTTGCAGTTCGCGGGCGCACAGCACGCCCAGGCGATGCTGTTGCACGCTGTCCTGTACCGCCAGGCGCTGGCGCAGGACCTGGCTGGTGATCACCGCCAGCACTGCGGCGATCGCCAGCGCCACGGTCACTTCCAACAGCGTGAAGCCGTGCTGCTGGCGCTTCATGGGGCCAGCCCGACGCGCAACTGACCGTCACGGCCCCACGCCCACTGCTGGCTGCCTTCGGCCCAGCGCCAGTGGACCGTGCCCGGCTGCGCCCACCCCTGTGGCGTGAACAGCAAACGTGGCTGGCTGCTGGCTGGCCAGTCCGGGCGCAGGCCCTTCGGCCAGTCACCCAGGCTGACCGCTTCGACCACCCAACCGTCGCGTTCACGGCGCACGAACTGCGGGTGCTGGCCGGTCCAGCGCAGCCCGCGCAGCTGCCCGGCGTGCCTGGCCAATGCAGCTTGCGCCTGGACGTGCGCGGCCAACCGCTGCAGCGCCTGGTCGACACTGGCTTTGCCGCTGTCGAGCCAGGCCACGGCGAGCCCGGTCATGAGCCCGGCGATCGCCAGCACCACCAGCAACTCGAGCAGGCTGAAACCCTGTTGGCCGCGCATCGATCACAGCGCCCAGTTGCCCAGGTCGGCATCCTGGCCTTCACCGCCCGGCACACCGTCTGCGCCCAGCGAATACACGTCGACCCGGCCATGCTCGCCCGGCATGCGGTACTGGTAAGGCGTGCCCCACGGGTCTTCGGGCAGGCGGCGCACATAGCCGTCGCTGCGCCAGGCACGCGGCAGCGGCTGCTGGGCCGGTTTTTTCACCAGTGCGGCCAGGCCTTGCTCATTGCTGGGGAAGCGCAGGTTGTCCAGCCGGTACATGTCCAGCGCCTGTTCGAGCGTGGCCAGGTCGGCCATGACCTTTTGCCGCATGGCCTTGTCCTGGTTACCAAGCACACTAGGCGCGACCACCGCGATCAGCAGGCCGATGATGAAGATCACCACCATGATTTCCATCAGGGTGAAGCCGCGCTGGCGGGTACGTCGATGCTGCATGGGGAAACTCCTTGTCATCTACAGTTGCAGGCCCTGGTTGAGTTGCATGATCGGCAACAGCACCGCCAGCACGATGAACAGCACCACGGCGCCCATCACCAGGATCATCAGGGGTTCGAAAAGCGCCATGGCGGTGTCCACCTGGCGGGCAAAACCGCGCTCCTGGTCATCGGCCACGCGTTCGAGCATGTCGGCCAGGGTGCCGCTGGCCTCGCCGCTGCCGACCATGTTCACCAGCAGTGGCGGGAACTGTTGGCAGGCGTCCAGCGCCCGGTGCAGGCTGGTGCCGCCCTGCACCTGCTGGCGCACCTGTTCCATCGCCAGGCGGATGCGCCGGTTGCCGACGGTTTCGGTGGCCACCTGCAAGGCTTCGAGCAGGGCCACCCCGCTGCTGGTGAGAATTGCCAGGCTGCGTGCCAGGCGGGCACTCTCCAGCACCTGCAGCAACCCGCCAATGCGGGGCAGGCGCAGCAGCAGGTCATCGCGGCGCAGGCACCAGTGCGGTTTACGCAGCAGCCAGCGGGCCTGCAGCGTGGCGAGAACTGCCAGGCCCAGAATCCAAGGCCCGGCGTGCACAAGGCCCTGGCTGAAGCCGATCAGCAATGAAGTGATCAGCGGCAGGCTCTGGCCCGCATGGGCAAACTGTTCCGTGAGCTTGGGCACGACAAAGGTCATCAGGCCGATCACCACCGCCAGGGACACGCCCATCAGCACGCAGGGGTAGATCAACGCGGTGCGTGCCTTGTGCTGCTGGCGCTGCACCTGCTCCAGGTGGTCGGCCAACCGTGTCAGCACCTGGGCCAAGCGGCCCGAGCGCTCGCCGGCCTCGACCAGCGCACAATACAAACCGGTGAACGGCGCGCCTTGGCGGGCCAGGCTGGGCGCCAGCCCCAGGCCTTCGGCGAGCGAACCACGCAAGGCCACCAGCACCCCGTGCAGGGCGGGCTGGCGCAGCTGGCGTTCCAGCGTGGCCAGGGCATCGACCAGAGCAATGCCGGCACCGGTCAAGGTCGCCAGTTGACGGGTCAGCTCGCACAACTGCGCCCGGCTCAGGCGCTGGCGGCGCGGTTGCCGGGTGCTGGCGTCATGGCGCTGTAATTGCCGGGCAAACAGCCCCTGCTCGCGCAGCAGCTGGCGCGCATGGCGCTCGGTGTCGGCCTGCAGGCTGGCTTTGTGGGTCTTGCCGGCAAGGTCGACGGCCTGGTAGCGAAAGGTCGGCATAGGTCAGCCCTGCACCACGCGCAGCACTTCGGCCAGGCTGGTCTCGCCGCGGGCCAGGCAGTCACTGGCCATCGTCACCAGGCTCTGGCGGCGCTCGGCCAGGTAGTCCTGCATCGCCAGCTCGCTGGCGCCGTCGTACAGCAGCGCGATCAGGCCCGCGTCCAGCTCGATGAATTCATAAAGGCCCAGGCGCCCGATATAACCGCTGCCCTGGCACTGCTCACAGCCTACCGCGTGGTAGCTGCTGCCCAGCGCTGCAAGCTCCGGCCACAGCGCGCGCTCGGCTGCCTGCAGCGGCTGCGCCACGGCGCAACTGCACAGGCGCCGCACCAGGCGCTGGGCCAGCACGCCGCGCAGGCACGAGGCGATCAGGAACGGCTCGATGCCCATGTCGCGCAGGCGGGTAACTGCGCCCACCGCGCTGTTGGTGTGCAGCGTCGACAATACCAGGTGCCCGGTGAGGCTGGCCTGCACGGCGATTTGCGCGGTTTCCTGGTCACGGATTTCGCCGAGCATGATCACGTCCGGGTCCTGGCGCAGAATGGCGCGCAGGCCGCTGGCGAAGGTCAGCCCGGCGCGCGGGTTGATGGCGGTCTGGCCGATGCCGGCGATGGCGTATTCCACCGGGTCCTCGACGGTGAGGATGTTGCGGCTGCCGTCGTTGAGGCTGTTGAGGCTGGCGTACAACGTGGTGGTCTTGCCCGAGCCGGTCGGGCCGGTGGACAGGACGATCCCATTGGGCCGCGCCAGGCAGCTACGCAGGCCCTGCAGCACTGCTGCCGGCATGCCCAGGTTGGTCAGCGACAGCAGGCTGGCCTGCTTGTCGAGCACGCGCATCACCACGCGCTCGCCGTGGATGCCCGGCAGGGTCGAGACGCGCACATCCACCTCGCGCCCGGCGGCGCGCAATGTAATGCGGCCGTCCTGCGGCTGCCGCTTTTCGGCGATGTCGAGCCGCGCCATGACCTTGATCCGTGACACCAGCATCGCCGACAGCGCACGCGGCGGGCGCAGCACTTCGCGCAGGTGCCCGTCGACGCGCAGGCGCACCACCAGGCTCTGTTCGAAGGTCTCGATATGAATGTCCGAAGCGCGCAGGCGCAGGGCCTGGCCGAACAGGCCGTTGATCAGGCGGATCACCGGCGCTTCGTCGTCGCTTTCAAGCAAATCCTCGATGCGCGGCATTTCGCTCATCAGGCTGTTCAGATCGACCTGGTCGCCGATGCCCTCGATCAGCGCTGCGGTGGCGGCATCGCCAGCCTGGTACAGCTGGCCAAGGCGTTCGTCGAAGGCAGCAGGCTCCAGGTAGGCAAGCGCAACAGGGCGGCCATGCACACGCAGCAGTTCCTGCAACTGATCGCTGTCGGCATCGCGGCGTAGCCACAACTGCCAGCCGGCCTCTGCCGGGGCCATGGCCAACCCGGCCTGGCGCGCCAGGCGATAGGGCAGCATCACCAGTCACCGCCTTCGAGGCGTGCACGGCTGGCCGGAAACACGCGCTGAAGCTGGCCGTCCTGTGCCAGGTCGGGCAGTTTCAGCGGCGTGGTCTGCTGCAGGGTGCGGTACTTGTCTTCGCTCAAACCGGCCAGGCTCGGCCCGTCACGCAGGATGCGCGGGCGGATGAACACCATCAGGTTCTGCTTGGTGTTCTTGCTGGCGTCGGAGCGGAACAGCCGGCCCAGGCCCGGAATATCACCGAGGAACGGCACGCGCTGGTCGCTGGTGCTCAGCTCGTCACTGATCAGCCCGCCGAGGATCACCAGGCCATTGTCCTCGACCATGACCTTGGTCTTGATCTCGCGCTTGTTGGTGATCACGTCGCTGGCAGCGCTGGAGTCGGCGATCGATGAAACCTCCTGGACGATGTCCAGGCGCACGCTGTTGTCGATGTTGATCTGCGGCTTGATGCGCAGCTTGACCCCGACTTCCTTGCGCTCGATGGTCTGGTACGGGTTGGCGTTGTTCTGGGTGACGGACCCTGTGACGAAGGGCACTTCCTGCCCCACCAGGATCGACGCCTCGGCGTTGTCCAGGGTCAACAGGGTGGGCGTGGACAGCAGGTTGAAGCCGCTCTTGCCTTTGAGTGCGTTGACCAGCATGGCGAAGTTGAAGCCACCGCCGATATGGCCGATGCCGACGGTGGCACCGGTGGTGGCCGACAGCAGGTCACCGAGCCCTTCGTTGTCACCACTGGCGGCGGCGCCAGCGATGTTGGCGATGTTCACCCCATTGCTGCCGAAGTTGACGATGCCGGCGCCAAACTTCTCATCGGCAAACAGCCACTGCACGCCAAGCTCCTGGGCGCTGCTGTCGGAGACTTCGGCGATGATCGCCTCGACCACCACCTGGGCGCGGCGGATATCCAGTTGTTCGACAATGGAGCGGTAAGCGGCCAGTTGGCTATCGGGGCCTACCATGACCACGGCGTTGGTGCCTTCCTCGTACTCAAGGCGGATGCCCGAATCGCTGGCGGCGGCCATCACCGGTTTGTCCTTGCCTTCGCCTTCGCCTTCGCTTGCACCTTCGCTGGGCGCTGCGCCTTCCTGGCTCAAGCCGCGCAGCACCTTGACCACTTCGCCGGCATTGGCGTGACGCAGGTAGATCACTTGGGTGTTGCTGCTCTGGCGGTTTTCGCTGGGCTGGTCGAGCTGGCGCAGCAGCGCCTTGACGCGGTCGGTGCTGCCACGTACCAACAAGGCATTGCTGCGCGGGTCGGCGACCACCTGGGTGCTGTCGGCGCCTTGCTCGCGGGCCAGCAGGCGGGTCAGCAACTGCGCGGTGTCGGCAGCGCTGGCGTGGCGCAGCGGCATGACCTGCAGCGGCTCGTCGCTCACCTGGTCGAGCTGGCGCAACAGGCTGTCGATACGTTCGAGGTTGCTGCGCCAGTCGGTGACCACCAACAGGTTGGCGGCAGGGTACGGGGTGATTACGCCGACGCGCGGGTCGATCAATGGCTTGAGGATGCCGAGCATCTGCTCGCTGGCGGCGTTGCGCACATTGAATACCCGGGTAGCCACGCCGTCACTGCCTGCGGACTGTTTACCAGCCGGCTCCACCGGTACCGGCTCCAGCCGCGCCGCCTGGTCGGGGACAATCTTCACACTGCCATTGGGCAGGTCCACTGCGGCGTAGCCCTGGGCGCGCAACTGGGCGAGGAAGATGTCGTAGATGGCATCGGCATCGTGGCGGTCGACAGTACGCACGGTGACCTTGCCTTTTACCCGGGGGTCGACAATGAATGTGGTACCGGTGATCCGCGACACGCTGTCGATGAATTCGCCCAGCTCGGTATCGACGAAATTCACTTCGTAAAGCGGCGTGCCATTTTCATCGAAGGTTTCCGGTTCTTCTGCCCAGGCCATCGTCAGGGCCAGGCTCAAGGCAGCGGCCACGCAATATCTCACCAGCATCGTTCATCCTTGCCGCTTGAAGCCGGTCACGGCGGGGCGTGGCGGCCAGGGCAGGCGCTCACGCCGCCCCTGGTTGTCGAAAATGAGGCCATCGGCGTCGATGTCCTGTAACACGATCCCCGGCGCCAGCCGCTGGCCGCGGCCGAGGGTGCGCACCTGCTGGCCGTAGCGCAGCACCACCACGCTGGCCGACAGCGGCTGGGCCTTGAGGCCGCCGAGATATTGCAATGGCAACCGGGTGAGCGCGATTGCGCCGTCGTCGAGTGGCGCCTGCCAGTGGCCGACCAATAAACCCGGCAATGGCGTATCGGCGGCTGCGAGAGGGCCGGCCGGGTGCGGCTGGCGGCCCAGTTGCAGCACGCATTGGGCGGCCAGCCAGCCGGCCAGGGTCAGCAGGCCGCCGGTGAACAGGCGCGAGGCAAGGCTCACGAAACCACCTGGCGTGGGTGCCAACCCGGGTGGCCTTGTACATAGCGCACCTCGGGCAGTTGCAGGGCCGCCAGTTGCCAGCCCGGTTGCTGGCGCCCGAGCCAGGCCTCGACCCGCTGCCACAGCGGCTCACCGGCCTGGGTTTCGAACTGCAGGCCAAAGGTGCGACACAGGCCCTGAACCGGGTCCAGGCCAGTGATGCGCTTGCCTTGCGGGCTGTAACTAACCCCCCAGGCCTGGCCCTGCCAGCGCGGCAGGTCCTGGCTGTTGTCCAACAGCAGCGGGTCGCCGAACAGTTGCTCGGCGGCGTTTTCCAGCACCTGTTCGACCTGCCGGGCCGGGGCCTCGACCACCGGTGCCGGGTAGCCGCCAGTCAGGCTGATCAGGTGTTCGCGGGTGATGGGCTCACCGGCGGCCAAGGGGTAGTCGTAGCGCAGGCCCGGCAACAGCACCGGCAGGCTGCTGTCACCCGCCAAGGCTTGATGCAGCAGGCGGTCCCAGCTACCGCCGCGGGTGTCGCGACGCCACAGCGCCTGCGGGGCGCGGGCGAGCGGTTGGTCGAGCCACGCGGCATGGCCGGCGCGCTGCTGGCGCAACTGGGCCTGCAACTGGCTGGCGCGTAATTGCGCGGCAGGTGATAGCTGCTGGCTAACGGCGGGGAAGAAGCGCCCATCGAATTGCCACTGCCCCGCCACTTGCTGGCAGCGCAGGCGAAACGCACCGCTGCCACGGCAACCGGCAAACAGCACGGGAATGCGCCGGCCGCTGGCCTGGGTCGCCTGCACGGGGGTCGGCCACAGGTCCTGGCCGCGTGCGCAGAGCAGTACATCGATTTCTGCAACCCGTTCGGCCAGCCACAGGCCCGGCCCGGTGCCGACATCCGCCAGCGCCACCACCAGGTCCGCCTCCCGACGCGCTTGCTCGAAGGTGGGCAACAGCGACCGATACCACTGTTTGAGGGAGGCTTTCTGGTCCTGGGCGTAAGGGTCGGTGACGCCCACCACGGCGATGCGTGCGCCGCCTCGCTCGAATACGTGCAGCGGCTCCAGCCCCAGGGCTTTACGCTGTTGGTCAGCAAGGCCGGCGCCGAGCGTGACCGCAGAAGACTGGCGGTAAAGGGCCGCGCTGCGCTGCGGCCAAAGTACGCGCTCATCGCTGCTGACCCGCGCTTCACTGCCTAGCAGCTGGCTGCCCTGCGGGCCGCTCTCGCCTTGAGTGAGGTAAGCCAGGCCACTGCCATTCCAACCCTGGCCATTCTCCAGGGTCAGGCTGTTGCTCTGGCCCGCCTCCCCACGCAACTGCTCCAGCAACGCCGCGAGCACCGCATAACCGCCCACTTGCAGCGTTGACGCCTGGTTGGCATCGAGCAACGGCGCAAGGTGTGGGTGAGCCAGGCTGGCGCTGGTGCCGGTCATCCACGGCGCACGGCCCAGGTGGCTGACCGGGCCCAGGCGGGTCGCCGGCACCACGGGCAGGCCGGGCTGCCGCGCATCGAGGGTGTCGGCGACATAGAGCAGGTCCACGCTGGCATTGCCGCCACCCTGGCCTGGGAATGCAGAACAGGCGCCGAGCAACGGTGCCAAGGCACCGATTCCCATCCAGCTGATCACTTCGCGCCTGTGCACACTGCTTGCCATCGGGCCCGCCATCCTTATCCGAGTTCTCTTTGGGCTCCGGATGTTGCGGCGTTGGCATTACAGTTTGATGGCAGAAATCCGACAGCCATTCCAAATTGATCTGTCGGACACACAAGTAAGAACTGACAGTTTTAAAGGCCCGTTAACATTTCTGCCAAGGAATCATCACACTAGCGCTCTAAAGTCGCGGTTTCTTTCAACTCAGCTATTACAAGGACACCCTGATGAGTCGAGAATCCGGCGACAACGTTGACCGCAACGCTAGCGGCAACCTGCCCATGGCCAGCGTCATGGACGCTTACCTGAGCCGTCGCAGCGTGATGCGCGGTAGCCTTGGCGCCGCTATCGCCATGATTGCAGGTACCGGTCTGACCGGCTGCTTTGACAGTGGCGGTTCTGACGACGACGACCCGGTAACCGAGCCGCCTGTGACCGAGCCACCGGTTACCGAACCGGAACCGGAACCGAAAATGGCCCTGGGCTTCCAGTCCATACCGGGTTCGCGCACCGACGCCTGCGTCGTCGCAGCCGGCTACAGCGCCTACGTGCTGGCACCGTGGGGCACGCCGCTCAACAGCAACGCCAACCCGTGGAAATCGGACGGCAGCAACACCTCGACCGACCAGGCCAATGCCATGGGCATGCACCATGACGGCATGCACTTTTTCCCCATCAATGGCAGTTCGGAAGACGGCCTGCTGGCGATCAACTTCGAATACATCGACGCGGCCGCCCTGCACCCCAACGGCCCCACCACCGACGTCAGCGGCAAGCGCCCGGCCGAGGAAGTGCGCAAGGAAATCAACGCCCACGGTGCCGGCGTGGTACGCCTGCAGAAGCTCAACGGGCGCTGGCAGGTGGTCGACAACGACCCGCTCAACCGCCGCTTCACCACGGCTTCGCGCATGGAGATCACCGGCCCGCTGCGCGGCACCGACCACGTCAAGACCAAGTACTCGGCGGCCGGTACCCACTGCCGAGGCACCAACAACAACTGCGGCAACGGTTACACCCCGTGGGGCACCTACCTGACCTGCGAAGAGAACTGGCCAGGCATCTTCGTCAACAAGGGCACACGCCCTGAAGACCAGCGCCGCATTGGTGTCGGCACCTCCAGCGGCCAGTACAAGTGGGAAAGCGCTGCCGGTGACAGCACCGAAGTCAGCGACGAATTTGCCCGCTTCGACGTGACCGTCAAAGGCGCCAGCGCCACCGACGACTACCGCAACGAAGCCAGCACCTATGGCTACATCGTCGAGATCGACCCGTACAACAGCAGCACCCTGGCCACCAAGCGCACCGCCCTTGGCCGCTTCCGCCACGAAGGTTGCTGCCCGGGCCTGCCGGTGGTGGGCAAGCCGCTGGTCTGGTACATGGGTGACGACTCCAACAATGAGTACCTGTACAAATTCGTCTCCGCCGCCGTGTGGGACGCTGCCGACGCGAACCCGGCCGACCGCCTGGCCACCGGTGCCAAGTACATGGACCAGGGCAAGCTTTACGTGGCCCGCTTCAATGCCGACGGTTCGGGCGTATGGCTGTTGCTCGACGTGGCCACCCCAACCGCGGCCGGCACTACCCTCGGCGCGCTGTACGGTGACCTGCCCGGCATCATCCTCAACACCCGGGGTGCGGGTGATGCGGTGGGTGCAACGCCGATGGACCGGCCAGAGTGGACCGCAGTGAACCCGCTCAACGGCGATGTGTACCTGACCCTGACCAACAACAGCGCGCGCACCCCGGAGAAAGTCGACGCAGCCAACCCGCGCGGCCCGAACCGCCACGGCCACATCATCCGCTGGCACGACAGCGACGATCAGTTGAGCTTCACCTGGGATATCTTCGTGTTCGGCGCCAACGCCGCAGGCACGGCCGACATCAACCGCTCAGGCCTGACCGAACTCAACCAGTTCGCCAGCCCCGACGGCATGAGCTTCGATAGCCGTGGTGTGCTGTGGTTCGAGACCGACAACGGTGAGAGCACCCTGACCGACTACACCAACGACCAGCTGCTGGCGGTGATTCCTACCGACCTGGTGGATGGCACCGGCAAGCAGGTGCCGATCAATGCCCAGAACCAGGTTGACCTGCGCCGCTTCTTCGTCGGGCCGAATGGTTGCGAGGTGACCGGGATTGCCTTCAGCCCGGACAACAAGTCGATGTTCGTGAACATTCAGCACCCGGAGAACTGGCCGTATACCGACAAGGCCACCGATGCTATCCCGGCGGGGGCCACGGTGCGGCCGCGGGCTTCGACGGTGGTGATCCAGCGGGATGATGGCGGGGAGATCGGGACAGTCTGATCCTGTTCGCATCAGGGCCGCTGTGCGGCCCAATCGCCGGCAAGCCGGCTCCCACAAGTATGGGCGGCCGCCAACTTCCCCACTGATATTCAGCACTGCGGGGTGTCTGTGGGAGCCGGCTTGCCGGCGATTGGGCTGCACAGCAGCCCCCCTTACCAGGCAATTGGCTCACGGCTCTTGACCCGCACCTGCTGCGCTGGCACCCGCGCATGCCACTGCACCACACCCAATGCCTCCAGCTGAAACTCGCTACGCATCACCCTCCCCTGCTCCTCGAACGACAGCTGCAACAGAAAATGCCCGCTGTTGAGCAACAACCCCTCGCTCAAGCGCTCGAACGTCTCGTCATCCACCGCCCCCAGCGCCTGGCGCAACGCCGAGGCATCTTCATACCCCGACGCCGGCCGGCCACTGATGATTCGGCTCAGCAGCGAGCGCGGATAGCGCCCCTCATACAGCGCATCTAGCAACGGCAGATGCTCCACGCCCAGCGCATTGGCATTCAGGCGCCAGCCTGTGGTTTGCGGCAAGGCGCAGAGCATGGGGTAGCGACGTTGGCGCGCGGCATCCGGTTCGAGCAGCAGGTTCAATTCACTGGTGTCGAGCATCGGCTGGTTCGCCGCCAGGCGTGGCGGTTGCTGGCGCAGGTACTGGGCACTCTCAGCGCCCTGCAGGCGGGCATCGCTGTCACTGTCGAGCCAGTCGGCCAGCGCATCGACCAGGCGCTGCGCCGCCATGTCGTCGCCCAGCACATACCGAAGCTGGCGCTCGGCGCGCGCTCCATCGGCGCCCAGCAGTGCATTCACGTTAAAACACGTGTGTTGGTCGCGCACCCGCAACTGCGCCTGGCCGGCGCCAAAATCGTAAGTCAGCGGCTGCCCTCTCAACGCCTGCCAGAACAGTGGGCTGAGCCGCCAGGCAGGGTCGCGCAGGGCCTGCTCGGCATAGGCCAGGCCGGCCTGCTCCATAGCCCTCACCTGCACCCGCTGGCGCAACAGCTGCACGTCATCGACCTGGCGGCGGCCGTCTTCCACCAACCAGGCCATCCCCGCAGCGAGCATCGCCAACACCACCATCACCATCAGCAGTGCCGCGCCCTGCTGTCGCGTGTTCCTCATTCGCAGCCATCCTTTTGATGATTCGAGGCGCCAGTCAACACAGGGGTTGTTGCAGATAGATGGCAATCACGTTGCAGTCATCTGCGCGTCATCAAGGCGAGGCAGGATTAGCCATTCTTTTCATGGCCTTACAGGAGTGGTGGTAATGGGTGGCATCGGAATCTGGCAATTGGTGATCGTACTGCTGATCGTGTTTCTGCTGTTCGGCACCAAACGCCTCAAAGGCCTGGGCAGCGACGTGGGTGAAGCGATCCAAGGCTTTCGCAAGTCCATGGGCGGCGACAGCGACGCCGACACCCCTGGCGCTGCGCAGGTACAACAGCCACCGCTGACCAGCCAGGCTGCGGCGCAGCCACAGCCCCACGCGGATCGACAGGCCTGATGTTCGAGGTAGGGTTCAGCGAACTGCTGCTGGTCGGCATCGTCGCCCTGTTGGTGCTAGGGCCGGAGCGCCTGCCGGTGGCGGCGCGCACCTTGGGCCGGGGGCTCGGCCAGGCGCGGCGGGCGATGCAGGGTTTGCGTACGCAGATGGAGCGCGAAATCGATATGCCCCATTTCGAGCGTGCGCCACTGCAGCGCCTGGAGCAGGAAATCCGCCAGGGCATCAGCCTGAAGGTGGAACCGGCCAATGACGCAGCAGCAGTCAGCGTGACGCGGGAGAGCAGCTCATGAGTATTGCCCTGGACCCAGCGGCACGCATGCCGCTGACAGATCACCTGCGCGACCTGCGCAAGCGCCTGGTGCGTTGCCTGCTATTGATAGCGCTAGTGTTCGCCGGGCTGTTCCCCTTCGCCCAGCAGCTTTATACGCTGATCTCGGAACCGCTGCGGCGCTTTCTCCCGGAAGGCGCCAGCATGATCGCCACCAGCGTCACCTCGCCCTTTCTGACGCCGTTCAAGCTGACGGCGATGTGCGCGCTGTTCGTGGCCATGCCGCTGCTGCTGCACCAGGCCTGGGGCTTCCTTGCACCGGGGCTGTACCGCCGCGAACGGCGCATCGCCCTGCCGTTGCTGGTGTCGAGCATCCTGCTGTTCTACGCCGGCATGGCCTTCGCGTTCTACCTGGTGTTCCCGATGATGTTCGGCTTCTTTGCCAGCGTGACGCCGGATGGCGTGGCGATGATGACCGACATCAGCCAATACCTGGATTTCATCATGGCGCTATTCCTGGCGTTCGGCCTGGCGTTCGAAATCCCGGTGGCAACGTTCATCGTGGTGTGGGTGGGGCTGGCCGATGTGGCCTCGTTGCGCCGCAGCAGGCCGTACGTGATCGTCGGGTGTTTTGTGGTGGGGATGATGCTTACGCCGCCGGACGTGTTTTCGCAGACCATGCTTGCGGTGCCCATGTGGATACTGTTCGAACTGGGCCTGGTGGCCTGCGCGCTGGTCCATAGCAAGGCAGGTGAACCCTCAACTTGAGATGGGCATCAGCTGATTCGGTAGCGCTGCCTCGTTAACTTCGTAAAGCCTCGTCTACATGCTGCTCGCTCATCCGATCCTATTGCGAGGAACACATGAACGAGCCCCTTGAAACTTCAGACGTCAGTGACGAAACCACGTTCAGCAGCAGCCTTGCCCTGGAGCAGTTGGGCAATCTCGCCAAAACCCTCGATGCCCAGCTATTCACTCACCTGTTCAGGTCGGTGTTCGGCACTGGCTTCGCGCCTGCAGTGTTTGTGGAGTTGCAACGGCATCTGGCTGACAACACGCTGGCCAACCCCGCATTCAGGGTCCAGACAGGCCTGCAGACATGGTCAGCCTATGACCCGGACGCGGACGAGATCCAGGTGCAGCGCGAAGTCATAGATCAGGCACTTGAAGATCCGGAGATCACCGCCACGTTCATGTTGGCGCTGATACAGGTTTTTGCACTGCATGTTCACCAGCTGCTTTGTCGATACCAGGACGCTGCAGGCATCGAACAGGCAATCGAGCCCCCACGGGAAAACCTCGGCGTAGCCTTTGCCCAGACGCTGCTTTTCTACAATGAGCCGATCGAAGCGGGTAGGACCTTCGCAATCTTTACCCACTCAGGCACTGAAACACCGTTGGTTATGGCATTCCCGACCCAGGAGCCACCGCAGACTGGAGAATTCGGTGCCGGTCGAGGCGACAAGAAATCCCATAGATCCTTCGGCCATGAGTCCATCGAGGACGGACTGGAGATCGCCGGCTTCGACAGTGCCCAGCGCAAAGCCATCTACTTCGGCAACTGGTTGCGGGACTACTCTCAACTGATTGACCCAAAGCTGGTTCATCCGGTGCAAGATGCAGGCATCAATACCGCTGAAATCATTCAGGCCATTGCCGCTGGCCAACTGCCGAGAGTCTCGCGCAAAAAGCTGACAGCCATTGTCGACCTGTTTGCCCTCAAGGAATTCCACAGCCTGCAGCAGACACCCGAAGACCGCGCGCAGTATCAGGTGACACCGATGATGCTTGGGGTCTACCGGGCCCACGAACACATCGACAACCCGACCACGCTGGACCGCAATGCGTTCGACCCGCGCAGCATCGACAAAGACTTCACTGCCCTTGTGTTCCCTGAAGACAAGCAGAATGCAGTGCTGCCCAAGCGTTCGATGAAACGTTATATCCGCCGCCCGATCGCATTCATGATCAAACAGCTGGAGGCGGCCAAGAAGGAGGGCATGACTGCCAAGGGCATGCGCTACTTTGGCGAGGCCTTGCATGTGCTGGAGGACTACTTTGCCCATTCAAACTTTGTCGAGCTCAGTTTGAAAAAACTGGGTCACGACGAGGTGCTGCTCTGGACCACGCGGATCGAGGCCAGAGAAGACAGCAAGCATGAGTGGCCTGTGGTCACTGGCATGTTCGGTGCTCTGGACATCGTCGGTAGCGTCGCCGACCCGCTGGCCGACCTGCTCTATGGTAACGAGTCGTCCCCAACACCCGAGCCTGGCGAGCGCAGCGACTTCGACCAAGTCATGCTGATATTGCTCGAGGATGAGGACCCTCTGCTGCGCAATGCCTATGAGCTCTACCTGAAGGCCCGCGACAACGTACGTAAAAACGAGATCTACCAATGGATCAACCAGGTTACGAAAGTCGCTCAGCTGCCCAACGAGGCGATTGCCTATGCCACCAGCCTGATCAAGAAGCCGCTGCTCAAATGGGCAGGCGACCACGTCGCAACCCTGCAAACGCTGCTGGACACTGACCCCAACAGCGATGCCAGCGCCCTGGTAAGCCATTCACAACTGGCCAAAGACCACGACACGCATCCTTTCCATACCCTGGCAGTACAGATGGCGGCAGTGGCCGTGAAGGATGTAGGCCAAGCGATGTTCGATCACTGGCACGGAAACAGCGCAGGGCATGGCGACCCCCGTGTAGTGGCTGAAGGCATGATTGTTCACCCCTACGACACCGACCGATTCGATCAGATCGTCAAGGACTGGGCACTCGCCAATCCAGAAAGGATCGAGCAGGGGGCATCCATCGACACGCTCAGGCAGTTGCAGACAGATGAGCTGGAAGAAGCAATGAAAGGTATAGGGGAGGCGCTGGAGACTGTCGTCAAGCACGTCGAGGAAATAGAACAGATAACCGATACGAGCTTCTGGAGCATCGTCAACAGCCCGGACGCGGGCCCTTCGCCCTTTGGCTGAAAACCACCGGTTTCAGAAATCCAGCAGGCGCCAGACCTCAAAGGCCGGTGTCTCGTACGGATGGCTCAGTCGAAGCGCAGCGACGACCTGAGCAATCAGGTCGTCAGCCACCACCAGCTCCACCTTCCACTCCTCGACCACCTCAACCTGGCCGGTTTGCCCGAGGAACGGCTGGCTGCCGTGCAAAGGGCGAAACTGGCCCTGGCCCAGGGTTTGCCAGGCGCAGTGGTCGTAGTCGCCGATACGCCCGCCACCGGCGGCGAATACGGCGGCCTTGACCACGTCGACATGGCTGGCCGGGACGAAGAAGGCGAGCTTGTACACGCCTTAGTTCACCCAGACGCGCGCGTTGCGGAACATGCGCATCAGCGCGGCGTCTTCCTGCCAATCATCCGGGCGCCAGGAGTTCTGCACGGCGCGGAACACACGCTCCGGGTGCGGCATCATGATGGTCACGCGGCCGTCGCGGCTGGTCAGGCCGGTGATACCACGCGGCGAGCCGTTCGGGTTGGCCGGGTAGGCTTCGGTCACCTTGCCGTGGTTGTCGACGTAGCGCAGGGCTACGCAACCGGACACATCGGCTTCCAGCAGTGCTTCTTCACTGGCGAACTCGGCATGGCCTTCGCCGTGGGCGATGGCGATCGGCATGCGCGAACCGGCCATGCCCTGCAGGAAGATCGAGTTGGACTTCTGCACCTCGACCATGGCCACGCGGGCCTCGAACTGCTCCGAGCGGTTGCGCACGAAGTGCGGCCAGTACTCGGTGCCCGGGATCAGCTCGTGCAGGTTGGACATCATCTGGCAACCGTTGCACACGCCCAGGGCGAAGCTGTCGGTACGCTCGAAGAAGGCCTGGAAGGCATCGCGGGCACGGGCGTTGAACAGTGCGGACTTGGCCCAGCCTTCACCGGCGCCCAGCACGTCACCGTAAGAGAAGCCACCGCAGGCGACCAGGCCTTTGAAGGCTTCGAAGTCGACACGGCCGGCGAGGATATCGCTCATGTGCACGTCGATGGCAGCGAAGCCGGCGCGGTCGAAGGCGGCAGCCATCTCCACCTGGCCATTGACGCCCTGCTCACGCAGGATCGCCACTTGCGGGCGCACGCCTTTCTTGATGTACGGCGCTGCGATGTCGTCGTTGACGTCGAAGCCGACCTTGACCGACAGGCCCGGGTTGTCTTCTTCGAGCAGCGCGTCGAATTCCTGGTCGGCGCAGTCGGCATTGTCACGCAGGCGCTGCACCTGGTAGCTGGTCTCGGCCCACTGGCGCTGCAGCATGCGACGGTCGTCGTCGAACAGCACTTCGCCATTCAGGCTGATCGACACTTCAGCGTTATTGACCGGCTTGCCGATCACGGCCACACACCCTTCACCCAGGCCAGCAGCGCTGAACTGCGCCAGCACGTCTGGGGTGGCATCCTGGCGAACCTGGATGACCGCGCCCAGCTCTTCGTTGAAGAGGATGGCGGGGACGTCATTGCGGTTGTCGGTCAGCGGGTCGAGCTGCAGGTCGAGGCCGCAGTGGCCGGCGAAGGCCATTTCCACCACGGTGGTCAGCAGGCCGCCGTCGGAGCGGTCATGATACGCCAGCAGGTGGCCGTCGGCGTTCAGGCCCTGGATCACGGCGAAGAAGGCCTTGAGGTCTTCAGCGTCGTCGACGTCAGGTGCCTGGGCAGCGATCTTGCCGTAGGTCTGCGCCAGGATCGAGGCGCCCATGCGGTTCTTGCCACGGCCCAGGTCGATCAGGATCAGGTCGGTTTCGCCCTTGTCCATGCGCAGTTGCGGGGTCAAGGTCTTGCGGATGTCGGTGACCGGGGCAAAGCCGGTGATGATCAGCGACATCGGCGAGGTGACGCTCTTGTCGACGCCCTCTTCGCTCCACTGGGTTTTCATCGACATCGAATCTTTGCCGACCGGGATGGTGATGCCCAGCTCTGGGCACAGCTCCATGCCGACAGCCTTGACGGTGTCGTACAGGCGGGCGTCTTCACCCGGGTGACCGGCAGCGGACATCCAGTTGGCCGACAGTTTGATGTCGGACAGTTTTTCGATCTGCGCAGCCGCCAGGTTGGTCAGGGTTTCGCCGATTGCCATACGGCCGGACGCCGGTGCGTCGAGCAAGGCGAGCGGGGTACGCTCACCCATGGCCATGGCTTCACCGGTATAGACATCGAAGCTGGTGGCGGTAACGGCGCAGTCGGCCACCGGTACCTGCCACGGGCCGACCATCTGGTCGCGAGCAACCAGGCCGGTGATGGTGCGGTCACCGATGGTGATCAGGAAGCTCTTGCTGGCCACGGCCGGGTGGTTCAGGACTCGCTGCACGGCGTTGTCCAGGTCCAGTTGGCTCGGGTCGAAGTCATCGCCCAGCTCGGCTTCGCGGCTGACCGAGCGGTGCATGCGCGGCGGTTTGCCCAGCAGCACGTCCAGCGGCATGTCTACCGGGGTATTGCCGAAGTGGCTGTCGGTGACGGTGAGGTGCGGCGCTTCGGTCGCCTCGCCGACAACGGCGAACGGGCAGCGCTCGCGCTCACAGATGGCCTGGAAGCGCTCGAAATCGACAGCGCTGACGGCCAGGACGTAACGCTCCTGCGATTCGTTGCTCCAGATTTCGTGCGGGGCCATGCCCGGCTCGTCGTTGGGCACGTTACGCAGTTCGAAGCGGCCACCACGGCCACCGTCGTTGACCAGCTCAGGGAAGGCGTTGGAGATGCCACCGGCGCCGACGTCGTGGATGAAGGCGATCGGGTTGTGGTCGCCCAGCTGCCAGCAACGGTCGATGACCTCTTGGCAACGGCGCTCCATTTCCGGGTTTTCACGCTGCACCGAGGCGAAGTCCAGGTCGGCGGAGCTGGCGCCCGTGGCAACCGACGACGCCGCGCCGCCGCCCAGGCCGATCAGCATGGCTGGGCCGCCGAGCACGATCAGCTTGGCGCCGACGGTGATCTCGGCCTTCTGCACGTGGTCTTCACGGATGTTGCCCATGCCGCCTGCGAGCATGATCGGCTTGTGGTAGCCGCGCACTTCTTCACCGT
>Ga0213827_1000557_pt1 | contig 28040 bp, 27 predicted proteins | sample MC6MC0898MG_FD_180669 | JGI IMG/M metagenome (GOLD analysis project Ga0213827, IMG submission 180669) | Enriched soil aggregate microbial communities from Iowa State University, Ames, United States - MC6-MC0898-MG | ecosystem: Environmental > Terrestrial > Soil > Unclassified | place: USA: Iowa...
AAAAAGCTTCCTACGGTATCGGCCTGAACATGGGCAAGAGCCTGGCTCAGGAAGGCATGGATGACCTGGACTCCAAAGCCGTAGCCCAAGGCATCGAAGATGCTGTCGGCAAGAAAGAACAGAAGCTCAAGGATGAAGAGTTGGTCGAAGCCTTCGCGGCGCTGCAGAAGCGCGCTGAAGAGCGGATGGCCAAGATGAGCGAAGAGTCGGCCGCAGCCGGCAAGAAATTCCTCGAAGACAACGCCAAGAAAGCCGGTGTGACCACCACGGCTTCCGGCCTGCAGTACGAAGTCGTGAAGAAGGCCGACGGTGCTCAGCCTAAGCCTACCGACGTAGTGACTGTGCACTACACCGGCACCCTGACCAACGGCACCGTGTTCGACAGTTCGGTCGAGCGTGGCAGCCCGATCGATCTGCCGGTCAGCGGCGTGATCCCGGGTTGGGTCGAAGGCCTGCAACTGATGCACGTAGGCGAGAAGTACAAGCTGTACATTCCTAGCGAACTGGCCTACGGCGCACAAAGCCCTAGCCCGGCAATCCCGGCCAACTCGGTGCTGGTATTCGACCTGGAGCTGCTGGCGATCAAAGATCCAGCCAAGCAAGACGACGCCAAGTAAGCTGCGTCGGGTTGAAAAACAACGCCCCGTTTATCCGGGGCGTTGTTGCATCTGGCGGCCGGTGGGGGAGAATCCAGTCGAACCGACACCGGTCGTAGCAGTCATAGCATTGAAGGCGCCGCCGTTAGCCGCACCAGGCCGCCAAGTCAATGAAATGTTGGGGTTTTTTTATGTGAGTAAAAAACGCCCGATCTGACTTGAGCCCTTGTAAGACGGGGCTTTGAGGCCTGAAAAGCGGCTCTGTTCACAAGGTTATCCACAATTTGTGTGGATAACATTTCAGTGGAGGCATGATGAAAACACCCTGGAATTTCGCTCGGTTCCTACCCCTGGCCGGTCGATTGATCAGTCGTGGCCGTTTGCCGACCCTGCTCTTCGCAGTGGCCAGCAAGGGCGCTACTCAGGGTTTCCGGCTGGGCAAGCTCAAGGACGACCTGCGCTTGCTGCAGGCGTTGTGCCTGGCGTACTGGCGTGGCGAGTACCGGGCCATCAGTCCCAAGGCGCTGGTATCGGTGGTGGCTGGCCTGATGTACTTCCTCAGCCCCTTGGATGCCGTTCCCGATTTCATCCCGATGTTTGGCATGCTCGATGACATCGCCGTGCTGGCATGGCTGATGAAAACCCTGGATGACGAGCTGACGGCCTTCCGCCTCTGGCGCAACCGTCAGCACCCGGAAAAACTGCTGAACGTCGAGCGCCTGCCTGATTCGCCGGAGCAGTTGTTGCTTCAGGGCCCGAAAAAAACCTGAATCGAATCAGATCCATCCAGAGATTGATACGCCCCAGCGACCTTGGCGACTGTTAGGATTACACTTCAATGGAAAAGTGCCGACTCGCTAAGTGTTGTTGTCCTACGGGGTAGTCATGGATATTCAGATAATCACACGTGATGGTGAGCCCGAATACGCGGTGTTGCCATGGGCGCAGTATCAAGCATTGTTAAAAGCGGCAGGCGTCAAGGAGCAACCACCGCGTGCAGCCACAGTCCCGCACGCGGCCACCTCGGACCCGGTTCTTCCGGGCCTCGATCAACTGCGTCATCTACGTGAAGAACAGGGCATTGCCATTGAGGCGCTGGCCCGCACCGTAGGCATCAGCCCTTCCTACCTGGCCTTGATCGAAAGTGGCGAGCGCCAGCCCGACGCCGCGATTCGTCGCAGTCTGGCCTGGGAGTTGAAGGTGCAGGGTTGGAGGGATGAATCGTGAGCGTACGGATCAGTCGTCAACATTGGGACGGTTTGCTCGGTGAGCTGGATCAGGCGCGCCGCCAGCGCCACCTGCTAACCTATCGTGCGCTGCTGGAGCGGTTGCAGTTGCCGAGCCCGGCCATGCAAACCCTGACGGCCGCCCTCGAGCACCTGGCGGCGTTGGACGCTCGGGCTGAGCAACCGCTGCGCAGTTCGCTGGTGATCAGCCAGGGTGCGAGCCGGTTGCCGCGTACGGGGTTCTTCGAGTGTGTGGAGCGTCTGGGGCGCTTCTCCGGGCCGTCCGACGGCGTGGCGGCAGCGTCCTGGCATGCTTCGGAAGTGGTTCGCGTGTTCGAGTACGAATACCCTGAATCTGCGGAGGCCTGAGTGATGCTCCGACTCAAGGCGCATGTCAGCTACTGGCTGGCCCGCCGGTTGTTTCACTGGTCCTGGTTTGTCCGTCAGCCACGGGGTTGGGCCTGGCTGGAAGGGCAGTTTGCGCGCATGGCCAATCTGGGTGATGTGGATGCCCAGAGCTTCTATGGTCACATCCTGACGTTTCGCGGAGTCGGCCTGGGGGCTCGCGAGGAGGGTGTGCGTTTGCTGCGTCTGGCGGCGTTGGCGGGCGATGGCAAGGCGGCCTATCAGGTGGGCGTGATCAGTCTGGCCGGGACGCCGAGCAAGGCTCCGGATCCGGTGGAGGCGGCTCGCTGGTGGGGGATGGCGGAAAAGGCAGGGCATCCGTTGGCGGCGATCAAGTTGCAGGAGTTGGCTGCGCGGTCGAGTTGATCTTGGCTTTTGTGGGCATATCCATTGCTGCGGTCACGGCGGCTGGCGGTTTCGCCCTGACGGCGACTTCCTTTTGCAAACGCCCAAAAGGAAGCAAAACGCTTTGCCCCTGACGTACGGCCCCTCGCTTAGGCTCGGGGTACCTTCGCTACGGTATCCATCCGGGGGCATCGCCCTCCGGTTTGCTGCGCTGCACCTCCTGGCGATGGTTCGACTACGTCGAACGGCGCTGTGCGCCAATCCCCGGATGCATACCTTCGCTCAGCCTGCCGACGGGGCGGGTGGATCAAAAGCACGGCGACCTACCGGTCGGCCTGAGTGGTAAGGGCGGGCGAGGCGGCCTACCGGCCGGCCTGTTTTTTCTTGGTGTACGAATCTCCCCCCTGTAGCAGCTGTCGAGCCCGCGAGGCTGCGTTCGAGGACGCAGTCCTCGCCAGCCCCTTGCGCATCCTTCCTGATTAACCACGATGCTTTCTGGATTTTCGCTGGAAGTCAGTCCACAAGGTGCGACAAAAATCTCGCGGGCAAAAAAAGACCGGGCAAGCCCGGTCTTTTCTGGTCAGCCTGTTGCTTGGATGGCCATTACTTCTTGTTGCTGGCGACCGCGGTGTTGAGTTTCAGGTAGTCCAGCAGGATCCGCCCGGTTTCGCTCAGGTAGGCGTCGTCTTCCGGCTTGGTCTTGTCTGGCTCGGCCGCAATGGCGTCCTCGTCTTCTTTTTTCAGTTCCTTGAGCGGCGCTTCGCCTTTGGCTTTGCGGCGGATGTTTTCCATCGCCAGCTGTTGGGCTTCGATATCGGTGTGTTGCGCGCGGCGTTCGGCTTCGTTGAGGCTGACGGTTTTTTCCGCCATCAGCTTCTGGGCCAGGGCCAGTTTGTCGCGGATGAAGACAAACTCGGCATCCTTGGCGGTGCGCTCGTCATGCTCGGACTTGAGCTGGGCGAGGAAGGGTTTGAACGGGTCGACGGCCGGTTTGATTGCCGGGCGGATGGTGTCCCACGGCATGGCTTCCGGCAGCGCGCTTTCGCCGATTTCCTTGGTGTCGATGATCGACGGGTAATCGATGTCCGGCAGTACGCCCTGGTGTTGGGTGCTCTGCCCGGAAACCCGGTAGAACTTGGCCAGGGTCAGTTTCAGCTCGCCATGGTTGAGCGGCTGAATGGTCTGTACCGTGCCTTTGCCGAAGGTCTGGCCGCCGATGATCAGTGCGCGGTGGTAGTCCTGCATGGCGCCGGCAAAAATCTCCGAGGCCGAGGCCGACAGGCGGTTGACCAGCAAGGCCATCGGGCCTTTGTAGAACGCCCCCGGGTTTTCGTCTTCGAGTACATCGACCCGGCCATCGGCGTTGCGCACCAGGACGGTCGGGCCCTTGTCGATGAACAGGCTGGTCAGTTCGGTGGCTTCCTGCAGGGAGCCGCCGCCGTTGTTGCGCAGATCGATGACCACGCCGTCGACTTTTTCCTTCTGCAGTTCGGTCAGCAGTTTCTTGACGTCGCGGGTGGTGCTCTTGTAGTCCGGATCACCGGCACGGAACGCCTTGAAGTCGAGGTAGAAGGCCGGGATCTCGATGACGCCGAGCTTGTAGTCCTTGCCATCCTGCTTGAGGTTGAGCACGGACTTTTTCACCGCCTGGTCTTCAAGCTTCACCGCTTCGCGGGTGATCGGCACGATCTTGCTGGTCTGGTCGTTGGGCGCATTGCTGGCTGGAATCACTTCCAGGCGGACCACGGTGCCTTTCGGTCCGCGGATCAGCTTGACCACTTCGTCCAGGCGCCAGCCGACCACGTCGACCATTTCCTTGTTGCCTTGGGCCACACCGATGATCTTGTCGGCTGGTGCGACCAGCTTGGTCTTGTCGGCTGGACCCGCAGGTACCAGCCGCACGACCTTGACCTGGTCGTTATCGCTCTGCAACACGGCGCCGATGCCTTCGAGGGACAGGCTCATGTTGATATCGAAGTTTTCCGCGTTATCCGGTGACAGATAGTTGGTATGCGGATCGTAGGACATGGCGAAGGTGTTGATGTACGCCTGGAAGATGTCCTCGGCGCGGGTCTGGTCCAGGCGCGACAGTTGGTTCTTGTAGCGCTTGGTCAGGGTTTCCTGAATCTGCTTGGAGTCCTTGCCGGCAATTTTCATGCGCAGAACTTCGTCCTTGACACGTTTGCGCCACAGGTCGTCGAGCTCGGCATTGGACTTGAGCCATGGGGCGTCCTTGCGATCGATCAGCAAGGTTTCCTTGGCGGTGAAGTCGATCTTGTCCACGCCTTTGTCGAGTTCCGCCAGGGCGAACTGCAGACGCGATTTGACCCGGTCCAGGTAGCGTTTGTAGATGGTGAACCCGGGGTTCAGGTCGCCACTCTTGAGGAAGTCGTCAAACTGGGTTTTCCATTTGTCGAATTCGCCAATGTCGCTGGCCATGAAGTAGCTGCGCGATGGATCCAGCAGCTTGAGGTAGCTGTCGTAGATGATCACCGAGCGCGCATCATCGAGGGGCGGCTTGCTGTAGTGGTGGCGCTTGAGCAGCTCGACGACGTTCAGGCTGGCGATCACCTCGTCACGGTCGGGCTGAAGCTTGTCCCAGCTATTGGCTGCGAATGTATCGGGCGCGAGCGACAAGCTGCCCAGGCCGATGAGGAGAGCGAGTGCGGTGCTGGGGAACAAATGCTTCATGCCGATTCGACGCGGGGACAATTGATAACGCATATTAGGCCGTCTTTGAAGTCGCCGGTTCCACAAGGACCGGTCGCATAATGCAAAAAAGCCCGGCGCTATAGCATCGGGCTCAGTCCAGACTCACTATGGAGGCACTGTGAAGGCATTGCAAGGCGTTGAGGGACATGTGGAGTGGGTTGAAGAGCCGGCTCCGGTCTGTGATGTGGGGCAAGTTCGCATCCGTGTTGCGGCTGCGGGGTTGAATCGGGCCGATCTGCTGCAGCGAGCGGGGCTCTATCCTGCGCCTCCAGGTGCCAGCCAGGTGCTGGGGCTGGAGTGCTCCGGGGTCATCAGCGAGGTGGGCCCGGGCTCGTCCTGGCAGATCGGTGACCGGGTGTGTGCGCTGTTGGCCGGTGGGGGGATGGCCGAGGAGGTGGTGGTTGATGGTCGCCACGTCCTGCCGGTTCCAGAGGGCTTGTCGTTGGCCGAAGCTGCGGCGCTTCCGGAGGTATACAGCACTGCCTGGCTGAACCTGTTTCAACTGGCAGCGCTCAAGCCCGGGGAAAAGGTCTTGCTGCATGCCGGCGCCAGTGGCGTCGGCTCGGCGGCCATCCAGCTGTGCAAGGCGTTTGGCAACCCGTGCTGGGTCAGTGTCGGCTCGGCCGATCGGCTGGCCTATTGCGAAGCGCTGGGTGCCCAGGGCGGGGTGGTGCGCACCGATGGTCTGGAGGGGTTGAGCGACCTCGGGCCGTTCGATGTGATCCTCGACCCGGTCGGCGCCAACTACGCGGCGTTGAACCTGAAGGTGTTGGCTCGGGACGGGCGCTGGGTGTTGATTGGCCTGATGGGCGGCCGTGATGCCAAGCTCGACCTGGCGCAGGTGCTGGCCAAGCGGATCCAACTGTTGGGTTCGACCCTGCGCAGCCGCGACGAGCAGTTCAAGGCTGATCTGTTCAGCGATCTCAGCCAGCACGTCTGGCCATTGTTCGCCGAAGGCCGCTTGAGCCCACAACTGGCCAAGACCTTCCCGATCAAGGATGCCGAGGCGGCGTTTGCCGAACTGGCGACCAATCAGGTGTCGGGCAAGCTGGTGTTGGTGATTGACGAGAGCCTGACCTGACGACATTGCATCAAACCTGTGGGAGCCGGCCGGGCGGCGCTCCCACAAAGTTTCTCGATTATTTCCAGAGATGAATCGGCCAGCCGGCCTGTTGTGCATGCTCGCGCAGCACCGAGTCCGGGTTGACCACGTGGGGGAAATCGACCTTGAGCAGCAAGGGCAGGTCGTTGCGGGAGTCGGAATAGAAACTGGCGCCCTCGAGGTTTTCCTCTTCGGCGTCCAGCCATTCCAGCAGGCGGGTGATTTTGCCTTCGCGGTAGGTCAGGGTGCCGACGGTGTGGCCGCTGTAGAAACCCTTGACCACCTCCAGCTCGATGCCCAGCACCTCATCGATGCCCAGGCGCTCGGCAATGGGCTTGACCAGGTGGGTGCCCGAGGCGGAAATCACCAGGATCCGGTCGCCGGCCTTGCGGTGGGCGGCAATGGTCTTGGTGGCATCGCTGAAAATGATCGGCTCGATAAAGTCTTCGACCCAGGGCCCGACAAGGTGCTCGACCTCTTGCGGGGTACGCCCGATCAAGGGTTCCAGGCTGAAGGCCATGAACTCTTCCATGGCCAGCTTGCCGTGGCTGTAGGCGTCCATCAGTTGGTTGTTGCGGCGCATGAACGACTCGCCGTCGACCCACCCCAGGCGGCCCATCTGTTCACTCCAGAGGGTGGCGCAGTCGCCGTGGATCAGGGTTTCGTCCAGATCAAAAATTGCCAGGGCCATCAGTGCTCTCTCTTCAGCTCATTCGTTGACATCATCAGGCGACCTCACACAGGGCGCTCGGATCGATGGACAGTGCCAGACGCTGACCGTCGGCATGCAAGTCAGCCGCCGAACGGTTCAGGACATCCACCACCAACTCCACGCCGCGCGACTCGACCCGATAGCGAATCACGTTGCCCAGCAGGCTGTGGCTGCGGATCAGGGTATCGGGTTCGCCCGTGCGGCTCAGCACGATGGCCTCCGGGCGAATCGCGATGCGGCTGTTGACGGGACGTTGCAGCAGTTTACTGGCACTGGCGGCATCCAGCAGGTTGTAGTTGCCGATGAATCCGGCGGCAAACACGTCCACTGGCGCAGTGTAGAGGGTCTCTGCGTCGCCACTTTGTACGATTTTTCCTTGGTTCATGAGGAATATCCGATCAGACATAGTCAGGGCTTCCTCCTGATCGTGAGTGACGAAAATAGTGGTCAGCCCCAGTTCCCGCTGGATCTGCCGGATCTGTTCACGCAGGTGTTTGCGAATCCGCGCATCCAGCGCCGACAGCGGCTCATCGAGCAGCAGCAGGCGTGGACGGGTGACCAGGGAACGGGCCAGGGCCACACGCTGGCATTGGCCGCCGGACAACTGGTGCGGATAACGCGCGGCAAAGTCCGTCAGCTCCACCAGTTGCAGCACTTCCTGTACGCGCTTGTGGCTGTCGTCGGCATTGACCTTCTGCATGCGCAAGCCGAAGGCGACGTTCTGCTCCACGGTCATGTTGGGAAACAGCGCATAGCTCTGGAACACCATGCCGATCCCGCGCTTTTGCGGGCTCAGGGGCACCAGGTCCTGTCCCTCGAGCAGGATCTTGCCGCCATCCACCGCGGTCAGCCCGGCAATGCAGCGCAGCAAGGTGGACTTGCCGCAACCCGAAGGGCCGAGCAGGGTGACGAACTCGCCCTTGTGGATTTCGCAGTTGATGTCGCTGAACACCGTGGTGCCGGAGTAGTTTTTTTGCAGGTGTTGGACGCTGACATAGCTCATTGGCTTTTGTCCTTGTTCAAGATATTGGCAGCCCAGGTCAGAACCAGCACAAAGAGGAAGTAGGAGATCACCAGCGCACTGGTGAAGTGGCCACTGCTGTTACGCATGTTGTTGAGGTACACCTGCAGGGTTTCGTAGCGGGTGCCGACCAGGATGTTGGCGAACACAAACTCGCCGAACAGGAACGAGAACGACAGCAGCAATGCCACCATCAGGCCCTTGCGCAGGTTCGGCAGCACCACCAGGAACGCCGCCTGGAAGGTGCTGGCGCCGAGCAACTGGGCGGCGTCCATCAGGTCGCGCAGGTTGATCGCCTGCAGGTTGTTGGTGATTGCCCGGTACATGAACGGCAGCGCCACGGTGAAGTAGCAGCCCACCAGGATCCAGGGCGTACCGACCATGGCGAACGGCCCGGAACCGTAGAGTTGCAACAGGCCCACCGAGGACACCACCGGCGGCACCGCGAACGGCAGCAGGATCAGGATGTTCATCAGCGCATCGAGTTTCGGGAAGTGGTAGTGCACCACGAACAGCAGCGGCAGGATCAGCACCACCGACAGGATCAGCGCCCCGACGCAGACCAGCAGCGACTGGCCGAAGGCGTTGAGAAAACGCGGGTCGCTCCACAGTTGCAGGTACCACTTGAAGGTGAAGCCCGAGGGCAGGATGGTCGCCGACCAACTGCTGGAAATCGAGTAGATCAGGGTGCCAACCAACGGCAGGAGCAAGATGGCAAACAGCAGGTAGACCACCACGCGGTGATAAAGGGCCGCAGAGCCGGGTTCAGCGCGAGACATGGTAGCTCCTCTTCAACAGTAACTGATGGACCACGGTCACCAGGGTCATCAATGCCACCAGCACCACGGCCAGGGCACTGGCCATGTTCGGGTCGAGGGAAATGTCACCTGAAACCATCGCCGCGATGCGGATCGGCAGCACGTTGAAGTTGCCGGTGGTCAGGGCGTACACCGTGGCATAGGCGCCCAGGGCGTTGGCCAGCAGGATCACGAAAGTGCCGAGCAGGGCTGGGGTCAGTACCGGCAGGCCGATGTGGCGCCAGAACTGCCAGCCGTTGGCCCCCAGCAACTCGGCGGATTCGCGCCAGTCTTCGCGCAGGGCGTCGAACGCCGGGTACAGCAGCAATACGCCCAGGGGAATCTGGAAGTAGGTGTAGAGGATGATCAGCCCGGTTTTCGAGTACAGGTTGAAGTCCTCGATGATCCCGGCCTGCTTGAGCATGATGGTGATGCTGCCGTTGAAGCCCAGCAGGATGATGAAGGCGAAGGCCAGGGGCACGCCGGAAAAGTTGCTGGTCATGTTGGCGAAGGCGTTGACGAAGTTGCGCAACCTGGAGTCGACACGACGCAGCGAGTAGGCGCCGAGGATAGCGATGACAATGCCGAACAGGCTGGAATAGAAACTGATTTCCAGGCTGTGCTGGATCGCTTGCAGGTAGAACCTGGAGTTGAAGATCTTGTTGAAGTTGGCCAGGCCCCAGCCGAACTCTTCCGATTGCAGGCTATTGATCAGCACCCAGCACAGTGGGGCGATCTGGAACACGAAAAAGAACATCGCAAAGGGCACCAGGCACAACGCTGCCAGCCATTTGCCGCGCGTGATGGCGTTCACTTGAGCAACTCCCTGCACACAGGTTTGTCGTGGGGTATGCCGAGCAGTTGGCACACTGTGCCGCACAGCTCGAGCTGCCTGGGGGTGGCATCGGGGTCGAAACTGAAGGCATCGCCAATCACAAACAGCGGGACCTCCCGTTCCTCGGCCAGCAGGCCGTTGTGGGAGCGGTCGTTGTTCATGCCGTGATCGGCAGTCACCAGCACCTGGTAGCCGGCGTCGAGCCAGCCTTGCAGGTAGTCGGCCAGGATAATATCGGCCGAGCGGGCGCTGTTGCGGTACTGCGCAGTGTCGAGGCCGTGCTTGTGCCCGGCGTCGTCGATGTTCATCGGGTGCACCAGCAGAAAGTGCGGGGCATGCTGCAGGCGCAGGTGCTCGGCGTCGGCGAACAGGTGCGAATCCGGGTAGTGGTCGGACCAATAGAAGTGGCCGTACTGGATCGGCAGTTCGGGTTCGACGGTGTGGCGGTCCCGGGCCGGGATGAAGGGGGAGCGGTTGTACAACTCGCTGATCCAGTGATAGGCCGCGGCGGCGGTGGTCAGGCCAGCGTCACGGGCGTAGTGATAAATGCTGCGCTGGTTGGACAGACGCGCGACGTTGTTGTGGACGATGCCGCTGTCGATGGGCGTGACCCCGGTCAGGATCGTTTCGTAGAGCGGGCGCGACAGCGAAGGCAGCTCGCAGGTGAGTTTGTACAGGGCGGCTTTTTGCGCCTGCACATAGGCCTGCAAATGCCCCATGGCATGCCGCGCGACCTCGTAGTTGAGACCGTCGAGAACGACAAGGATGACGTTGTGACTCATGGGACTGAAACTCCGTACAGCAGTAACTCGAAACATCGTAATTCGTTGTGGGCGCGAGCCTGCTCGCGACAGCTGTCTGACACCCGAGAGGGGCTTTGTATGTCAGGCCGCCATCGCGAGCAGGCTCGCTCCCTCAGGGGTTACTTCATCTCGACGATGACTTCTTCGTTCCACTTCTGTGGCAGGGCCTTGGAGGTTTTTTCCCAGGCGTCGGCGTCCTTGATCGGGGTCACGCCTTTGTACTGCTCGTTTGGCAGCAGCTTGGCCTGGATCTCGGCGGGCAGGGTCAGGTGTTCGGCGCGGATTGGCCGGGCGTTGCCTTTGGCCAGGTTGATCTGGCCCGCATCGCTGAAGATGTACTCACGCGTCAGCTTAGCGGCGTTGGGGTTCTTCGCGTACTTGTTGATGATGGTGGTGTAGCCGGAAATCACCGAACCATCGGACGGGATCAGCACGGTGTAGTCATCCGGGTTGGCCATCTTGGCCTTGTAGCTCAAACCGTTGAAGTCCCAGACCACGCCAACCTCGACTTCGCCTTTTTCCATGGTGGCAATGGTCGGGTTGGCCATCGACAGGCGACCCTGCTTGGCGATTTCGGCAAACATCAGCAGCGCCGGTTGCAGGTTCTTCTCGTCACCGCCGTTGGCCAGGGCCGCTGCCAGTACACCGTTGGCAGCCTGGGCGGCAGTGCTTACGTCACCGATGGAAACCTTGTACTTGCCGGTCTTGAGGTCGGCCCACTTGGTCGGTGCCGGGGAGCCGTGCAACAGCTTCTTGTTGACAATAAAGGCGATGGTGCCGGTGTAGGCCAGGGCCCAGTTGCCATCTTTATCCTTGGCCCAGGCCGGTACCTGGTCCCAGGTCGAGGGTTTGTAGGGTTGCACCACGCCCTGCTTGACCGCGATCGGGCCGAAGGCCGCCCCGACGTCGCCGATGTCGGCGCTGGCGTTGTCTTTTTCCGCGGCGAACTTGGCGATTTCCTGGGCCGAGCTCATGTCGGTGTCGATGTGCTTGAGGCCGTAGGTCTTGGCCAGGTCTTCCCAGGTGCCTTTCCAGTTGGCCCAGTCATCGGGCATGCCGACACTGTTGACCGCGCCTTCCGCTCGCGCAGCGGCTTCCAGGGTTTTCAGATCGGTATCAGCGGCCATGGCGGCGGTGCACATGGCAATGGTCGAGCCTAACAGGGATGCCAGGAAAAGCTGTTTCATCGAAAGCTCCTTTGGGCGTATTCAACGCTGCGTTTTTATCGAACGTTTGCGGTTGGGTTGGTCTAGGTCAGCAATACCTGAGCCAATTTAGGTGGGCTGGATGACACTTTGATGTCGGTGACCCCGGCCCTCGGCTTTTTTTCGCGCGCTAGGGGTGACAACGAGATAAGCGTAGACCATCGGGAGGAGGCCGGTTTACCGGGACTTGGCCGCACAATTGCAGTGCTTTGCTGCTGCCGTTGGGCGGCTTTGTCATCGATCAGTCACATGTTGTGCCTAGGCTTGCACTAGCTTAGAGGAGGCGTTTTTTGGCGCACTCCGGCCCCGAAACAGTGCTGGTCTAGTCCAGAAAGGTAACCTTGATGCGTGAAGAGGCAACCCGCGCGGTGACAGCCATTGGCCAAGTCCTGCAAGAGCAGATCGACCACGGTCTGCTGGCGCCTGCCAGCAAGCTGCCGGCCGAGCGCAAGCTCAGTGAGCTGTTCGGCACCACGCGCATTACCGTGCGTGAAGCGCTGTTGCAACTGGAGGCCCAGGGCCAGATTTATCGGGAGGAGCGCCGTGGCTGGTTCGTCTCGCCACCCCGGCTGGCGTACAACCTGATGCAGCGCAGTCACTTTCACGCCATGGTCAGCGCCCAGGGGCGGGAGCCGTTGACCGAGGTTATCTCGGCGCGCCTGAAACCGGCGTCGGCGGCCGTGTGTGCCTGGCTGCAACTGCCGGCGCTGTCGAGCGTGATCCAGATCTGCCGCGCGCGGCGCATTGACGGACGGCTGGTGTTGTATGTGGAGCACTACCTGAACCCGCAGTATTTCCCGGGGATTCTCGAGCTGGACCTGAATCAGTCAATGACCGAGTTGTATGCCCGGCACTACGATTTGCACTATGGGCGGGTGCGCTTCGAGATCGTGCCGACCTCACTGCCGGTGGATGCGGCGGCGGCGTTGCGGGTGTCGCTGGGCAGTCCGGGGTTGCGCATCGCCCGGGTCAACTACGATCAGCATCAGCGGCTGATCGATTGTGACCTGGAGTTCTGGCGGCATGATGCGATTCATGTCGGGGTGGATGTGGTCTAGCTGCTAGACCGTGTCGCTGCCATCGCGGGTGATCAATCCTTCTCGGTGCCGCCGCCCGGGGTAATCACCTGGACGCTCATGCGTGGCGTCGCCAGGTCCAGGCCAGCCTCATCCATATGGCGCTTGAGCGACAGGTTGAACGCCCGTGACACTTCCCACTGCTTGATCGGCGCGGTCTTGAACCGGGCGCGCAGGATTGCGCTGCCGGACTCGAAGCTCTCGACGCCCTGGATCTCCAGCGGCGACCAGATGTTGCGGCGCTGCAGCGGATCGTTACGGATCTTCTGGCCAACGTCGCGCATCAGTTTGATCGCCTCGTCGATTTCCATGTTGTAGGGCACCGCCACGCGGAAGATGGCGTAGCCGAACTCCCGCGAGTAGTTCTTGATGCTTTTGATTTCGCTGAACGGGATGGTGTGGACGATGCCGTCGATGTCCCGCAGGCGTACGGTGCGGATGGTCAGGCCTTCGACAGTGCCCAGGTGGCCGCCGACGTCGACGTAGTCGTCGATGGCCAGGGAGTCCTCGATGATGATGAACAGCCCGGTGATCAGGTCGGCCACCAGCGACTGCGCGCCAAAACCGATGGCCAGGCCGATGACACCGGCACCGGCCAGCAGTGGGGTGACGTTCATGCCCATGTTGGCCAGGGCGACGATCAGCGCGATGATGAAAATCGCCACGAACAGCACGTTGCGAATCAGCGGCATCATGGTCTGTGCGCGGGCATTGGCCAGGCCTTTGCGCGAGCGGGTGAGGGCGTGGTGCACGGCGGTGTCGCTGAGGATCCAGATCAACCAGGCGAAAATCAGGGTGCCGGCCAGGCTGAACAGTTTGACGCTGACGTCATGGCCTTCGCCTTCGGTGAAGCGGATCAGCGACATGCCCCAGACCCGCAGGCCCAGTTCGATGAACACCAGCCAGATCGCCAGGTGCACCAGGGTGTAGCAGAAGCTCTTGAGGCGTTCGGAGTACAGCGCGTGGCGCTTGGCCCCGCGTTGCGGCTTGAGGGAGTGCCGGCGCACCAGGCCGTTGATGACCATGCACACCACCAGCAGCACGGTGCAGATCAGCGCCTGGCGCAGGGCGGTGCTGGTGTCGCCGGCGGAGACGAAGGTGGCAAACAGCGAGATGCCCACCAGCACCAGGGCTGGCAGGTACCAAAAGGTGCCGAGGATCTCGATCGTGTCGCTGAGGGCGCGACGGGTCAGGCGTCGCGACAGCGGCTGGTTGCGGATCAGGTGCGCGATGGGCCGGCGGAAACGCAGGATGAACAGGCCGGTAAACAGGGCCGCCAGGACATTGGCCACGGTGGCGGTGGCGTGGGCCAGGTGAATCCCCAGGCTGGCCACCAACCTGGGGTCGTTCAAGGCTTCGCCGAACGCGGCAAAGCTGCCGATCAGCCACAGCGGGCGGAAGGCCTGGTGCCGCAGGATGTACAGCGCGCGGTGGCGGTGCGGACCATCGAGCAGGGAAAAGGCGATCACGCAGACGGCCGAGAAGCAGGTCCCCACGACCAGTGCGTAGGCCAGCACCATCGCCAGGTACTTGCCCAGGGAGGGCGGCAGCGCGTAGCTCATGTAGACGGTGATCACCAGAGCGATCAGCCAGGGCCCGAGCTTGCGCAGGGCGAAGCGCACCAGGTCCCAGGTCCGGGGATGTTGAGGCAGCTCTTCGGTCAGGCCGAAGCGCATGCGCAAGCGGTGGCTGAGCCAGATCAGGGCGGCGCCGAGCAGGCTCCAGAGCATCAGCACCACGGCAAAGCCAAAGATGATCGGCAGCCACTCGCTGGCCGGCAGCATCAAGCTGCTGAGCTCTTCCTGGGCCAGGTCAATTTCGTCGCTCCAGCGGGTGAGCGGGCTGTTGGCGCCGGTGAACTGTTTTTCCAGGCTCGACAGGGTGCCGCCGATCAGCCCCAACACGCCTTCTTCCACGGGCGTCTGGGCTTTTTTCGTGGCGTCGCGCAGTTTTTTCAGGTCGGCCAGCAGCTTGGCCCGTTGCTGGTCGTTTTCCAGCGACTTGATCACTTCGTCCAGCGATTGCCCCAACGGCTCGGTCGCTTCCGGCTGGGCCTTGCTGGAGCTGCCGAGCAGGCTCGGTAAACCGACCGCCTGGGCCGACGCCATGGGCAGCAATAGCAGCAGGCAGATGAACAACGTGGACGGCAGGGCAAACAGGCGAGCAAACACTAGGCGGTCAACCTCAACAGGTGCAGGTTGACCGAGTGTACGAGGGGGACAAACCCAATGCGAGTGTAGCGGCTGCTTTTATTCGTTGAGTTTGGCGAGGATCTTGATGACCACGGTGGCGAGGATGACCAGCATGCCGACCCACATCGAGAACACGCCGGCGTTCTTGTCGCGAAAGTTGAAGCCGATGGCCAGCAGGATCATCCCCGACAGAATTGGAATGAGCATGGAGTTGAACAAAGACATCGAGATCATGGCGACAGCCTTAGAAAGGTACAGGTTTAAGTTTAGGTGGCTTTTGCGGCAACTGGCGTGATGAAAGTCAACGCCAGGGCAATTCGCGGCGAGGGCACCAGCACCCTCGCCGCGACGGGTCATGGCAATTCGCGGCAGGCGTAGAACGCACTCAGCACTTTCACCAGATGCACCAGGTCGTGACTGCCGCACAGTTCGCGGATCGAGTGCATGGCGAACGTCGGCAGGCCGATGTCCACGGTGCGTACGCCCAGGTGGCTGGCGGTGATCGGGCCGATGGTCGAGCCGCAACCCATGTCGCTGCGCACCACGAAGCTCTGCACTGGCACTTCCTCGGCCATGCACAGGTGGCGGAAGAAACCGGCGGTTTCACTGTTGGTGGCGTAGCGCTGGTTGCTGTTGACCTTGATTACCGGGCCGGCATTGAGCTTCGGGCCATGGTTGGCGTCGTGCTTGTCGGCGTAGTTGGGATGAACGCCGTGGGCATTGTCGGCCGAGATCAGCAGGGATTTCTGAATGGTGCGCACGAAATCCTCGCCTTCGGGCAGCAGGCGGCGCAGGGTCTGCTCCAGCATCGGGCCGTCGGCACCGCAGGCCGAGCAGGAGCCGACTTCTTCGTGGTCGTTGGCGACAAACACGCAGGTCTCGTCGGTCTCGGCGGTCAGCAGCGCTTGCAGGCCGGCGTAGCACGACAGCAGGTTGTCCAGGCGCGCACCGGCAATGAAGTCGCCGTGCAGGCCAATTACCGCAGCGCTTTGGGTGTCGTAGAAGCTCAACTCGTAGTCCAGCACCACGTCGGCGTTCAGGCCGTGCTCCAGGGCCAATTGGTTGGTGAGCACGGCGCGAAAATCGACGCGCTCGTCACCGGCAAATTGCGCGAGGATCGGCGGCAGTTCGGTCTGCGCGTTGATCGCCCAGCCCTGGTTGGCCTCGCGGTTGAGGTGAATGGCCAGGTTGGGAATGGTCGCGATCGGCGCCTTGAAGTCGATCAACTGGCTTTCGACCTTGCCGTCGCGGCGGAAGGTCACGCGTCCGGCCAGCGACAGGTCGCGGTCGAACCAGGGGGCGAGCAGCGCGCCGCCATAGACTTCGACGCCCAGTTGCCAGAACCCCTGGCGTTGCAATTCAGGTTGCGGCTTGACCCGCAGGCACGGGCTGTCGGTATGGGCGCCGACCATACGGATGCCGTCGTACAGCGGCGAGTTGCGCCCCAGCTTGATGGCCACGATCGAGGAGTCGTTACGGGTTACGTAGTAACGACCGTTGGCTTCGGTAGTCCAGGGCTCGCGCTCGTCAAGGCGCTGATAACCCGCCGCTTCCAGGCGCTGGACCAGGCTGGCAGTGGCATGAAAGGGGGTAGGGGAGGCCTTGAGGAAGTCGATCAGGCCTTGGTTCAACTCTTCGCGCATAAGTAGCTCCAGACAGCAGTGCCGCGAGTTTAACGTATTGGCCCGACGCATTGGGCAAGTGCGTGTGGCGCACGGCAATTGGCTCGCGACACGGGATCAATGTGCCAAACGCTTGCGCAGGTAGGCAATGATGGTTTGTTCGTCCGCCGATTTTGCCGGCTTGGGCAGGTGTTTCGGCCAGCGTCCCTGGTCGGGGCCGAAGAACTTCTTCCGCGTGCCTTCGTCCCAGCGCAGAATCTCCCGCGAAGCCGACTCCCACCATTCATGGCGGCACACTTCGTAGTACGGGTGTTCGGGGGCGGCACTGCCATAGAGCAACGCTCGGCCGACCTTTTTCACCGCACCACGCTTGTTGCGCAGCTTCCACTTGATGCGCAGGCGCTGCCACGGCGAGGGGATCGGCTTGCAGCGGGGCACCTCGGTGCAAAGCATCGGCAGTTCGGCGCGGAACCGTTCGCCATGGAGGCTGAAGAAGTGCTTTTGCATGGCATGGAAAAAGCCCTTCTCGGCGAAGTAGTGGTAGATGTAGCGGTTGGCTTCATGCACCGGCTTGTCGCGCATGGCGAAGGACAGGGCGATCTGTTCGATGGTGTGGATATCGAACGCATCGCGGGTCCACTCGTCGATCAGCTCAATGCTGCGTTCAAGCAAGGGGCTATCGCCGTCGGTGACGCCACACAGGCCGCTGTTGTACAGCTTGAAACCGTTGTCAGGCGTGACCCCGTGGGCTTGCAGGCAGGTGCCCAGCTTGAGGTAGTCCGCGCGTTCGCAGACGGTGCGCCAGTCGTACTCGAAGCGATCCATCACGTACTGGCCGGGGCCAATGTGCTCGAACACCCGCTGCGGGTTGTCGAGGAACAGCGTGTCGGTGTCGACAAACAGGGTCTTGTGCGCCAGGGTCAGGCCGTAGGCAATGGCGCAGGCCTTGCGCCGGTGGTGATAGCCGTTGGTGCCCTGCCAGGCGGTCATGATCTCATCGCTCAGGGCGATGGTTTCGACCGGCCAGCCGGCGTAGTCCTGCGGGCGATCGGTGAGGACGCGGATGCACAGCGGCTCGGCCTTTTTCAGCTGGGCCAGCGCCGTGAGGATGCTGAACTTGGCTTCGCGCCGGTACACGTCCTTGTCGCCGTAGACCAGATAAAGCAATTGCTGCGGCGCTTTCTCAAGAGGCGTCGACGGTTGTGGGGAGTCAGGCGTCATCGGTCCAGGCGTCCTTCAGGTTTCGACGGGTTGCTTGAAAGGGCTTCAAGGCGCTCAAAAGGGGGCCGGGCACTCAAAGCGCAGGCGTTCACCACTTTGCGGGTGAGTAAAGCTCAGCATGCTGGCGTGCAGGCACAGCCGAGGATACGCCGCCAGGGCTTGGGGGTGGGCGTACAGCCCGTCGCCCAACAGCGGATGGCCGATGGAGAGCATGTGCACGCGCAATTGGTGCGAACGACCGGTAATCGGCGTCAACTCCACCCGGCACCAGTCGCCACAGCGCTCCAGTACGCGCCAGAAGGTCAGCGCATGTTTGCCGAACTCATGGTCGACCACGTGGCGTGGTTTGGTCGGTGGGTCGTAGCGCAGGGGCAGATCGATACTGCCACTGTCCAGCTCCGGTTGGCCCCAGCACAGCGCGGTGTAGGCTTTTTCGGTTTCACGGTCGTGAAACTGCCGAGACAGTTCGCGATGGGTATCCGGGTCGCGGGCCAGCAGGATGATCCCCGAGGTTTCCCAGTCCAGGCGATGGACGATACGGGCTTCAGGGTAACCGTTTTCCTGCAGGCGGGTGATCAGGCAGTCCTTGTTGTCATCGGCGCGGCCAGGCACCGAGAGCAGCAGGGTAGGCTTGTTCACCACCAGGACGGCGGCGTCCTGGTGGAGGATGTGGATATTGGACAACGGCATTAAAACAGCCTCGTAACAAACGCCAACGGCGGCTCAGGCCCCTCCAGCAAACCTGGGGGACCTGAGCCGCCGTGGCTCCAGCCGGATCGACTCAGCGATCTGGCAGGGTGATATTGAGCTCCAGAATCGAGCAGCTGCCCTGATTTTCCAGTGCAACATGCACGTCGTCGGACCCGATATTGACGTACTTGCGGATCACCTCGACCAGTTCCTTTTGCAAGGCTGGCAGGTAGTCAGGGGTGCTGCGCTGGCCGCGTTCATGCGCCACGATGATCTGCAGACGCTCTTTCGCTACCGACGCGGTGCTGGTTTTTTTGCTGGCGCGAAAGAAGTCAAAAAGATTCATTATCTACCTCCAAAAAGGCGCTCGAAGAATCCCTTCTTCTCAACATCAAGGAACCGGTGTTCCACGGTTTTGCCCAACAGACGATCGACGGCATCGCTGTACGCCTTACCGGCGTCGCTCTGGTCGTCGAGAATCACTGGCACGCCTTGGTTGGAAGCCTTGAGTACGGCTTGCGACTCTGGGATCACGCCAAGCAGGGTGACTGCCAGGATCTCCTTGACGTCTTCGACGCCAAGCATTTCGCCGTTGCTGACGCGCTCAGGGTTGTAGCGGGTCAACAGCAGGTGTTCCTTGATCGGGTCTTCGCCTTTTTCGGCGCGTCGCGATTTGCTGGCCAGCAGGCCCAGCATGCGGTCCGAGTCACGTACCGAGGACACTTCCGGGTTGGTCACGACAATCGCTTCATCAGCGAAGTACATGGCCAGGTGGGCGCCTTTCTCGATACCTGCCGGGGAATCGCAGACCACGAATTCGAAATCTTCCTTGAGTGCCATCAGCACTTTTTCCACGCCTTCGACGGTCAGCGCGTCTTTATCGCGGGTCTGGCTGGCAGCCAGGACGTAGAGGTTCTCAAGGCGCTTGTCCTTGATCAGGGCCTGCTGCAGGTTGGCTTCGCCATTGACCACATTGACGAAGTCATACACCACGCGACGCTCGCAACCCATGATCAGGTCGAGGTTACGCAGGCCGACGTCGAAGTCGACGATGACTGTTTTATGACCACGCAGAGCGAGGCCGGTACCGATAGCGGCGCTGGTGGTGGTCTTACCCACACCACCCTTGCCGGATGTAACCACGAGAATCTTGGCCAAGGTGTTTCACCCCTAAGGAAAAAGGACTTTTAGCCCCGAAAAACATCTCTTGAAAACTACTGCAGTCGGACAGCCTTGGCTGGAATCAGGCCTGGGGCAGGGTTTACCTCCGGTAAACACCGCTCTACGCCATTTTCCTACTTCGTTTTAGCCGTTTTCACTACGTTTTAGAGATGCTTGGAAAATGCGGCAGTATCCGTTAAAGCCGAATGATGTTCAACACATCGCCCGACAGGCTGACTTGTACGCCAGCCCCCCAGAGCGGGTCGCGACGAAGATCCTCGGAAACCTTGTAATGACCGGCGATGGACAGCAGTTCAGCGCTCATTTGCTGACAGAAGATCCGTGCCTTGGTGTCGCCTTTGACACCGGCCAGCGCACGACCGCGCATCGGCCCGTATACATGGATGTTGCCATCGGCCAGAAGTTCCGCCCCCGGGCTGACCGAGGACACCACCACCAGGTCGCTGCCCTGGGCATAGATCTGCTGGCCGCCACGTACTGGCGAAGTGATGATGCGCGTCGGCTTGATGCTCGGCTCCGGTGGTTTTTCCGGTTTTTTGCGCACTTCACCTTCCAGCGGCTCAAGGGCGCGCTCGCGGGCCCCCGACGGCGGCAACACCGGCAGGTCGACGGCGATGGCCGCGGCAATGTCTTCGATACGGCTGGCGCGGATGGCCAGGGTGCGCAGGCCGTGGTGACGGCACACGCGCATCAGCGCCGGCAGGTCCACCGAGCCTTCGCTGGCCGGCAATTTGTCCAGGGCCAGCACCAGCGGGGCGTTGCTGAAAAAATTGGGTGCCAGAGCTACCTTTGCAGCCAGCTGCCGGTCGAGGGTTTCCAGGTCATTGCGGGCCAGCTCCAGCACCGTAATGGCGAGCATGCTGCCCTTCAACTGGAACACGGGATCTTGGTCTAGCAGTTCGGTTTGGCTCATGGTTGGCATACAACGGCTTGTCACTAAAAGTGCCGAGACTTATAACGAGAACGCCCGCAGCCCGCAAGCAGGGTCGAACCGATGTAGAATGCGCGACCTTGTTGTCCGTCCGGAATCGTTAATGGATCGCCCGCAATTTCGAGCTGCATTTCTTTCGCCACGTTTTTGGCCGCTATGGTGCGGTCTAGGGCTGCTGTGGCTGGTTGTCCAGTTGCCGTATTCGTGGCTGTTGCGCATTGGTCGTGTGCTGGGTGCCGGCATGTATCGGGTCGCCAGCGACCGCCGGCGCATTGCCAAACGTAACCTTGAACTGTGTTTTCCCGAGAAAACTCCCGACGAACGCAAACGTCTGCTCAAGGAAAACTTCGCCTCCACCGGCATTGCTTTCTTTGAAATGGCCATGAGTTGGTGGTGGCCGCGCGAGCGCCTGGCGCGCCTGTCCCATATCGAAGGCCTGGAGCACCTCAAGCAGGCCCAGCGCGATGGTCATGGGGTGATTCTGATGGCCTTGCACTTCACCACCCTGGAAGTCGGCGCGGCGCTGCTGGGCCAGCAACACACCATCGATGGCATGTACCGCGAGCACAAGAACCCGCTGTTCGATTTCATCCAGCGCCGTGGGCGTGAGCGGCATAACCTCGACTCCCTGGCCATCGAGCGCGAGGACGTGCGCGGCATGTTCAAGCTGCTGCGCGCGGGGCGGGCGATCTGGTACGCACCGGACCAGGACTACGGCGCCAAGCAAAGTATCTTTGTGCCGCTGTTTGGCATTCTCGCCGCCACGGTGCCGGCCACCAGCAAGTTCGCCAAGCTGGGCAAGGCGCTGGTGGTGCCGTTTACCCAGGAGCGCCTGGCCGATGGCAGCGGTTACCGCCTGGTGATCCATGCACCGTTCAACGACTTTCCGGGAGCCAGCGACGAGGCCGACTGCATCCGCATCAACCAGTGGATCGAAAGCGCCGTCAGTGCCTGCCCCGAGCAGTACCTGTGGGCGCACCGGCGCTTCAAGAGCCGGCCGCCGGGCGAGCCGAAACTCTACGACAAGCGTGGTTGAGGCCGCGGCGGCCTACCGTCAATAACCAGCACCAGGGAGTGTGGCGATGAGTTCGGTCGAGCCGGTGACAGGGTTGATTCTTTCCGGTGGCGGGGCTCGGGCGGCGTACCAGGTGGGCGTTCTGGCAGCGATCGCGCAACTGTTGCCGGCCGGCGCGGCCAATCCGTTCCCGGTGATCGTCGGCACCTCCGCTGGCGCAGTCAATGCGGTCAGCCTGGCCGCCGGGGCCATGGACTTCACCACCGCCATCGAACGCCTGACCGCGTTCTGGCAGGGCTTTCGCAGCCATCAGGTGCTGCGCAGCGACTGGCCCGGCGTAATCAGCCAGGCCAGTCGTTTTGTCAGCCACAGCCTGTTGGGGATTGGCGCCAAGGTGCCGGTGGCGCTGCTCAACAGCTCGCCCTTGGCGGATTTGCTCCACGCCAGGCTGGACCTGTCGGGCATCGATCAGGCCATCGCAGAAAAACAACTGCACGCCGTGGCCGTGACCGCCTTTGGTTATGAATCCGGACAGGCGGTCACCTTTTATCAGGGCGGTCGCAGCATCGACCCCTGGTTGCGGCACCGGCGCATCGGCGTGCCGACCCAGTTGAGCGTCGAGCACCTGCTGGCCAGTTCGGCCATTCCCCTGTTGTTTGCGCCGGTGAAGATCGGCAATGAGTACTTCGGCGATGGCGCGGTACGCCAGTCGGCCCCGATCAGCCCGGCGTTGCACCTAGGGGCGAGCCGGGTGCTAGTGGTGGGTGTCAGCGGCAACCCGCGCGGCGTCGACCCTGACACCCCCCTGCGCACCTACACCGGTCAGCAGCCGTCCTTGGCGCAGATCGGCGGGCACATGCTCAACAGCACCTTCATCGATAGCCTGGAAAGCGACATCGAGTTGTTGCAACGCCTGAACCAGTTCAGCCACTTGCTGCCCGATGGCACGCCAACCCGCGCTCTGGGCGTGGCACCGGTAGAGGTGTTGGTGATTGCCCCGAGCCAGCCGATCGACGAGATCGCCGCACGGCATCGCCAGGAATTGCCGGCGGCACTGCGCCTGTTCCTGCGCGGCCCGGGGGCAACCAAGACGAGCGGGGCAGGGGTGTTGAGTTACCTGCTGTTCGAGGCGGGGTATTGCAGCGAGCTGATCGAACTCGGCCGGCGCGATGCTTTGGCCAAGCGGGAGGAGTTGTGTCGCTTTCTTGGGGTGCGGGAGCCGGTGATTCCGGCCTGATGGGCATAACCCTTCCCCCGCCTTCGATGCGCGAGGGCGGGGGAAGGGGAGCCTGGCGGTCAGTTCAGGCTCAGAAGTGCACCTTGACCAGGAAGCTGGTCACGCTTTGATCGGTCTTGAAGCCCTGGCTGTCGGCGATGCCGTACTTGTTTTTCCAGTAGTCGTACTCCACACCGACGTACAACTGCTTCTCGCCCAGACTCAGGGCCTTGCCCAGGTCGTATTTGACCTGTGGGTTGAAGTGCAGGTTGGCGTGGTATTCGCCTTTGCTGTTGACGTCGTTGTCGACCACCCAGTCCATGAAACCGTCGATCAGCACATCGGAACTGCCGACAGGGATGGTGTAGGACCACACTGGGGTGATCTGCCAGACATCGTCACCCGGGCGGTCGCCTTCGGTGTGGCGGTTGTAGAAGTTCAGCTGGAAGTAGTCGAAGCCAGGAATGGCCAGGTCGAAGCCCGGACCGATCAGGTAGGACTCGGTGTCGTCTTCGCCAAACTCGTAGGTCATGGCCAGCAGCACGTCCTTGATCGGGCCAAACTCGAACTTCTGGTCGAAGATCTTGCCCAGCGACAGGCGCGGCTGAAGCTCACCGTAGTGGGTGTTTTTGCCGGCGAAGGCATCTTCTTTGCCGTTGTAGAAGATCTTGTCGATAAAGAAGAAGTTGTCGCCGTACTTCCAGGCGTCGGCGTGCTCGAAGGTCACGGTCTGCTGGATTCGCGGGTTGACTTGAAAGTCTTTGCCGTAGAGATAGGTCAGGCTGTTGTTCTGCCACTGCAGCAGATCGCCGGCCATGGCCTGGCCCCCTGCCAGCAAGGATCCGGCGAGCATCAGGCTAGTGCACGTACGTTTCATTCGGTTGCTCCCAAAGTTGGTGTTCCACGTTTTTTTGACGGCGCTCTGGTGTGGCGCCTTTTTTTCAGTACTGCAAAAACCATCCAATCGGTCAGCTTTACAGCTCTTAGCAAGAGCTGGGCCAAGGCATTTAAAAAGGCAAAAAACGCCTGGTCGGCTGTTCGAAAACAGTCGATCAAGCGTCCATTGGGCTTTTGTCTGTCTAGCCTCGTGACCGTCCAGGGCCGGGATAAGTTGGCTTTCTGGTCAGGAATTAAATCCGGGCTTTTTTTTATACCGGATTCAGACGGCCGCGGAGAATACTGGCTCCCGCGCCACGGCTCAAGCGCCCCGCAACAGCGCACCGGTATCAAACCTGGGGCACCGTTGCGGGCCATTCTAGAAGTGCACCTTGATCAGCAGGCTGGCGGTGTTCTGGTTGGTGTCCAGATTGGCGTTGTCCTGGATCCCGTATTTGTTCTTCCAGTAGCTGTATTCGGCGCCGACGTAGATCTGTTTGGCCTGGCCGCTGAGGGCCTTGCCCAGGTCGTACTTGATCTGCGGGTTGAGGTGCAGGTTGGCGTGATAGGTGCCGCGTGAATTCTGGTCGTTGTCCACGACCCAGTCGAGGTAGCCGTCGATCAGCACGTCGGAGCGGCCGGCGGGAATGGTGTAGGACCAGGTCGGGGTGATCTGCCAGACGCCATCACCGGGGCGCGGCCCTTCGGTCTGGCGCCGGTAGAAGTTCAGGGTCACGTAGTTGAACCCGGGTACCGCGAGGTCGAAGCCGGGGCCGATCAGGTAGGCTTCGCTTTCGCCTTCGCCGTACTCATAGGTCATGGCCAGCAACACGTCCTTGATCGGACCCAGTTGCAGTTTCTGGTCGAAGATCTTGCCCGCCGACAGGCGTGGGCTGAACTCACCGTAAAAGCTGTGGGGGCCTTTGTTGGGGTCTTCCTTGCCGTTGTAGAAGATTTTGTCGACGAACAGAAAGGTGTCGCCGTACTTCCAGCGGTCGGCGTGCTCGAAGGTCACGGTCTGCTGGATCGATGGGTTGATCGCAAAATTCTTGCCGTACAGGTAGCTCAGGCTGTTGGTTTGCCACAGCAGCAGATCGCCGGCCATCGCCTGGCCCGCGGCCAATAGGCTGGCGCCCAACAGCAGGCTTGTGTGTGTACGAATCATCTGTTGCTCCCTTTTTGTTTTTATTTTTGTCTTGCAGGCAGCCGCCAACCTGTAGGCGCTGGCAAGCCAGCGCCTACAGGGGATGTTGCGTTTGCATCAGTGCGGGTGAGCGGCGCAATCGTTGATGGCGGCCCGTTCGCTGCCCCCCAGGATGTTGAACAACAGGTTCAGCGTCAGCGCGCTGAGGGTGGCCATGGCAATGCCGCTGTGGGTGATCGGGCTCATCCACAGGGGCAGGTGGGCGAAGAATTCCGGACGGACCACCGGGATCAGGCCCATGCCGATACTCACCGCGACCAGCAGTTGATTGCGCCGGTCGGCGATGTCGGCTTCCTGGAGGATCTTGATCCCAGTGGCCGCGACCATGCCGAACATGGCGATGGCCGCGCCGCCCAGGACTGCCGGAGGAATCGAGGCCACCAGGAACGCGGCCTTGGGCAGCAGGCTCAGGAGGATCAGCAAGCCGCCGGCAACAATGGTGACCGAGCGGCAGCGCACGCCGGTCATCTGCACCAGGCCAATGTTCTGGGCAAACGAGGAGTGGGTGAAGGTGTTGAGGAAGCCGGCGAAGAACGAGGCGCCGGCATCACACAGCAAGCCGCGCCGCAGCATGCGCGGGCAGACTTCCTGGCCGGTGATCTTGCCCAGTGCCAGGAACATCCCGGTGGACTCGACGAAGATGATCACCACCACCAGGCACATCGACAGGATCGGCGCCAATTCAAACTTGGGCATGCCGAAGTGCAGGGGTGTGACGACCTGCAGCCAGGGCGCCTGGGTCATGCCGCTGAGGTCGACCATGCCCAGCAGGCCACAGAGGATGTAGCCCAGGGTCATGCCGATCAGCACCGAAATGTTGACCCAGAACCCGCGCATGAAGCGGTGCACCAACAGGATGGTACCCAGCACCAGGGCGGCGATGGTCAGGTAGATGGGGGAACCGAATTGTGCGGCGGAACTGCCGCCGCCTGCCCAGTTCACCGCAACGGGGAACAGCGACAAACCGATCGAGGTGATGACGGTACCGGTCACCAAAGGCGGGAAGAAGCGCACCACCTTGGACATGAACGGTGCGATCAGCATGCCGAAGAACCCTGCGGCAATGGTCGCGCCGAAGATGCCTTGCAGGCCGATGCCGGGCATGCCGGCCATGGCCACCATGCTGCCGACCGCCGCGAAGCTGGCGCCCATCATCACCGGCATGCGAATGCCCATGGGGCCGATGCCCAGCGACTGGACGATGGTGGCGATCCCGGCGACCAGCAGGTCGGCATTGATCAGAAAGGCGATTTCTTCACGACTCAGACCGGCGGCCTGTCCGATGATCAACGGCACCGCGATGGCGCCGCCGTACATCAACAGAACGTGTTGCAGACCTACCAGGATCAGTTGCAGTAACGGCAGGCGCACGATGGCGGGTGCGTCGGGGATGCGCGCTTCGGATGACACGGACATGCAACACCTCGGATCTTTTTTATTCTTGTGATTTTGTGCAGCAGGCAAACCTGTGGGAGCGGGCTTGCTCGCGAAGAGGCCATAACATTCAACATCGTTGTTGACTGACCCGACGCTTTCGCGGGCAAGCCCGCTCCCACAGGGATTGATGGTGTCCATGTGGGAGCGAGCCTGCCAGCGATGTTTTGGCTACTTAGTTGGTCTGGGCTCCCTGCACAATCCAGGCACCGATCAGGTCACGTTCCTGCTGGGTCATCTGGGTGATGTTGCCCAATGGCATGATCTGCGTAGTGACTGCCTGGGCCTGGATGCGCGCGGCGTTCTGGCGGATCTGCTCGGGGGTGTCGAACATCACGCCGCCCGGGGCGGCACTGAACAGTGGGCTGGTGGGCTTGGCCGAGTGACAGACCGCACACCGTTCCTGGATCACGCTGTGCACCTTGTCGAAGCCAGGACCAGCATTGGCTGCCTGGGCCGGGGCTGCAGCTGGGGCAGCGGCTTGCGTGGCTTCAGCCGGTTTCGCACCACCACCGACGGCGGTTTCCGGCAGCGGCTGGTACTCGATCTGCGCGGGGGCCTTGGCCACGTCCGGGCTGGTCATCGGCGCAGGGCCGGTAACGTAGGCCAGGCTGATCATGCCGACGGCCGCAACCGGCAGGGTCCAGGCGAACTTGTGGCTGTCGTGGCGGGTGTTGAAGTAGTGACGCACCAACACCGCCAGCACCGCGATCCCGGCCAGGATCAACCAGTTGTACTGGCTGCCGTAGGTGCTCGGGAAGTGGTTGCTGATCATGATGAACAGCACAGGCAAGGTGAAGTAGTTGTTGTGTCGCGAACGTAGCAGGCCCTTGGCCGGCAGGGCCGGATCCGGGGTGCGGTTCTCGGCGATCGCCGCCACCAGTGCCCGTTGTGCCGGCATGATGATGCGGAACACGTTACCGACCATGATGGTGCCGATGATGGCGCCCACGTGCAGGTACGCACCTCGGCCGCTGAACACTTTGCTGAAACCGTAGGCCGCGCCGATGATCAGTACGAACAGGATGAAACCCAGCAGGGCCGGACGTTTGCCCAGGGCCGAGTCGCACAGGAAGGAGTAGATGAACCAGCCGGCGAACAGCGAACCGATGCCCAGCAGGACCCCTTCAGGACCGCTCAGGCTGCTGCCAGGTGCCAATAGGTACAGGGTCGGGTTGGAGTAGAACACCACGCACAGCAGCGCGACCCCCGACAACCAGGTGAAGTAGGCCTCCCACTTGAACCAGTGCAGGTTGTCCGGCATGGTTGGTGGAGCCAGTTTGTATTTCTCCAGGTGGTAGATCCCGCCACCGTGAATCGCCCAGAGATCGCCCGCCAGACCGTTCTTCGGGTTGACCCGATTGAGGTTGTTTTCCAGCCAGACAAAATAGAACGACGCGCCGATCCAGGCTACGCCAGTGATCATGTGAACCCAGCGCACGCTCAGGTTCAGCCATTCGAACAGATGTGCTTCCACAGTCTTTACCTCTCGCCTGTCACTCTGTTGTCGAGTGATCAGACCTTCTCTTATTGGTGGGGGGCAAGGATCAAACGTTGATCCTCTTTGAAAAAATGCTCATCGCAGTTATTGCCTGTGCCACTGCGATCAACCACCAGGAAGT
>Ga0213827_1000562_pt1 | contig 27819 bp, 26 predicted proteins | sample MC6MC0898MG_FD_180669 | JGI IMG/M metagenome (GOLD analysis project Ga0213827, IMG submission 180669) | Enriched soil aggregate microbial communities from Iowa State University, Ames, United States - MC6-MC0898-MG | ecosystem: Environmental > Terrestrial > Soil > Unclassified | place: USA: Iowa...
CAGGCGCTTGATTTCGTTCATCACGTTGCGCGCCAGGTAATCGCTGAGCGCCACGTCATCGAGCTTGCCATCGCTTGAGGTCAGGGTGATCAGCAGCAGGAAGCCGGAAGACACCTTCTCCACCGACAAGCCCTGCTGGATCACCGCTTGCGGCAGGCGCGACTCCACCACCTTGAGGCGGTTCTGCACATCGACCTGGGCCAGCTCCGGGTTGGTGCCCGGTTTGAAGGTGGCGGTGATGGTGGCCGAAGCGAGGCTGCTCTGGGATTCGAAATACAGCAGATGGTCGGCGCCATTGAGCTCTTCTTCGATCAGGCTGACCACACTTTCATCGACGGTTTGTGCCGAAGCACCCGGGTACGCCGCGTAGATTTCGATCTGTGGCGGCGCCACGTCCGGGTACTGGGCCACCGGCAGTTGCGGGATGGCCAGGGCACCCGCCAACAGGATGAACAGCGCAACCACCCAGGCGAACACTGGGCGGTCAATAAAAAAATGCGGCATAAAATCTGCGTCCTGCCTACTGCCCGGAGATCAGGGCGTGCGGAAGTGGGGTGGCGTCGATGGCGACTTTGTCGCCGGGACGGGCATGTTGCAGGCCTTCGATGACAATGCGGTCGCCGGCCTTGAGGCCGGCGCTGACGATCCAGCGGTCCTGTTGCACCTGGCCCAGTTGCACGGCGTGCTGGCTGACCCGGTCCTCGCTGTCGAGCAGCAACACCTGGGCAATGCCGGCGCTGTCGCGCTGGATCGCCCGTTGCGGCACGCTGATGCCTTGCTGGTTGACCGCTTGCTCCAGGCGCACCCGAATGAAGCTGCCAGGGAGCAGGTCGAGGTCGGGGTTGGGGAACTCGCTGCGCACAATGATCTGGCCGGTGCCGGGGTCGACACTGATCTCCGAGAACAACAGCTTGCCCGGTAGCGGGTAATGGCTGCCATCGTCCTGGATCAGCGTGGCCTTGGCCTGGTCCTGGCCGACCTGCTGCATCTGCCCGGCACGGAAGGCGCGGCGCAATTCATTGAGCTCGCGGGTCGACTGGGTCAGGTCGGCGTGGATCGGGTCCAGTTGCTGGATCAGCGCCAGGGGCGTGCTTTCGTTCTGTCCGACCAGCGCGCCTTCGGTGACCAGCGCGCGCCCGATGCGCCCGGAAATCGGCGCGGTGACCGTGGCGTACCCCAGGTTCAGCCGGGCACGGGCCACGGCGGCCTGGTTGGCGGCGACGTCGGCATTGGCCTGCAGCGTGGCCGCCCGCGCATTGTCGTAATCCTGGGCGCTGATGGCCTGGTCCTTGATCAACTGGGCGTAGCGCTTCTCCTGCAAGCGCGCCTGGAACGCATTGGCCTGGGCCTTGCGCAGCGCCGCATCGGCACTGTCGAGGTCGGCCTTGAACGGCGCCGGGTCGATGCGAAACAGCACCTGGCCCTGTTTCACGTCGCTGCCTTCGCGAAAGGCGCGCTGCAGCACCACCCCGGCGACCCGGGCGCGCACTTCGGCGATGCGCGGCGCGGCGATCCGCCCGCTCAGCTCGCTGCTGATCGACAGGGGACGGGCTTCGATGGTCTCGATGCGCACGCTGGCCAGCGGCGCGGCCTCCTCGACGGTGGAAGACTTGTCACAGGCGCTCAGCAGCAATGCCAGGGCAATCAGGCTGAGCGGTGCAAACAGGTGCTTGGACATGTAAATACCCCAATAATGACCCGGGCATGCTACGGGCAGCCGGCTAGGGTAGCGGTGAAGCTTTGTAGTGGCTGTGTGAAATTGTGTGAAGGTTTTGCTCAGACCGGGGAGAGGGCGTATATCCTTGATTTCTTTTGTGCCTGTTCCGCCGCCTTCGCGGGCAAGCCCGCTCCCACAAGGGAAGGGGCTGCCGTGGGAGCGGGCTCGCCCGCGATGACGGATGTTCAGCCGCCACGACCCTTTCTGGAAACACCATGCCCAACATCCTCCTGGTCGAAGACGACTCAGCGCTCTCGGAGCTGATTGCCAGCTACCTCGAACGTAATGGCTATCAGGTCAATGTGATCAGCCGTGGCGATCAGGTGCGCGAACGGGCGCGGGTCAACCCGCCGGATTTAGTGATCCTCGACCTGATGCTGCCCGGGCTCGATGGCCTGCAGGTGTGCCGGCTGTTGCGCGCCGATTCGGCGAGCCTGCCGATCCTGATGCTGACCGCCCGTGACGACAGCCACGACCAGGTGCTGGGCCTGGAAATGGGCGCCGACGACTACGTCACCAAACCCTGCGAGCCACGGGTCTTGCTGGCGCGGGTGCGCACCTTGCTGCGGCGCAGCAGCCTCAACGAACCGCAAAGCGCCAGCGACCGGATCCTCATGGGCAACCTGTGCATCGACCTGTCGGAGCGCACCGTGACCTGGCGCGAGCAGCCGGTGGAGCTGTCCAGCGGTGAATACAACCTGTTGGTGGTCCTGGCCCGGCATGCCGGGGAAGTGCTGAGCCGCGACCAGATCCTGCAGCGTCTGCGCGGCATCGAGTTCAATGGCACCGATCGCTCGGTGGACGTGGCGATTTCCAAACTGCGGCGCAAGTTCGACGACCACGCCGGCGAAGCGCGCAAGATCAAGACGGTGTGGGGCAAGGGCTACCTGTTCAGCCGTTCCGAGTGGGAATGCTGAAGCCATGCTGCGCATCCTGGTCCGCCTGTACCTGATCACCATCGTTTCCTTCAGTGCGGCGATCTACCTGGTGCCAGACCTGGTGATCATGGTCTTCCACGAGCGCTTTTCCAGCTACAACCTGGACCACTCCCGGGGCGTGCAGAGCCTGCTGGTCAAGCAGTTTCAGGGGGTGCCGAGCGCTCAGTGGCCGGCACTCGCCGCGGAACTGGATCAACAATTTCATCCGTTGCAGATCGCCGTGGTCCCGATCGGCGACGAGGGTTTCACCGCCCATGAGCGCGAGCGTTTGCAGCGCGGTGAAATGGCCGTACGCACGGGCGACTGGGGCTGGCGCACATTGGCCGCGGCGCCGTTGAATGAATTCCAGGCAGTCAAGCTGGTGGTGCCGCCGGACCCGCTGGATGTCAGCCTGCTGTACTGGGGCATCAATGTGCTGATCGGTGCGACGCTGCTCGCCTGCCTGCTGATCTGGTTGCGCCCGCACTGGCGCGATCTGGAGCGCCTGCGCAACACCGCCGAGCGTTTCGGCAAAGGCCACTTGAGCGAACGCACGCAGATCGCTGCCAGTTCCAACATCGGCAGCCTGGCCCATGTCTTCGACACCATGGCCGGCGACATCGAGAACCTGCTGAACCAGCAGCGCGACTTGCTCAATGCGGTATCCCATGAGCTGCGCACGCCCTTGACCCGCCTGGACTTCGGCCTGGCCCTGGCGTTATCCGATGACCTGCCGGCCGCCAGTCGCGAGCGCTTGCAAGGCCTGGTGGCGCACATTCGCGAGCTGGACGAGTTGGTCCTTGAGTTGCTGTCCTACAGTCGCCTGCAAAACCCGGCACGCTTGCCGGAACAGGTCGAGGTGGCGCTGGACGAGTTCATCGACAGCATCCTGGGCAGCGTCGACGAAGAACTGGAGTCGCCGGACATCGTGATCGACGTGCTGCTGCAGGGGCATCTCGAACGCTTCAGCCTCGACCCGCGCCTGACCGCCCGGGCTATCCAGAACCTGCTGCGCAACGCCATGCGCTATTGCGAGAAACGCATCCAGATTGGTGTGCAAGTGCAGCCTGAGGGGTGTGAAATCTGGGTCGACGATGACGGCATCGGCATCCCCGACGACGAGCGCGAGCGGATTTTCGAACCGTTCTACCGCCTCGACCGCAGCCGTGACCGCGCCACGGGCGGCTTTGGCCTGGGCCTGGCCATCAGCCGCCGGGCCCTGGAAGCCCAGGGCGGCAGCCTTACCGTCGAGGCGTCGCCGCTGGGCGGGGCGCGATTCAGGTTGTGGCTGCCGATACTGCCTTGATCGTTGGGGGGATGGCTGTCGTGATATCAGATCCAATTCGGGGGTTGTAGTAGAGGCACATCCTTATCTCAAACTCATAATCAGGTGGTCTTTCTGATTTGATACGGATCTGGTTTTGGTTGCAAACGACCGGGGACGCTATTGTCGAAAGGCTGTACTTTGATTTTGTTATAAACCCCGATTGGGAATAGGAGCGTATGGCCCTCTTGTATGTACTCCGGTTTGCCTGTCATTATTATTCTTCCATTGATGGTATGGTCATTCGCATCATATTTAATTGGTTTAAATGTGTGGAAGTCTTTGACGTAGACGTTGAAAACAACAGGCGTTGAATTGTCGTTTCGCGCAGCTATATCTGCATGTCTCTTAGCAATATCGAGCACATCTGTTGTATAAAATCCAGGCCCTAATGCTTGATTCCCATTTTTGCCTGAGTGTTGTCGGTCGAGTCCCTGTGTGAGTGACGGGGCATGTTTTGTTGAGGACCCGTGGTAAGAGACATGCTTGAATTGACTCATCTCTGCGGGCCCTGAAATTAATTTTTGAAAGGTTTCAGGATTCTTCGCGATAATTGTCTTGCGCGCACGACTGAGCCAGGAGAGCATTTTGTTTGCAATGTTTAGATTGAATGAAGCATTGCCAGTGGGATCCACGCGGTTAACTGGATCTCCTAAGCAGTACGCATATGCATTCAGTCCACCCTTTCCAAACGGACTCAAACTGTCCGGACCATGAAACCGCATCAACACCGGGTTGAAGACGCGATAGCCATTTCCCAGCAAGTAATGTCCGGTCTGCGGGTCCGGTTGTTCGCCGTTGAACATCAGCAGGCTGAAAATCCCGTTTGCCGGGAGGGACTGACCATAGGGGGTGTAGACGAGGGAGTGAGTCTGTTTCGCGTCGAGCGCCCTGAGTACCGAACATTGTTGATCAGTTGCCAGTAACCTAGTGTCGATCTGCAGGTTGTGACGTTGCTGTTGTGCTAGCAAATAGTAGTCATGTCGAACAATGCTATGACCCATCGCTCCTTGTATTTGAGTGACGAGACGGCTTTTGCAGTAAAAACGGAGCAAGTTGGGGGCTGATGCCTGTGCATAGCTATCCAGACGATCGAGAGGATCGTAGCGATAGCTACACAGTAGCGTTTGACCAGAAGTAGTAGGCATCGATTCAGCTCCATGCAAGCTCCGGCACCGGGTCTTTATCATCAGTGCTTTTTCTTTTGATGCCTACTGGCAGAACTACTAGGTTTTATCGACCCTGACGTCCGGCAGCGCGCGGAGCATTACCTGTTGATTGCGCAACAACTTTAAACACTCACGTATTGAACCAGGAATGTTCATGCCCGATATCGACCACGGCTCGGCGATTGAACGGAAAGTAATGATCGATCAGGGCCATTTGCTGGTCGACATAGGTCTGGTCCCACAGGTGATGGGTGACCGAAATATTGGCGCGTGGCTCAGCGTTGAAGCACAGCCGATAGTAGTCCGCACGCTCGACGGCGACCACGTCGTTGAGCACGCCGGGGCCTGTCAGGCGGAACAGTTCGCGGGCGTAGGTCGGCATGTCCATGGCCGCTTCCCTGGGGTTGCTGAGGATACCCTGGGTATCGACATAGGGCCGGACCTTGGTAAAAAAGCCTGCGCTTTGCACAAAGCGCAACTGCATCTCCTTCGAGATTTCCTGCAATACGGGATTGTTGGGATGGGAAGCGAAAATGCTGCTGTTGTAACCTGAAAACCCCGCCATCTCCTCAGTGACCTTGGGCCCGAGCAGCAAATCGTTCGGTGCGGCAAGCAATTCGATATCGTTGATATCTACTCGTAATGTGTCATCGACATCCATGTAGATACCACCATGATGGTGGGTCAAGGGGTAGCGCAACACATCGGAGGCTGCCGAGTAATTGCGCCCGTGCCCTTGCATGACCGTGGTGTACTGCTGAAAATTGTCCGATTGCGAGAACGTGCTGAAAAACGGGGTATCGCGCAAAGGCGCTATCACCAGCGACGGCGCCGCCCGGTGGAACTGCTGCCTGATTTGCGCCAGCACGCTGGCGTCCTGCACATCGACATGCAGTGTCGAAACATAGCGGCTGCTGAGCCGGCAGTTATGGGCGATGTTTTCGATCAGTCGCGGCGACGGCACGGCATGTCCCAGCCACAGGTAGTGAATGTTCGCGGGAATGGGCGCAAGGTTGCCCGGAAAGACCGGGAGCCTGGGCAATTGCACCGTCTGCAATCTGGCCGGCGCGGGCAGGCTGTCCTTGACCGCGCGCCATTGCGCGACAGGACCGGTGACCCATTGCCCCTGGGCATTGCGCCAGGCGGGTGTAGTCGGCTTGCCGCGCACATCGATCAAACACCAGAAACCTTGCTGCACCCTGTAAATCGCCTGGCAATCCTGCTCCGGCCCCAGGCGCACCCAACCCATGAGTGGCATGTCATCGACGGGGATGGCGACCTCGTGGGCGGGTGCCAACGGTTGTTGTGGCGTACGTGGCAGGCGGCACAGGCCGCTTACGCTCAGCATGTGACCTCCCAGGCCTGGCGCGAGGCATTGAAGGTCACTACCGGCCCCTGCACCTCACCGGCGTGGACGCGCCATTGCGTGTTATCGGGCAGCGGGCTTACCGCGTAGGGATGACCCTGCATGAGGATGTAGGTGTGGCGGTCTATCGTGTAGAGGTTCATGGCGGGTGTGATGTCCGAGAGATCAATGCCGTGGGCGACCAATTGGCGCTGTTGAGGGATAGTCAGTGCGTTGCGGGCGACCGACAGGTTCGGCTTGAAGAATGCCAGCGAGTCGGCCTGCCTGAAGGCGGCCAGGGTGGTCAGGTCCTGTGCGCGCAACAAGTCGCCGGAGGCTGCCCCGAGGGGCGCCAGGTTAAGGCCGTTAGCCAGCTGCGATGCGTGGAGTTGCCCACGAACGAAACGCGAGCCGGCGCGAGCCAGCGCCAGGCCTTTGATCCCTCCTTGAAACAGGAATATCGCCGGCCCTACGGGGTTGGCTGCCTGAGCAAAACCTTTGGCCAGCACTGCACCGAACTCCCGGGCACCCTGGGCGGTTTGCGCCGCCTTGAGCGCCAACCGGGAAATCCCGAAGGACGTCGAACGCACTACCAGGCGTCCCACTTGGACGTAAGCCCTGATGGCATGCAATACCGCACTGCCAAAAGGCACCAGGTAGCTCAGCACTTCCAACCCGGCGAACAGGAAGGTCCCGGGGGTTACGGTGCCGCGACTGATGTCCAGGTAGATCGAATAGCCGGGCACGAAGAAGCTCGCCAGGCGCTCGTTGCTCGCCAGCAGATTCTCGCGGTAGCGTTCATAGGGGGTCGGCTCACGCAAGACGTCGTACGCCTGCTCGACGGCTTTGCCAAAGACTTCGTCGACCATCTTCTGGCTGAGAAAGCGGATTTTCCCATCGCGATCCAGTTCGCTGATCTGGCGAGCGACTGTGTAGAAGCTGACGTCCAGTTCGGGTTCCGCCAGAACCTTGCCGGGACGCCCTTGCAGGTAGGCGTTCTGGTCCAGGTCCGGCATTGCGTTCATGTAGGGCGATTCGTGATAGATGTAGTCAGCCGTAGGGGGTGAAAACTTGAAGTTGACGCGAATTCTTCGCGTGCCGTTGCGTTCCAGCAGGCGAATCGTGCCCGATGGACAAAAGATTTCGTAGGCGTACTCCTGGTCACCCTTCTTGTAGAGTGCGATCAACCCGTGGCTGGCGGTCTGGCGTTGCCCCTGGGGGTCCTTGAAGGACACCTGGATGAATTTGTAAGCCTCAAGGATCCTGTCCCGATCCAGCGCCGGCAAGTCGTGCAAGGCCAGGACCATACGCGCTACCTGGCCTTGCAGGTAGTTTTGCTTGAAGTCCTGGTACCGTTCATCGAACGCTGCCTGAAGCGCACAGCCGCCGTCGGTATCGGGGACAAAACCCAACTCGCCGATACCGAATTCACGCCCCGCACCGCAGGTCATATAGCGTTCGAGCCGGGTCATGCGCATCGAGCGACCGAGCTCGCGATAGCCCTTCACAAAATATCGCAGCACCTGGCTTTCAGTGAATGATGACCGGCGGTACAGGTCCGGTTGCGACTGCAGACGTTCCAGGGCCATGGATTTGCGCACGGGAGGCAATTGTGCCAGCTGGGTAAAGGTTCTGGCCTCAAGCTTTTGTTGCTGTTGCAAATGCAGCAAGGCTGCCAACGACTGATCCGGCTCGATCTGGTCCGCGCGGGTCTGCGCGATGACGCCCCGGCACATCGCAAAGTGCAAGGTGGCGAGTTGACCACTGACGGCAATCGCCAGTTGCGCCGGCTCTGGCAATTGCTCGAACGGGCCTTGGCTGTAGAAGCTCATCAGCTCCCGATAACTATGGATCAGCGAAGAGCCGGGGCGCAGCTGTTCTGCCAGGTGTACCGCATGACGGAACTGGATGGCGCTCAGGCTTTGTCCGAACAGCAGTGTCTCGGGCACATCCTGCACCAGCAATTCCGGTGCGTGCTCACGACACAGTAAGGTCAGGGTCAACGCACCAGCCCCGCGGGCGCTGCTTTGCCCAAAGGTGGTCTCCAGGTGCTGGCGCAGGTGTGCACGTACCTGCGCATGGCTGCGTTCTCCCAATGCCACAGTTAACAGGTTCAGCCCGCAGACATGCCCCAGGGCGCGGCTGGCCACCGGCTCGAGATAGTAGGTCAACGCCTCGAGTGCCATGACCCTGCGCATGGCGGGCGATTGGCGATGCTGGGGATCCATTGCCCGTTCGAGCCGGTGAAAGCCGGGAAAGTCACAGAGCAAGTCGAGGAACAGCCCGTGGGTCAGCAGGTAAGGATCTGCCTGGGAAGGGGCGGTCGCGGCTGGGTACACCAGACTGACCTGCAAATAATCGCACAGGGCATCGACGTCGTGAGGCGTGTTCCTGCCGCCGATGATTGAATGAATCCGGCACCTGTCGGCCCGGACCCGGGCCTGGGCTTCGTCCAGCACGGTGGCGCTGTAGCTGAGGTCCAGGCACTCGGAGGCGGCGGGATGCAGGCCCAGCAAGCCGGGACTGATCAGGTCGGCCGTATGCCGCGCCTGTTCACGAGTCGAGTCGCGAGCAAGTCGTTGCTCCATGACGAAACACTTGTAGCCACGACTGTCGGGAGCCTCCCACTGAACATTCAGTCGTTGCAATTGATGGCGGTAGATCTTGTCGATGACACTGAACGCGAGCGCTGGGGTGATAGCGCCCCGCGCAAAGTAATACGGTGTTCGGTTCAGCACTTCGCCGACACGCTCGATCGTTTGCCGGCTGGCCAGTGCCTCAAGCATCAGCTTGCGCCGTTCGCTGTCTGTCAGTGCCCCCGTCCTGAGGGGCGGCATGTCGAAAAACGTCAAGGCCAGGGCATTGCCGTCGCGACTGGCTTCGTTGCGGTGCGCGGTCCAGGCATTGAACAGGAGTTGATCGGGGATCTTTTCGACGAGCCGCAGGTTGCGTTCGTCCACCCATGGGGCCAGATCCTGGGCACGGGATGATTCCAGGGCCGTATCCAGATGTCCGAGGAAGGCGAGCAGGCTTTGATCCAGCACCGACCCCTTGCCGGTTTCAAAGGCAAAGTTGAGGTTTTTATCCTGCATTGCAAGCGTAGCGTCCATCAGTTCGCCGATCAGGTCCGACGCAAGCGGGTACGCGTGAAGGGATATTCGCTCGACACCGTCACCCAGAGCGCTGGCCAGGTGCAGGGCGTCGGATCTGGTCAGGCATTTGAGTAATGGCGCTTCTGCGTGTGCCTGAGCCAATTGCTCAGTGACGTCGCGGCTCAGCGCTGTCCACCCGGCAAATACCTGCAGCCCTCTGCTGGGCGTCACACAGATGATCGGGCCTTGCAGTTGCTCGACGTCTGGCGCGTCCGCCAGCGCGGGCGTGATCAGCAAGCAGCGATTGAGCCTGCAGGCGCGAGCGCTCGCGCGGTCCTGCAAGGCCAGGGTATGGATGCGCGAGGTGATCGGGTCTTGAAGCGTTGTCGACAGCAATTGGTAGTGGGCAGTTTCCAGCGTGCCATCCAGTACGCCCAGGCGTGCAGCATCCTGCAAGCGTGCCCGCTGCGGGTTGCTCCATACCGGTTTGCGCGAGATCCAGTAGTGCTTGAGGTTGTCCAGCCGCTTTACCGGCCAGTTGCGCAGGTGCTCGAGGAAACCGTCGAATAGGGCTCGGCTGACGGGCAGAAAGGCGTGGAGTTGGAAATGGCTGTAGTTGACTGGTGACTCCCTGAGCATGTCCGCGCTGCTGACGGGGCTCGACGTGCCGTTCTGCTGCTGGACGTGAAGGTCCTGATACAGGGAGATCCAGAGGGTTTTCCATTCCCGGCCCTCAGGTGGGATCGTGTTGGCGCGCAGAATCTCGGTGATCAACTGTGCGACAGGTTGGTTGTACGACAGCGCGACAGCCGGGCGTTGCGTGATCGGGTCGGGCATGATCAGGACCGGGTCATCTTCTTCTGCAGCGTGTATCTGCATCGCGTAAATCGTTGTCGGGTCGAGAGCCGGAGCCACCTGGGCGATCAGCTCTAGAAGCGGTTCGATCAGCGCTGCCTGCGCGCTCGGCTGCAGGGCAAACAAGCCGAACTGTTCGCCGCGGTTACCCAGCATTCGCCCAATCTGCTGGCGTTGCAACACGTGTACGTGGTGAGCATCGACGATGGTCGCGAGCAGGCTGATCTGATCGTTATGCAGAGCATAGGCGTTGTGGTTGTGCTCCAGTGCCAGGGCAAAAAAGCCGGCTCGGAACTGGCTTCGCGCTTCGCTATCCGGGAGCGCTCCGGGATAAACCGCACGGTCGGCAAAGTCCCGCCAGATGGTCGAGGCCAGCTGGTACATGAGCGCCAGCATCCACTCCGGGCCGATGGTAGCCAGGTCGCGGCCCGTGGCACGGGCGGCGATCAACCGGGTTGCCTGGAGGTTGAGCAGCAGTGGCAGCACGCTGCCGTCGGCCCATTGGCTAGCGCTGTCGGGCGCCGCGGCACTCAGGGCGTGGCGAATATCGATGCTCGTCAGGTAGCCCAGCATCTGCCGGGCCTGCATGCTTTCGAGGTGACTGATGGACGGATCACCGAGGTGGGTGAGGTAGGTGCGGATCGTGAGTGGGCTGAAGGGTTCCATAGTGGGCTCCCGTTAAGAGTGAGCTTCACTATCAAAAAAACCGCACCAGCTAATGCGGTACATAGTTATCGCTTGCTGATGTGGTTTTGCAAGCCGTTTCCAACCGCTGACCGTAGCAACTGTCGCGCGGAGCGAGGTGGTCAAGGCGGGGGATTTATTCATGGGTATCGCCAGCGTGCGCACGAACGCCGTGCGTTGCGGTCGTACCCTTCACAGGGCTTCGGCCCAGCGCAACGGGGAGACGTAATGAGCCAGGATGTACTTGCCACTGAAACCAATCGCCGGCAGTTGCAGCAAATCATCGCCGGGCTGTCCGACGGGGTGATTCTGCTGGATGCGGACAAGGCCCTGTTGTGGGCCAATGATGCGGCATTGGCCATGCACGGGGTCGAGCGGATCAGCGACCTGGGGGCCAACGCCCGCGAATATGCCCGGCGATTCACCCTGCGCTATCGCAACAACCATCCAGTGCTGGTGAAAAACTACCCCATCAGCCGGGTTGCCAATGGTGAGACCTTCAGCGACGTGGTGGTCGAAGTTACACCGACCGCCGACCCGGAGCGTACCTGGGTGCACCGCATCCGCAGCATGATCCTCACCGATCAGCACGGTGCGCCGGAATCCCTGGTGCTGATCCAAAGCGACGCCACCGAATGGGCCAGCGCCGAGCAGCGTTTTGAAAAAACCTTCAATGCCAACCCAGCCCCGGCGGTGATCTGCCGCCTCAGTGACCTGCGTTACCTCAAGGTCAATCAGGGGTTCGTGGAAATGACCGGCTACCCACGCGAGCAGATCATCGGCCGGTCGTTGTACGAACTGGACGTGCTGGAAGATGCCGAACGCCGCGACCTGGCCATCGAGCGCCTGAGCCAGGGCATTACCGTTCCGCAAATGCAGGCCGACCTGCGCTTACCCGATGGCAGCCGTAAACTGGTGGTAGTGGCCGGCCAGCCGCTGGCCCTCAACGAAGAACCGTGCATGCTGTTTTCCTTCGTCGACCTGGAGTTGCGCCGCAAGGCCGAAACCGCGCTGCGCCAGAGCGAGGAGCGGTTCGCCAAGTCCTTTCGCATGAGTCCGGTGCCGACCCTGATTTGCAGCGCTGAGAGTCTGCAGGTGGTGGACGTCAACGATGCCTTCCTCAGCAGCAGCGGTTACGCCAGTGAGGCGCTGGTGGGCAAGACCATCGATGAGCTTGGCTTCTTCGCCACCCGAGATGCCGCCAGCCAGTTATTTGCTACGTTGAAGAGGCTTGGCAGCGTGGAAAGCGTCGACCTGCAAGTGCGCAAGCAGGACGCGGTGCTGATCGACTGCGCGGTCTGGGCCGACACGGTGAGCATCCAGGACCATCCTTGTTATCTGCTGGTGCTGATGGACATCACGGAACGCAAACGCACCGAGCTGGAGCTGGTGGCGGCGATCGAGGAGGTGATGCAGGACGCCTCCTGGTTCAGCCAGACCTTGATCGAAAAGCTGGCCAACGCCAAGAGCGCCCATCGCAGCCACCGACCGAGCGCGGCGTTTACCGAACTTACCGCCCGTGAGCGCGACGTGCTGGGCTTGATCTGCGAAGGCCTGGCTGACAAAGAGATCGCCGCGCGCCTGAAGCTGGCGCCCAACACCGTGCGTAATCACGTGGCTACGCTGTACTCCAAACTGGCCGTGCACAGCCGCAGCGAGGCCATTGTCTGGGCCCGTGAACGCGGGTTGTTCGGTAGCGAGCGACGGATAAAGAGCCCGAAATAAAGGTGCAAATGCACTAGTGGCGCCAGTGCAAATTGCGCTTCTGCAACGACTCGCCAGTTCATAGGCTGTCAGGGTGTGCATCGTCCATCGGACGTTTGCCGTTCCCTTTGCCCCCAGCCCAATGGACGCCTGCCGTGATGACCCAAGCGCAACTGCGCAGTTACATCGAACAAGCCTTGGCCCCGCTGGCCTGCGATTTCAGCATGGATGCCGATGGCTGCCTGACGCTTCGGGTGTTCGAAGCGCACGACGGGCGTGTGCACCTGGTGGTCACCGGGATCAAGCCCGGCCGGCTGACCAGCGCCGGCGACCTGGCGCAAATGCTCGAAGAACTGCGTTATGAGCTGAGCGCTACCCACCAGGGGCAGACCGACAACGCTTGAAGGGCAATCGCTGGCTGAACTATCTCGATTGCTCGCGGCTCTACAGATCAGGCCCTCTGGGGCTGACATTTGGCTGTAAATCCTCTTAATCCGACTCGCAGGCCACCTCATGCACACTTTTTTGAGATCTGCTTTTGCGCCATGGCTGTTCCCACTCTGCGCGGTTGCCATCCTCAGTGGCTGCGCCAGCCCACCGCCGCCCCCCGTGGTGGTGCAAGCCCCGCCGGTCAAGACCTGCAACACCATGGAAAACACCCAGGTGCTGGGCCAGGCCCGGGCGGAGGGTGAAGTGACCCGGGTGACCACCACCACCCGTTGCATCACTCAGTAGCGGTTAACAAACGCTGGCGGCAATCGAGTGTCAGGCGCGCACCGCCCCATTCGCTGACCCCGACGTCCAGGCTGAACCCGTGCAGGTGGACGATGGCCGCGACAATCGACAGGCCCAGGCCGAACCCGCCGTTCTGGGCACTGTCGTCGACCCGATAGAAGCGCTGGAACACGGCGGTGCGTTTGTCGGCGGCAATTCCGGGACCGGAATCGAGTACTTCGATCCGGCAACTGCCGGCATTGTCGCTGGCCCGTATCTGCACCTGACCGCCGGCGGGGGTGAACTTGATCGAGTTGCTCAGCAGGTTGGACAAGGCCTCGAACAGCAGCGCCCGGTCGCCGGTCAGCGACGGCAGGCTGGGCGGTGCCTGCAGGCTCAAGGTCAACTGGCCTTCTTCGGCCAGGGGCAGGTAGAAGTCGTGCAGTTCCTGCAGCAACGGTAGTGGGTCGAACAGCAGAAAGCCGGAACGCCGCTGTTGATCCTCCAGCTCGGAAATCCGCAGCAAACCGCGAAAACGCGCCATCAAGGTGTCGGTCTCGGCAATCACCTGGTCCAGTTGCGCCGCCTCGCTTGAGCCTTCGGCGGCTTGCTGCTGGATCCGGTACAGCTGGGCGCGCAGCCGGGTGAGCGGGGTGCGCAGATCATGGGCGATGTTGTCGCACACCCCCTTGACCTCGTTGACCAGCCGCTCGATGCGCTCGAGCATGGCATTGACGATGGCGGCCAGCATGTCCAGTTCGTCGCGGCGGCTGGACAGCGGCAGGCGGTGGTTGAGGTTGCCGGCGACGATGGCTTCGGCACTGGCCTGCAGGGCGTGAATACGGCGCAGGGGGCGGCGGCGCAACAGGTACCAACCGGCAATGCCGGGAATGATGGTCAGCGATACACCCCAGAGCAGCGCATGCAGGATGATCCGGTTCACGGCAAACAGTGAGCCGTTGTCGCGCGCCAGCACCAGCCAGCGACCATCCAGGGTCGGAGTCGCCACGGCGTCGCAGCTGTCCGGGGGCAAGCGTGGGTCGTGGGGGTCGGCGCAGTTGGCAAGTTCATGCACTTTGCCGTCCAGCGGCAGACCCTCGGGGATCTGCTGGATCAGCCCGTGCAGGGGCCGTTGAAAGGCGTCGAACAGGCCATAGGCATCAACGCCGCGCTGGTCGAAGGTGGTGCTGGCGATCAGCGCTTCATCCAGTTGCTCGCCGTGAAAGCGCGAGAACAGGTGCTGGCGTTGCATGATCGAATGCCGGGACAGGTTATCCAGGTAGCTCGACACCTCGTAGTACATCACGCCCATCAGCAGGCAGCTCCAGACCACGAACAGTGCGCTGTAGAGTGCCAGCAGGCGGCTGCTGGAGGAGCGCCAGCCTTTAGACGGGTTCAGCAATGACATAACCCGAGCCTCGCACGGTGCGGATCAGTGGCAGCAGGCCCGGTGGGTCGACTTTTTTGCGCAGGCGGCCGATGTGAACGTCGATCAGGTTGGTGCCGGGGTCGAAGTGGTAACCCCAGACTTCTTCGAAGATCATCATGCGCGAGAGGATCTGCCCGCTGTTGCGCAGCAGGAATTCCAGCAGTTTGTATTCGGTGGGCAAAAGGATCAGCAGTTGCCCGGCGCGGGTGGCTTCGCGGCTGATCAGGTTGAGTTCCAGGTCGGCCACCTGCAGGGTGGTTTCCACGCTCTTGACGGTGTGCTGGCGACGCAGCAGGACTTCGACCCGGGCGGCCATTTCATCGGTGGCGAAGGGTTTGGTCAGGTAGTCGTCGCCTCCGGCGCGCAGGCCGCGTACGCGTTCGTCGACATCGGACAGGGCGCTGATCATCAGGATCGGGGTGGACACGCCCATGGTGCGCAGGGTGGTGACGATAGCCAGGCCGTCGAGTTCCGGCAGCATGCGATCCAGGGTGATCAGGTCGTAATCGCCGCTGACCGCGCGGGCCAGGCCTTCGCGACCATTGGCTACCCAGTCTACGTCGAGGCCGTGGCTGCTCAGTTCGGCGACGATCTCCCGTGCGGTGACTGCGTCGTCTTCAATGGTCAGGATTCGGGTCATGGGGTTGCCTGAGGGTGGGTGAGTAACGGGTCGTAGTGTGCCAAGAAATGGGGGTGGGGTTGCTAAATTAAAGTTTATATAGGGGGAGGGGGTAGATCCGTTGCTGTGGGAATCGGGGGTTGGCCCGCAGCAGCTGTCGAGCTTGCGAGGCTGCGTCAACGGCCGCAGGACGTTCATTCGATTTGGTAAACCCGGCGGGGGTCGCTACGCAACCCAACGCAGCCTTCGGCAGCTGCTACACAGGAATCGGGGGTTGGCCCGTGTAGCAGCTGTCGAGCTTGCGAGGCTGCGTCAACGGCCGCAGGACGTTCATTCGATTTGGTAAACCCGGCGGGGGTCGCTACGCAACCCAACGCAGCCTTCGGCAGCTGCTACACAGGAATCGGGGGCTGGCCCGCAGCAGCTGTCGAGCTTGCGAGGCTGCGTTCGAGGACGCAGTCCTCGCCAGGTGAGTGATGGCGGGAGCTGAAATTGAAAGCTTGATATCATCCGGCCACACCTTTCTCTGGAGTTTCATCGTGGGCGTTTTATCTCGCCGTGGCTGGATGCCGTTTTTGTCTGTGTTGCTCCTCCTGGGGGGCGCGATGTCTTTCGCTTCGGCGGCGAATCAGCCGTGCTCCGGAAAGAAAGGCGGGATTGCCCGGTGTGATGGTGAGCTGTTTTTGTGCATCGACGGCTCCATCAGTGCTTCGAAAAAAAGCTGTTCGGCCACGTTTGGCCAGAAGGCCGGCAGTGCCGTGGCCCAGCCTTTGTTGCGGGACTCGGGTGGGTGTCAGTGTGGCAGCGGGGCGTTTTGTACGGGGCCGCGTGGTGGGGTTTATTGTCTGACGCCCAGTGGCAACAAGAGCTACAAGCGTAAATAGTGGCTGCGACTCAGGCAGTGCATTAAGCCCGCTTGATGGGGGGAGGTTGTTGCAAATTGCATGAGAGGAAACCCGCTGGAGTTTTCAACTGATTGAAACAGAACGATTTATTCAAAGTCAGTAGCTGGCATGTTGACTGCAATACCAGGTCTGAAGCGTTGCAACAGTCTTCCTCATGCCTGGAGCACTACAACAATGAATAGAACCTCTGATATGTATCCGGCCGATCTGCCAGCGTCGAGTGCGCTGTCGGGGGTGTCCTGGGCGGCGATTTTTGCCGGGGCGGCTGCCGCGGCGGCCCTGTCGCTGATTCTCGTGGTGCTGGGTTTTGGCCTCGGATTCTCGGCGGTGTCGCCGTGGGCCGGGAGCGGGATCAGCGCCAAGAGCCTGGGGATTTCCACGATCATCTGGCTGGCGTTCACCCAGATTGTGGCCTCCGGGCTCGGTGGCTACATCGCCGGGCGGTTGCGGGTGAAGTGGTCGAGCATGCATGGCGATGAGGTGTATTTTCGCGACACGGCCCACGGTTTTCTGGCTTGGGCGGTGGCGACCCTGGTGACCGCGACCCTGGTGGTCGGTTCGGTCAGCAGCATCGTCAGTGGTGGCGTGCAGGCCGGTGCCAGTGTGGCGGGTGGCGCGGCCAGTGCCATGACCCAGGCCGCGGGGACCGCTGCCGGCCAGGGCAGCGCTGATGATTACGGCTATTTCGTCGATACGCTGTTTCGCGATGATCGTCCGGCGGCGGTCAGCGACGATGCCGCCCATGCCACCGTGACCCGGATTTTCGTGCAGACCCTGAGCCATGACGGTCAACTGGCGGCGGAGGATCGTACCTACCTGGCCCAACTGGTGGCTCAACGGACCAACCTGACCCAGGCGGATGCCGAGCGGCGGGTCGATGAAGGGTTCGCCAAGGCGCGCAAGGCGCTCGACGATGCCAAGCTGGCGGCCAGGCAAGCGGCGGACAGCGCCAGCAAAGTGGCGGCCTGGACTGCCCTGTGGATGTTTGTCGCACTGTTGTGTGGTGCGTTTTTTGCCAGCCTCGCCGCTACCTTTGGCGGTCGTCGCCGGGACGCGGTGGTGTACCTGGAGCCGGTCGGCTACATCCCGGTCACTGCGCCCACCGCCATTCGCTGATTGAGGAGAACTACCATGCGTTCACTCCTGCTGTTTTTCCTAGGTGTGCCCATCCCGATCATTATCCTGATCGCTCTGTTCATGCATTGATCCTGCTACAGCGCTGAACCCACTGCGTCTGCCCCTGGCAGGCGCGGTTTTTTTTGGCCCGCTATTTGGCCAGGCCAGTCCTGTTTTTGGCCGATGCGGCGCCTACGGCCGGGGCCACCGGCTTGGTATAGTTCGGGCCTTCATTTCTGTGCCAGCAAGGATTACTGCCATGCCCGAATATCAAGCCTTCCGCGTCGAACTGGCGGACAACATCGCCCATGTGCAGATCAACCGTCCGGAAAAGATCAACGCGATGAACGCCGCGTTCTGGACCGAGATCATCGAGATTTTCCAGTGGATCGACGACACCGACGAGGTTCGCGCGGTGGTGATCAGTGGTGCCGGCAAGCATTTCTCCTCGGGGATCGACCTGATGATGCTGGCCGGGGTGGCTAACGAAATGGGCAAGGACGTGGGCCGCAACGCGCGTCTGCTGCGGCGCAAGATCCTCGCCTTGCAGGCCTCGTTCAATGCGGTCGACAACTGCCGCAAGCCGGTGTTGGCGGCGATCCAGGGGTATTGCCTGGGTGGGGCCATCGACCTGATCAGCGCCTGCGACATGCGCTACGCCGCCGCCGATGCGCAGTTCTCGATCAAGGAAATCGATATCGGCATGGCGGCCGACGTCGGCACGCTGCAACGCTTGCCGCGGATCATCGGTGACGGCATGCTGCGTGAACTGGCTTACACTGGACGCACCTTTGGTGCCGAGCAAGCCCGCGAAATTGGCCTGGTCAATCGGCTCTACCCGGACACCGAGAGCCTGTTGGACGGGGTCATGGGCATTGCCCGCGAGATCGCCGCCAAGTCGCCGATCGCCATCGCCGGTACCAAGGCAATGATCAGCTACATGCGTGATCACAGCATCAACGATGGCCTGGAATACATCGCCACCTGGAACGCCGCCATGCTGCAGTCCAACGATCTGCGCGTGGCCATGGCCGCCCATATGAGCAAACAGAAGCCCGAATTTCTGGATTGAGCCCACATGACTTCACGCTGGACCACGGCAGTACTCGACACCGACGTAACCGGCGGCTGGGCGGTAGCCCGCAGCCCCGAAGGCTTTTTGTTCGATGACAACGGTGCGCTGTTCCCCCGGGAATGGCTCAAGCGCCAGGACCTGGCGCTTCTCGCCGAGCATGGCATTGGCCATTTCGATGGCGAGCCGGTGTACCTGCTGGAGTTGCAGGCCGCGGGGGAGGTGCCGGGGTGTGGCTGGAAAGGTTTGCGTGGGTTCATGCTGGAGGGCGATCACACGTTGTACAAGGTGCTGGGCTACGCCGCGCAGATCGGCACCTGGGCCCGCGAGCACCGTTTTTGCGGCAACTGTGGCCAGGCCATGGTCCAGGTGCCACGTGAGCGGGCGATGTATTGCCAGCCATGTGACTTGCGCAGTTACCCGCGGATTTCACCGAGCATGATTGTGCTGATCACCCGCGGCGACGAAATCCTCCTGGCGCGTTCGCCGCGGTTTGTCAGCGGGGTCTACAGCACCCTGGCCGGATTTGCCGAGCCCGGGGAGTCGGCCGAGGACTGCCTGATTCGTGAAGTGCGCGAGGAGGTGCAGATCGAGGTCAGGAACATCCAGTACCTGGGCAGCCAGTGCTGGCCGTTCCCCCATTCGATGATGCTCGGCTTCCATGCCGAGTACGCCGCTGGCGAGATCGTCCCGCAAGCCGACGAGATTGAAGACGCCCAGTGGTTCAACATTCATGCGCTACCGCCGTTGCCGGCGTCGCGCTCGATTGCCCGTTACCTGATCGACGTCTATGTTGCGCGGCGTTTAGGCCACGCTGAACCAGTGCTGCCAGGCTAGGCGCACGGTCAGGCCCAGCACCACCGTGATGAATACCGGGCGAATGAACTTCGCCCCACCGCTGATGGCGGTGCGTGCCCCAAAAAACGCCCCGACCATCACCGACACGCCCATGCTCAGGCCGATGATCCAATCCACCTGCCCGGAAAAAATGAACACCGACAGCGCGGCCGCGTTGCTGACGAAGTTCATGCTGCGCGCCACGCCGCTGGCCTTGACCAGGTCGATGGGGTACAGCAGCAGGCTGCTGACGGTCCAGAACGCACCCGTGCCGGGACCGGCCACGCCGTCGTAGAAGCCGAGGCTGAAGCCCTGGGTCGACTGCCACTTCTTCTTGATCGGCGCGTCGCTGTCCACTGGCGCTTTGGGCGTACCGCCAAACAGCAGGTACAGGCCACAGGCGAACACAATCACCGGGAGCATTTTGTTCAGCCATTCGGCCGGCAGGTAGTGCGCCACGACCGCACCGGTCAGCGCTCCCACCAGGGTGCCGACAATCGCATGCACCCACTGCCTTGGATGGAACAGCTTGCGCCGGTAGAAGGTGATGCTGGCAATGGCCGAGCCGAAGGTCGCGCTGAGTTTGTTGGTGCCCAGTACCAGGTGCGGGGGCAGGCCGGCGGTGAGCAGGGCCGGGGTCGTCAGCAGGCCGCCGCCGCCGGCAATGGCATCGATGAAACCGGCAATGAACGCGACAACGGCCAGAATGGCCAGGGTGGTGAGGTCTACGCTGAGTTCGAAAGGCATGGGGTCGACTTATTCGGTGGGGCGGTGGGGTAAGGCCGGCGTCATCTTACCCATAACCTGTGGCGGCCGCGACCGCTGCACCACCTGCAGCCAGGTTCAAGCGCTGTTGCGGCGCAACGTCTGGGACGGCGATTCACCGTAAGTGCGCTGATAATCCTGGGAGAAACGCCCCAGATGGAAGAAGTTCCAGTGCATGGCCGTTTCGGTCACGGTCGGCCAGCGCTGGGTCAGCAGGTCGTGCCTGGCGTTGGACAGGCGCAGGGTGCGCAAGTACGCCATGGGCGTGGTGCCGAAGGTCTCGACGAAACCCTGGTGCAAGGTGCGGCCGTGGGTTCCCAGGTTTTGCGTGAGCTGCTCCATGCACAGGGCGGAGTGCGCATGGGCGTGCAGGTATTCGATGGCCTGGCTGGCGATTTGTCTGCGCAATGGCGCCTCGCGCGCCGAGTCGTAACGTGGGCTCAGGGCTTGCAGCAATGAACTGAGCAAGGTCGCTTCCCATTGCGAGCCGGACACGACGTCAGGTGGATGGCGCTGGTTCAACGAGACGCTGATGGCGTTGACCGCGTTCAGTACCGAGTAATGATCGTGCGCCTGATAACGCTGGCCCTGGCGCTGCTTGAGCACATCGGTGGTGCCGTACAGTTCGCAGCACTGCTCGTAGTGCTCCAGGGTGGTGGTGACGGTGAACAGCGCTTCGTTGGGCTCGCACAGGTAATGCACCGGTTCGCCGCTGTACAGCACCACCATTTCATTGGGGTACAGCCGCTGGTGGTTCCAGGTCGGGCGGCCCGTGGTGGACTGGGACAGGGCGAAGGTGATGTGCCCGTCGGGAACACAACTGACGGCGCTGATGGAACACTTGAAGTCGAACTGACTATGGCGCAGGCGGGGACCACGCATGTGCTTGAGGCGATGGATGCGCGCGTGTTTCTCGACGGAAGAAAAATCGATGTGCCATTGGTCATTGCCGGTGGACAGTTCGTCCAGGGCGACGGATTCGAGGGTCAGTAAACTGGGGATTGGAAGGGCGGACATGCTGTACAGGAAGGGCACCTGGAAAAGACTCGGGTTGAGTGGGCCTGGCGGCGTCTGAGTGGCCAGGTCGGGCGAGCATTGCGCCCGCCCGACCGGCGAAACTCAGAACAGTATATAGGCCGACGCCGTGGTCTGGTTCAGATCTAGGTTACCGACCTGTAACACTTCATGCTCGGCGCGGATGCCAATGTTGCGCAGCACATCCATCTCGACCCCGGCGCCATAGGTCAGGTCGACCCCGGTGTCATCGTCGGCAGCGTTGCCGTCGGCGTCCCAGGCGTGGGCGCCGACACTGCCGAACAGGCGAATGCGCTCACCGATAGGGAAGCCGACGTGGGCGGCAACCTGGGCGGAGTGGCCCTCGAAGTCGAGGTTGTCGTCCTTGAACTTGCCGAGGTCGACGATGGCGCCCTCGAATGCCAGGTAACCATTGGCGCGGTAACCGCCATAGACCTTGTAGCTGTTGTCTTCATCACTCAAGGCGCTGTCGTCGGTTTCGATGCTCGTCACACCAGCGCCCAGGTAAAAACCCTTGTCATCGGCGAAAGCTGGCAGCGACAGCAACGACAGCAGGGAAACGAAGGCGAATTTTCGAAATGGCATGTGCAGGGTAGTCCTTGTACGGGTTTGTCAGGTGTGAAGTGTTGGGTGGGAAACTGCCCGGCCCCAATCGTTGATAAAAGTCATTAATGCTTATTGTCGTCGCCACTGCTCAGCGCCCCTGGGTCTGCGCTTCGTTGGCAATCGCGAAGTACTTGCGGGCCAGTGCGGCAATGGGCAGCGCGGCTGGCTGATTGCCTGGGGGGCTGGCGCAGGCATCGAGCATGATCGCCGAGGCGGGGATGGCGTACCGCTCCAGTACGTGGGCAACAAAGTCCGGGAAGTCAGGGTCGAGGATGTCCAATGGGGACAGGGCAAGGCGGATGGAGAAGTCTTTGCAAGCCCACAGGTAGGTGCTGTAGTCCTCGGCGACCTGGCGGACCACGGCGCCTGTCAGTTGCTGCACGACCTGGGGCGGGACACTGACGCCGCCCCGGGTCCAGCGTGACAGGGCCCTGGCGCCGACCAAGCGGCCGGTGCGCCGATCGGTGATGGGCAGGTAGTTGATCTCAAGCCATCGGTTACTTACACAGCTCGACACGTCCTGTTGTCTCGCCCACGCCAAATAGTGCGCCATCATGGTTTGACCCTGGTGTATTCAAATCGGCTGTTTCAACCCTTGGGGGCTGTTCACACGTCCACCAGCCAGGCCAGGGTTATTCCGCACAGATAGGCCAAGGTGCACAGGACTATCTTTTGTTTGAGTGACAAGCGGTTCAAGCGACGGCTGAGCATGCTGATCTCCTTGGGATAGGGAAATGGCGCAGGGTGGGAATGCCAGGCGCGCAATGGAAATGATTGATTGTCATTTGCCCGGATGTCAGTGGTTCATGCAGCGCAGGCGGTCCATTTCATGGAGGAAGAAACACAGGGTGTTGTCACTGGGCGTCGCCAGGAGGCTGTAGTTGAGCGTGGAGCCTTCCTGGACGACGTACTGGCGACGAAAAAACAGCTCCGGGGTTTTTTCGATGGCAAACAGTTCGCGGTCCTGGCTCAGTTTGGCGCGCACCACTTGTACCTGGAGGGCATCGTTGCCCGATTGGGTGATGTCGGCCGTCAAGGTGGCGTGACGGAACTTGCCATTGAGGCTTTCGATGGTCGAGTGGGTCATGCGATGCGCGTTCACCGTGAGGTATTCCTCGGTGTTCAATTGGCTCTGGTCATCCAGCCACTGCTGGCTCAGGGTATGAAAGCTGCTGTTGTTCTTGAACGGCACCGGCGAATACAGCCAGGCACCGATACAGCCCAGGTTGATCAGCCCGAGCAACAGCCACTGCACAATGGTTTGGCTCTGGCGGCTCACAGGGTCACCTCCAGGCATTGGGCAAGGAGGCTGGCGAGTGGTTTTTGCTGGGGGTTGAACAGCATATTGCGGGTACTTTGATCGGCGCGAATGCAGGAGATCGAGTAGTTGGACCGGGACTGGTTGATCCACACCTGGCCGACCAGGTTCTTCGGCAGGTCTTGCAGTTGTTGCTCGACCGCCGTGTTGAGTGTCCAGGCTGAATCGAGGCTGCTGCCCAGGGTATTGATAGTCAACTGGTCACGCTGGGAGCTGGCCACTTCGATGCTCGGCACCTTGGCCGAGAACGTGTAGTGGGCCAGGGTGGCCAGACACGTGAACAGGGTCACGGCATAGGCAATCGACAGCCATCCAAAGGGCGGTTTCGATTCGACAGTCAGAGGTGCATCTGCGGTCGGGGTGGGCAGCGTGGTTGGCTCCAACTCGACCGGGGCAGGCGTCGGCTGAACCTGCGGTGTGGTCCCGGTGCTGACATAGGCAGGGTTGAAGCGATAGCCACGCCGCGGGATGGTCATCAGGATTTCGTGATCGCGGCTGTCGTTGAGCAGGTTGCGCAGGGAGAACACCACCTGGTTCAAGCTGCCCGAGGCGACCACCCGATCATTCCAGGTGTGCTCGATAATCTGCTCGCGGGACTTGATCACCCCAGGTTCAACGAGCATCAGATCCAGCAGGCGTGATTCCGCCCGACCCAGGGTGCTGTGCTGAACTTCGCCCAGGGGCGTGGTGATCGATAGCCGGGAGTCCTCAGGATTGAACAGGGCCTTCGAGCCGTTTTTCAAGGTGAAAGAATGGCTCATGGTTCGTCCTCTTGGGTGCTCGCGCTCGCGAAGTTCTGCTGGTCAGCCATGGTCTGGCCAACCAGGTTGGGCCTGGTGCAAGGTGTCGGGTCAGTCGGTGCTGGTTTGTTTGGCGAAGGCCAGGTCAGCGCGCTCGCGCAATTGTTTGGCCCAGGCATCGAGGGCGGGGTAGGCGTCCTCGACCTTGGTGGCGTCCGATGGCGAGATTTGTTTGCCAGTGGTGGCGCTGACGGATTGCGCCAGCAACTCGCCGGTCTGGGCATCGCGCATTTCGCTTTCAAAGAAGATGCGCAGGCTTTCGTCCCGGGTGCCGGTCAGGTACATGGCGCCGCCGATGACAAAACCGATCGGCAGGTACTCGGGAATCGACAGGTCACGCGGGGTACGTTCGGTGCCGGTGATGGCGGTGCGCAGCATCAGCGCATGGGGTTCCGGGCGGCGGGTGACTTCGTAGCCGGCCGTCAGGAACTGATGCTGCAGCGCCTGGTTCAGGTACTTGAGCATGGCGCTGGTATCCGCCGGGCTGCGCGAGAGGTCCTTGCCGGTGAAGTAAAAGCGCGGCGGCTCCAGGTAGACCCGTTTCTGGTAGGCCTGGTTTATTTCAAGACCGGGCTTGACCCACATTTCGCTCTTGGGCCATTGCGGATCCTTGCTCAGCCTTGCGTAGTCGTTGAGGAATCCGGAATGGCGTGTATCGGCGTCGGGCATTGTCGTACAGCCGGTTACGGCGAGAAGCAGGACCACTGGAAGCAGGCGAAAGAGGCGTATCACTGGATTACCCATGGGCTGTGGCGAATGAGCCGCGCATGGTGCAGGGCGCCCGGGAGTGACGCTATCCGAAAACTGCGAGCACGATCAGCAACTGTCTGGCCAGTGCCTGCGGGTCCTGCACGGCATGGTTGAGGCACAGGGTGTGCAACATGGTGTAAGCTCGTGGGTTCTTCGGATTCGACCCATTTGCGAGCCCTATGCCGTCGCTTTTCAAACGTTCCCTGCTGCCAAAACTGCGCAGTTTCCCGCTGACCGCCGATGCGGTCACCATCCTCGATGGCGCTGCCGAGTTCCGTCGTTGCCTGTTGGAGCAGATCGCCCAGGCGACCCGGCGCATCTATATCGTCGCGCTGTACCTGCAACAGGATGAAGCCGGCCAGGAGATCCTCGATGCCTTGCACGCCGCCAAGGCGGCGCGTCCGGAACTCGATGTGGTGGTTGTGGTGGACTGGCTGCGGGCCCAGCGCGGCCTGATCGGTGCTGGCAAGCAGCCGGGCAATTCGGCCTGGTACCAGCAGATGACCCGCGACCACGCCAGCGAAGTGCCGGTGTATGGCGTCCCGGTCCAGACCCGCGAGCTGTTCGGCGTGTTGCACCTCAAGGGTTTCGTGATCGACGACTGCGTGATCTACAGCGGCGCCAGCCTGAACAACGTTTACCTGCACAAGTTCGACAAGTACCGTTTTGATCGTTATCACCTGCTGCGCAACCGCGCGCTGGCCGATTCCATGCAACACCTGGTGCAGCACGGGCTGATCACCTCCAAGGCGGTGCACCGCCTGGACCTGCCGAACCTGCCGAGCACCCGCAGCCTGCGCCACGACATTGGCGACCTGCGCAGCCGCCTCAAGCACGCAGCTTATGACACCACCGCCGGTGAGGTGGTCAAGGGTAGTCTGTCGGTGAGCCCGCTGCTGGGAGTGGGCAAGAACAACCCGCTGAACCGGGTGATTTGCGAACTGATTGCCAGTGCCCAGCAGCAACTGACCATCTGCACGCCCTATTTCAACCTGCCCTTACCGGTCACCCGCGAGATCAACCGGGCCCTGGCCCGTGGGGTGAAGGTCGATATCGTGGTCGGAGACAAGACCGCCAACGACTTCTACATCCCGCCGAGCGAGCCATTCCGGGTCATTGCGGCGTTGCCGTACCTCTACGAAATCAGCCTGCGGCGTTTCGCCAAGCGGCACCAGCGGGTGATCGACAGCGGGCTGTTGAACCTGCACCTGTGGCGTGACGGTGACAACACCTATCACCTCAAGGGCATGTGGGTCGACGAACGCTACACCCTGTTGACCGGCAACAACCTCAACCCACGGGCATTTCGCCTGGACCTGGAAAATGCCTTGTTGATCGATGATCCCAAGGCCGAGCTGCAGGCGCCCCGTCGTCGCGAGCTGGCGGAGATTTTCCGTAATACCCGCCGTATCGAGCGTTATCAGCAACTGGAGACGTTGCTGGAGTACCCGCCCGACGTCAGCAAGTTTCTGCGGCGGGTCAGCCGGGTACGGATCGAGCGTCTGCTTTATCGCATCCTCTGAGGCTCAGCGCGGCTTGCGCGAGGGCCACACCGCCACCAGCACCAACAGGGCCGCGGCGCAGAGGTAGGGCAGGCGCGGTTCCAGGGCATAGATCAGGGTCGCGGCCAAGGGCCCGATGACCACGCCAAACCCCTGGGCGGCACCGATGCTGCCGGCCGTGGCGCCTTGTTCGGAGGCCTCCACGGCATTGGCGGCCAGGGCGGCGAAGGACGGGAAGATCCAGCCCATGCCCGCTGCCGAGACAAAAAAGCACAGCCACAGGCCCCAGGCCGTGTCGGCCAACATGCTGCCGGCATAACCACAGGCTGCAATCAGCGCGCCGATGCGAATCAGGCGCTGCGGCGACCAATCCAGTTTGCGCACGATCAACTGAGAACAAATCAGCGCCAGGCCGACCATGGTCAGGGCGATGCCGGCGGTTTGCGCCGCTTCGGCCGGACCCATGCCCAGTCGGTCGATGGCGTAGAAACCGACGGTGATCTGGGCGATCGACACGCAGAGCATGGCCACGAAGGCCACGGCCATTGGCCGGCGCAGGCGTGGATCGTTGAGGCGTACGCTGCGCGGGGCTTGCTTGAGGTGCAGCTCCTGGCCCTTGAGCTTGAACCGCAGCACCAGGAACGCCAGCAATGGCAACAGCGCCATGGCGTAGAACGGCAGGCTCAGGCTATAGCGCGATAGCAGGGCGGCAATCGCCGGGCCGATTACCAGGCCACAGGCGTTGGCGGCGCCCAGTGAGGCCATGGCGGGGGCGCGGTGCCGGGGTTCGAGGTTGTCGGCGATCAAGGCGTTGCACCCCACCGGAATTGCCGCGTAGAACACGCCAATGATCCCGCGTCCGAGCATGATCCCGATAAACCCTACCAGGGCCGAAGGCAGCCATTGCAGGGAGAGGTCGATGAACACGCAGAGCGCCCAGTAGGCGAGGGTGAAGCCGCCGATCCCGACCAACAGGATATGCCGGCGTCCACGCCGGTCGCTGAACTCGCCCCAGGGCCGGGCAAGGAGCATCCACAGCACGCCGGACACTGTCACCGCAGCCCCGGCTTGCCAGGTGGCCATGCCCAGCACCCGGGAAATCGGGCCGATCAGCGAAACAAAAGCCATCATCGCCATGGTGCAGGCCATGTTGGCGACCAGTAGCGGGCGCAAGTCAAAAGTACTCTGCGTCAGTGCAGCATCGGCACTGGCGGTGGGCGTGGTCATGGGCAACATCATCCGTGAAAGTCGAGAGCGTGGGTGATGGTAGCTAAAAGCTCGCGATCCACAAAGGTCAGAATGTTAACCACCCTCTGTAGGAGATTTTATGGTCGTTATGGTTTTGGGGGCATATCCGTTGTTGCGATGATGGCGGCTAATGGTTCCGCCCTTACGGCGGGTCACTTGGTAGAACGGAACGCCGCCCGACCCCAAGTAACCAAGGGCTCTTACCCCTGACGTACGGCCCCTCGCTTAGGCTCGGGGTCCCTTCGCTACGGTATCCATCCGGGGGGCATCGCCTCCGGTTTGCTGCGCTGCACCTC
>Ga0213827_1000564_pt1 | contig 27794 bp, 20 predicted proteins | sample MC6MC0898MG_FD_180669 | JGI IMG/M metagenome (GOLD analysis project Ga0213827, IMG submission 180669) | Enriched soil aggregate microbial communities from Iowa State University, Ames, United States - MC6-MC0898-MG | ecosystem: Environmental > Terrestrial > Soil > Unclassified | place: USA: Iowa...
CGCCGGCAACCTCGACTTGAAAGAAGTCGAAGTGCTGGTGCTCGACGAAGCCGACCGCATGCTCGACATGGGTTTCTCCGAAGACGTCCAGCGCCTGGTCGACGAGTGCACCAACCGTCAGCAGACCATGCTGTTCTCCGCCACCACCGGTGGTTCGGGCCTGCGCGAGATGATCGCCAAGGTGCTGAACAACCCTGAGCACTTGCAGCTCAATGCGGTCAGCCAGCTGAATGCGACCACTCGCCAGCAAATCATCACCGCTGACCACAACCAACACAAAGAACAGATCGTCAACTGGCTGCTGGCCAATGAGACCTACCAGAAGGCCATCGTCTTCACCAACACCCGGGCCATGGCCGACCGTATCTACGGCCGCCTGGTGGCGCAGGAGTACAAGGCGTTTGTCTTGCACGGTGAGAAAGACCAGAAGGATCGCAAGCTGGCGATCGACCGTCTGAAGCAGGGTGGGGTGAAGATCCTGGTGGCCACCGACGTCGCCGCTCGCGGCCTGGACGTGGACGGCCTGGACCTGGTGATCAACTTCGACATGCCACGCAGCGGCGACGAATACGTGCACCGTATCGGCCGTACCGGGCGTGCCGGTAACGATGGCCTGGCGATCTCGCTGATCTGCCACGGCGACTGGAACCTGATGTCGAGCATCGAGCGCTACCTCAAGCAGAGCTTCGAGCGCCGCACCATCAAGGAAGTCAAAGGCACCTACGGCGGACCGAAAAAGGTCAAGGCTTCGGGCAAGGCCGTTGGCGTGAAGAAGAAAAAGACCGACGCCAAGGGTGACAAGAAGAAGTCAGCCGCCAAGGCACCGACCAAGCGCAAGATCGCCAACCGGCCGAAGACCGACGCCCTGTCGCTGGTCAGCAAGGACGGCATGGCCCCGCTCAAGCGCCGCAAGCCAGAAGCGCCAGCGGCGGAATAACGCGCTGCGCTGAGGCGATAAAAAGCCGGACCAGGTCCTGAGTCTGGCCAGTCAGAGAGATACGCTCATCCCCTTGTGGGAGCGAGCCTGCTCGCGATGAACGTGAACAATAACGCGCGGTTTTAGTCACCACGCGGCGTTCTCAAGTTCATCGCGAGCAGGCTCGCTCCCACAGAGGATGGCATTCTCCTGACTGGCCTGCGTCAGGACCTGGTCCGGTTTTTTTTGGCTTGCGGGATCAACCGTCGACCTTTTTCTCTGCCGTATTCAGCTCCTTGAGGCGCTGGTCGATTAACTGGCACTTGTCCGGCAGGTCCGCGGCGGCGGTGCCCAGGTCCATTTTCTGCAGCTCGTCGTTGATTTCCTTGGCCTTGGTCGGGTTCTGCTCGGTGAGTGTGGCCACTCGCTGAGCCAGTTGCTCACGCTTTGCGGTGGCTTCTTCCGGGGTGCAGGCCCAGGCGGGCAGGGCGCTGCACAGTGTGGCGACAAGGGACAATTTCAGCAGGCTGTTCATCGGGAGGACCTCCGGTGCCGTTCTTGGGTTACCCGGTTGAGGGCCTGCGTCGGGGAAAAGTTCAGCCGGTTGTCATGAGTGGCAGCAACTGGCGCCAGCCTTCTCCTCATAGCGGTCGTGATGGCGTACCCACTCCATGATCTGGTCTTCATTGCGTCCCTTGGGCGTCAGGTCCAGATAGTTGTAGGCGCCCACCAGCAAGTCCAGGCCTCGGGCGTAGGTGGAGTAAGTGTGGAAAATCTCGCCGGCTTGATTGCGATAAAACACACTGAGGCCGGGAAGTTCTTCTTCGGTGCCGTCGGACTTTTCGTAGTTGTAGGTGGCAGTGCCTGCCGCTAGCTCTTGCGCACGGGCCGAGACGCCGAAGTCGTAGTTGAAATCGCAGCCTTCTGACGACAGCCAGTCGAACTTCCAGCCCATGCGCTGTTTGAAGGCCTGCAACTGTGCCAGCGGCGCGTGGGACACCGCCACCAGGGCCACGTCATGGTGGGACAGGTGCTGGTTGGCGCCGTCGATGTGGTCAGCGAGGAAGGAGCAGCCTGGGCAACCTTCGTCCCAGCCGTCGCCGAACATGAAGTGGTAGATGACCAGTTGGCTGCGGCCGCCAAACAGCTCGGCCAGGCGCAGTTCTCCCGTTGCGCCCTGGAAGCGATAACCCTTGTCGATTTTCACCCAGGGCAGGGCGCGGCGCTCGGCGCTGAGCCTGTCCCGTTCGCGAGTGAAGGCCTTTTCGTGGATCAGGTGTTGGCGGCGGGCGGCCAGCCATTGCTCCCGGGACACCACCGGGTGATCGTGAATGTGCATGGTGTGTTCTCCTGCCTGCTGAGGTGAAAGTCGAGCCGCGCTGCGCGGTCCTGCATCATCTAGTCGTCTGGTCGCGGGCGATTCGACATACCGCCGGTCGGGAGTGGCAAAAATCCCGGCTGAACGGCTACCGATCGCACCGGTCACAACCTATGCAGACCCTCTCACTTGCAGTTTTGGAGGTTGAATCAGGATGACAACTTATAACTGGGACTTGATCGAACGGCTGTTGCACGAAGTGCAGAATAGCGCTGGCCACAGCTTTACCCCGCGCCCCTACGCCGAACAGCACGCCGCAGCCAAGGCTGCCGAAGGTGAGTCGACCGGCAATCTGGATGAGTTGAAGGTGACGGCCACCGAGTATGAAAAGTTGCTGCTGGACCGTGGCTTCATCGAATCACGCCCCGAGGATCAGGGTGGCAATGGTGAAAACTTCATCCTGACACCCCGCGGTTCGAGCTTGCTGAGCCTGCTCGACAGTAGCATCCCGGGTAACGACCACCCTCGTCAGGTCCTGGATGAACAGGCCGATGGGCTGGATCCGCTGACCTTTGATGAAGTGGCGGGTAAGGCGCAGATCGCCTGACAGGCTGGCTGTCGCAGGGTTAACGCTGCGCTCAGGCTTTTAGGCATTTCAGGGCCTTCAAGTCGCTGCGCAGCTTTTCAATCTTTTGCACCAGGCGCTGGCGCTGCTCGGTTGTGCTCTGGTCCATGAGGTCGACGAGCAGGCTGCGGGCCTGGGCTTCGGTGTCGCTGAAGGCCTGGCGGTAGGCGGGCGTCCACAGGCTTTCGCGGTCCACCAGCAGGGTTTCGATCCGCGAGGCAAAATCCGCGCTCTGGCGTTGCGCCATGGCCGCGCTGAACTGCGCCTGCCAATGGGCGCGGTTGGCGATCCATTGCTGGTTCTGCTCGCCCAGCGTCGTTGACCAGGCCACCACGCGTTGCTTCTGCGCTTGATTGAGGGGCCCCAGCCAGTCGCTCAGGCGCTTGTCCATGCGTTCGCCGCGTTGACGGATTTGCTGGGCCAGCGGTGGCTTGAGGTATTTTTCCTGGCGTTCACGCAAATCCTTGGCGAAGGCCTGGTTCATCTCCTTGACCTGTTGATCACTCATGCCCTGCAACAGCTCAACCGCCGAGGGGGTGATTTGCCGGGCGGTCAGGGCGATTGCCTGCCTGGCTTCCAGGGTATGACTTTGCAACGCGCCATCGCTGACCTGGTTGCTGGCGACCATCTGCTGCAGCCGGCCCAGCCAATCGAGGTAACCCGGCAACTGGGTCGAGCAGTGCCAGCTCAGCTGTTGCTTGAGGCGTTCGCCGAGCCAGTCCTTCTGCTGGCTGTTCATGCCCAGGTAATCGTTGAGCGTCCAGGGAATCAGCACATCGAGATTGCGATAGGCCAGGTCCACACGGTTGCAGGCCGTCAGTGCCAGGCACAGGCTCAGGAGCAGACTCAGGTGGTGCAACCAGCGCTTCATGGGCCACTCCTTGCGAAGGTGTTGTCCTGATATCTGAACGCGTAGACCGGGTGGCAGTTCAGCCCATCAATAGAACGTGCGTTCAGCCTTGAAGGTGAGCAGGCCGTCGCATTGGCTGTTGTGCCCGGAGTAGGCGTTGCACCCGTTGCCATTGAGGTTTGAATCACTGTAGATCAGGTTCAGGTCGATGCCCATCCACGGCCGTGACAGCTTGACCGACCAGTCGTTGAAGGCAGAGATGTAACCGCCATCGGTGATCGACACCGGGGTGTTCAGCCGGTGGCTGGTGTACTTGAGGCTGAGCCCGATGCCGAAGGGTTCGTTCCCGCTGAGATTGGCGAACAGCGTGCTGTTGCGCCGGTCGGGATCGTTGCTGAAGGCGGCGCCGAAGCGGCTGCCGAGCAGGGTCAGGCCGCCGAAAAACTCCTGGCTGTCGAGGGTGTCCAGCTGCGGGTAGCTGTAGTGGATCATGCCCACTTCATAGCCCAGGGTCTGGTCGAAGGGTTGTTTGAAGCCCAGGTAGGAGTCGACTTCCAGCTTGCTGGCTGGCGACAGTCCCATGCTTGGCGCCCACTGGCCGGCATACCAGCCGCTGTCGTGGCTCAGGTCCAGGCCGCCATGGAAGGACCCGCTGCTGGACGGCTTGACCAGGCCCTGGGCCATGCTGCGGCTCGGGCTGGTGCCCAGCTTGAGGTCGTAGTCGCCGAGTTCGCGCTGGAATATCTGCGCGTCGGCATGCATGCAAGCCAGCAGGCTGATCAGGAAAATCGTCGGTTTGAACATACGGGGGAGGTTACGGGTACTGCGGGGAGTGTTCCAGTCCTAGCGCTTCGATAGCCAAAGCGCTTAGGGACCAGGGTGACGCGCGGGGTATTACTTTTTGCCCAGGGTGATCTGCTTGGACGGGCCGAATGTCTGGCCGCTGACGCCTTTGGCAATTTGCTGGATCTCGCCACCGGACTTGAGGAAAGCAGCAATCTGGTTGTTGATCGATTCGCTGGTTTCAACGGCTGGAGCTGGCTTTGCTTTGCTATTGGATGCTTTTACGCGCATGGCGGCCATTAACCTGTAGAAAATTAACTTGGCCAGGCATCGTACAGGAAATACTTGACAATTGCTTGGTAAATATCCTCTGGAATAACCAGGGCGCAAGCTCGGTCAATACCAAGTTGCAGTTGTAAATATTCCCTAAGCCACTGTTTTAAATAGCAACCTGGGTGTGCAAGAGCCTCGGTCCGGGACGTTGTCAGCCGTGACGGAGGGCCAATTGGCCTGACGAGCGGGGTCGAACGGCCAGGCCAACCCCAGGGAAATCGTACCTTGCAGCGGAAATTTCACGGCCGGTCCTGCGGCCACCCAACGGCGGCGGCAAAAACGGGTAGAATGCCGCCCACGCAATGAGGGTATTGGAAATGGCTTTAGTCGGGCGCTACAACAGTTTGCAAGTGGTTAAACACACTAACTTCGGTTTATATCTGGACGGCGGCGCGGATGGCGAAATCCTGTTGCCCAATCGTTATATTCCAAAAGATATTCCCAGCGAAGATGAAGACTGGCTCAACGTATTTGTTTATCTGGACAGCGATGACAAACTCATTGCCACCACAGAAAAACCGAAAGTTCAGGTCGGTGAATTTGCCAGCCTGAAAGTGGTTGAGGTCAACAGCATCGGCGTGTTTCTCGACTGGGGCCTGCCCAAGGACCTGCTGCTGCCGTATTCCGAAGAAAAGCGCCAGATGACCGCCGGTGAGTACTGCGTGGTGCATGTCTATCTCGACAAGCACACCCGTCGTATCACCGCGACCGCGCGCCTGGACCGCTACCTGGACAAAACCCCGGCCAACTACACGCCCGGCCAGGAAGTTGACCTGCTGGTGGCCGAAGCGACCGACATGGGCTTCAAGGCGATCATCAACAACAAGCACTGGGGCCTGATCCACAAGAACGAAATCTTCAAGTTCATGCGCGCCGGCAAGGAAGAGAAGGGGTTCATCAAGGAAGTGCGGGCCGACGGCAAGATCAGCCTGAGCCTGCAGCCGGTCGGTGAAGAGGCCGCCACCAGCCTGAACTCGAAGATCCTCGCCAAGTTGCGTGACAACAACGGCACCTTGCCGGTCAGCGACAAGAGCGACCCGGCACTGATCAGCAGCCTGTTCGGTGTCAGCAAGGGCAACTTCAAGAAGGCCATCGGCGCGCTCTACAAGAACGGCCAGATTGTCATTCACCCGGACCGAATTGAACTGAGCTGATCCTCACATGGGTCCATTGGTTTTTGAGTAACTGCCATGTCCTCGACCCTGTGTGAGGTTGCCTGATGATTGCCACTCGGCGCAGCGTCGATGGCTTTGCCCTGCAAGTGATGTTTGGCCTGTGCCTGGTGTGGGGCATCCAGCAGGTGATGATCAAGTGGGCGGCAGCGGACATCGCGCCGGTGATGCAGGCGGCCGGTCGCTCGGGGATCTCGGCGTTGCTGGTGGGGTTGCTGATCTGCTGGAAAGGCGGCTGGGATCAGGTCAGTGCGACCTGGCGCGGCGGCTTGCTGGCCGGCAGCCTGTTCGGCCTGGAGTTCCTGTTCATTTCCGAAGGCCTGCAACTGACCACCGCGGCGCACATGTCGGTGTTCCTCTACACCGCGCCGATCTTCACCGCGCTGGGCGTGCACTGGCTGTTGCCCAGCGAGCGCTTGCGGGCGGTGCAATGGCTGGGGATCCTGCTGGCCTTCATTGGGATCGGCGTGGCGTTTGCCGGGGGCGTGTCCTGGGACAACCTGGACCGGCGCATGCTGCTGGGTGATGCGCTGGGCGTATTGGCCGGTGCCGCCTGGGGGGCAACCACGGTGGTGGTGCGGGCATCTCGCCTGTCGGAAGCACCAGTGACCCTGACCCTGTTCTATCAGTTGATCGTCGGTTTTGTTGGCCTGCTGCTGATCGCCATACTCAGCGGCCAGGTGACCCACGTGCACCTGAGCGCCGTGGCGGTCACCAGCGTGCTGTTCCAGGGGCTGGTGGTGTCGTTCTGCAGTTACCTGATCTGGTTCTGGTTGTTGCGCCGCTATCTGGCGGCCAACCTGGCGGTGTTTTCGTTCATGACGCCGCTGTTCGGCGTCACGTTCGGCGTGCTGTTGCTCGGTGAAAAACTGACCCTCAACTTTATCATCGGCGCGGTGCTGGTGTTGCTGGGCATCACCTTTGTCAGCGCCGAACAGTGGGTTCGCCGTCGTTTGCGCAAGGCGCTTGGGCAACACTGAGCAGCCCAACGGATTGATTTGGATCAATTCGGTAACAGATCTTTGCGTACTGAGGCGAGCATTGCGTAGGAGTTCGGACTACTATCTGTATGAAGCGTCTACAGAACCCGGTCGCTCGGCATTACCCTGAAGGGGGGCACCATGAAAGAGAAACTGCAAAACTGGCTCCATGACCTCGGTGTCGCGCTAGGTTTGATCGAACCGCCTCTGCAACCCGTGCCTATTCGCACTGACGATGATCAACGTCGCCGGCAACCGCGCCGCCGGTAACCCGCAACACATCGGCAGGTCGCAGCCGCCCGCACCGTCAGAGTGCCGCGTGTGGCTGCGACATCGCCTGCCTATTTCCAGTGAGCGCACTTTCACTGTTGATCGATCTGCTCAGAAGCCGGATCCGCTCCTCGATGTCCTGTTTGTCCAGCCCCGGCTGAAAGTGCGCCTCCTGCGAAAGCATTAATTTCTTGGTGCGAGTACAGCACAGCCTCACCGATGACGACGTTGCCATTGGTCAATCATGTCGCGCAGCTTTTCCCCGGAGAAACTTGGGAAGTGGCCGCCGTGCACCGTACGGATCGGTAGCGTGCACAGGCGCTGCAGGCTGTTGGCGTAATCCTCGAGGTTGGAGTGGTAGGCGTCTTCAACCAAGGGGCCGTCGTAGATGATGTCGCCACTGAACAGTGTGCCGGTGGCAGCTTCGAACAGACTGATGCCTCCGGGTGAGTGACCGGGCGTGTGCAGCACCTGCAGGCTGCGGTTACCCAGGTCGAGTACATCGCCGTCCTCAACGAAACCGGTCGCCGGTGCGGCTTTGACCTGGTACTCGGCGTAACACAGCGGGCAGTCGGGGTGCGCCTCGAACATGTCGTCGCCGATACAGACCCTGGACAGGGTGTTGTCGCCATCCGGTGCCGCGAGGATCGGGGCCTCTGCCGGGTGTACCAGGCGTTCGGGAAATTCGTGATGGCCGGCGATATGTTCGAAATGACAATGGCTGGCCACGGCGACCAACGGGCGTTCGGTCAGCCACGGTAGTTGTTCTCGCAGGCTGACCAGGCCTGAGCCGGTGTCGAGCAGCAGATCCTTGTCACGCCCCTGGATATGCCACAGGTTGCAGCGATAGAACGGCCGGATGTACGGCTCGTGGATCAGGCGAATAGCATCACTCAGTTGTCTGACTTCGAACCATTGATCGCGATTGACGATGTGCATGGCGTTTTCTCCAGGCGAAAAAAAACGGGTGCAGCAACCGACGCTGCACCCGCCGAAGAAAAGGTTCAAGCCGTTGTTGGTTTCAGCTTATATCGCGCTCGCCACGGTGGCCGGGCGACGGGACGCCAGGCTGACCACGACGAAGCTCACCAGACCGACCGCCAGGCTGTAGTAGATCGGCGTGTTGGCATCCAGGCCATCCTTGAACATGAACACCAGGGCGGTGACGAAGCCCAGACCCATGCTGGCGATGGCGCCGGCGGTGGTGGCGCGTTTCCAGAAAATCGCCCCGATCAGCGGGACCAGCATGCCGCCTACCAACAGGTTGTAGGCCAGGGTCAGGGCGCTGATCACGTCATTCACCACCAGGGCGATACCCAGTACGGCAATCCCGGTCAGTGCGGTGAACAGGCGGTTGATCCTCAGGCTCGACTGTTTGCCACCACGCAGTTTCGGCAGCAGGTCTTCGGTCAGGGTCGTGGCGGCGGCAAGCAGGCCGGCGCTGGCGGTGGACATCATGGCGGCCAGGGCCGCGGCAATCACCAGGCCACGGATACCGTCAGGCAGCGACAGTTTGACGATGGCGGCGAAGGCGTTGTTGACGTTGTCCAGGTCTGGAATCAGCACGTGTGCCGCCATGCCGATCAGGGCGCAGGCCAGGCCGTAGAGAATGCAATAGAACCCGGCGAAGGTACCGGCGTACTGGGCCACTTTGGCGGTGCGCACGGTGAATACCCGTTGCCAGATATCCTGGCCGATCAGGATGCCGAAGAAGTAGATCATGAAGTAGATCATGAAGTAGGTGATGATGGTGTCCCAACCGATGGTCGTGAAGCTGAAGTTCGACGCCGGCAGTTTCAACACCAGTTCGTCCCAGCCGCCGACGCGGTACAGGCAGATCGGCAGCAGGATGAACATCAGGCCCACGGTCTTGATCACGAACTGGACGATGTCGGTCAGGGTCAGCGACCACATACCGCCGATGGCCGAGTAGATCACCACCACGCCACCCCCCAGCAATACCGAGATCCAGAATGGCAGGCCGAACAGCACTTGCAGCACGGTGCCGATTGCCAGGATCGAGGTCACGCCGATCATCAGCGCATACGCCAGCATGATGATCGCGCTCGCGGAGCGGGCCATCGGGTTATAACGTTTTTCCAGGACCTGGGTCACGGTGTAGATCTTCAGCTTGAGCAGCGGTTTGGCGAGAAACAGGTTCAGCGCCACGATTCCGCAGCCCAGTGCGGCGCATAGCCAGAAACCGGAGATGCCGTGCACGTAACCCAGGCGCACGGTGCCCACGGTGGACGCGCCGCCCAGGACGGTGGCGGCCATGGTGCCCATGTACAGGCTCGGGCCGAGGTTGCGGCCGGCGACCAGGAAGTCCTCGTTAGTCTTGGCTTTGCGCATGCCGTAGTAGCCGAGTATCAGCATCGCGGCGGCGTAGATGAGTACGACGAATAAATCTAAAGCCATGATGGCGTGTCTCCGATTGTCTTTTTTATGGTGAGGCAAAAATCAATGTGTTGGCGCAAGGCAGTGCGTGAGTCAGGCGATTTGCCGCATGACCGGTGTACCCCGCATCGCCATGCCCTTGCGGCATGGCGGATAAATCTTCATGGCAGGCCAGCCAATGGCCTTCTGGTTAATGCGTCGCTCCAGGCGTCCGTATCCCGCAGGGCCCCGCGATCGGTTCAGGCAAAGGTTGCCACCCGATCGGCGGCAGCCTTGAGAACCTGATCCTGTGGGGGCATCCGACCCTCAGCGATGGGCCACGCCCGGCAGTACGCAGAGCATTTCGTACAGCAGGTTGGCGCCCAGCAGCGAGGTGTTGCCGGTGGTGTCGTACGGCGGCGAGACTTCTACCAGATCGCAGCCAATCAGGTCGAGGCCCTGGCAGCCACGGACGATTTCAATCGCCTGGATGGTGGTCAGGCCGCCGATTTCCGGGGTGCCGGTGCCAGGGGCCCAGGCCGGATCGATGCCGTCGATATCAAAGCTCAGGTACACCGGACCACCGCCGACCTTTTCCCGGACTTCGGCCATCAGCGGCGCGAGGGACTGGTGCCAGCACTCTTCGGCCTGGACCACACGGAACCCCTGTTTGCGGCTCCAGTTGAAGTCTTCCGCGGTATAGCCCTGGGCGCGCAGGCCAATCTGCACCACACGGTCGCAGTCCAGCAGGCCTTCTTCGACGGCGCGGCGGAAGGTGGTGCCATGGGCGATCCTCTCGCCGAACATGTGATCGTTGACATCGGCGTGGGCGTCGATGTGTACCAGGCCGACCTTGCCGTGCTTCTTGTGGATGGCCCGCAGGATCGGCAGGGTGATGGTGTGGTCGCCACCGAGGGTCAGCGGGATCACATCGTGTTCGAGGATCTCGTCGTAGGACTCTTCGATGATGCGCACCGCATCCAGCAGGTTGAAGGTGTTGATCGCCACGTCACCGATGTCGGCTACCGACAGCGAGTCGAACGGTGCGGCACCGGTGGCCATGTTGTACGGGCGGATCATCACCGATTCGGCGCGGATCTCCCGGGGCCCGAAGCGGGTGCCGGCGCGCAGCGAGGTGCCAATGTCCAGCGGGATGCCAATGAAGGCAGCGTCCAGGCCGGCAGCGGATTGCAAGTGGGGGAGTCGCATCATGGTGGCGATGCCGCCGAAGCGCGGCATTTCGTTGCCGCCCAGTGGTTGGTGAAGAATTTTGTCCACGGGTATGGCCTCATCGTCTTTGTTTTATTTATGGGGTTGCGCAGCGCATCGGGAATGCGCGGGCACCTGTTGGGCGGATTCTGCGAAATGTAGTGGTGCAGAAGAATCGCTACCGGCAAATACTTAGTTCAGATTTTTCTAAACTAATGCTGAGCGTGGCGATAGACTTCGCACGCTGCGCAGAAGCTTGAATTGCGTCTGTTCTCGTATTTTGGAGCTCCGCCATGGCCAACGCTTTACCCGACCTGAAACTACTGCGCATCTTCGTCAGCGTGGTCCGTCATCAGGGGTTCGCCAATGCCCAGCACGAGCTCAACCTGTCGACCTCGGCCATCAGCACTTACATGAGCCAGCTTGAAGCCGCGTTGGGCCTGGTGCTCTGCCACCGCGGCCGGGGCGGGTTCAGCCTGACCAGCAAGGGCGAGCTGTTTCACCAGGAGACCCTGCGCCTGCTCGGCGAGCTCGAAGGCTTCGAGCAGTACGCCGCCGCGCTCAAGGGTGAGTTGCGCGGTACGCTCAACCTGGGAGTGATCGACTCCACGGTCAGCGACAAGGCCTTGCCGTTCGCCGAAGCCATTGGCGCCTACACCCTGGAGCACCCGGCGGTGCATCTGCACCTGTCGGTGATGAGCCCCTATGAACTGCAACTCGGGGTGCAGGACAACCGCCTGGACCTGGCCATCGGCGCGTTCTCGACCCGCATGAGCGGCCTGGTCTACATGCCGCTCTATCGTGAGCAGCACTGGTTGTATTGCAGCAACCGCCACCCGTTGTTTGCCGAGCGGCGTATACCCGAGCAAGTGATTACCCAGCAACGCATGGTCGGACGTGGCTACTGGAGTCAGGCTGAGCTGGCCCGCCACGGCTTCAAGCACAGCGCCGCGACCGTGGACAGTATGGAGGCGCAGTTGATTCTGGTGCTGTCCGGTGCCTACATCGGCTACCTGCCGGAACACTACGCCCAGGCCTGGGCCGACAAGGGCGATCTGCGGGTGTTGCTGCCGGCCACCTTCGGCTACCAGGCGCCGTTTTCGATGATCGTGCGGCGGGGGCGCAGTCGTGAGCCCTTGATCCAGACCTTCCGCGACTTGCTCAAAGCCCAACTGAACCAGGCCTGAAGACCATGTCCAGAATTCAATGTCCGCGCTGCCTGCGCCCGCAAACCCATTGCCTGTGCCCGCTGATTCCCTGCCTCGACAGTCGCACCCGGGTGCTGCTGTTGCAGCACCCCAGCGAGGTCAATCATGCGCTGAACACCGCGCGCCTGGCGGCGTTGGGGCTGAGCAACAGCCAGTTAGTGGTTGGCGAAGTGTTCGAGGATTTGCCCGCGTTGTTGAGTCAGCCGGGCTATTGCGCGCGCCTGTTGTTCCCGGCGGACGACGCGCAGCCGCTGCAGGTCTACCCGCCTGCGCAGCAGCCACTGTTGCTGGTGGTGCCGGATGGCACCTGGCGCAAGGCGCGCAAGATGCTCCACCTCAATCCACTGCTGGCGGCCTTGCCGAGGGTGACGCTGGCCGAGGGGGGGGTGTCCCGTTATCGCTTGCGCAAAGCACCGGGGCCGGGGGCCTTGTCGACAGTGGAGGCGATTGTCCAGGCGTTGCAGGTGCTGGAGGCGCCGACCTCGTTCGAGCCGCTGCTCAAACCCTTCGAAGCGTTGATCGAAGGGCAGATTGCGGCGATGGGGCTGGAAACCTATCAGAAGAACCACTTATCACCGTAGGAGCGGCAGCGGGCTCAGCGCTCACGCATCGCCTCGGTCCGCGCCTTTAGCACCGGTTTGAGCAGGTAGTCCAGCACGCTCTTCTCGCCGGTAATGATGTCCACGGTCGCCACCATCCCTGGAATGATCAGCAGTGGCTTGACGTCGCCCCCCAGGTGGTTTTTGTCGGTACGCACCTGGATCAGGTAGAAGCTGTTGCCCTTGTCGTCGGTGATGGTGTCGGCGCCGATCAGTTCGAGCTTGGCGCTCAAGCCGCCGTAGATGGTGTAGTCATAGGCGCTGAACTTGACCATGGCTTTCTGTCCAGGATGCAGGAAGGCCACGTCTTGCGGGCGGACCTTGGCCTCGATCAGCAGGTTGTCTTCCAGGGGCACGATTTCCAGCATGTCACTGCCGGGCTGGACCACGCCGCCGATGGTGTTGACCTTGAGTACCTTGATGATCCCGTGTACCGGCGAGACCACAGTGGTACGGGTAACCCGATCGTCGATGGCGATGCTGGTGGCGGTGATTTTTGATAGCTCGGTGCGCTTCTCGTTGAGTTCCTTGGCCGCGTCCGAGCGAAAGCTCTGAACCGATTCGTCGAGCTTGCTCTTGATCTCGTCGATGGCTGACTCGGCGCGGGGAATGGCCAGGGTGGTGGCGTTCAGCGAGCCACGAATTTCCACTGCGCTACGTTTGAGCCGCAGGATCTCCACCGGCGAAACCGCGCCGCTGCCCACCAGCGGCGCCGACATGTTCATTTCCTGGTTGAGCAGTGCCAGGCTTGAGCTGTACTGCCCCTGTTTCGAGCGAAATTCCGCCAGCTCCTGGGTTTTTTGCCGAAGTTGTTCGCTGAGGGTCCGCTGTTCGCTGGCCAGGCGACGTTGCCGTTGTTCGAACAGCGAGCGTTCGTCTTCGGCGACTTGCGGGGCCTTGGCGATCACCTCGGCGGAGAGTTTGAACGGCCGCCCCTCGGCTTCGGCGGACAGGCGCTCGACCTGGGCGGTCAAGGCATACCGATCAGCCTCGCTTTCGCCCTTGTTCGACAGGAACCGCGTGTCATCGAGGCGCAGCAAGGTGTCGCCCTTGTTCACCATTTGGCCTTCACGCACGAAGATTTCAGTGACGATCCCGCCTTCGAGGTTCTGGATCACCTGCACTTTGCTCGAGGGAATCGCCTTGCCTTCGCCCATGGTGACTTCCTGCAGCACCGCGAACCTGGCCCAGACCACGGCGCTGATGATCAGCGCGGCGGCGAGCCACACGGTGATCCGCGACCAGCGCGGCGAATCCTGCAGCGAGGCGCTGGCGGTTTCCGGCATGAACTCGCTTTCGGCACTTTTGCCGAAACTGCCAAAGTAGCCGCGATCACCTGTAGGCCCGGACATGTGCCACTCCTAGACGGCCGCAGAGCCGACACGGCCCTTGCGCAGTGCATCGATAACCGCTTCTTTCGGACCGTCGGCGACGATGCGTCCGTTGTCCAGCACCAGCAGCCGGTCCACCAGGCTGAGCATCGAGGTGCGGTGGGTGACCAACAGCAAGGTCTTGCCCTGGACCCAGGTCTGCAGTTTCTGGCGCAGGACGTCTTCGCTGCTGTTGTCCATGGCGCTGGTGGGTTCGTCGAGCACCAGGAGCGGCGGGTCGAGCAGCAGGGCCCGGGCCAGCAGCACCGCCTGGCGCTGACCGCCGGACAGCAGTTGGCCGCGTTCGCCCACGGGGCGGTCAAAGCCCTGGGGATGCTGGCGGGCCAGGTCGGTGACGCCGGTCAGTTCGGCGACTTCGAGCATGCGCGCATCGCTGATGTAGCGAGCGCCGAGGGTCAGGTTGTCGCGCAGGCTACCGGCCAGCAGCGGCAGGTCGTGCGCGACATAACCGATCTGCTGGCGCAGGTCGGCGACATCCAGTTGCCGCAGATCCAGGCCATCGAGCAGCAACTGGCCTTCGTCCGGGGCATAGAAGCCCATCACCAGGCGCGCCAGGGTGCTTTTGCCCGATCCGCTGCGGCCGATGATGCCGATCCGCTCGCCAGGCTTGAGGCTGAAACTCACCGTGGCCAGCGCCGGGGCGCTTTGCCCCTGGTAGTGGAAGGTCACGCCGCTGACGTCCAGCGCCCCTTGCAGTTGCGTACGCTCCAGAGGCCGCTGACCGGCGTCGCGTTCCTGGGGCAGGGACATCAGCGCATCGGTGCTCTTCATCGTCAGTTGGGCTTGCTGGTAGCGGGTGATCAACCCGGCAATCTGCCCCAGCGGCGCGAGCACCCGACTACCGAGCATGTAGGTGGCCACCAGTGCGCCGACACTGAGGTTGCCGGCGATGATGCTGTAGACCCCGGCGACGATGGTCGCCATGCCGGAGAATTGCTGGATGAACAGGGTGCCATTGGTGGCCAGCGCGGCGAGGTTGCGCGCGTGGCTGTCGAGGCGGGTCAGGGCGCCGTGGGTGCTTTCCCAGCGATGCTGGCGTTCGCTCTCGGCGCTGCAGGCCTTGAGGGTTTCCAGGCCACCGAGGGTTTCGATCAGCAGTGCCTGGCGTTCGGCACCCAGGGCCAGGCTCTTGTGCACGGTGTCGCGCAGGCGGGACTGGATCAGCAGGGCGAAGAGGATGGTGATGGGGAAGGCGAGCAAGGGGATCACCACCAGCCAGCCACCGAGCAGGCCGATCACCACCAGCATCAGTACAGCGAACGGCAGGTCGATCAGGCTGGTCAGGGTCACCGCGGTGAGAAATTCACGCAGGCCCTGGAAGTCGTGGATGCTCTGGGCAAACCCACCGATGGTCGCCGGCCGGGCTTTCATCGCCATGCCGGTGATGCGCTCGAACAGGGTCGCGGACAGGATCACGTCGGTCTTGCGCCCTGCGGTATCCAGCAAGTGCGCGCGCACCAGCCGCAGCACCAGTTCGAAACCGGTGCCGATCAGCAGGCCGATGGCCAACACCCACAGGGTCGAGGTGGCCTGGTTCGGCACCACCCGGTCGTAGGTCTGCATGACAAACAACGGCACCATCAAGCCCAGCAAGTTGATCAGGAAACTCGCCAGGATCGCATCGCTGTACAGCCAGCGGGACAGCTTGAGGGTGTCGCGAAACCAGGCGTCGACCCGCGGCACCAGGGGGGAACGCAGTTCTTCGAGTTCATGCCGGGGGCGGGCGAACAGGGCCTGGCCACTGTAGGCTTCGGCCAGTTCTTCGCGGCTGACCCATTGTTCGCCACCTTCGGCCTCGCTGGGCAGGATCAGGGCCTGGCCATCCTCGCCCCAGCGGCGCAGGACCGCGCAGCGGCGGTCCTTGAGAATCAGCAGGACTGGCAAGTTGAGCGCCGACAACGATCCCAGTTCACGGCGCAGCAGGCGCGCTTGCAGGCTGGCCCGGGCGGCAGCGCGGGGCAGCAGGTCGAGGCTCAGGCGTTGCTTGTCCAGCGGCAGTCCGGCGCTCAGGCTGGCCCGGCTGACATTGCAGCCGTGCAGCTTGCAGAGGATCAGCAAACCATCGAGCAGCGGATCATCAAAGCTCAGGCGTGGGTCGACGCCAGTGTTGCCGGGTTGCATGCTGGTCAATTCGGGTACCCCGGTTCGCTAGCGCATCTCTGGCAGACGGGCCTGGCTTTTCACTTCGCTTTGCGCAATCGCCTCGGCCGGTACCACCACCTTGGCCTTGCTCAACAGCTCGCCCATGTTCGCCAGGATCCGGTACATGGAGAACTCCTCGGTGTAGCGCACTTCGGTGTAGCGGCGATTGGCGTTGTACAGCTCGTTTTCACTGTCCAGCAGGTCGAGCAGGGTGCGCTGGCCGAGGCCGAACTGATCCTGGTAGGCGGCGCGCACGCGCTGGGTGGTGTCGGCATACTCGCGGGCGGTGGGGGTTTGTTTCTTGGCGTTGACCATGGCGTTCCAGGCCAGGGTGATGTTCTCGTTGAGCATGCGCAGGGCGTTGTTGCGGATGTCCATGGCCTGGTTGATCTTGTGCGCATCCGATTGCAGGCGGGCCTTGTCACTGCCGCCACGGAACAGGTTGTAGTTCATGATCACACCGACACGCCATTCGTTGTCGTGGCCCTGGTCACCCTGGATATTATTGTTGGCGCCTACCGCCGCCTCCGCATCGAAGCGCGGGTAGAACGGCGACTTGGCGACTTCGTACTGGCTCTCGGCGGAGTTCACGTCGGCCTGGGCGGATTTGAGGTAGGGGTTGTTTTCCATCATGGCCTGACGGGCATCCGGCAGGCTTTGCGGGACCTCGCCGCGAATCGAGGGCAGGCTTTCCAGTTCGTCGGGCATGCGCCCCACGGCGCTGAAGAAGTTGGCTTCGGCATCGGCGAGATCGACCTGGGCGGTGTCCAGGTTGTTTTCCGCCAGGGCACGACGTGCCTTGGATTGATCGAGGTCGGCATTGCTGCCGACGCCACGCTCGGTGCGCAGGCCGATCTGGTCGTTGACCCGCAAGTGCGCCTGCAGGTTGTTGGTGGCCAGGGTCACCAGTTCCCGGCGCTTGAGCACTTCCAGATACACCTCGATGGTGCGCAGGGCCAGGCTCTCGGCGGTGCCTCGGGTGTAGTAGGCCCGGGAGTTGACGACGGCCTGGGTGCGCCCGACTTCGTTGGCGGTGTTGAACCCGTCAAACAGCATTTGCCGCAGGCGCAGCTCCGACTGGGTGTACCAATTGGTTTCGGTGTGGTGATTACCCTGGGCGCGGGAGTTGCTGTTGTCGCTGTAGCCACGACCATAACCGGCGTTCAGGTCGAGGGAGGGATAAAATCCGCCCTTGGCAACTTTGACGTCCTCATCCGCAGACAGGCGATTGTTCTCACTGGCGTGCAGCTCCGGGTGGTTGTCCAGGGTGCTTTGAATCGCCTCGGTCAGCGACATGGCCTGGGCCTGTTGGGCGCAAGCCATGGCGATCAGAATCGCGCTGCAGAGCGGGGTAAATACGCGCATGGGGTGCCTCTCCCTGTGACTGATGGTGCGGGGCTGTCGCCAATAATTTGGCGCTATTTCCGCTAAAAACCGTATCAAGCTTGTAACAACAGAGCTAAGAACATCCTAGGCAGAAGCTAAGAAGGATTTCTCATAACGCATATGTCGAAAAAAACTTATGCGCCTCGAAAAAACCGGCACATTGTTCCCTGCACAAGCCTTGTATTTATGAGCTCTAGGGAGCTTGGCGAGGTTGGGAAAGGTTCCAACACTTTTGCAACATAGGGTGGAGAAGCGCTGGAGGGGATGGAGGCTGAACGGTTTTCGGGCGACAAAATATTGGCACGCTACCGAAAGTCATCGTCGGCCACCCTCGTAGAACGGCTAGGCGGCGCTGAGTGAATGATTTCATTCAGTTTTGTTCCGCAATCATCAGCCCGCCTGCGTAGGCACGCGAGGCGAGATCAACGTCAGGCAAGGGCTTGCACCTTGAAGTGCAAGTGCTGCCGGGCAGAAGGTCCGTCCCGCAACCCGGCAAGGCCCTGCATGCTTTCTCTGCACAACCCAGATGCCGATGGACGTCGGCAGCGGAGGAAGGCTCATGGCAACGCTCATCGCAACCGTCAGCAAGGTCGTAGGTCAGGTGTTCGCTGTGGCGGGTGATGGAACCCGACGCGTCCTGGTCGAAGGGGATCGGCTGTTTGCCGGTGAACAACTGGTCACCGGGGCCGAGGGCGCCGTGGCGGCGCACCTGCAAAACGGCCAGGAACTGACATTGGGACGCGGCAGCAGCCTGCACCTGAGCGCGCAACTGCTGGCCCATCAACCGGCGCATGTCGACTCCGCCGATGCGCTGACGCCCAGCCAGGCGCAATTGAGCGATGTCGAGCAAGTGCAGCAAGCCATCGCTGCCGGTGCCGACCCGACCCAGGTCGCTGAAGCCACTGCTGCCGGGCCGGGCAGCACAGGGGCCCCGGGGACTGCCGGCGGCGGTCACTCGTTTGTCCTGCTGGAAGAAGTGGCGGGGCGGGTCGACCCGGTTATCGGTTTCCCGACCGCCGGTTTCAACGGCATTCCCGAGTTTGTCCCGGAACGCCTGGCAGGTTCGCCTGAGGACGGTGGCGACGACACTGGCACTGGGCCTTCGGTCAACCCGTTGACCCCCGTCACGCCCATCAACCCCGAATTACCGGTGACCCCGGAACTGCCGGAGAACCATCCGGTGACCTTGTCCGGCCTGTCGGTGGCAGGCGGTGAGTTGACCCTGTTTGAAGCCAACCTGGCCAAGGGCTCGGCCAGCAACCCGGGGGCCTTGACCCAGAACGGTACCTTCAGCATTTCCGCGCCGGATGGCTTGCAGAGCCTGAACATAGGTGGCGTCAGCATCATCAGTGGCGGCGTGGCGGTGGGTTTCCCGCAGACGATCACCTCAGCCCTGGGCAACACCCTGACCATCATCGGTTATGACCCGGCAACCGGCGTGGTCAGTTACAGCTACACCCTGGTGGGCAATGAAACCCACTCGGCCGGGGATGGCAGCAACAACCTCAGCGAGCATTTCACCGTGGTCGCCAGCGACGTCAATGGCGACACGGCCAGCAATACCCTGGACATCAACATCACCGACGACGTGCCCCACGCGTTTGACGACGGCAATGGCGTTGCCGCCTCCGAAGCGCATGTGATCCTGACCGGCAACGTGCTCGACAACGATGTGCAAGGGGCCGACCGGGTGGTTACCGGGCCCATCACCCCCGGGACCTTCACCGGTACTTACGGCACCCTGGTGCTGGCCGCCGACGGCAGCTATAGCTACACCCTGCACAGCAGCGATCCGGCCTTTCTCGCGCTCAAGGGCGATGTCACCGAGACCTTCAACTACACCCTGACCGATGCTGACGGCGACAGCAGCAGCGCCAACCTGGTGCTCAACGTTCACAACAACGACGACCCGGTACTGATCGACGGCCTCAAACTCCAGGGCGGTGAACTGACCGTCTACGAAAAAGCCCTCAGCGACGGCTCGACCCCGGGCACACCGGCATTGACCCAAAGCGGCACCTTCACCGTCACCGCGCTGGATGGCGTGCAAAGCCTGAGCGTGGGCGGGATCAACGTGGTGACCGCGGGTGTCACCGCCGGCTTCCCGCAAACCTTCACCACCGCGCTGGGCAACACCCTGACCATCACCGGCTATGACGCGGCGAGTGGCGTGGTGAGCTACAGCTACACCCTCAACGACAACGAAGCGCATCCCACCGCCAACGGCATCAACAGCCTCAGCGAGTCGTTCACCGTCACGGTCACCGACAGCAACGGCAGCACTGCCAGCGACTCGCTGGATGTGAACATCGTCGACGACGTGCCGCTGGCCAAGGACGACGGCAACGCCGTGACCGCCACTGAACTGCACACGGTCCTTACCGGCAATGTGCTGGACAACGACGTGCAGGGTGCCGACCGGGTCATCAGCGGACCGGTGACGGCCGGCACGTTGCCGGGTGCTTATGGCCAACTGGTACTGGCGGCGGACGGTTCCTATACCTACACCGTCGACCCGACCAGCCCGGCATTCCTGGCGCTCAAGGCGGATGCCCACGAAACCTTCACCTACACCCTCACCGACGCCGATGGCGACACCAGCACCGCGACCCTGACTCTCACTGTGCACAACGACGACGACCCGGTCGTGATCGACGGCCTCAAACTCCAGGGCGGTGAACTGACCGTCTACGAAAAAGCCCTCAGCGACGGCTCGACCCCGGGCACACCGGCATTGACCCAAAGCGGCACCTTCACCGTCACCGCGCTGGATGGCGTGCAAAGCCTGAGCGTGGGCGGGATCAACGTGGTGACCGCGGGTGTCACCGCCGGCTTCCCGCAAACCTTCACCACCGCGCTGGGCAACACCCTGACCATCACCGGCTATGACGCGGCGAGTGGCGTGGTGAGCTACAGCTACACCCTCAACGACAACGAAGCGCATCCCACCGCCAACGGCATCAACAGCCTCAGCGAGTCGTTCACCGTCACGGTCACCGACAGCAACGGCAGCACTGCCAGCGACTCGCTGGATGTGAACATCGTCGACGACGTGCCGCTGGCCAAGGACGACGGCAACGCCGTGACCGCCACTGAACTGCACACGGTCCTCACTGGCAATGTGCTGGACAACGACGTGCAGGGTGCCGACCGGGTCATCAGCGGACCGGTGACGGCCGGCACGTTGGCGGGTGCTTATGGCCAACTGGTGCTGGCGGCGGACGGTTCTTACACCTACACCGTCGACCCGACCAGCCAGGCATTCCTGGCGCTCAAGGCGGTTGCCCACGAAACCTTCACCTACACCCTCACCGACGCCGATGGCGACACCAGCACCGCGACCCTGACCCTGACCGTGCACAACAACGACGACCCGGTCGTGATCGACGGCCTCAAGCTCCAGGGCGGTGAACTGACCGTCTACGAAAAAGCCCTCAGCGACGGCTCGACCCCCGGCACACCTGCTCTGACCCAAAGCGGCACCTTCACCGTCACCGCGCTGGATGGCGTGCAAAGCCTGAGCGTAGGCGGGATCAACGTAGTGACTGCGGGTGTCACCAGCGGCTTCCCGCAAACCTTCACCACCCTCTTGGGCAACACCCTGACCATCACCGGCTACGACGCGGCGAGCGGCGTGGTGAGCTACAGCTACACCCTCAACGACAATGAGGACCACCCGACGGCCAATGGTGCCAACAGCCTCAGCGAACACTTCACGGTGACCGTGACCGACAGCAATGGCACCACCGCCAGCGATACGCTGGATGTGAACATCGTCGATGACCTGCCAACCGCCAGCCCCGATAGCGCCACGGTGGGCGAGGGCGCGACAGTGAATATCGCGGTGCTGGGCAATGACTTCAATGGCGCCGATGGGGCGGCCACGGGCGGTGCGGTGGTGGGCGTGCGGGCGGGGGGCAATACGGCGACCTCGGCCCTCGGCGGCCTCGGCGATCAGATCCAGGGCACCTACGGTTACCTGACGCTGGATGCCGCCGGCAATGCGGTCTATCACAGCACCGCCAACGGGGTCTGCCCACCTGGGGCAACGGACGTGTTCACCTACACCATCCGTGATGGCGATGGCGACGAAAGCACCACCACCATCACCATCAATGTCACCGACAGCGGGTTGATCGCCTGCGTCGACGCCTGCCTGACGGTTTACGAAAAAGCCCTGGACCTCAGCCAGGACGGCCAGGACCTGGCCCCGGGCCTGGTCATCGGCAGCGATCCGACATCCACTGGCGAAACCGCCCACGGATCGTTGGTCGGCTCGGTCAGCGGGGGCAGCGGGACACTCACCTACACCCTGGTGGGCAGCGCCACCGGCACCTACGGGCAGATCCTGCTCAACCCCGATGGCTCCTACACCTACACCCTGACCTCGGCACCGAAAACCGCCGGGGGCAACGATGGGCCGAACATCCTCAGCGAAAGCTTCACCTACAAGGTCACCGACGCCCTGGGCAATACCGCCACCAGCAGCGTGGTGGTCAACATCGTCGACGACGTGCCCCGGGCCCAGCACTCCGAGCGTTCGGTCACGGCGGTGGGGATCGACTCCAACCTGCTGCTGGTGATCGATGTGTCCGGCAGCATGGCCGACCACTCCGGTGTCTCGGGGCTGTCGCGCATGGACCTGGCCAAGCAGGCCATCAGCGCCTTGCTCGACAAGTACGATGCCATGGGTGACGTGAAAGTGCAGATCGTCACCTTCAGCAGCAGCGCCACCGAGCAGACTTCGATCTGGGTCGACGTGGCCACCGCCAAGTGGATCATTTCCACCCTGCATGCCGATGGCGGGACCAACTACGACGACGCCCTGGCGGCGGCCAAGCTGGCGTTCGTCACCGAAGGCAAGCTGGCAGGGGCGCAAAACGTCGGCTACTTCTTCTCCGACGGCAAACCCAATGAGGGTTGGGAAACCGGCCCGTCGGACGAGGCGGCCTGGAAGGCTTTCCTCGAGGCCAACGGGATCAAGAACTATGCGATCGGCCTGGGCGACGGCGTCAGCAGTGGCAACCTCAACCCGCTGGCCTATGACGGCAGCAACCATGTCAACACCAATGCGCAAGTGGTCACTGACCTCAACCAGCTCAATGCGGTGTTGTCCGGCACCGTCGGTGGCGCGCCGATCAGCGGGTTGCTGATGGGTGAGGGCGGTAGTTTTGGCGCCGATGGCGGCTTTATCAAGACCCTCATCATCGAGGGCACCACCTACAGCTTCGATCCTACCGGCGACAACCACAAGGGTGCGCTGACGGTGCTCGAAGGCTTCAATCGCGGCACCTTCAATACCCTGGACAACAGCCTGACCATTGCCACTACCAAGGGCGGCACCCTGGTGATCAACCTCGACACGGGCGAGTTCACCTACACCTCGCAGACCACCACCTCGGTGCTGCTCACCGAACAGATTGCCTTCACCGCCAGTGACTACGAAGGTGACCTGGCCAGTCGCACCCTGACCATCAACATCCTGCCGAACGCGGCGCCGCTGGCGGTGGATGACCAGGTGATCACCAACGTCCTGTCGAAACACATCGCGGTACCGGCCGACGTCTTGCTGGCCAACGATACGGATGCCAATGGCGACCGCCTGAGCGCCACGCCCACCACGTTCAATACGGGCTGGATTGCCAAGGGCGAGGACTTTACCGGCAGCGGCGCGATCAACTTCACCGGCACGCAGAACAACTTCGGCAACCGTAACCTGGCGGATGTGCGCAGCGCCTTCGCGGCAGACACCGCCGCCATGACCGCGCTGCTGGTGATCAGTGGTTACCTGGGCCAGGTCAGCAACGCCAATGCCAACGATGAGGACTTCATCACCGTCACCCTGAAAAAGGGCGAGACCCTCAACCTGGACCACAACCTCGCGGCGGGGCACATCAGCCTGGAGTACTCGCTCAACGGTGGCGGGTTCCTCGGCATCGACAATCACACCACCCTCAGCGCCGCCGAGGACGGCACCTACCGCATCCACGTGAGCAACCTCAGCAATAGCAGCGGCAGCCACGTCAACGCCGCGGAAAACTATCAGTTGAACCTGACGGTCAACTACGCTGGCGCCCATGAAAGTTCGCCGGACTTTGTGGGCAGCTATACCGCCAGCGACAACCACGGTGGCAGCGACTCGGCCTCCGTAGGCATCTCCTACCAGGCAGGGCATACCCTGACCGGGACCGCAGGCGACGACGTGCTGTTGGCCGGTGGCGGCGATAACCTGCTGAATGCCGGCGACGGCAACGATGTGCTCACCGCCGGCAACGGCAATAACCAGTTGCATGGCGGGGCCGGCAACGACCTGTTGTTCAGCGGCCTGGGCAACGACCTGCTGGATGGCGGTGACGGCATTGACACCGCCAGCTACGCCCATGCGAGCGCCGGGGTGGTGGTCAACCTCGGGTTGCTCGGGGCGCAGAACACGGGCGGGGCGGGCCTGGATACCCTGGCGGGAATCGAGAACCTGATCGGTTCGGCGTTCGACGACACCCTGATCGGTAATAGCAACGCCAATACCCTGACCGGTGGCCTGGGCAACAACACCCTGACCGGCGGCGGTGGCGCCGATACCTTCCAGTGGTTACACGGCAACAGCGGGCACGACCTGGTCACCGACTTTACCCTGGGCACCGACAAGCTCGACCTGTCGCAACTGCTGCAAGGCGAAGCCGCCACCGCGTCCTCGCTGGATGACTACCTGCACTTCAGCGTCACCGGCAGCGGTGCCTCACTGCTCACCAGCATCGACGTCAAGGCCACGATCGGTGCGCCTTCGACCCAGACTATCGACCTGGCGGGCGTCAACCTGGCCGAGCACTATGGCGTCACGCCAGGGGCCGGTGGGGTGATTGCCAGTGGGCACGATACGGCGACCATCATCAACGGCATGCTCAACGATCATTCGTTGAAGGTCGATACGGTCTGAGTCCAAGCAAGAGCCCAGGAGCGAGCGCTCCTGGGCTCTTGACCTGCCTCACAACGGTTGCGGGTGCCCGATCAATCGGCCCATCGCGCCAAACAGCCCAAGCTCCTTGAGTGCTTGCAGTTCGCCTTGGGTCTCGACCCGTTCGGCAATCAGCGGCAGGTCGATGCTGTGGGTGGCGCGGTAGATGGCTTCGATGAACAGGCGCTTGTCGCTTTGCTCATCGATGGCGCGGATGTAGCTGCCGTCGATCTTCAGGTAGGCCAGGCCTAGTTGAGTCAGGTTGCCGATCTGGCTGAAGCTGCCGCCGAAGTGTTGCAGGCCGATGCGATAGCCCGTGTCGCGCAGGCTCAGGCACAAGTGGCGCAGGGCGTCGGGCGGTGGCAGTTGGTGTTCGTCGATTTCCAGGGTCAGCAACGGCGCCAGGTCCGGCAAGGCATTGAGGGTATCCTGGATGATGCGCAACTGTGCGGGGTCGCGCAGGGTGCTGCCGGACAGGCTCAGGGCCAGCGGCTGGCGATGTTCGGCGAGGTGCTCGAGGGTGTGTTCGAGCATGGCCAGGTCAAAGCGCGCGGCCCAGCCCAGGCGTTCGATCCAGGGCAGGAAGTGCCCGGCGGCAATGGCTTCGCCTTGCGGGTCGAGCAGGCGCGCGAGGACTTTGTGGTGCAACACCTGGCGGGTGTCGGCGCATTGCACCACCGGTTGAAAGTACAGTTGCAGCTTGCCGTGGTTCAGGGCGTCGTCGATCCAGCTGCGCCAGTCATGCTGGCTCTGGTTCTGCGGGGCACTGGCCTGTGCCAGGTACACCCATGGCCGCTCCGGTTGCAGTTGGGCCTGGGTCAGCGCCTGATCAAGGCGCATCAGCACGCTGCTGGAGGGCTCGCCGGGAACAAAGGGCACCACGCCCAGGTGCGCGACGGGCATGCAGTCGCTGGCACCCGTGAGGCGCAGGTTTTCCAGGGTGGCACTGATTTCCCCGGCCAGGCGCGTCGCTTCCTGGCTGTCCAGCCCCGGGGTCAGCAGGCTGAATTCGCCGCCACGGTTGCGTGCGGCCAGCCAGGCCCGCCGTTCGGGTGATTGGGTCAGGCGTTTGAGCAGTTGGCCGATGGTGGTGATCAGCGTATCGGTGTGCTGGCCACCCAGGCGTTGGTTGAGACCGGCCAGGTCATTGATCCGGAACATCAGCAGGTGACCGGCGCTGCTTTGCTCGGTGACCAGCAGGTGCTCGGCCAGTTGCTCGTCGAGCAAGCGCCGGTTGGCCAGCCCGGTGAGGTTGTCCTGATAGGACTCGGCGTGCAGTTTTTCACTGCGCGCTGCTTCTTCGGCAAACAGGCCCTTGAGTTTCTCGACCATCTGGTTCATCGCCAGCATGACGCGCTTGAGCTCCGGGGTCCTGGGCAGTCTGGCGGTGCTGAGGAACTCGCGGTTGCTGATGGCCTGTGCCTGGGTCACCAGGGTGTCGAGCGGGCGCAGTTGGCGGCGCAGCATCCAGCCGCCGAACACCGCGCTGAGCAAGCCACACAGCAGCAGCCAGAGCAGGCTGCCGAGGCTGCTGTCCCAGAGTTTGGCCAGGGCAAACTGCGGGTTGCTCTGCACTTCGACCCGGGCCACTTGTTCCCAGCCGCGCATGATCAGCGCGTCACCGCCCTGGGGCCGCAGGTCGACCAGCCTGACGAACCAGTGGGGCACCCCTTCGGCTGTGGCCGCGCTGGTGCGCTCGACGAGCAGTTGCTCGTCCTCGATGTTGACTACCCGGATGCTGGCGAAGTAGCCGCTGTCAAAAATCGAGCTGACCATCAGCTCGATCATCGCCGGGTCGTCCACCTGGCTGGTCAGCGACAGTCCGAGCGCCGTGGCGGCGTCCTGGGCATGGGAGCGCAATTGACCGAGCATCTGCTCGCGCGAGCTCTCCAGGCTGACAAAAAAACTGCCGCTGAAGGCCACCAGCAAGAACAGGCAGATGGCCAGGAACAACTGTTTGAGTAGCGACATAGGGCGCTCCTTGTTGATCGGCGGTGTTAGCCGTCGCCCACGGCAAAACCTTCGGCCTGCATTTTCTGCAGCACATCCTGCCAGCGTGACAGGCGCTTGGCATCGCCTTTACGTTTGCCGCCTTCCGCCCCCGGCATGTACAGGCCTTCGGCATTGAAGGCATACACCGGCAGCAGGTCCTTGCGGTTCGAGGCGGGGCGGATGTCGCTGATCAGGTTGTCCAGCACCAGCGGGTCGGCGCTGGGGGTGGCGTAGTAGGTCAGCACCATGTGCGCCTGATTGCGGGTCAGGGCCTTGACGTAGGTGATGCGCAGTTTTTCACTGGGTACGCCGAGGTTGCGCAGGCTGAAATATTTGGCCAGGGCGTAGTCTTCGCAGTCGCCGGCACCCTTGACCAGGGATTCGATGGGGGTTGCCCAATAGTCGGTTTGACGCCAGATGCGAGTGTCGTCGCGAAAGCTCAATTGCTGGTTGAAGAAGCGGTTGACGGCGCTCAGTTGCTCGCGTTCGGGTTGTCGGGTTTCGCCTTGCAGCATCTGGTTCCATGCCTCGATCCGTGCCTGGGCGCTGCCCAGAGGGCCGTAGCGTTGCTCGGCCGTTTGCAGGATCTGGGCGAAATTCCAGTTCGCCCGGACATTGCCTGGCCCAACCAGCCAGAAAACGCTCAACAGCAGCCATCCGCCGAGCCAAAGTCGGAGCGTTGACCATCCTGGGCGACGCCGACTGCGGGACATGTCTGGCTGCTCAAGTGCAGATGGGTGAAGTCTAGGCGATATTTCCTGCGGGGCCGGCTCAGGTCTTGTGCAGGGTTTTCTGGCGCAGGATGTACACCGTCACCAGCACCGCGCTGGTCAACATGAAGCCGCGGGCCCAGGGCAGGGGGACCAGGTAGCACGACAGGCCGATGCTCAGCCACATCAGGCCAATGGCGTAGACCTTGCCCTTGAGGGGAATGCCGTTGCCGTCCAGGTAGTCGCGGATCCAGGGGCCGAGGCGTGGGTGCTGCACCAGCCATTGGTAGAAACGCGGCGAACTGCGGGCGAAGCAGGCGGCCGCCAGCAGCAGGAACGGCGTGGTGGGCAGGACGGGCAGGAAGATGCCGATCACTCCCAACGCTACGCTCAACCAGCCGATGGCCAGGAGCACGTAGCGCAGCATCAGGGAGCGGTTGCCTATGGGATCAGCCACAGGCAGGGACTCAGTGGTGACGAGGCTTGAGGATCGCCGGTTTTTCGTCAGGGGCGTTGCACAGCAGGTACAGCGCGGTCAGGGCTTCCGGGATCTGTACGATCATGTCGTCCATCAGGTTGGCG
>Ga0213827_1000568_pt1 | contig 27600 bp, 16 predicted proteins | sample MC6MC0898MG_FD_180669 | JGI IMG/M metagenome (GOLD analysis project Ga0213827, IMG submission 180669) | Enriched soil aggregate microbial communities from Iowa State University, Ames, United States - MC6-MC0898-MG | ecosystem: Environmental > Terrestrial > Soil > Unclassified | place: USA: Iowa...
CAGCGACGCGGTCGCGCGGCCGTTCACGTACAGGTGGACCTGGCTGCCGTCGGCCGTCACGGCCAGGTGCTGCCAGGCGGCGGGCGTCAGCGGCTGGCCGGGCTGGCTGCGCTGGCCGTTCACTTCCACGAAGGGCACGCCCTGGTTGATACCGATCAGCAAGGCGTTGCCGGCGTCGCGGCGGGCGTAGATGAGTTGTTCGCCAGCCGGTTGGTCGGCGCGGACCCAGGCGCTGAACGTGAAGGCGCCCGCGGCGGGAATGGCCAGCGACGGGCTGGCGGGCAGCATCAGCGGCGCGGCGCCCGTGAACTGCGCGGCACGACCGATGACGCCATCCACGGCGGCGCCCGTCGGCGTCTGCCCGTGGTTGCTGTAGGCGGTGGTGTCGCGCGGCGGCGCGCCGGCCGCGCCGTCGAAGTGGTAGACCAGCGTGTAATTGGGGTCGAACGTCAGTTGCCCATTGGCCGAGGCCGGCGCCTTCTGGTTGCCGTAATACATCCAGATGTCCTGGCGCTGGCCGTCGGCCACTTCAGGCAGGTCCACCCACACCAGCGCCATGCCCAGCAAGGGGTCGAAGGATTCCAGCTGGTGGTTCAGCACGGTCTGGTCGTCGGCCGCCACGAAGCGGATGTCGGCGCCCTTCTCGTTGATGCCGTCAAAGGTGAAGTTGCCGGTGTGCAGGCGCACCAGCAGCGGCGTGCGGCCGGCCGAGCCGCCCAGCGGCATGCCCTGTGCGGTGCTGTCGACGGTGATTTGCTTGCGGTACTGCCAGTCGGGCTGCCACCAGGCTTGGGCGGCGGAAGGCAATACGCCGGCCAGCACGGTCAGTAGGAGCATCAATAAGCGTTGCATGGTCAAGACTCCGGGAAGAATGCGGTAATCGCGTGCGCTCAGAAGCTGGCGCGTACGCTGAAGTTCAGGCGGGGATCGTGTTTGCGGGTGTTGGGGCCGTCCTTGAGCGGATAACCCCAGTCCAGCGAGCCGGACAGCCAATCGAGCACTTGCAGGCGGGTGCCCAGGCCGACGCTGGCAAGCGAATAGCTCGCGTCCTGTTCGGGCAAGGGGTCGCGCAGGCGCAAGGTGGCGGCGTCGGCAAAGGCGTAGAAGCGCCATTCGTTGACGTTGGCGCCCAGCCAACGGGCGAGCGACGGCGTGCGCCATTCGACCGAACCCAGCAGGCCGTCGTCACCAGTGCGCTCGGCAGCAAGGTAGCCGCGCACGCTGGTCGCACCGCCGGCCGAGAACTGTTCGTTGGACACCAGGGCGCCCGAGGCCAATTGGAACGAGCCACGCAGGCCCAGTTGCCAGTCGCCGAACAGGTTCTGCGTGTGCGTGCCGTCGCCGCGCAGCAAGGCGAAGCTGGGGCTGGCCCGATAGCGCTTGTCGTCGAATTCCTTCCAGCCGCTACCTTGATTGAAGAAGGAACCGCTGGCGCCCACCACGGACAGGCCCAGGCTGCTTTGCGACGACTCGGAATAGCGATAGCCGTTGTAGGCCAGCGTGAACGGCAGGTACTTGATCGGAACCTGGTCTACGTTGGCGCCGAAGCGCGTGGACTCGTCGAACTTCTTGTAGTCCAGGCCGATGGACAGCGAATTGCTCCAGTCGCCTTGCGGTTCCATCGTGTAGATGGCGGACAGGCCGAAGGAGTAGCCCTTGCCCAGCACATTGGTGCCGCCGATGGTGGCGACGTTGCTGTCGCTCTTGTAGCCCGAGAACTGCAGGCCCCAACGGCTGGAAAGCGGCATGGAATACGAGCCCGACCAGACCTTGGCGTTGTCGGTTTCCTGCGGCGCGGTGAAGAAGGTCAGGCTGACGGAGTGCCCCAACTGCCACAGGTTGTCGTAGCCCAGCGACGCCGTGCTGCGCAGACGCGTGGTGTCGGCGCTGTAGTCGTTGTTCAGGCCCAAGCTGGCATGCCAGGGGCTCTTGTCTTCGACTTTCAGGTCCACGTCCATCGTGCCCGGCATGCGGCCTTCCTTCACCAGCGGCACGACCTGGCGGCTGGCGCCCTTGTTCAAGCTGGTCAGCTCGGCCTGCGCACGGTTGAAGTTGGGCACCTGGCCTTCCTGCAATGCCGGCACCTCGTCGCGGATCGCCAGCGGGGAATAGTGCTGCGCGCCCACCACCCGCACGCGCCCCACCTTGGTTTCCGACACTTGCAGGAACACGATGCCGTCGGCGACCTGCTGTTCGGGCAGGTCCACATACACCGATTGGTAGCCGCGTTCCTGATAGATGGCCTGCAAGGCTTCGCGTGCGGACTCGATGTCGGCCAGCGTGCGGTCCGGCCCCAGGTAGGGATAGACGGCGCGTTCGATGTCGCGGGCTTCAAGCACGGTGTTGCCACGCACGATGTACTCGTTGATATTGACGCGGCGTGCGTCGGCGGCCGCGGCCGGGGCCGCTTCCGGCGCCGCTTGCGCCCACGCCGCGTTGATAGCGGCCGTCAGAACGAAGGCTTGCGGCGCGCGGCGCAATATGGCGCGCAACGCGCTGCCCCTACTTTCGAAATCATGCATAGCGATGCACTCGGTTCCTTGTGTGAAAACCGGTTGGTACCGGCCGCTGCCGTGCCGTGCGCTTCGCGACAATCCCGTTACGGTTTTTGCCTGCTATCCCGCGTCCACAGCTTCTGCTTGTTACTAGACGTACTGGGAGACCCAAGACCGCGCGTTGTAAGAAAAACTTCATGAAAAAGAATCGAGACGGCCGCGGCGGGAACCGCCCGGCGGGAATTCTGGCCGGGCAAGATGACGGTGCTGGCATGCCAGGCGCAAAAAAAGCGGCCAGTGAATACTGGCCGCTGCATGACACTGCGATGACGGCCGGCGGCTTGCCGGCGCACCGTCACATCGTCAACTTGCGCCGCTCCTCCTCACGCAAGGCGCCGGCCTCGCTGGCATTGAGTGGCCCCGCGCCCAGCACCTGCACGGCGCTGGCGGCGTCATACGCGGGCGCAGACGCCGACGAGCTGCCTTGTGGCGCCGGGGCGGCGCCGGCCACGGGTTCGTCGCCGTATCCCAGGATCTGCACGTTGATCACTGATGGCTGGTTCTGGCGCGCCTGGCTTTGTGCGCGCTGCGCGGAATCCTGCGCCGCATTGACCGCCGAGGTGGCCGCCGCGCTGGCCGATGAAAGCGCGCCGGTGTTGACGGACGCCGCGACCGGCACGCCCGCGCTGTCGCCCTGCGCCTGGATGTTGGCCGCGTTCACCACCTGCAAGGCCGCAATGTTCACGTTGCCCGACACGCGGATGCCGGCTTCGCCCGCATCGATGGTGCCCAGCGGCGCATACAGGTCCACGTCGCCCGCCGGCACCTCCGGCAGCGGCGCCAACGTCGCGATACCCGCACCCGTGCTGGGCGCGTTCGGCGACAGGGTCACGTTGCCGAACGCGTCGTAGACGCGCTTGGGCGGCGTGTACAGCACCGTCGTCTTGGAACCGCGGCCCGCGTTGATGTCGCCTTGCGCCGACCACGCCGTGATGCCGCCGCCAAACGTCGTCATGACGCGGCTTTGGCCCAGCAGGATGCTGCCCAGCGCGTATAGCTGGATGCTGCCCTCGCCCTGGGTGATGATGCCCGCGGATGCCGGCGGTGCGACGCCCTCCACGCCGAACACCTGCTGCCCGCCCGGCGTCATCAACTGGATATCGCCGCCGAAGGCGCTGCGGATGCCCGATGCGCCATACAGCGTGATGTCGCCTTGATACGCGCCCGGCGCCGTCTCCGGGAACAACGCGGCGATCGCCTGGCGGCCCCGCAGGTAGCTGCCGCTGCGCGGACTGGCCTTGTCGTTGTATTCCCGGCCGCCCGACCGCAGTTCGGCGAAATACACCTGGCGGGCGAAGATGCGCTGCTGCGCCGCCGGCAAGGCGGCGAAGTAAGCGCGCGCGTCGTCGGTGCTACCGGCAAAGCCATAGCGCTGCGTCAGCCACAGCAGCAGTTCCGCCTCGTACGTCTTGAAAGCCAGGCCCTGGTCCACCAGCGGACGGCTCGGGTCCGCCGCGTTGGCCGGGTCCAGATACCGCGCCAGGAAGCCCGCGTAGTCTGGCCCCTTGGCGCCCACGCCCGCCTGCACGGCGATCGATGCGCCGGGGCGATGGTCGCCCGGCAGCACTGCGCCCAAGCTGTTGATCGACGCCCGGTCGCCCATCAGCACATGGCGGCCGGCGGTGACTTCCAGCGCGCCGGGGCCGGCCACCTGGAAGGAACTGTAGAGAATGTCACGGCCCGCCGACACCCGTGACACATCCAGCGCATCGCCGTGCAGGAACAGATTGCCGGACGAGGTAGCCGACGCCACGCCCACGGCAAAGTAGTAGCCGTTGGTCGTCGGCACGCTCAATTGCGCGCCGTTATCGGTGCCGGAGGCCACGATGTCACGTCCGGCCATCATCCACACCGGGCCCGCGGCCTCGTACCAGGTCTGCCCCAGGTTGGGGCCCGCGATGATCGCCAGCGTTTCGCCGCTGCGCAGCCCCACGATGTCGCCGTCCCGGGCATACAGGCGCGTGACCTGGCCGGACCCGGCCGCGCTGGCCGTAGGCGCATCGAAGTAGAACAACGGGAAGTGCGTGTTGCGAGCGCCGGTGATGCCGTTGGCGCCCTGGTTGCCCAAGGTGACGGCACTGGTGCCCTGCGAGGTATAGCCCGCGAACGCCGGCGCCAGCACATTGGCCACGCTGGCCGGATCGGCCCCCGAACGGTTGATGGCGTAGCCGCCCGCATAGATCGAATTGCCCGCCAACAGCTCGAGCTGGCCGCGCGCGCCGGGCGCCAGCGTCAGCGAATACGGCAGGCCGCCGTCCTCGGCGTTCAGGTAACCCGCGGAAACGCCCGCGTAGATGCTGCCGTCATACGCGGTGGCGCGCAGGATCGAGGGGTACAGATAACGCGCATCCGACGCGGACGTGTTGCGGCCGGTCTGCAGCGCCAGGCCCTGGGCGCTGTGCGACGTCTGCCGGCTGGGCGTCAGATTACCGCCCGCGCTGGACAGTTCAATGGCGGTGTTGGCCGTCCACATCGAAAACCAGCTGTAGCCGCCGCCATCGATCTGCGTGCCGTCGCGCAACCGGAACGGCGTGCTGTTCTGCAACGCCACACGGCCGGGATCGCTGGCGCCGCCCACTACCAGGTCGCCACGTGTGTCCACCCGAATCACCGCATCGCCCGGAATCAGCGCCAAGCCGCCGGTAGCGCTGGCCAGCGAGGATTCATAAGGATCGTAGCCGCGGCTGTCCTTGGCGTCGCGCAGGGCTGGCTGGCTGCCATAGCGCAGATCCAGTCCGCCGATCGCGCCGCCCGCGAACTGCACACTGCCGCGCAGGTTGATCAGCGCGCCTTGCATGTCGATGGCGGGATCACCGTAGTACGGCGTAGGCCCGGAGGTCGACGACACGCCGCCTCGGGTATTCTGCGTGGGGTTGAGCGCCCCGCCGATGCGCAGGTCGATATCGCCGCCACCGGTCAACGTCATGCCGCCGTCGGCCGCGATGCGGCCAGTGCTGCCCACCGCCACGACCAGGCCCTGGCTGCGCGGGTTGCTACGCGAACCGCGCGCCTCGATGTTGCCGGCATCGCCGTCGGTGCGCACGCTGACATTGCCGCCGCCCAGCGCGCCAAAGCCGGTAAAACCCACCAGCAACGGCGTGTTGTCCTTGAAATCTGACGGTGCCTGGGTGTAGCTGCCAAAGTTGATCCACCATGCGGTTGGCGTATCGCCCCCGTTTGCGCTGCCCGTCCCCTGGCGCCATAGCCAATTGCCAACGCCCACGCTGGCATCCACCCTGCGGGCGTCGTACGTGCTTTGCGCGGTCAGGCCCCACGCGTCGCCGCGCAATGCGCCGCCCGCGTACAGGCTGAGGTTGCCGCCGGCTTCGGGATACCAGGCTTGGTAGCCGCTGCCTGCCGTCACGAACGGTTCATAGGTCGCCGCATGGTCGTCGCCCAGCACCGTGGCGCCGAAGCGGCCGCGCGGCAATTGGTAGGCGGACGCAATATTCGCCGACTGCGTACCGGCGGTGTACACGCCATAGGCAGACATCAGGCTGATGTCGCCCCCCGCGTTCAGGTCCAGATCGCCGGTGCCGGTGCGCAGCACGCTGAAATTCTGGGTATGCGGCGTCACCGACACCCCGTTGGCGTCACCGCGCTCGCAGAACCCTTCGATCACGTCGCACAACCAGGCCATGTCGTCCGGCACCGGCGTACCGGGCTCGAAGCCCGACTGCTCGGCGTCCGGCCCCCAGACCCACCCGCCGCCCTGAACCAGACTGGCGTTGTAATGCGTGTCCGCCAGCGTCAACTTGCCGGCGGCCGGCCCGGTCAGCACCCGGCGCGGATCGGCCGCGTCCAGGTCGGCGCCGGCTACCAATTGCACCGACCACGACTGGCTGCCCGCCGGCAGCATCTGGGCCAAGGCCCAATTGCGCCGCTGGTCTGCCGGCGTGCCGGGCCGCAGGTCCACATAGTCGGTGCCAGCCGGGAATACCAGCTTGGTCTGCGACGGAATGAACGCGCCTTGCTTGAGCGTAATGGTGCCTTCCATCAGCAGCACGTTCGGCTCATAGCCTTGCGTCGTGTACAGATTGGGCAGGGCCACGTTCGCGGGCCAGGTGAACGACTGCAGCGACGTGCCGCCGACCAGCAGCGTGCCCGCCCCGAGGCGCGTGCCGGCGGGCAGGTCCACCGCCTGGCTCAGCACCGTGCCAGCGCCGTACAGCAGTTGGCCGGACGCATCCCGCACGTCGCCGGACAGCACCGTGCCGCTGGCCAGGGACAGCTCCTGGTCGAGCGCGGCCTCCACCGGCAAACGGGTGCCCGCCGCCAGTTTCACGGCCTTCAGGGGCAAGGGATAGTTCAGCGTCTTGCCGCCGGGGAACTCGGTGCCGTCCGCAAGCGTGACGCCGCCGCGCGGCAACACCACGTCGCCACCAAACGGCTGCACGCCGGGCGTCAGCACCCAGCCGTGCTCGTCGTCCGGCGTGGCGGCCGGCGGCGCGAAGCCATCGTTGATGCTGCCGTAGACATCCAGGTTGCCCTTGGCGCGCAGGATCAGCGCGCCGGCCTCGCCCGAGCCGTATACCCCCGTCAGCGGCGAGCGCGGGTTCACGCCGGCGTAGCGGTAGCGCGACAGGTCCAGGTCGCCCTGCACCACCAGATCGCCGTCGGCGGTCTTGCTGACGATTTCCACGCCCGGGCGCAGATGGAACACGTCACGATAAGTGGCGTTGTTCAGGCCCGCCAGCTTGCCGTTGATCAGGTTGCCATTGACCACTGCTCCGTTCATGAAGGCGGTGCTGTCGTCGTGCTTGGCTTGCAGGTAGGCCTGATTGATGATCTGGTGATCGCGGCCGTTGGTCCGGTCACCAGGATTGCCCACCTCGGCATCGTCATAGCGCTGCATGGCGGTCAGCGTGATCGACTTGGCGCCGTCGATCGCAAGCGGGCCGCGCGCCTCGATGGCGATATCGCCATAGCGGGCGGCGGACCCCGGCGCCCCGCCGCCGTTGATTTCCGTGTTGCCGGCCGCGTCGATGCGCGGCGCCAGCAATTCCAGCGTGCCGCGTTGCACGCCGTCGAGCTGCCCCGCAGCGGCTGTACCGTGGCGCAGGTCGATACGCGCGCCGCTGGCCAGGGTCAGCACGCCTTGGCCTGAATTCAGTTCCACCACCGCGCGGTTCGGTGCGTCGATGATCTTGCCGTAGCTGTCCACGCGCAGCACCGTACTGTGCGCATCCAGCACCGACGTCCCCGACAACGTCAAGCCGTCGCGCGCCGCCAAGCGGATGCGGCCTACCCGCTCGCCGCTGGCGTCCACCCGGCCCGCCACCGTCAGGCTGCCGCCGTCGATCGACAGGTTGACGTCGTTGGCGCGCAGCGTGTCGCCGACAGTCAAGCTGCCTTGCTTGATCTGGAAGCTGCGCGCCCCGAGCACGCCGCCGTCGTTCAGGCGTTGATTCAGCGCGTCGAAATCTGCGTTCAAGGCACCCTCCGCCCCCAGCCGCTGCGCGCGGATGTCGATGCTGCCCGCGCGATACGGCACCGCGGTGCCGCCGGCGTCGTAATGGCCCGAGCTGGCGCCCAGGATGCGGCCCAGCAGCTCCACCTGGCCTGCGCCTGGCGCCAGCGCCACGGCTCGCAGGCTGCCCGCGTTGTTCTCCTTGGCCGACAGATCGATCACCGAACCAGCCTCTTGCCGGATGCCGCCCTGGCTGCTTTCCAGGATCAGGTCGCCGCCCCAGCTATAGCGCAGCACGTCGTTGAAGGCGATGGCCCGGCCGGCCACGTCCAGTTGCGACGTGCCGCTCAGCACCACGCTGTCGCGGCCTTGCAATGTCAGCTTGCCGCTGGGCAGCACGATGGCGCCGTCCACGCGCACATTGGCGCCCGCCAGGCTCAGTTCCGCGCCCAGTTCCTGCACGGTTGCCGCTTGCGCGCCCGGCAGCGCCGCCACGCGGACGTCGCCCCCGGCCGTGATCTTGTTCACGGACCCCGCCAAACCGGTCAACAACGGCGTGTTCAGGTCGAGATTCCCGCCGCTGTAAGCGTAGCCGCTGCCGCTGGCATACGCGCCTTGCGATTCATATACCGCCAGGCTGCCACGGTGATTGGCCGTGATGCGTTCGCTGGCGTTCAGGTTGACGCTGGCAAAGCCCAGGGCCAAGCGGCCGTTATCGTCCAACCCGCTGGGCTGCGCGCCCTGGCCGTAGCCGAACTCGATGCGTTCGGCCTCGATGCGCAGCACACCGTGGCCCGTGCCGGCACCGCCGGCCGCGACCGCCCCAGGCGCCTGCGTGGCGCCGTTCCAGATCAGGGTCTGGGTGCGGATGCTGGCCTCGTCACCGGCCGCACCGTAGCCGTAGATGGCGGGCGTCCCCAGGGACAGCGTGGACAGGCTGTATTTGCCCGTGAGCGGGTCGCGCGTATCCAGCGCGACCGTGCCGTAGAAATTCATGGACTCGCGCGCCGTCAGCGTCAGCCGCTCCAGCGCCGGGGCGCCGGTGCTGGTGTCGCCACGCAGCAGACGGCCCAGGATGTTCTGGTTCAGCGTCAACCCGTTGGGCAGCACGCCACGCGAGGCCGCCTGCGCCAGCGCATCGGCGGTGCCCGCGTTGATCGCCCCGACCGCCAGCGTCAGGTTGCGGGTGCCATACAGCACCTGTTCGCCCAGGTCGAACGTGCCGTTGGTGGCCGCGGCGATCGTGCCTTCGGAATACAGCCGCGTCACGCCCTGGCACGGCAGCGCCGCGCAGGTGCCGACGCGGATCGCGCCCGTGCCCAGCGCATCGGGCGCCAAGACATCCAGGCGGCCGTTGGACACGGCCAACAACCCCCTGCTGCCGGGTTCGAACGCGTACCCGTCGGTGGAATCCACCGACGGCGCGCCGCGGCCCAGCGTCGAGATGCCGGCACCCGCTTCAAGCTCGATCGTCCGCGCCGAAATCAGTACCTCGGGCGCCGCCAGTTGTGCGCCGGCGCGCATCACCACATCACTGGCGTCGCCCTGGAAGGTATAGAAGCGGCCGCCCTGGCCGTACATCACCACTGGCAGCGCGCCAATCACCAACCGGCTGGCGCCCAGCGCCACCAGCGCATCGGCCTGCACCGACGCGCCCGCAAAACCCGCCGTGGGCGCCTGGCCTGCCGCCAGGATCTCCACATTCGAACTGCCGCCGCTAAGCGCCGCCGCGCCGCCAAAGCCGCCTTCTGCGGGCTTGAAATCGGCAAGGCCATCAAAGCGCAACGCCTGCCCGTCCTGCGAACCGGCATGGATTGCCAGGCGCAAGGTGCGTCCGTCGGCCGGCAGCATCGCGCGCGGCACGCCCCGCGTGGCCGCATCAGCGCGCACAAAGCTGGCGTAGCTGGTCTCGTTGTATTGCGAATAGGTGCGCAGCACGTTGGCCGGTGTCAGGATCACCGGGGTCGCCAGGCTGTCGGCCACCCGCGTACCCGCAGTGGACAGCGTGCCGCTGGCCGCCCACGACAGATTGCGCATCTGCGCCGGCGCCATGGCGGCGCCCGGCGTCGCACCGGTATTGATTTCGACGCGGAACGCGCCAGGCAACAACGCATAAGTCGACGGCATCAGCGTATAGGTGCCTGCCGGCAGGCCCGGCACGCCCGCGCCGATCGTGATGCTCTGCCCCAGGCCCGGGGCAGAGGCGCCGGCTTCGCCGCCGACCGGCGCATAGCCTGGCTGCACGCCCGGCACAATGGCATAGACCGGATTGGCCGCCAGCCCGGGCAAGGTGAAGCCGCCCTTGGGATGGTTGCGCACCAGCGGGGAATAACGCGCGTCGGTCGAGCCGCCGCGTCCGGACACGAAGCCCGCGCCGGTCAGTTCACCGCCACCGGACAGGTCCAGCACCGATCCCGGCAGCGCGTCCACATCGCGGAACCCCAGCGTGATGCCCGTACGCAACGACGCGCCGCTTCCCGAGCCGGTGGCGCCGCCGGCGCCCACCAGCGAGACTTCCGCGCCCTTGAACTTGTACGACACGCCATCGGTCGTGCCACCGTAGGGCATCAACAGCCCCGCGCCGCTGACCGAGGTCACGCTGCCGGGCAACAAGGTCAGACGCTGCGTGCCCAACACCGAACTCACGTCGCCCAGGACAATGGCGCCGAGCGGCGCACGCACCACACCGCCCTGCTCCACGTTGGTTGCCGCCAGGCGCAGCGAGCCAAATGCCGAATACGGCACGGCCGGCAACGGCGCGGTGGCGTCGCCCGACCGGCCCACCCGCAGCGTGCGGGTCGGATCGAACACATTGACGCCGGATACCGGATTGCGGGTATAGCCCGCCAGCACCTCGGCCTCGGCGCCCGTCACCGGATACAACTGCGCGGCGGTCAGGTCCAGATCGCCTCGCGTCCACAGCCGGGTGCGCGGTTCGCTGTCGTTGTTCAGCAAGAAGCGCAGGTCGCCGCCGCTTTCCAGCGTCACCCGGTCAAAGCCCGACCGCGCCACCGCCAGGGGGCCACCCACGCTGCGGTTGATGCTGCCCTGGGTGCCGAACGACAGGCTGTTGCCCACTTCCAGCAGGTCGGTGGCGCCCACCGTGAAGACGCCGTCTCCCACCGACGGCGCATCGCCAAACAGCACGCGTGGCCGAATCATGCCGTTGGTGGCGGTGTACTTGCCCGGCCCGGACAGGCGAACCTGTGAAGCCGTCAGGTTCACGCGTGTTGCCGGGTCGGCATCCGGCGCCAGGGAAAACGCCCCGGCATACAGCCGCAGGCTTTGGCGCAGCGTGATATCCACCGCGCCGTCAAACGACATCAAGCCATTGGAGAGCAGCCCCAACTGATCAAAGCCCCCGCCCGCCAACAGGCGCGTGACGTCCAACCGGGCCTGCCCGTAGCGCAGCGCGTCGGCCGCCTCGCCCGGCAGCACATCCGAGGCCAGGGCGTTGCCGCTGCCTGCCGCCAGCACCAGCTCCCGCGGCACCTGCACCTCCATGCTGGACGGGTTGTCGCCCGCGCTGCGGTACAGCGGCGTTTCCAGCGCAATATCCAGAGCGCCGCCTGCAGCGCTTGCGCCGCCGGCCCGCGCGATGAACGTGCCGTCCAGGAACAGGCCGTTGTAGGAACTGAGCGCGATGCGGCCGCCGTTACGGTCCAGCTGCAAGGGGCCCACCCCGTTCACGTCCACGGTCGCAGTCGAACCGGACGCATCCAGCACCGCGCCCGGCCGGATGATGACGTAGGCGTCGGAGGCGGTTGCCGTGGCGCGGTCATGATTGATTTCACCGCCGATCACGATGACGCCACCCGCGTCCGCCACGCCATAGCGGCGGCCCTGCGCGTCCACGCCGGTTTCCGCGCGGCCGGCCACGTTCAGCACCGCCTGCTCCCCAATCCAGATCGACCGGTTATGCACCTGGCCCGCGGCGGTCTCGATGGACTCCGCCACATCGATGTCGCCCATGCGCAGTTGGCGGATATCGATCTTGCCGCCAGCCGCCGTCAGCGCGCCCAGCACCGTGATCTGGCCCGCGCCGCGCAGTTGGATCGACTGCCCCGGGTCCACATTGATCTGCGCGCCACGGCCAACAAGCAACGCCGCATCGGCGTCCGCCCCCGGCAGCGACAGGCTGCGGCCGCTTTGCAGCGACAGGCTGGCGCCGCGGCGGCGCGTCACCGTGCCCGCCACGGGGTCGTGCAGGTAGACCGGCGGCTGCCAGGTTTCTAATGCCGCGCGGGCCGGCGCGCCTGTCGCGAGCCCCATCGCATCACTCACCGGCCGGTACACCGGCATCGACACGTCGATGCGCGCGCCCTCGGCCACCGAGGCGCCGCCGCTGCCGGTGATCTCATAGCGCGAGAACCCCTGCTGAAAAAATGGCGCCGCCAGCGCCAGCACGTCGTCGCCGGCGTCAGACGGTTTGGCGCCCAGCACGACCTTGCCCGCCGTCACGGCCAGCGTGCCGCCGCCCTCGACGCCGTAGCCCCGCAGTTCCGCGTCCAGCACCAGCCGGCCGCCGGTGGCGGTACCGCCCGCCACCGCTTCCACGGTCACGTTACCGCCCTTGCCGCCCGTGACGTTGCCCTTGGCGCGCAGCGCGGCGCCCGAACCCACATCAATCACGCTGCCGGCTTGCAGGTCCATATCCAGGCTGCTGCGCAGCGACACGCTGCCGCCGTTCAGATATGGCATGGCACCGGTCTGCCCGGGCGCCAGCGCCAGGTTGGCCCATAGGCCCGACGTGTCCAGGCGCGCCCGCGCGCCCAGCGTCAGCCGGTCGTCGGTCAGCCCGCCGCCCGCGTTCGCCAGGCCCGCCGTCGTGTCGGCCATGCCGCTGGGCGTGGCCTGCAACAGCACATTGCCCAGCCGGATGCTGCCGGCGTTGGCCGTCAGCGCGGCGTCCAGCGCCAGATTGTTCGCGAACAGCGTGATGTCGCCCGCCGGGGCCACCGTCAGGTCCGATTGCACCGCAATGCCGCCTGCGGCGATCTTCACGGCGCCCAGGCCAAAGCCGTTGAGCCGCGTCGTATCCAGGTGCAGGATGCCCGTGCGGTCCTCGGGCAGCGCCGTGGCCAGGTCCAGGCCGGCGGCCACTGCCGCCACCCGGTCGGACAGCACCACCTGATCGACCGTGCCGTCGCCGCGTCCCAGCGCGTACTGCAGCGCGCCCGTGGCCTTGCTGTAGTACGGCGTATAGGTGCCAACCACCAGCTGCGCGCCGCGCGCCACCGCGCGCTGCGATTGCTGGTAACCATCCAGGCCGGCCTGTGCCGCGGCGTTCTGCCGGTCGCCCTGGAACGTCGTGCCGATCAGCTCGCCTTCCAGCACGGCACTGCGCGTGCCGATCACCAGGCGGCCCGCGTCGCGCCCGACGGTATAGCCGGTCTCGAACCGCTCGCGCGGCGCGATCAGCGGGTTGTAGAAATAGCGCGTCTGCCCCCAGCGTTCACTGTTGGCCTCAAACCCCTTGTACAGCCCCGTATAGGCCAGGTCGCCCGGCGCCCGCGTCACCTCGTACAGCCGGCCATCCACCCCACGCAGCCAGCTTTGGCGGACCATGCCGTCCTGCACGTCCAGCGTGCCGCCCGACAGATTGATCTGCGAGCCGGCCCGCGTCACCACGTCGCCGCCGGTGAATTCAACGTTGCCGCCCTGCGCCATCCACTCGTTGACGGCATGCCCCTGCGTGCCCAGATAGCCGCTCACCTCCAGCAGGCCGCCGGCCGTGTACCAGCGGTCCGTGGCGTAGCCGTTCGTACCCGCCGGCACCAGCACCAGGTCTCGGATATCGACCCAGACGTCGTTGTTGTTGAGCTTGCTGCTGTCCCGGTTGACGGGCGCATCGCGCTGCTCGTTGCCCTGCACGTTGATCTTGAGATTGTTGTTTTCCATCGCGACGGGAACGCCCACTGCGCCCGACACGTCCAGCACCGCGCCATCGCGCAGCAAGCTGCGCTGCGCGGCCTGGACGGCGATCTGCCCGCCGGTGGCCAACGTGATCGAGCCCGCCGTGAAATCCACCGTGCCCGAGCTGCTGATCTCCACCCGCGACAGTTCACGCCGGTCGGCCCCCGCCGCCAACAACGGCGAGTCCCCTTGCACCGCCGGCGGCACGCGCAGGCCGTCACGCTGGCTGTCCAGCGCCAAGGCGCCGCTGCGGTCCAGCAGAATCGCCGTGGTGCTGTTCTCGGTCACCGTGATTCGGCCGTCCACGCCCGTCGCGGTCAGGTGCACCGTGCCACGCGTATCGACCGACGTGCTCGACAGCACAACGCCGCCCTGCACCACGTCGCCGCCCGTCAACGTCACGTCGCCCGTGGCAGCCTGGATCAAACCGGTGTTCACGACGCGCCCCGGCGTACCCGCAGGCGTCACCTCATTGCCCTTCGTCGTGGAGACGAGGTTGCCCGATGTGCCCTGACCGCGCTTGATCACGAAGCTGTCGCCAGCCGCCAACAGCGACTGACCGCCCGGCGTGTCGATCGTGCCGGCGTTCGCGGCTTCTTTGCCCAGCAGCAGCACGTAGCCGCCGCCCGTGGTGGAGGAAATCGGCGTCGCAGTCTGGATGGCGGCGCCCGGCTGCACCTCGACACGGCCCAGCGCGTCCTGGAAAGTCGGTTGTGCGCCGTTGTCGACGTAAAGCCCCTTGTCGCGGAACTGTGCATCCGTGATCGTGGCAGCCGCCGCCACCAGGTTGCGCGCGTTCACCTGGCTGGTGCCAGTGAAGATCACGCCGTTCTGGTTCACCACCATCACGGTGCCGTCGGCCTTGATTGCCCCCTGGATCTGGCTGGGCTTGGCCGATGCGCCGACCACCCGGTTCAGCACCGCATCGTCCACGCCTTGCTTGAATTGCACCGTGGTGTTGCGGCCAACGTTGAAGGTGTCCCAGTTCAGGATGGCCCGCGATTGCGTCTGTTCGATGGTGACGACCTGCCGGCCGTTCTCCACGCTGGACTTGGCGGCTTTCGCGCCTTCCCATTTCGCCAGGCCGCCCTCGGCCGCCCATAGCCCGCCTTCGGTCAGGCCGTCCGGCACATCGCCGCCGGTAGCCGCCGCGGCGGCACGCGCCGCGGCCTGGGCGGCCTGCTGCGCGGCCACCGCTGCGGCAGTGCGGTTCAAGTTGTCCAGCGAACGCTGCAGTTGCTGCCGCGACTGTTGCTGCTGGCGCGCGCTCGCGCCGATGCCCGCGACGCTGCCATCCGGCATGCGGCCCGTACGTTGCACGGTGGACTGCACGGCGTTCTTGTCGGAAAACCAGCCGGGGCTGAATGCGCGCGTTTGCGCCTGCGCCGCGCTGCTGGCGCTACCCGCGATCAACAGCGCAGTAACCGCCTGCGACAGCGGCGTCGGACGCCAGTTCGGACGCCCGCGCCCCGGCGTACGCGCCCTGTTTCCCTTACCGCCCATTTCCGACATCCGTGCCTGCATGATCGCCATCCCTTGTTCCAATCGCGCGTGTTCGTCACCTAGAACAAGACAGACGGATGGAAAAATGCCGACCAGAACCCTGTCACAAATAATTCATCAAGGCGCCAGGGCGGCGCAGGCCTACGACAGCAGCACGACACCGGCCGGCAAACGGGTCACGTGGGCGCCATACGCGTCGCGGATCAGGCGTTCGGCGTCCGCCACCTGCGCCAGCGAAAAGCGCGCCTGCACCAGCCGCCTGCCCAGTTGTTCGTTCATCAGCACCAGGCGCCCCCGCCGATAGCGGTTCAACTCGTCCACCACCTGCGCCAGCGGCTGCTGATTGAACACCAGCCAGCCCTGCCGCCAGGCGGTCACGACAGCCGGATCGACCTGCACGGGCGGCATCACCCGGCTGTCGTCGTAGCGCAGTTCACGGTTGGCCACCACGTCAAACACGCCTTGTTCGTGCGCCAGGCGCACCACACCCGACAGGCAGCACAGGCGCGCCTCGCCCCCGATATACCGGACGTTGAACACCGCGTCCTTCGCGGTGATCCGGCCTTTGCCCGCCACCACGACGGCGGCCTGCGCCCCGCTGCGGATTTCGGCCTCGCCATCGGCCAGCTCGATCACTGCGCCGTCGGCGCCGCTTGCGACATTGATGCGGGTCAGCGTGTTCATCTGCACGTCCAGCGCATCGCCCAGCGCCACGCGCCGCTGTTCGCCTGCCGCCGTCCGGTAATCCGCACCCAGCGTATCCAGGCCGGGCCACAGGCCCAGCGGCGGCTTGAAAGCCAGATAGGCCGCCGACGCGGCCAGCGCGCCACCCAGGAACACGCGCCTGCCGGTCATCAGCGGCGTGCCCGCTCCGTTGCGGGCCCGGTTGCGTGTCCGGTTGCGCGTCCGGTCATGCGCCCCTTCGGCCACTACCGCCTGCACCGCGGGCCCCAGGTCGCGCCATAGCTGCTTTTGCGCGGCAAAGGCCACCTGGCGCCGCGGGTCGGCGCGCAGCCACTCCCGGAACGCCTGGGCATCGGCCTCGGTGGCCCGCCCGGACGTCAGCGTCAGCAGCCAGGCCCGCGCCTCGCGCGTCGCCACGTCCTGGTTATGGTTGCTTCCGGGCATGCTCATCGTCAGTGCCATGGTTCTTCATCCCCGCTCGCGGCAAGGCCGGACGTTTCCGCCGTCCCTTTGCCCGCCACAAGCAGTTCCCGCGCGCAGTGTTCCAGCGCGCGCTTGAGTTCTTTGGAGACGATGCGTTCCGACACGCCGTAGCGCCGCGCGATTTCGGCGTGAGGCAATTCGTGCACGCGCGCGGCCAGCAGCATCTGCTGCGTGCGTTCGGGCAGCTTGCGCAGCGCGCGCTCGAAGGCGTCCACCTGGCTGCGGCCCTGCGCAATGCGCGCGGGGTCCGCGGCGTCGTCCGTGATGTGAATCAGTTCGCTGATCTCTACCCCCGTCAGCAGCCGGGAGTCCCTGCGGCGCTGGTCTTCGGCGATATTCAGCGCCACGCGGAATAGATACGCCGCAGGCTGCTGGATCGACGAACTGGCGGGCAGGTCATTGACCTTCAGAAAGGCTTCCTGCATGGCGTCATGCGCCAGGTCTTCCGAACCCAGGCGCCGCTTGAGCTGATTGCGGAAATCGTTGTAGCGTTCCAGGAACAAGGACCGCAGCGAAGTTTCCGGTTTGCTATCCCGCACGGCCGGCTCCCGAAACCGCCGCGCACTCGGCTGCCCCGCGCGGCTCCAGCAAGACGGTCAGCGGCTGCGGCATGCCGGCAGGCAACGGGCCGATCACCACGCCGCGCAAGGCAGTCTCCAACCTGCCGTCCAGCGCCGGCGACCCGGTCGTCGCCACCCAACCCACGCGGCTGACCCGCCAAGCCTTGTCGAACCACAACTGCACCAGGGCCCGATAGCTGCCCGGCTGCGTCCCGGCCGCCTTGCACAAAGCGCGCTTGATGGCTCCCTGGACCACAGCCGCGTAAGGCGTATCGCGCAAGCGCTTGCCAGACCGCAGCGGGGTGGCCGCCTCTTGTTCCGAGGAAACCAGCGTGAACGACTGCGCGCTGGCATAGCGGATCGCCAGGGGCGACCCCGCCAGCAGCTTGCGCAGGGCATCGCCGGGTGTGTAGTTGCCGATGACCGCAGGAGCCTGCCGGCCGGCCGTCAACGTGCTGTCCACCAACACGGTCAGTCCGCTGGCCAGGCTGTATTCGACCAGCGCCTGCGCCAAGGGCTGCGCCGAGATGGCAAACGCGATGGGCTTGGGCGGCGGCTCCGCGCGGCCCGCGGCCGCCAGCGTGAACAGGCCCAAGGCCAGACAGGCGCGCAGCGCCGTGCCGCAGCCCCTGAAGGCGCCGCTCATGAACGTGACCGCAATGGGGAAGTGCCTGACATGGCCGCAACACCAGGCGCCTGGGCGCCCGCCCTTACAAAAGCCGCCATGCTAGAGGCGCCGAATGACGCATTCGTGACACCTTTGCCGCACCGCCCCTGCCGCCGACACGCAATGGTCACCTGCGTGGCCGCGCCCGTCCCTATACTTGATGGATCACATCGGCCGCCTCCGGCCGGAATTGCTCAAGGAGCGCGCATGCGCACGGTGCCCCTGGCCGCTGGCCGCATTGTTCTGCTATGCCTGACGGCCGCGCTGGCTGGAACCTCCTTGTGGGCGGCCGAGCCCCAAGCGCCTGCCGCCCCCGCGCCAGGCGCGCAGAAACCCGCCGCGCCCGGCGGCGCTTGCATCGATACGGAAGTCAATGGATATCGGGCGCTGTCCTACGATTGCCTGAACCAGAAGATGGCGCCTGACACGCCGCACCGGCCGGCAACCGGCCTGGAGTCCGAAGCGGTCACGCAACGCCCGCCCAACCAGATGGGCCTGCCCACACCAGCCACGATCGGCAACCGTATGGGCAACACGTTCGGCACGTCGGCCTATCCGCAGCGGCCGCAGCCGTAGCGGCCGGGCCTCAGCCCATGCGCGTGATGAAGTAGATCTTCTTGACGAACTGGTCCACTTCCCAGCGGCCGGTATAGCCTTCCGGCATGACAAAGGCCTCACCCACCGTCAATTCGTGCACCGTGCCGTCCGGGTCGACCAGGCGGGCCGAACCTTCGACGATGTAGCCAAATTCGATGTAGCCCGTGGTGTTCGACTGGAACACGCCCGCGGTGCTTTCCCATACGCCGGCTTCGGCCTTGCCCGCGTTGCCTTCGAAGGCGGTCACGGTCAAAAAGGCCGCATCACCCGAAATCGGACGGCGGGGTTTGCCGGGCACCGGATCCTTCAGCGGGCCGGCATCGATGCGGACAAGCCGCGACTGGTCATGTTTCATGGGACACCTATGGATATTGTTGTGCGGGTTCCAGACGACGGCGCTTAATGCGCGGCCACCACCAGCACCTCGGCCATGGCCCGGCTGACGGTGCGCATGCGGTGCGGCAGTTCGGAATCGAAATAGACCGAATCTCCGGTCTCAAGGCGGAACTGGCGTTCGCCCACATGGACTTCGATGGCGCCCTTGAGCACCAGCAGGAATTCTTCGCCTGGATGCGGAAAGACCGCGGTCGCGTCCGGAAAGTCGCGCGGCGGATGCACCACGAAGGGTTCCATCGCCTTGACTTTGCGGCGCCCGGCCAGCGATTCATAATGATATTCGCTGCCCAGCCCGCCACGTTGCAGGGCCTCACGGTCCGCCACGCGAACCACGCTGACCACTTCGTCCTGCGCGGCGTCATCCGTCCCCACCAGCTGTGACACGCCCACGCCGTAGGCCTCGGCCAGCCGCAGCACGGTCGAAATCGACGGCTCGCTCAAGCCGCGTTCCAGCTTGGACAGATAGCTTTTGGTCAGCCCCGTGCGTTGCGCCAGCTGTTCCAGGGAGAGAGTTTGCTGACGGCGCAGGGTACGGAGGCGGTGGGGCAGGTCGATCATGGGCAGTGGGTCGAAAATCCGACCGGTAAGCATGCCCGAAACCGGCCCCGCCGTCGAGCCGCCCTGCCCCGCCGGCTTGCGTTGCCTCAGGCCAGCACGTCGGCATGCGTGCGCAACGCACGCCGGGCGTAGTACGAAAATCCCACTTGGGAGCGTTTGGGCGTCAGGATCCAGTCATGTGCCTCGTGACCCAGCGCCGGCGGAATCGGCTGGATCTTGCCGGCCGACATCGCCAGCAGCTGCATGCGCGCGGCGCGCTCGAACTGCAGCGCCAACACGCAGGCTTCTTCCACCGAACCCGCAGCGATCAGCATGCCGTGGTGCGACAACAGGATGGCGCGCTTGTCCCCCAGCGCCGCAGAGATGATCTCGCCTTCCTCGTTGCCCACCGGCACGCCCGGCCAATCCTTCAGGAACGCCACGTCGCCATACAGCGGGCAATTGTCCATGTGCGAGATTTCCAGCGGCACCTCCAGCATGGACAGCGACGCCACGTGCAGCGGGTGCGTGTGGATGATGCAATTCACGTCCGGCCGCGCGCGGTAGATCCAGGAATGGAAGCGATTGGCCGGGTTGGGCATGCCGCCGCCTTCCTGCACGCGCAGGTCTTCGTCCACCACCAGCAGGTTGCTGGCCGTGATCTCGTCAAAGCCCAGACCCAGCCGCTGCGTGTAGTACCGGCCCGGCTCCGCCGCCCGCGCCGTGATCTGCCCGGCCAGCCCGGAATCGTGGCCGCCGTCGAACAGGATGCGGCAAGTCAGCGCCAGCCGCTCGCGCAGACTCCATTGCGGCGTGTCGAACTGACGCTGCATCTCGGCTTTCGCGCGCGCAATCAGTTCGTCTTTTCCCAAGTGCATCGTATCGCTCATCATGTCTCCGTCATGCCGTTTCCATCAACGGCGTAAATCCCGGCAAGGCGCGGATGCGCGCCAGCCAGGCAGTGATATGGGTAAAGGCGGACAGGTCGTAACCACCCTGCTCCGCCATGCTGGTGTAGGGATAGAGCGCCACGTCGGCAATCGTCGGCGCGTCGCCTACCAGGTACGTCCGTCCATTCAGATGCGCGTCCATCAGCGCCGCGGCTTTCATGCCGATGGCGCGCCAGGCGACCATCGCCGGATCATCCACGGCCGCGGTCTGACGCAGGTGGATCAACAGCCGCGGCTGGGCGAAGGCATGCATATGCTGGGACTGCTCGAAGCTCAGCCAGCTGCTGACCTGCGCTTGCGCCAGCCGGTCTTCCGGCAGCCAGGACGTGCCTTGCGCCAGATACCACAGGATTGCCTGCGACTCGGCCAGCCATTCGCCCTCGGGCGTCAGCAAGGCCGGAACCTGCCGCCACGGGTTGATACGCGCGAACGCATCGGTCTCGAGGTCGCCCTGGACAATGTCGAAGGTACGGCGCCCAAGCGGCAAGCCCATGAAACCGCAGGCAAGCCGGATCTTCCACGCATTGCCCGAACGCAGCGTATCGGCCAGTTCCAGCGGCTTACCCGCCAGGGGATGCATCGTCTGAGTCATGCGGTCAGTCCATTTTGATGTTGGCGCGTTTCACGATCTCGGTCCACTTCGTCTTTTCACCGGCGATGAAATGCTGATACTCCTGCGGCGTCCCCGTGTACAGCTGGGTGCCCTGCGCCGCCAGCCGCTCTTTCAGTTCGGGTGAGGCCAGCGTCTTCTGCAACGCCGCGCTCAATGCAGCCAGCACCTCGGGCGGCGTGCCCGCCGGTGCGAAGAATGCGTTCCACGAACTGATCTGCAGCTGTGCATCGCCCACCTCGGTGCTGGCCGGCACGGCGGGCGCCGACGGCAGACGCTTGTCCGCCGCCACCGCCAACGCGCGCAGCTTGCCGGACGCCACGTGCGGCATGATGACCGGGCTGGCGTCCATCACCACATCCACTTGCTCGCCAATGGCGGCATTGACCGCTTCGCTGCCGCTCTTGAACGGGACGTGCACGATGTCCAGGCCCGCCGTCAGCTTCAGCAGCTCCAGCCCCAGATGCGGCGAACTGGCGTTGCCCGCCGACCCGAAATTCAAGCGCGCCGGATTCGCTTTGGCGTAAGCCACGAACTCGCTGAACGACGCCGCCGGCAAGCCCGCCCGCACCGCCAGCACATAGGGCGACCCCGACACCATGCCCACCGGCGCGAACTTGTCCGCGTCATAGCTGAGCTTGCTGTAGATCAGCGGGTTCACCACTTGCGTGCCGACCGTGCCCATGAAGATCGTATAGCCATCGGCCGGCGCGGTGGCCGCCACCTGCGCGGCGATCATCCCGCCTGCACCGGGGCGGTTTTCAATCACGATGCTCTGGCCCAGCACGTCTCCCATGCCCTTGCCCACCTGGCGCGCCACGATATCCGTGATGCCGCCGGCCCCAAACGGCACCACCAGCCGAACGGGCCGCTCCGGAAACGCCGCGTGCGCGCCTGCCCCCATTCCCGCCGCCAGCGCCAGCGCGGCCACCTTGCTCAGAACCTTCATGCCATTCCCCTTGACTGGGCTGTGTCAGCCCTAATGACACGAAGTGTCCTATAGAGCATTGATTTTCCGCAAGGACAATGTGATTGGGGAAATCCCTGAGAGATCAGAATAAAGTTCGCCTTTTTAACTAAAGTTCGCCTTTTTATAAAATCCCGCAAGTTCTTGCTACCTTCATCCTTTTCCGACGAACCTTCACCCATCGTTCGGGAAAAGTTTCTCAAATTCTGCGTATTTCGCTTCGCAGGCGGGCCCCGCCGAGATTCTTGCGTTGGATAGTAGGTGTGCGGCCGCGCTGCGGGGGGCTATCACGAACGCTAGAGCGATGAGGCGTTTCGCCAACGTCAGCGCGAGAGCGCCCCTCGCGAGAGCGACCTCTAAGAGTGCATGAGACATTCCGCGCTCGCGGACAACATCCTGCTGGTCAGCCAGTCACACGAAGCCGTGAACAACGCCATGGAAAAAGTAGCGGGCGCTCTGCGCGCGTCAGGCCTAGATGAGGCCATGGCTCGCATCGGTCAGCAATCGATGGTGTCGCCGGCACTACGTGGTATCCAGGAAGATGCTCTGCGTCAGATCTACCGCGAGCGATTCGATGCAGAGGTGAAAGACCGCGTGCGGGTGGTGGGTGTCGCCATGGGTCTCCCCGAGGCCTATGTCCGCGAAGCGGCTGACCTCCACACCATACTCGGACCGCTGTTGGACCGAATCGATGGTCTGGCCCGGGCTATCGACGAATCCGATGGCAAGGACCTCGCGGCGGGGGAGCATCTGCGACGCCTGAGCCAGGTGTTTGTAGAGCTCGCCGACCGCCAGTTTGGTATCCATGCCGCGCCCGGCACAGCCCCGGCCGAGCTGCGAGACCTAGTCGACGACAAGCTCGAGTCCCTTGCTCACGAGCACGGCTCGCCAAGCCCGGCCAAGTGTGCAAATCTCGAGCAGATTGCGCGCCTGTCCAACGAGTTCTCACAGGTGTTGCGCAATCCGAAATCCAACTACACCGCGTTCCTCGCACGAAGCGCCAGCATCGTGGCGGGAACCTGCGTGGGCGTCGGCAAGCAGGCGCTCGGCATCACGGACGTTCCCTACGACTGGGTGATCGTCGACGAGGCGGCGCGCGCGTCACCGATGGAACTGGTTGTCGCCATGCAAGCCGGTAAACGGGTGCTGCTCGTGGGCGACCACCTACAGTTGCCACCATCCTATCCGCGCGCCGTTGAAGACCATGCCGCCGCGCTGCTGGGCATGCCCCGCAAGGACTTCCGGCGGATGAACAACTTCCAGCGTGCATTCTCGTCGAAATACGGCCAATCCGTAGGGCGGACCCTAAGCGTCCAGTACCGCATGGCCGAGCACATCAACCGGCTCGTGTCGCACTGCTTCTACTCGGATGCTCTCGTCGTCGGACGGAAGGCACCTGGCGACGAATACGCAACGCTGCCGGATATCTTGTCCACCCAGGTCGTATGGGTCGACACGCAGGACCAGGGGCGCAATGCGTTCCACCGGGCAGCCGGCACGACGGAAGGGGCGCTTGTTAACGAAGCCGAGGCAGCAGCCGTGGTTGAAGTCGTCCGGGGCATCCTGAACTCTGTGGAGTTCTTGGAGCAGGTCCAGTCGCAGGACGGTGAGCACGAGCCGGTCATCGGCATCATCGCCATGTATGCGGCGCAGCGCGACCTCATTCGTCGCAAGCTCGAGCAAGCCGAGTGGGCCTCGGGCTTGCGCGACCGCTTCTCCGTTGGCACGGTCGACAGCTATCAAGGCAAGGAGAACCGTATCATCGTGCTATCGGTCGTGCGCAATGACACCAGCGAGCACGTCGGCTTCCTGATCGACCCGGAACGTATCAACGTGGCCATGTCACGTGCCAAGGATCGGCTGGTGATCGTCAGTTCATCTGCGATGTGGCGAAGCCGGTCCGCCACGCCCATGAAGCGCGTGCTCGATGAAGTCGAGCGACTGGCAGATCAGCAACTGGCGCAGTTCGTGCCATCGAAGGAAATCAAGAGGAGCATGGCCCATGCGTGAGCGTTTTAACACTGTCGCCGTCGCGATTCCAGCGCAGTTATTCAATGTGCGCTGCCAAGTTTCGATCGACCGCCAAGTCCCGGTCATGACAGACTTCGCGGTGCGCCTGCTGCACTTGAGCGGACCGCTGGACGTTGGCGCCTTGCGGGAATACTTTGGCCTGTCGGCCAGCGAGGTCCGCGACCTGCTGGAACTGCTTCGGGAAGAGGGCCTGATCAGCGAGGCCAACGATCGCATCTCGCTGACGTCGTACGCGGAGTCCCGGTTCGCCGCGTCCTCCGACGGCCTGCCGCGCTTCACTAAGATCGCGGAGCGTCAAAGCCGCCCCGTCTTCGAGCTGCTGACCTACACTCCGCTGCCGAAGACGCTGACGGGCAACTACTGGGATAACAGCCTGGAGCTGAAGTGGAGCGCTGACGATCCCGAAGCCGGCAAGACGCTTGATCGGGCTGAGGCGGCCTTTCACAAGCACTTCCTGGACATCGAACGATTCGAGCTCGAAGACGTGAACTGGCGGGCTTACGCCTGCTACAAGGTCGACGAGATCCGCGCTGGCCGTCCGTACAGTGTGCCGCTGGCCGAAGCCAAGCGACCCTCGGCGCTCTGTATATGCCCAAGACCCAGACTCGTCTGCTTGAAGGCCTGCGGAAGGCGCTTGCTGCAATGAAGCGCGCGCCCGACGCTGAGTTACCGCCCGCCGTCTTCTGGATCATCCCCGACTCCGAACTCTGGGGCCGCACGAGCCTGGTTCGCGAACTCGTCACGGCGGTCCGCGCCGAGCTCGCGAAGATGTCAGAATGGGCGCCTGAGATCGTGGTCGTCGCACCCTGCCGGCAGGGCGAGCACAAGGATCATTCCGTGAAACGAGCTCGTCTGCTGCTCGACGCCGGTTTCAACCGCGTCTTCTTGAGTCCCTACCAGGTGAAGCAGGAGTGCTTCGAGGTGCTGCTGGTCCCAGGCATCTTTGGCGTCGCAAGCTATCAATGGACCTTGCCCAGCGCCGATCGGTACAACGTGCCTCTGGGCTTCCTGACCCAAGTGCCCATTAAATTGCAGAAAATGGCCGCGTTCTCTCAGTCTCTGCTGGCATCATCGATTTATGCGTCGCGCCGCGGTAATGGCAGCACGCCAGAAGAGCGAAGGTTCAGGTTTGAAGATGCAGTGGTCAGCGAGTTCGTCTGGCTCGACCGCTTCACTGCTGCGCCACGAAACCGCACAACCTGAGCGCTAGATGTCGTTGCTGCCGTCTGCACCCAGCCAGCTTCGGCATCGTCATCAGATTTGATGAGCTTTGTCGGACATAAAACGATTCAACTGAGGGCTTAGTGCCGTCCTGATAGCGAACGCTGGATGGGGACCTTCACCGCTCAGCAATACCTAAAACAAGGTATAGGCAAAGCACACCTCTGGTAGATGTCGAGGCTCATCGAAGGTGGAAAGTCGACATCTTTTTAATCAGAGACTTATGAAATTTGGTTCATTCACTTTGGCCCCACTGGTTCATTGAACATGGCTTTCTTCCCCAGAAAGTTCATTGAACTTGGGTGTTGATTGATTCCATCACATCGCCAGGTCCCCCATGCCAGTGTGCCTGGCCTACCCTATAACGGCTGTGAGCTAGACGCGGTTGACGAACGTCTTCCAGCGGCCATGATCGGACGTAAAAATCTCAAGGGAAACTAACACCGGGCGGTCCTCAAACAGAATTCGCGCCGCAGCGCATAGCCGCGCCAAAGCTGCTACTCGCTAAGAATTCCCGTCGCGCTGCCAACTGTCGAAGCTCTCCCGCTCGTCTCGGAAGCGGTCTGCATTCTCGACAATCCAGGTCCACAGCAGGACCATGCGGACGAGCAACTCCATGTCCGTATCAGAGAGCTCGTATTTGACTCTTGGGGCACCTCTTCGAAGTCATGCCGCAGCACCAAGCCGTCTCGTTCGAGCTGCCGCACGGTAAGCGTCAGCATAAGTTGCTTGACCCCATGCATGCGCCTGCCGTGAACGGACTCTACATCGATTTCGTACTAATCGCGGGGAGCAGGTCAGAGCACCCGGAACCGATTCATTCCGTGTCGCTGATGGGTTCTGCAAATCCTATCCGACGAGTTTTTGTACTCCAAGCTCAGTGGGTTGCGAAAAAGGCCCCTCGAGCGTAGGATGAATATCCCGGCGCCCGCCGAAGCTCTGGACAGCTTGAAACAGGCATTCGCTTTTCCCGCAACACCCTTCGCCTTAAATCATCCGGAGTACCGGCTGTTCTGTGGCGACAAAACGTCCAGCGCACGAACAGCAACGGAGTACTTTCGATGAGCGATTACGCACGTTCAGCTGCCTATGCTGCCTCCCAGGCCTTATCAACGCAAGGCTTGGCGGTCAAGCTTTCCCATTTATTAGAGATCATCGCAGCCCTGTTGGGATACCGGACCTATGCGGCACTTACTGTCGAAGAAGCCGATCCTAAATTCGAGTACCACTTAGACGATGCCGAGCTTTATGTGCTCACCCAGCCGATGGGGGAAGCGAGGCTCGAGGAACTGGGTCTCGTTGCAATGGGCCTGCCACCAGCTGCGATTATCACGGCTTGCATCACTGCCTTGAAGATCGGCGCCGGTCCCCTGGGCGTATATGTAGGCATCCCCGACTTCTACGACTCGTATGCCCGGCAAGCCTTGGCTGAGGCAATCTATAGCGATGACGACGTAACCAGTGCGATGTGCGGTAGTAATGCCATCTTCGCCGACGAGCCGGATATGAACATCGAATGTCCTGCGACGACCGACTTGTGGGCCGCGGCCACCGAGTGGACAATTGAGGCCGACGGTGTCATGACCGGCGAATACGATCCCGACGGAGATCGCATGTTCAACGGCGATACCTTGAACTGCCGCGGCCGCCTGCTTTTCAGCAAAGCTGGCCGCGCCGGCCTTGTGCTCATCGAAGCAAGCGGATGCGGCGGAATTGACGACAGCTGGCGCGACGACCGCGATCAGGAACTAGCTTACTTCCAGATTCAGAACATCCCGCCGATACCCTGATGGAACGTTAGCCCCTCAGGCGGAATGTTCACACATTTGGGCTTCTAGATCATAGGGGGCATCTTTGGCAGAAGATCTCGGAGCTGAAATCCGCAATACTGCCTAAGCTATTGCTTTACACCTCATGCCGCCGGTCCATGGTCGTAACTTCAATGGACCGGCGGTGACCGATATCGGCCAGATGCGGACGCTCGCAAGCGGTTTTCCAAAGCGGCCCTTCGCGCAGCTCAGACTGAAATGCATCATCGACGCCTAGGGTTCTGCAATCTTCGAGCCCGTGAAGCATCACTTCCAATCTGCGTGTGGAAACCAGATCACGACTGAGCAGCGACAGGAACTCGAAATGGCGCTCCCAGCCGATTGAACGCGTTCATCGCGGCGATCGTGATCGTGAGGTCAACCAGATCCTTGGGCGCGAATTGTGCCGAGGCGGCGGCATACGCCTCATCAGACGCGTGCGTCTCGCTGACACGGGTCACCTCCTCAGCCCAGGCCAGCGCGGCGCGCTCCTGCTCAGAGAACAAATGGTGCACCTCGTCCCATACCGGTACCAAACTGATCTTGTCGATCGACATGGTTTTTCTTAGATCGCGACTGTGCATATCGATGCAGTGTGCGCAGCCATTGATTTGCGAAACGCGGAGGAACACGAGGTGCACGAGTTCCTCCGGAAGGTTCGTCCTCCTCGTGACATAGTGGTGGATACCGAAAAGTGCCTTTGCG
>Ga0213827_1000571_pt1 | contig 27585 bp, 20 predicted proteins | sample MC6MC0898MG_FD_180669 | JGI IMG/M metagenome (GOLD analysis project Ga0213827, IMG submission 180669) | Enriched soil aggregate microbial communities from Iowa State University, Ames, United States - MC6-MC0898-MG | ecosystem: Environmental > Terrestrial > Soil > Unclassified | place: USA: Iowa...
TCGAGGTGGACGTGGAGGGCAACATCGCCTCGTGGATGATCCCTGGCAAGCTGGTGAAGGGCATGGGCGGCGCCATGGACCTGGTGGCCGGTGCCGAGAACATCATCGTCACCATGACCCACGCCTCCAAGGACGGCGAGTCCAAGCTGCTGCCGCGTTGCAGCCTGCCGCTGACCGGCGCCGGGTGCATTCGCAAGGTGCTGACCGACCTGGCCTACCTGGAGATCGAAGACGGCGCCTTTATCCTGCGCGAAACCGCGCCGGGGGTGAGCATTGAAGAGATCATCGCGAAAACCGCCGGTAAGCTGATCGTGCCGGATGATGTGAAGGAAATGACCTTCTAAACCCTCACACCGTCCCCCCTGCAGGAGCGGCCCGGCAAGGCTGCTCCTGCAGGGTTTTTGCGTTTTTGCAGATCAATCCGATAAAACCAATAAAAGGAAGTCACCGTGGCCGCTGATATCCAAGACAGCCGCTCCGCCCGTTTTGCCCTGCGCTGTTCCAACTGGGCCGAGCGCTGGTTCCCCGACTCCTGGGTGTTTGCCGCCCTGGCCGTCATGCTGGTCAGCCTCGGCGCCCTGGCCATGGGGGCCAAACCCACCGACACTGCCAAGGCTTTTGGCGATGGTTTCTGGAGCCTGATCCCATTCACCATGCAAATGGCCTTCGTGGTCATCGGCGGCTATGTAGTGGCCAGCTCGCCACCTGCCGCGCGGCTGATCGACCGCCTGGCGCGGGTGCCGAAAAATGGCCGCTCAGCGGTGTGCTGGGTAGCGCTGATCTCGATGCTGGCATCGCTGCTCAACTGGGGCCTGTCGCTGGTGTTCGGTGGCTTGCTGGTGCGTGCGCTGGCGCGTCGCAGCGACCTCAAGATGGACTACCGCGCCGCCGGCGCTGCCGCCTACCTGGGCCTGGGCGCGGTGTGGGCGCTGGGGCTGTCGTCCTCGGCGGCGCAGTTGCAGGCCAACCCGGCCAGCCTGCCGCCGTCGATCCTGTCGATCACCGGGGTGATCCCGTTCACCGAAACCATCTTCCTCTGGCAGTCCGGGGTCCTGTTGGCGGCGCTGGTGATCGTTTCGCTGGTGATCGCGTACGCCACCGCACCCGGCCCCAGCAGCGCGCGCAGCGCCGAAGACTGCGGCGTCGACCCCAGCTTCACTGCACCGCCGGCGCCCCAGCGCACGCGCCCGGGCGAATGGCTGGAATACAGCCCGATCCTGATCCTGCTGATGGTGGCCCTGGCCGGCGGTTGGCTGTACCAGGAGTTCGCCACCAAACCGGCCATTACCGCGATTTCCGGGCTGAACACCTACAACCTGCTGTTCATCATGCTCGGTGCCTTGCTGCACTGGCGCCCGCGCAGCTTCCTCGACGCCGTGGCCCGTGCGGTGCCGACCACCACCGGTGTGCTGATCCAGTTCCCGTTGTACGGCTCGATTGCCGCCATCCTCACCCAGGTCAAAGGTATCGACGAACAGACGCTGGCCCATCACATCTCGCTGTTCTTCACCCAGATCGCCACTCATGACACCTATGCGTTGCTGATGGGCGTGTACTCGGCAGTGTTGGGCTTCTTCATCCCCTCGGGCGGTGGCAAGTGGATCATCGAAGCACCGTACGTGATGCTGGTGGCCAACGACCTGCAATATCACCTGGGCTGGGCGGTGCAGATCTACAACGCCGCCGAAGCGTTGCCCAACCTGATCAACCCGTTCTACATGCTGCCGTTGCTCGGTGTGCTGGGGCTCAAGGCGCGGGATCTGATCGGTTTCTCGTTTGTCCAGCTGCTGGTGCATGTGCCGCTGGTACTGGTGCTACTGTGGGCGTTGGGCACGACATTGCAATACGTCCCGCCGGTGATGCCTTGAATTGACAGGGTTGCTGTAGACAGAAGGGCGGCTGAACACCGGCCTTCTTTACGTTTCGCTGACAAATCGATAACGATTCTCATACGAGATTCGTTTTCATGTGAATGCCGCTCATTGGCAGCCATGGATTTTCATCGAACGTACAAGGAGTAAGGCAGCGATGTTCGCGCCCATCAACCGTTCCACCACCCTGACCCTGGGCCTGTGTGCCAGCCTGTTCAGCTCGGTCGAAGCACATGCAGAAGAGGGGGTGCTGGAACTTGGCTCCACCGAAATCCTTGTCCAAGGCCTGGGCAGCACGACCGAAAACCCAGTGACAAGGGGTTGCAACCGTTGTAGAGCGGCACCTGGCCTTCGCCAAGCAGTTGCAGCTTGTGCATGCGCTGGATATCGCCAGTGCTCTCCTTGACCATGGTGACGTTGGCGCGCACACCGTATTGATGAACCTGGCGTCGTCCACACCTGCAATCCGATTGCTCCTACAGGTTTTGTAATAGTTATGCGCTATCAGAAAAATCTGCTGTTCTAGTAGGATCATTTTCCCAATTTTCTATCAAGGTCCCTATGAGCGCCTTCGCGGAGCCCCCCAGTTTCTGGCTTTCACGGCCATCCTCCCTGCGTCCTCGTGACGCCGTCCCCGAGAGTACCTGCTAATGGAATGGCTAGCTGACCCCACGGCCTGGCTAGGCCTGTTGACGCTTATCGTCCTCGAGCTGGTGCTGGGTATCGACAACCTGGTGTTCATCGCCATTCTGGCCGACAAGCTGCCGCCGCATCAGCGTGACCGCGCGCGGGTGATCGGCTTGAGCCTGGCACTGATCATGCGGTTGGGCCTGCTGGCCAGCATCTCGTGGATGGTCACCCTGACCGCGCCGCTGATCGATGTGTTTGGCAAGAGCTTCTCGGGCCGTGACCTGATCATGCTGTTCGGTGGTGTGTTCCTGCTGTTCAAGGCCACCATGGAGCTGCACGAACGCCTCGAAGGCCATGTCACGCAAGCCAGTGGTTCGCTGCGCCATGCCGCCTTCTGGCCGATCGTGGCGCAGATCGTCGTGCTTGACGCGGTGTTCTCGCTGGATGCGGTAATTACCGCCGTGGGCATGGTCGAAGAGTTGTCGATCATGATGATCGCGGTGGTCTTCTCGATCGGCATCATGATTGTCGCCAGCAAGCCGCTGACCCGCTTCGTCAACGCCCACCCGACGGTGATCATGCTGTGTCTGGGCTTCCTGATGATGATTGGTTTCAGCCTGACTGCCGAAGGCCTGGGCTTCCATATCCCGAAAGGTTACCTGTACGCAGCCATCGGCTTCTCGATCCTTATCGAGCTGTTCAACCAGCTGGCCCGTGCCCGCCGCAAGCGCAGCCTGCAGCAGCACCGGCCCTTGCGTGAGCGCACCGCGCATGCCGTGCTGCGCCTGTTGGGCGGGCGCAGGGTGGAGGCGGACGAAGTGGGTGAAGAGATCGCCGACCTGGTAGAGGGCGGTGAAGAGCACGTGCTGTTCGACCGCCGCGAGCGGGTGATGATCAGTGGTGTGCTCAACCTGGCCGAGCGGCCGATCCGCACGGTGATGACTGCCCGCGCCGAGGTTGATGTCCTCGACCTGGCGCAGCCTGCAGCTGCCATTACCGAGGCCTTGGCCCACTCGCCTTACTCGCGCCTGCCGCTGATTCGCGAGGGGCGTATCGATGAGCCGCTGGGCTTCGTGCACAAGAAGGAGCTGCTCAAGGAGTTTTTGTCAGGCAATCAGCCAGACCTTGAGCGCATGGCCCGGGCACCGTTGAACCTGCTGGAAAGCTTCAGCATCCTCAATGCATTGGAGCAGATGCGCAGCCAGTCGACGCACATCGCCTTCGTGGTCAACGAATTCGGTGACTTCACCGGCCTGCTGACCATGACCGACATCCTCGAATCGATCGCGGGTGAGCTGCCGGATGCCAGTGAGGTGGAAGGCCCCGGCATCGTCGAGGAGGCCGACGGCTTTGTCGTCAGCGGTGCATTGAACCTCAGCCAGGTGCAGGCGCGGACCGGTTTCAGCGCCCGCGCCACCGAGGATTACCAGACCCTCGCGGGCTTGGTGATGAGCCTGCTGGACCGCCTGCCGGTGGTCGGCGACCACCTGGCCTGGAACGGCTGGAGCATGACCGTGGTGGCGGTGGAGGAGCGGCGGGTGCGCCAGGTGCGCCTCAAACCGAACGCCGACGCTGGCGCATCAAATGCTTGAAGCCCTCCAGCACCAGCACCAGAACTGCGGCCCAGATCGGCAGGTAAGTCAGCCACTGATCCGGGCCGATGCTCTCGCCCAGCAGCAGCGCCACGCCCACCAGCAGCACCGGCTCGACGTAGCTGAGCAGGCCGAACAGGCTGAACGGCAACAGGCGGCTGGCCAGCACGTAGGCGATCAGGGCCGATGCACTGATCGCCCCTAGCAGCGGGATCAGGCCGTACAGGCCTGGGTGGCTCAGCAAGTCTGCTGTCGACAGCGGCCCCTGGATCACGAAGTACAACGCCCAGGGCAGCAACAGGCACATGTCGCACCACAGGCCACCCAGGTGGTCGGTGCGGCAGCGCCGACGCAGAACGAAGTAGATCGGGTAACCGATCATCACCAGCAGGGTCTCCCAGGCAAAACTGCCGTTTTGGTACAGCTCGTGGCCAACCCCCAGCGCCGCGCAGCCCACCGCTACTGTTTGCAGGCGTGACAGGCGCTCGCCGTAGACGAGCCGGCCGGTCAGTACCATCGCCAGCGGCAGCAGAAAGTAGCCCATCGACACCTCCAGGCTGCGCCCATGCAGCGGGGCCCAAAGAAATAGCCATAGCTGCACACCCATCAGCCACGAGGTGCCGACCATGCCCAGCAACAATACGGGCGTCCGGCGCACGCGTGCGAGCAGGTCGCCGACCCGCGTCCAGTCTTTGCTCACCAGCATGAACAGCGTGAGGCAAGGCAGGGTCAACAATGTGCGCCAGCCGAAGATTTCTTCGCCATCGAGCGGTGCGAGCAGGGAGGTATAGAAGTACATCACGGCGAACAGGCAGGATGCCGTGACCGAACAGAGAATGCCTTTTGACACGAATGCCTCGAATAGGGGGGTAAGCGGCTGGATCAGCCGCGCATGATCTCAGGGGGCGCGTCCTGCGGCAACCGCGCAACGCCTGGACGGGTGGCCAATGCCTGGAGAAACTCGGCCGCCGGCATCGGGCGGGCGAACAGATAGCCCTGCTGGTAGTCCACATCGTGCCTGGCAAGGTAATCCCGCTGGGTTTCGGTTTCCACGCCTTCGGCAACGATGCCCAGGCCCAGCTTGCCGGACAGTTCGATGACGCTGTCGAGGATGTGTTGCGACAGCGCGTCACTGCCGATCATCGCTACGAAGCTCTGGTCGATCTTCAGGTAATCGACTTTGAACTGACGCAGGTAATTGAGGCTGGACTGGCCCGTGCCGAAGTCGTCCAGGGCAATCATCACGCCCATTTCATGCAGCTTCTCGAACAGCTCCAGGGTGGCGGGGGTCGCTTCGATCAGCTTGCGTTCGGTCAGCTCCAGGGTAAGTCGCACCCGGCCGGGCGGAAAGTGCTGAAGGAAGGTCTGGCAATCATTGATGAGCGCCAGGTCGCGGCAATGGTCGGCGGTGATGTTGACGCCGATATGGAAGCCGTCCTCCAGTAACGCCGCATAAGGCGCCAGGCTTTGTGCCGTATGCAACATCAGTGCGCGGGTCATCTCGACGATCTGCCCACTGTGCTCGGCGTAGGGGATGAACAGGTCGGGGCGTACCAGGCCCTCATGCGGGTGGTTCCAGCGCATCAGCACTTCGGCACCGGCCCAGCGGTAATCGCCCTTGCGCACCACGGGCTGGAAATAGGGCAGGAACTCGTCGGCCTCCAAGGCGCGGCGCAATTCGGCGCGCGGGGAGTTGGCGCGGCGGATTTGCCAGCGGCACACCACGCCGGCCACCACCCCGAGCAACAGCAGCAGGCTAAGCAGGGCCGGGTAGTGGCTGCGCAGCAGTTCGCCGGGCTTGGCAGCGGTAAAACCGCCGTGCACGCTGAACGGATAGCGGGTCGAACCCAGGGTAACGTCGGCGACAGGGTAAGCCGGTGGCTGGCCGTGATGTACAACCCCGTCACTTCCCATCCAGGCATTGCCAACGCGCAATTGCAGGTCTTCATCGGGGGCGATCAATCGAAGTGCGGTTACCAGGTGGTCGCCATCGGCGGTGCTGATGGCACCGCGGTCGCCACTGCTGGTACGGTAAACCAGCAGCGCGTGGCCAGGTGTGACCGAGTTGCCGTCCATCAGCCACAGCGTGCCATCGGTGTAGTCGCTGGCGTCAACCGGTTCATCGAAGTCACCGAACAATGAGGTGCAATACAGGGTGTCGTGCTGGAACAGGTTGGTCGAGCGCACGAATGCATTGCGCGTGACCTCGCCACGCAAGGCCAGCTGGGCCTCCTCGCACGGCCTGCCGGCCAATGGCAGCAGGGCCTGGGCAGCCTGGGCGAGGTTGTCGAGGATGCGCTCCACCTGCTCCACCACCTGGCGTGTGGTGGCCTGGCTGCTGGCGCGCAGTTCGCGCTCGATTTGCCAGTTCATCACCACCAGGCCGAACACCAGCGGCACTACGCCAATGGCCCAGGGGAGGAGGGCGCGCCAACTCCAGCGGGCGGAACGTCTAACCGAGAGGGGCATGCTGGCCTGATCTTCATGTAGGAGAATGTGCAGAGGATAGCCGCTTGTCGGAGCCCGTGGCCAAGTAATACGCGACAAAGGAATTTACGCACTGTAGAATTCGTTTACGAATACAACAATAAGTCCCTTCGTTGTCGGAGGGTCAACTCGACCGAGAATGGGTCCATATGACAGACGATGGGTTCAAGCTGATCATGGGTGGGTTCCTCGCCCGCAGTGTGCGTGGTATTCCGTGCGCCCCGCCTTTTGTGTTCAACATCCTGAGCATTCAATAATTTTCGCTGCAGATGAGGACACGAACATGGCTGATATCTTTGAAAACCCAATGGGCCTGATGGGCTTCGAATTCATCGAACTGGCTTCGCCGACGCCAGGCGTACTGGAGCCGGTCTTCCAGATTCTCGGTTTCACCAAGGTGGCCACCCACCGTTCCAAGGATGTGCACCTGTACCGACAAGGTGGCATCAACCTGATCCTCAACAACGAACCCAAAAGCATCGCTTCCTACTTCGCCGCCGAGCATGGCCCGTCGGTGTGTGGCATGGCGTTCCGCGTGCGCAATGCCCATGAAGCCTATGCCCGCGCCCTGGAACTGGGTGCCCAGCCGGTCGAAATCGAAACAGGCCCGATGGAACTGCGACTGCCAGCGATCAAGGGTATCGGTGGTGCGCCGTTGTACCTGATCGACCGTTTCGAAGAAGGCAGCTCGATCTACGACATCGATTTCAATTTCATCGAGGGCGTCGATCGCAACCCGGTGGGCGCAGGCCTGAAGATCATCGACCACCTGACGCACAACGTTTATCGCGGGCGTATGGCGTATTGGGCCGGCTTCTACGAGAAGCTGTTCAACTTCCGCGAGATTCGCTACTTCGACATCAAGGGCGAGTACACCGGCCTGACCTCCAAGGCCATGACCGCACCGGACGGCATGATCCGCATTCCGCTCAACGAGGAGTCGTCCAAAGGGGCGGGGCAGATCGAAGAGTTCCTGATGCAGTTCAACGGCGAGGGCATTCAGCACGTAGCCTTCCTTACCGACGACCTGCTCAAGACCTGGGATGCGCTCAAAGGCTACGGCATGCGCTTCATGACCGCGCCGCCGCAAACCTATTACGAAATGCTCGAAGAGCGCCTGCCGGGCCATGGCGAGCCCGTGGACCAGCTCCAGGCGCGTGGCATTCTGCTCGACGGCGCTTCCGAGCAGGGCGACAAGCGTCTGCTGCTGCAGATCTTCTCGGAAACCCTGCTCGGGCCGGTGTTCTTCGAGTTCATCCAGCGCAAAGGTGACGACGGCTTTGGTGAAGGCAACTTCAAGGCCCTGTTCGAGTCAATCGAGCGCGACCAGGTACGCCGCGGTGTGCTTAACGCAGAATAAGTGAAGCGTACCGCCGTCACGCATTGTCGGCGGCGGTACGAACACGGCTTCTGCGCTGCCTGAATACACCCCAATAGAAGATCGAGCCGGTGATGATGCCGACCAGCGCAAGTGAAGGAAGCACCTGCGTAAACGCTTGGCGCCGCTCGTTGGCGGCATAGCCTTCGGGGTAGCCGACTTTCACGGTGTAGCCAAACTTCGTCGAATGCTCCGTAGTGAAGAACTCGGATTGAGAGGGGCGTACAGCGTCGCGGCTGTCACCATCCGCCCATATATACGTATCCCCGAATTCCAGCAGCAATACCACGCCCGTTTGAAATGCACGCAGTTCGTTACGTAGTTCTGTGCCATGGGTTGATGCGATCACGCTAAAATTACCTTCACGCAGTTGATACGCGACACGTACTGCGTTGGGTGAGGCGGATGAATCGATGATCAGTTTTACCGGTGATTTCTGGGCGGCATAAAGCAGATCGTTTTCGTGGGGCGGTACCAACGTGTCGCAATAGGTCCGGCCATCGACAACCAACGCCAACGCACGCAGATACTGAACGTCCTGTATCTGCTTGAGCAGGTACTCCTTCGCTGTCTCGCAAGGGCTGCCGGCATAAGGCATTGCGGCGGTCGCCGCTTCATGTAATCGGTTTATGGACAAGTCAACTGAGTAAATGGCTTCCTTGGCCGAGACACGCGCGGTTTCCCTGAGTTTGCTGTCCTGGTGGTAGTGCATCACCATCAGGCCTGAAGCGATGGGTATGGAACTGATCGCCAACGTCATCACCAGATCCATCATCCCGCGACCAATAACCTTGAATTTTGACATAGGCCTGCAGTCCTCCTGATTCAAGTTGCCCGAGCTGGACAGTTGAAACAGAGCCTATGGATTCAGGGATGCCCTTACTGTAAGCCGTAGCCGCGTTTGCCTGACGATTTACGCAGTCGGCGTGTCAGACCGATAACTGTTCAAGCGCCTCGACAACTTTTTCGGCCAGCAACGGCGTTGAGGCCGGGTTCTGTCCTGTCAGCACGCGGTCGTCGCACATGACGAAAGGTTTCCAAGGCTCATCATGCTTGCTGTAAATGCCACCTCGCGCACCCAGTTCGTTTTCAGTCAGGAATGGCACTGCACCTTCAAGCTCCGCAAGTTTCTCTTCAGTGTTCGAAAAACCTGTGACCTGGCGATCCTTGAGCAATAACCTGTTATCGCTGAGCTTGATGTTGAGCAGGCCGACCACCCCATGGCACACGGCAGCGACAACACCGTTTTGTTCGTAGATCTTGCGTGCCAACTCTTGCAGCGGCTGATTATCAGGGAAGTCCCACATGACCCCATGGCCACCCGTGTAATAAATGGCACAGTATTCGTCGGCCTTGACCTGGCCGGGGCTCAACGAAGTGCCCAGCCGGTTCATGAATGATTTGTCGTCGTAATAGTGCCAATCCAGTTCTGGCGCCATCTGCAGGCTATGCGGATCAATTGGCACGTAACCCCCACCTGGGCTGACATAGTCCACGGTATAGCCGGCTTTTTGTACGGTATCGACAAAATGCACCGCCTCGCCCAGCCATAGGCCCGTGGCTCGGTTCAGGCTCGGGTACTTGGCGGTATTGGTCAGCACAACCAGTATCTTCTTGCTCATCACTACACTCCTGTCTGTAGTCAAACGGGGAAGTCAGTCCATGGAGCAGGGAAACCTGAACAGCATAGCTGCCGCTCAGGGACATGCACTTAGCTGATGGCGCTGTGCTACCGTTGTTGGGCTGCCATCATCTACTGTCCTACAGCGTGCGGCTGCATTAGCGAAGGTGTCACACGGCCGCTATTGCGGCAGCGAACCCGGCAGCAGATGATGCAGCAACCCTTTTTCCCCTAGAGCACAGGCGGATCACTCCATTGATCGCTAACGGTCCTCCGCACAAACCTTCACCCCGTGGCGTGCAACTGTCCTCGGGCGCAAAGCCAGCCGCAGGCATGGGTGAGAGGATCGCGCATTTCGACTGGCGGCATACCGGGCTTGGCCCGTTGCAGCATTGGCAGGCGTCGTTGCGCATTGCTGTCGACATGATGCTGCTTTCGCCGTTTCCCAGTGCTGTTGTCTGGGGGCCGGACTTGATCGTCATCCACAATGACGCCTATGTGGCATTGCTGGAGGGTCTTGAGCATGGCTTGGGCACAAGTTTCGATACGTTGTGGCAGGCGGCCTGGAGTGATGTGGGCCCATGGGTATTCAAGGCGCTCGAGGGGCGCTCCAGCTTTGTGGAAGATCAACCGCTGTGGATCGAGTGCGCGAAGAGTGGTGTCAAGGCGTGGTATGCGTTCAGTTATACGCCCATTCGTGATGAGCAACACGAGGTGGTGGGGTTTCTGCATAAGGTGATCGAAACCACCGCCAGCGTGGATATGCATCATAAATGGCGCGAGCAGGCGCAGAGCTTCGAGCGCCAGATCAAGCGCTACATGGATGATCGCGAGTACATGTGGCAGCTGTCGCGCGACGCGATGATCATTGTCACCCGCGACCTCAAGCTGCAGTCTGCCAATCCGGCCTGGCACCGTATCCTGGGCTGGAGCGAGGAACAGGTGAAGGATTTGCCGATCCTGCAACTGATCCACCCGGCAGACCGGGCCGAATTGCAAGTGTCTGTGATCGATTTCGTCCGCCAGCGCGGCGCCGAACAGCTCGAAACGCGCATGCGCCATGCGGATGGCCACTACCGCTGGTTCCGTTGGAATGCCAGCTTTGATGGTCATCTGCTGACGGCCGTGGGGCGTGACATCAGCGAGGATCGCGAAGAGGCGATGCGTCAATCCAGAGCCTTGTTGCTAAACAGCCAGCGGTTGGAGGCTGTCGGCCATCTTGCCGGCGGCATGGCCCATGAGATGAACAACCTGCTGTCGGGGATTGGCGGTAGCCTTGAGTTGTTGCAGCGACGCCTGGGCCAAGGGCGTATGGAGCGCATCGACAGTTATGTGGACCTGGCCCGCGATTCGGTGCAGCGCGCCATGAGCCTGACGCATCGGCTGTTGGCGTTTTCCCGGCAACAGCCCCTGGCCCCCAAGCCGCTGAACATGAACCGCCAGCTTGCGGACATGGAGCCATTATTGCGCCAGGTGCTCGGTGCGGAAATCCGCTTGAACTGGGAAATGGATGTAGAGCCGTGGGCCGTCTTGCTGGATGTCGGCCAGCTGGAGAACAGCCTGGTCAATCTTTGCGCCAATGCGTACGAAGCCTGCCTGGGGCAGGGCAATGTGACGATACGCACGATCAACACACGCCTGGCCTCGGCGTTCCCTGATGAGCTCGGGTTGCCGCCGGGAGATTATGTTGCCCTGCAGGTCATGGACGATGGGCATGGCATGCCGGCCGATGACCTGGCCAAGGCCTTCGAGCCGTTCTTCACGACCAAGCCCACCGGTCGTGGCTCCGGGCTCGGCTTGCCCATGGTCCATGGGTTTGTCGGGCAATCCGGTGGTTACATCTGGCTGGAATCGGTGCCGGACCACGGGACCAAGGCCTGCATGCTGTTCCCTCGTTGCCATGAGGCGATAGCGGAGCCGCCCATGCCGCCTGTGCCGCAAGTTTCGCGGGCCAATGGGCAGCGCGTGCTGCTGGTCGATGACGAGCACAACCTGCGTTTGCTGATGCGGGAATACCTTCGCGAACGTGGTTTTGTGGTGTGTGACGTGACGGATGCCAATGCTGCGCTGGAGCGGTACAGGCACGATGGGCCTTTCGACCTGGTGATCACCGACATCGGCTTGCCGGGTGGATTCAGTGGGCGCCAGGTGGCCAGAGCGGTGCGCATGATCAACCCTGAACAGAAGATTCTTTTAATCACTGGCTACACCGATCACCCGCTGGAGCCGCAATTGCTGGAAGTCCCGGGTACAGCGTTGCTGCTCAAGCCGTTCGAACTGGCCACCCTGGGCAATCAGGCGCTGCTCATGCTGGCCGATTGACGGGGCTGGCCTCGCCAATCATCTGCGCCACCTGGGCCTGTAACTGCTTGAGCTCAAACGGTTTGCAGATCAATTGCATGCCTGGGCCAAGAAACCCCTCCCGCGCCATTGCCGTCTCGGCGTAACCGGTGATGAACAGCACCGGCAGTTGCGGGCGCAAGGTACGGGCAATTTCTGCCAGCTGGCGGCCGTTCATGCCGGGCAGCCCCACGTCGCTGATCAGCAGGTCGATCGACTGGGATGAGCGCAGCACCTGCAAAGCTTCGCTGGCATTGCAGGCACTGCGGCACGGATAACCGAGCTCCTGCAGCGCCTGGCACAACAATTGGCGAACATGCGGGTCGTCCTCAACCAGCAATACATCGCAGCCGTTACCCGTCGCGAGCGGCTTGGCAGGCTTGTGCGCCTGCGCCTGGTCGATGTGACGCGGCAGGTACAGGTCCACGCGGGTGCCCTGGCCTATCTGGCTGTGCAGCTCCACATGGCCTTGCGACTGTTTGCTGAAGCCGTACACCATCGACAGGCCCAGGCCGATACCCTGGCCGACCGGCTTGGTGCTGAAGAACGGCTCGAAGGCATGTTCCAGGGTACTTTGCGACATGCCCTGGCCTTCATCGATGATACTCAGGCACGCATAGTCACCGTTTGCCAGGCCGCCGTCGGCGAACTGCTTCGTCGCCACCTTGCAATTACTCGCCACGATGCGCAGCACCCCGCCACTGGGCATGGCTTCACGGGCATTGAGCAACAGGTTGTCGAGTGCTTCCTGCAATTGCCCATCGTCGGCTTGCACAGGCCAAAGGTCGGCAGGTAGGCGCACATCCAGTACAACGTTTTGCTCAAGCGGGGCTTCGAGCCGCTGCTGTTGCAACATGGCATGCAAATCGATGCGCTGGCTGTGCAGTGATTGCCTTGAAGAAAACGCGAGCAGGCGATGGGTCAGCCGCGCAGCGCGGGAAACGGCTTCCTGGCCCATGCGCAGGATACCCTCAACGCCCTTGCTACTCCCTTGTTTCAGGCGGCGGTCGATCAGTTCGAAGCTGCCACCGATACTCGTGAGCAGATTGTTGAAATCGTGAGCGACGCCGCCGGCGAGTTGGCCAATCGCCTCCATCTTGCGGGTCTGGTGCAGGGCCAGTTCGGTGCCCTGTTGCACCTGGCTGCGGGCATCCAGGCGCTGCTGCAGGTCGAGCAATTTGTCGCGTGCCTGATACTGGCGACGACGGTGGCGCAACGCGAGCTTGATCAGCGCCAGCAGCTGTTCTTCCTCGAAAGGAATGGTCAACAGCGTCAGGTTGCCCAGCGGATGGTCGTTAGGTGTCGTGGCAGGGGAGGCTTGAGCGCTATGGGTGAGCAGCACGATGGGCAAGTCCGACCACGGGGGCTGCTCATCGATAAAGCCCTGCAGTAAATCGCGCTGGCTGCCGTTGAGCGTATTCTCAGCAATGATCGCCAGCGCTGCACCTTCGCCAAGGCCGTCTCGCAAGCTGCCGATATCACGCGAGCACAGGCAATCGATCCCGGCGCTCGCCAAAAACGTCGAGGTGTCCATGGCGAGTTGCGTGGGTGCCAGGATAAGGGCACGTTCGTCCAGCGACAGCGAGCTGGCCAATGCGATTCTCCTTGAAGGCACTGCCATGCTTGGCCATGCCGTGGGTGGTCCGATACCCTCTGGACCACAACCCTTCATCCAGGGTTCAAAGCATCTACAACCCTTGCTGCAAGATGGGGTCGTCCGGGTTTTGCCGCTCGAGTTCGGCCAGCAATACCTGAACGTTCTGCAACTGCCCGGTTTCTTTCCAGTACTGGATCAGCAGCACCCGCGCCCGCCGGTTGGCCGGTTGCCGGCTGAGCAGGGTTTCGAGCTGCTTCTGTGCTGCATCGGACTGCTCCAGATCATGCAGGGTTACCGCCAGCGTGTAGCGATAATCGGCGTTGTCCGGTTCCAGTTCGACCGCGCGTGACAAGGCGAGCAGGGCGTACTCACGCTGGTCGTGACGGATCAACCAGAGCCCCAGCTCGTGCTGCAGGAAGGCCGAATCAGGCCGCAGCGCCAAAGCCTTGGCCAGCACCTGTCTGGACTGGTCATGATGGCCTTGGCGCTCCAGCAGGCGTACCTGGGTCGCCAGGGCATCGGGGCTTTCCGGGGCCAGGGCGAGGCTGCGCTGCAGGGCGGCTGCCGCCTGAGTGTATTCATTTTCGTGCAAGTACAGCCGCGCCAGGTGAACCTGGGCTTCGGCGTCCTCAGGCTTTTGCTCCAACGCCTGCTGATACTGCTCCAATGCAGCTTGCAGCGGGCCGAAATACAGGCCGATGGCGTCCGGGTCGAGGCCGAGCAAGGCATCGACAGCGGCAAACCGCACGCTTTGCTCGTCATCGTCCAGCAGTGGCCCCAGCACCAGGCTGCGCTGGGCAGCGGGTAGCAGCCGGCGGATGCTGGCGATCGCGGCGCGACGCACCAGTGGCTCATCGTTTTCCAGGTCTACCTGAGCCAGTTTCAGCGCTTGCGGCGATGGGTAGTTGGGCAGCTCTGCGTACAGGGCGGCGCGGCGGATCGGTGCCAGGTCGTCGCGTTGCAACTGCTGGTAGAGCACCCGCGCAGCACCCGGCTGGCCGTCGTGGGCCTGGCGCAGTGCCTTGACGTAGCTGTGCGGCGGCAGTGCCGCGGGCGCCGAGGGGGGCTCACGGCGCAGATACGCGATACCGACCGATACCAGAATCAGCAGCAACACAGCGATCAGGTAATGGTGACGTCTGGGCATCGGGCGGTCCAAAGCGGGGGAAGCAAGAGCTTGGGGCAGAATGCCTTGGGGTGCAAGCCGCATAAAAAAGCCCCGCGGGCCGAGGCCAGCGGGGCAAACGGTTGGGGGAGGAGCCAACCAAAGGAGTCGTTGAAACGGGACGAGTCAGCGCGCGCTGGCGACTGTCTCCGGCTGCCAGCCACCGCCAAGGGCTTTGTAGATCGAGACGATGCCGCGGTACAGGTCGACTTCGCCCTGCGCCTGCGCGTCCTCGGCACTCAGCCGTTCACGTTCGGCGTCCAGTAGCACCAGGTAGTCCACGGTACCTTCGCGATAGCGTACCGACGCCAGCTCTGCCGCCTTGCGGCTGGCATCGCTCTGGCGCATCAGCGACAACAGCCGCTGCTGGGTTTTGTCATAGTCGCTGAAGGCATTGGCCGATTCTTCCAGTGCCAGCAACACCTGCTGCTCATAATTGGCCAGGGCGCCTTCGGCGTCGGCTTTGGCGCCGCGCAGGCGGGCCCGCACGCTGCCCAGGTCGAACGCTGCCCAGGTAATGCTGGGGCCCAGCGCCCAGGCGTTAGCCGCCGAGGAGCCGATCTGCGAGCCGCGCGCGGCGGTGAAACCCAGGAAGCCGCTGAGGCTCACCCGCGGGAACAGGTCGGCTGTGGCCACGCCAACGTTGGCAGTGGCTGCGGCCAGCTGCCGTTCGGCACTGCGGATGTCCGGGCGGCGCCGTAACAGCTCACCCGGGTCGCCCACCGGCAGCGCCTTGGCGATGGCCGGCAAGGCCTTGGGCGAGAGGTCCACGGTCAGGGCGTCCGGGCGCTGGCCGAGCAGGGTGGCGATGCGATGCCGCGCCCGTGCCTGTACCGCCTGCAGCTGCGGCACGGTGGCTTCGACCCCGGCCAGCCGCGCATCGGCACGCACCACATCCAGCTCGTTGCCGACCCCGGCGTCGCGCAGGGTCACGGTGATGGTGCGTGACTCCTGCTGGGTCTTGAGGTTGGCCACGGCGATGTTCTCGCGCAATTGCGCGCCACGCAGTTGGCCGTAGGCATCGACCAGCTCAGCGATCAGGCTGACCTGCAGCTGTTGCAGGTCGGCCTGGGCGGCGTCGGCCTGGGCATCGCTGGCTTCGATCTGGCGCTGGATGCGGCCGAACAGGTCGAGTTCCCAGGCCATGTCCAGGCCCAGGTCGTAACGCTCGCTGTTGACCCGCTGCTCGGTCTCGCCGGGCACCTGGCCCTTGCCGACTTCACTGCTGGCGCGGCTGGTGACCACCGGCAACTGGTCGTTGGCGGCATCATCGCGGATCGCCCGTGCCGACTTGAGCCGGGCAAAGGCCACGCGCAGGTCACGGTTGCCGTCCAGCGATGCCTGCACCAGCTGGTTCAGTACCGGGTCGTCGAACTGCTTCCACCACACGCTCTCGAAGCGGCTACGGTCGAAGGCCTTGGCCTGCACGGTGCTGTTCAGATGTGCAGGTTCAGTGGCCGGCGCCTGGTAATCCGGGCCTACCGCACAGGCTGCCAGGGCCAATGCCAGCAAGCTCGGGGTCAGGGGTTTGAGCAGGTTCATGCGTGGCTCTCCAGCGATTGAACGCGTTCGGCCTTGCGGGCCTGGCGACGCTCGACGAAACGGCGGATCAGGAAGAAGAACACCGGGGTCAGGAACAGCCCGAACACGGTCACGCCGATCATCCCCGAGAACACCGCGACACCCATGGCATGGCGCATTTCCGAGCCGGCACCGGAGGAGAACACCAGCGGCACCACCCCCATGATGAAGGCGATCGAGGTCATCAGGATCGGCCGCAGACGCAGGCGGCAGGCTTCCAGGACCGCGGCCAGCGGGTCGAGGCCCTTGGCTTGCTCGTCCTTGGCGAACTCGACGATCAGGATCGCGTTCTTGCACGCCAGGCCCACCAGTACGATCAAACCGATCTGGGTAAAGATGTTGTTGTCGCCACCGGAGACGATCACCCCGGTAATCGCCGACAGCAGGGTCATCGGCACGATCAGGATCACCGCCAGCGGCAGGCTCCAGCTTTCGTACTGGGCCGCCAGCACCAGGAACGCCAGCAGTACGCACAGCGGGAACACCAGCAGCGCGGTATTGCCGGAGAGGATCTGCTGGTAGGTCAGGTCGGTCCACTCGAAGGTCATGCCGTTGGGCAGTTCCTCTTTCAGCAGCTTCTCGATGGCCGCTTCGGCCTGGCCGGAGCTGTAGCCTGGGGCTGCGGCACCGTTGATTTCCGCGGTGATGAACCCGTTGTAGTGCATCACGCGGTCAGGCCCGGAGGTGTCGCTGACCTTGAGGAAGGTCGCCAGCGGGATCATCTCGCCCAGGTTGTTGCGCACCTTCAGCTGGCCGATCTGCTCGGCATCGAGGCGGAACTGCTGCTCGGCCTGGACGTTGACCTGGTAGGTGCGGCCAAAGCGGTTGAAGTCGTTGGTGTACAGCGAGCCCAGGTAAACCTGCAGGGTGTCGAAGATGTCGGTGATCGCCACGCCGTGGGTCTTGGCCTTTTCCCGGTCGATGGCAGCATCGACCTGCGGAACGTTGACCTGATAGCTGGTGAACAGGCCCGCCAGTTCCGGCACGTTGTGGCTCTTGGCGATGATGTTCTGGGTTTCCTTGTACAGCGCTTCGTAGCCCAGGTTGCCGCGGTCCTCGATCTGCAGGCGGAAGCCGCCAATGGTGCCCAGGCCCTGAACCGGCGGCGGGGGGAAGATCGCGATGTAGGCGTCCTGGATGTCGGCGAACTGGGCATTCAGCGCGGCGGCGATGGCCGCAGCCGACTGGCTGGGGTCCTTGCGCTCATCGAACGGCTTGAGCGGGGTGAACACGATGCCGCTGTTCGGGCTGTTGGTGAAGCCGTTGATCGACAGCCCCGGGAAGGCCACCGAGTCGGCAACGCCCGGTTGCTTCAGGGCAATTTCGCTCATGCGCTTGATCACCGCCTCGGTACGGTCGAGGCTGGCGGCGTCCGGCAGCTGGGCGAAGGCCACCAGGTACTGTTTGTCCTGGGCCGGCACAAAACCGGTCGGAGTGGACGAGAAGCCCAGGTAGGTCAGGCCCATCAGGCCGGCATAAACGAACAGGGCGATGCCGCTGGAACGGATGACCCGGCGCACGCCACCCACGTAACGGTGGCTCGCACGGTCGAAGAAGCGGTTGAACGGGGCGAACAGCCAGCTGCCCAGCAGTTTGTCGAGGAACCGCGAGAAACGGTCCTTGGGTGCGTGGTGGTCTTTGAGCAGCACCGCAGCCAAGGCCGGCGACAGCGTCAGCGAGTTGAATGCCGAAATCACGGTGGAGATGGCGATGGTCAGCGCGAACTGCTTGTAGAACTGCCCGGTCAAGCCGGAAATGAATGCGGCAGGTACGAACACGGCGCACAGCACCAGCGCCGTGGCGATGATCGGCCCGGTCACTTCGCTCATGGCCTTTTGCGTGGCTTCCAGGGGTTTCAGGCCCAGCCCGATGTTCCGCTCGACGTTCTCCACCACGACAATGGCGTCGTCCACCACGATGCCGATCGCCAGTACCAGCCCGAACAGTGACAGCGCGTTAAGTGAGAAGCCGAACAGGTGCATCACGGCAAAGGTACCGATCAGCGACACCGGCACAGCCAGCAGTGGGATGATCGAGGCGCGCCAGGTCTGCAGGAACAGGATTACCACCAGCACCACCAGTACCAGCGCTTCGAACAGCGTATGCACCACCGCTTCGATGGAACCGCGCACGAACACGGTCGGGTCATAGACGATGCTGTAGTCCATGCCTTCCGGGAAATCCTTCTTCAGCTCGGCCATTTTCGCCCGCACTTCGTCGGAGATGTCGATGGCGTTGGAGCCTGGGCGCTGGAAGATCGGGATGGCGACGGCCGGCTGGTTGTTCAGCAGCGAGCGCAGGGCATACTGGCTGGAGCCGAGCTCGACCCGGGCGATGTCCTTGAGGCGTGTGATTTCGCCATCGGCACCGGCACGGATGATGATGTTCTCGAATTCTTCCTCGTTGACCAGGCGGCCCTGGGTGTTGATCGACAGCTGGAAGCTGGTTGAGCCGGGGGCGGGCGGGGCACCCAACTGGCCGGCCGCTACCTGGCGGTTCTGCTCGCGGATGGCCGCGACCACGTCACTGGCGGTCAGGTTGCGCGAAGCGGTCTTGTTCGGGTCGAGCCACACGCGCAGCGAGTAGTCGCCCATGCCGAACAGCTGCACATCGCCCACGCCGCCCAAACGCGCCAGCTCATCCTTGATGTTGAGGATGGCGTAGTTGGACAGGTAGAGCATGTCGTAGCGTTGGTCCGGCGATGTCAGGTGCACGACCATGGTCAGGTCGGGCGAGGCCTTGTCGACGGTGATACCGATACGCGTCACTTCTTCCGGCAGCTTGGGTTGGGTGCGGGTGACGCGGTTCTGCACCTGTACCTGCGCGTTGTCCAGGTCGGTGCCCAGGGCGAAGGTGATGGTCAGGGTCAGCTTGCCATCGGCGGTGGACTGCGAGGACATGTACAGCATGTTCTCGACACCGGTGATAGCCTGCTCCAGGGGGGCGGCGACGGTTTCGCCGATCACCTTGGGGTTGGCGCCGGGGAAGTTGGCGCGCACCACCACGGTAGGCGGTACCACTTCCGGGTATTCGCTGATCGGCAACTGGAACAGCGAGATCGAACCTGCGATCAGCAGCACCAGCGATAGCACCGCGGCGAAGATCGGCCGGGTAATGAAGAATTTGGAAAAGTTCATCGGAGTGATCCCTTAACCGCGTGGCGCTTGGGCGCTGGCGACTTTCTCGGTGGAGCCCGCGACCTTCTGTGCCGTGTTGCTGGCCTCGAGCGCCTGGCGTTGCTGGGCGAGGGCGGCGAGGGTCTGTTCGCTGGCCATTGCTGTTTCTTCCGGGGTGACGGGCGAGCCCGGCCGTACCCGCTGCAGGCCCTTGACCACGATGCGGTCGTCCTTGGCCAGGCCGCTGCGCACGATGCGCAGGCCTTCAAGCTTCGGCCCCAGCTCGACGGCGCGGTAGGTGGCCTTGTTGTCCTTGTCCATGACCAGCACGAACTTCTTGCCAAGGTCGGTGCCCACGGCTTCGTCGTTGATCAACATGGCGTCGTACTGGGCGCTGCCGACCAGTTTCAGGCGCGCATACAGCCCGGGGGTGAACTGGCCGTCGCGGTTGTCGAACACGGCGCGACCACGGATGGTGCCGGTGCGCGGGTTGACCTGGTTGTCGACGAAGTTCATCTGGCCCAGGTGCGGGTTGCCGGTTTCGTTGGTCAGGCCCAGGTACACCGGGGTGGTCTGACCGCGCTGGCCTTCACGCGCCAGCTGGGTGTACTTGAGGTACACGCGCTCGTCGGCGTCGAAGTAGGCATACACCTTGTCGGTGGAGACCACGCTGGTCAGCGGCGTGACATCGGCGCTGACGATGTTGCCGGCGGTGTACTGGGCACGGCTGACACGGCCGCTGATAGGCGCCGTGACGCGGGTGAAGCTGAGGTTCAGGCGGGCCAGATCGAGCTGGGCCTGGATCGCATCCACGCCGGCGCGGGCTTCGGCGGCGGCGCTGCTGCGCGATTCGGCAAGCTCGGCGGAGATGGCGTTGCTGTCACGCAGACGCTCACCGCGGCGGGCTTCGTTGGCGCTGCGGATGGCCGTGGCCTTGGCTTGTTGCAGCTGGGCTTCAAGGCGGCGCACTTCAGCCTGGAACGGGCGCGGGTCGATCTGGAACAGCAAGTCGCCTTTCTTGACCTGGGCGCCTTCAGTGAAGCCGACAAGGTCGATCTGGCCGGAGACCCGTGGGCGTACTTCAACCGTTTCCGGCGCTTCGAGGCGGCCGGTGAATTCGTCCCATTCGTTGATCGGTTGTTCGATCACCTTGGCAACGGTGACTTTGGGCGCGGCGGGAGCCTGCACGGCGTCTGGGGTTCGACCGCAAGCGCTGAGCACCACCACTGCCAGGGCAGCGAGGGGAAAGCGCAAGGGTTTGAGTGAGTGGTCCATGGAGAACTCCGCCAATGTATTAGTAGTGGGCGGAGTGTGAGTGCCTTGCGCGTGACGCACGAATCGAACGCAGCGAAGGTTATTATCACGCGCAATGATATGTCGGGATATTTCATCGATGGCGGGCATGGTAGGGTGCCTGTGCCGGCCCTTTCGCGGGGCAAGCCCGCTCCCACAGATTCCCACTGCCATCGAGTGCTGCGCGGTACCTGTGGGAGCGGGCTTGCCCCGCGAAGAGGCCGGCCCTGACACCCCGCACATGACCTAAGGCCTTACCGTGACCAGTACCCCGCAATTCCCCAGGCCCTTTGGCATCGTCTGCCTGGGCATCCTGCAAATCCTGGTCTGGGGCGGTTCGTTCTTCCTCATGGCGGTAATGGCCGACCCGATCAGCCGCGACACCGGCTGGCCCAGCCAGTGGGTGTATGGCGCACTGTCGCTGAGCCTGATGGTGTCTGCCCTGTTCGCCCCGCTGTCCAGTCGCCTGGTCGCCCGTTACGGCGGCCGCCCGCAAATGGCGGCCAGCGGCGCGGTGGTAGCAGTGGGCCTGCTGATCATGGCTGCCAGCCAAAGCCTGGCGCTGTTTCTGCTGGCGTGGGCGGTGATCGGCGTGGGTATGGCCATGGGGCTGTACGAAGCCCTGTTCGCCACCCTTGGCGGGCTATATGGCGACGGCGCCGGCAAGGCCATTACCGGCATTACCTTGATCGCCGGCTTTGCCTCGACCCTGTCCTGGCCGACTGTGGCACTGGCCATCGAACACCTGGGCTGGCGCATGACCTGCGTGTGCTATGCAATCGTGCTGTTGTTAGTGGTAGCGCCGTTGTATTGGCGGGTGTTGCCGCCGGGAGGACGGGTCGAGGCGCGCAAGTCCCAGGAGAAAAACGCCGAAACCGGGGTGGATCGCCCGCTCTACCTGCTGTTGACCAGCATGTTCGCCATCGGCGCGATCATCATGACGGCGATTGCCGTGCAGCTGGTGGCCGTGCTGCAGGGCCTTGGGCACTCGCTGCCGGTGGCGATCGGCCTGGCGGCGATGCTTGGCCCCAGCCAGGTGGCGTCGCGGGTGCTGCAGATTCTGGCGGGCAAGCGCCACCCGATCTGGACGGCGCTGGCCTGGGTGAGCCTGGTGCTGGTCGGCCTGCTGCTGGTGACGCTGGTGCCGGCGGCCACGGCGGTGGGGCTGTTGGTGTTCGGTTGCGGCAATGGCTTGCGGGCGATCGTGCGCGGGCTGCTGCCGTTGGCGATGATGCCGCCGGCGCAATATGTGCTGCTGATGGGGCGCATGTCGCGGCCTTCGCTGATCGGGCAGGCGTTGACGCCATTGGTGGGGGGCTACCTGTTCGAGCACTTTGGCTCGATGGGGGTGTTGCTGACGCTGTGCTCGCTGGCGTTGATCAATGTGGTGCTGGTGGGGGTGGTGATGCAGCGCGTGCGAACCGGTGCTTGGCGATAGCGCTCAAGTGGGGCTGCGAAAGTTTATGGCATGCACCCGGCAACTAACGCTGCCGCTCGGCCACCGCCCGCAAGGTCCTCAACGTCACCACCGGTGCATCCACCACAAACCGGTTGGCCAACCATCCCGGCACATCGCCGGCCGGGTCGGCCTGCAACTGGTAGGTCACCTCGGTCTCGCCCTCGCCCAACGGTTTCATGATCCACTCGCCACTCAGGCGCTGAACGCGGATCAGCCCTGGCTGCTCCGGCAAGCGTCCCGGCTCGGCGCTCAAGTGCCGTACCAGCGTGCCATCGTCCAGGCGCTCGCTGGTGACCTTGAGGATGATGTCCCGTGGCAGGGTCGGCCATGGCAGGTCGGTGGTCAGGTAGACCCAGGTGCTGTCGCCGTCGACGTCCAGCAGGCGCATCTGCTCGCAGGCGTACAGCCATTTGCAGGCCACGCGCAGGTTCTCCTGCAGGTCGGTGAGGGTGCGCACACTGGCTTTCATGGTGCTGACGCCGCGGAACTGCTGGTAGGGGGAACCGCCAGCGGCGCGCAGGTATACGCGGATGCCTTCGCGGTCGTAGGCCAGGTTCCAGTCGTCGGCAGCCTGTGCGCAGGTGCAGAGCAGCAGGGCGGCAAGCAAAAGGCTGCGGTTCATGGTGAGCACCGCGCGGGGAGTAGGCCCTTGAGTATGTGCGGCAAACACAAAGCCCGCCAGGCGGCGGGCTGTGTTGAAGCGGTCAGGGCTTAGCGCTGTGGGTTCAGCGTCAGGTGCACGTGACGGTTCACGTCTTTGTACAGCAGGTAGCTGAAGTTGCCTGGGCCGCCGGCATAGCAGGCTTGCGGGCAGAAGGCGCGCAGCCACATGAAGTCGCCGGCTTCCACTTCGACCCAGTCCTGGTTCAGGCGGTACACCGCTTTGCCTTCCAGCACGTACAGGCCGTGTTCCATCACGTGGGTTTCGGCGAACGGGATCACGCCGCCCGGTTGGAAGGTGACGATGTTGACGTGCATGTCGTGGCGCATGTCGGCCATGTCGACGAAGCGGGTGGTTTTCCAGCGGCCTTCGGTGCCCGGCATTTCGATGACGGTGGCGTTGTCGCGGTGGGTGACGAACGACTCGGGAATGTCCAGGCCTTCGACCTTCTGGTAGTGCTTGCGCAGCCAGTGGAAGGTGACGTTGGACTTGCTGTTGTTGCGCAGGCTCCATTCGGCGCCTGGGGCCAGGAAGGCATAGCCGCCAGGTACCAGGGTGTGGTGCTTGCCTTCAACGGTGATGTCCAGCTCGCCTTCGACGATGAACACCACGGCTTCTGCGTTAGGGTCCAGCTCCGGGCGCTCGCTGCCGCCTTCCGGGGCCAGCTCGACAATGTACTGGGAGAAGGTTTCGGCAAAGCCGGTCAGCGGGCGGGCGATGACCCACATGCGCATCTTGTCCCAGAACGGCAGGTGGCTGGTGACGATGTCACGCATCACGCCTTTGGGGATGACGGCATAGGCTTCGGTGAACATGGCACGGTCAGTCAGCAGCTCGGTTTGAGCTGGGTGCCCACCGTGGGGGGCGAAGTAGGAGTGATTCGACATGAACGGTCTCGACTTGTTGTTCTCTCCCCGTGCCTTGGACCACACCGGCCGGTGCGTGCAGGGGATGCACGGACAGCATAGGGGCCAGCCCGTGTCATCCACAAATTAAATGTTGTAATACCCGGTATTTGCTTACTGAATGCGAACCTGCCGGCCTGCGTGGGCTTCAGGCAGGTGGTCGCCCCGGCCAAACAGTTTGTGGCGCAAGGTGCCGTCGGCATAGCCCAGCGGGTAGCGGCCGCGGCGCTGCAGCTCGGGCACCAGCAGCTCGACCACGTTGGCCAGGTCGTCTGGCTGCACGGCATACGTCAGGTTGAAACCGTCGATGCCGGTCTGGTCGAGCCAGGTTTCCAGCTGGTCGGCAATCTCGCTGGCGCTGCCTACCAGCACCGGGCCGCGGCCACCCAGGCCAATGAACTCGGCGGCTTCGCGCACGGTCCAGCGGCGGTTGGGGTCGGCGGCGGTGAAGGCCGCCAGGGCGGCGCGGCCGGCATCGTTCTCGACATACTCGATGTGGGTGTCCGGGTCGAGGCCGGCGAAGTCGATGCCAGTCCAGCCCGACAGCAGGGCCAACGCTGCGTCCAGGTCGACGTAGCGGCGGTATTCGGCAAAACGCGCCTGCGCTTGCTCGGTGGTCGGCGCGACGATCAGCAGTGCCTGGGCGTAAATCAGCACCTCGTCGCGGCCACGGCCGGCCACTTCGCTGGCCTGGCGAATGCCGTCGGCATAGCGGCGCAGCACGGTGGGCGTTGGCCCGCTGATGAATACGCATTCGGCATGCGTGGCGGCAAACTGCTGGCCGCGTGCCGAGGCGCCGGCCTGGAACAGCACCGGCGTGCGTTGCGGCGAGGGCTGGCACAGGTGCATGCCAGGCACCTGGAAGTGCTCGCCGGCATGGCCGATGGCGTGCACTTTCGACGGTTCAAGATAGCGGCCGGTTTCCCGGTCCAGTACTACGGCGTCGTCGTCCCAGCTTTTTTCCCAGAGCTTGTACAGCACCTGCAGGTATTCCTCGGCCAGGTCGTAGCGCTGGTCGTGGCCAAGCTGGCGGGCCAGGCCCAGGTTGCGCGCGGCGCTGTCCAGGTAGCCGGTAACGATGTTCCAGCCGACGCGGCCATTGCTCAGGTGGTCGAGCGTGGACATGCGCCGGGCGAAGGGGTAGGGGTGTTCGTAGGTCAGCGAAAAGGTCACGCCAAAACCCAGGTGTTCGGTGACCCCGGCCATCGCCGGCACCAGCAGCAGCGGGTCGTTGACCGGCACCTGCACGCCGCCGCGCAGGGCGGCGTCGGGGCGGCCCTGGTAAACGTCGTAGATGCCCAGTACATCGGCGATGAACAGCGCATCGAACAGCCCGCGTTCCAGCAGGCGCGCCAGGTCGGTCCAGTAGCTGAGGCTATTGAAGGCCACGCTGGTATTGCGCGGGTGGCGCCATAACCCAGGCGACTGGTGGCTGGCGGCGTTCATGCTGAAAGCGTTGAAACGAATGTGACGGGGCATCGCTGACGTTCTCCGCTCAAGGCAGCACGGAAGCCGGGTAGACCGCATCGGCCACCTGCAGCTTGTGCGGGATCAGGCCCAGGCCCTGGAAGGTGTCGGCCAGCTTCTGCTGTTCGGCGACGATCTGTGGGGTGATGGCCACGGCGTTGTAGTTGCGTCGCTCGCTGGCGACTTCCAGCACGCTGGCGTTGATGCCCAGTTGCGGCGCCAGCAGCGCGGCGACTTCGGCGGGTTGGGCGTTGGCCCATTGGCTGACCTTGCCCAGCTCGGCGAAGAAGGTCTTGAGCAGCGCCCGGTGATCGTCGGCGAACGCGGCAGTGGACAGGTAGAAGGTGCGGTTGTTGGACAGGCCGCTGCCATCACGCAGGCTTTTCAGGCCAGGCTGGCTTTGGGCGGCGGCAAGGAACGGGTCCCACAGGGTGGCGGCCTGGACGCTGCCCGACTGCAAGGCGGCCACCGCGTCGGCGGCGTTGTTGACGTAGGCCGGAGTGATGTCCTTGTAGCTCAGGCCGGCCTGTTCCAGCGCCACCGCCAACAGGTACTGGGCGTTCCAGCCGCGGCCTGTGGCCACGCGCTTGCCTTTGAGGTCCTGCACGCCGCCGAGGTGGTCCTGTTCCCGTACCACCAGGCCGATGCCGCGTGGGTAGGGTTGTTCGGCGGCGAGGTAGACCACCGGCTTGCCAGCAGCCTGGGCGAACACCGAGGGCGCGTCGGCGGCGTGGCCAAGGTCAATGGCGCCGGTGCTCAAGGCTTCGAGCAGCTGCGGGCCGGCGGCGAACTCGTGCCAGCTGACATTTACACCCTGCGGGGCAAGGGCTTTTTCGAGGGCGCCGCTGCCTTTGAGGATGTTGATGCTGTTGAATTTCTGATAGCCGATGCGCAGGGTCTTGCCGTCATCGGCGGCGGCATTCGACCAGGGCAGCAGGGCGCTGGCGACGGTCGCCAGCAGGCCGCCGACGAGCAGGCGGCGCAGGGGTGAGAAGGCACGGGCGGGCATGGGAGCGATCCTTGGGCAGGGTGGGAAACGGTGTACTCAGCCTAAGGAGGTGGCGTTTGGCTTTCAATTTTTTAATTCCATTTAGTTAGAATGTTTTGTTCTTTTTATATCCTTTTATTTTTGCAGCACGTATGAAGCTGGGTTTTCGCGATTGACAATTTTTTCACATCCTCTTGCTAGGATCCTGCGCGAACCTTTGGAGCCCCCTTTTCATGCCCATCCTGCGCCAGCGCGGCCCGCGCATTGCCCTTGCAGCCACCGCCGCACTGCTTACCGCCACCCTGGGCTTTTTTGCCTGGCAAAGCTTTTACCCGGTCCAGGCCAGCAATGGCTGGAGCGTTGAGGTATTGCACACTGACGTCGCCAAGGCCGCATCGCTGCTGCCCCAAGCCGATGGCAGCCTGCTGGTCAGCCGCGAGCTGGATGATGGGCATGGCAGCATCCTCAAGATCACCGCCCAGGGCGAGCGCGTGGTGCTGATCGACAACCTGTCCAAACCCGACGGCATGGTGGCGGCGCAAGGCGGTTGGGTGTTCAGCCAGGAAGGCGGCCAGGCCCCGGTCAGCCTGTCCCGCGATGGCCAGGTGACCCACCTGTTCGAAGGGGACAGCGTGCAGGGGCTGTGGAACGACGGTGATTACCTGTATGCCATCGAGGACCGCAGGGGCAATGGCCGGCTGATGCGTTACCAGTGGGCGAGCGGCCAGCTGGACGTACTTCGTTCGGGGCTGACCGAAACCGAAGGCCTGGCCCGTTGCGCCGATGGCCGTCTGCTGTACACCGAAAAAGGCACCGGCAAGGTGCGTGCGCTGTCTGACGATGGCCAGGACCCGGTGGTGGTCGAAGGCTTGCGCCACCCCACCTTCCTGATGTGCGATCAGCGCGGCCTGTGGATCAGCGAAGACAATACGCACCGCGCCCGCCTGCTGCGCGTTGATGCCGATGGCACACAGCACACGGTGCTGACGTTCCTCAAGGCGCCACAGTCGATCGTGGCGGATGGCAAAGGCGGCTACCTGCTGGCCGAAGGCGGCCGCAACCGCGTGCTGCAACTGACTCCACCTGCCGAGCACAGCACCGCGCAGCGTTAGCGACGGGTCTGTACGGCAGGTATCTGTGGGAGATTCCCCAGCCCTTCGGGCAGCGCTGTCGCGCAGAGAACAAAGCCCGCGAGCGCGCCGCATACCTTGTAGGAGCGGCTTCAGCCGCGAAGCAGGCGACGCGGTGGATGGCACCGGCTTCGCCGGTGTTCGCGGCTGAAGCCGCTCCTACAGGATCCCCGCCAAATCAGTAAGTTAGCGTTTGTTTTGTGGGAGCGGGCTTGCCCCGCGAATGGGCGGCGCAGCAAAGCACCTATTCAGCGACCAACAATAAAGATTGCGGCACAGCACTTTGAGGATGCTGCGGCTCCTG